>Ga0208516_100520_pt1 | contig 14655 bp, 13 predicted proteins | sample LakWasM117_HOW13_2_FD_183931 | JGI IMG/M metagenome (GOLD analysis project Ga0208516, IMG submission 183931) | Freshwater sediment methanotrophic microbial communities from Lake Washington under simulated oxygen tension - Sediment Metagenome... | ecosystem: Environmental > Aquatic > Freshwater >...
GTGGTGGATGGCGTCGAGAACCGCACCATCTTCCTCGGCATGGACCAGTTCCGCGAAGAACTTCCCGGCTCGAACATCAAGGGCAAGAACCCGCTCAAGGACATGCGTGTGCGCAAGGCGCTGTACCAGTCCATCGACGTCAACACCATCTCGCGCAACATCATGCGCGGCCTGGGCAAGCCCACGGGGGCCCTCGTGGCGCCCCAGGTGGCGGGCTGGACCGAGGCCGTGGGCAAGCGCTTCCCCTACGACGTGGAAGCTGCCAAGAAGCTGCTGGCCGAGGCCGGCTATGCCGATGGTTTCGAGGTGGACTTCGCCTGCCCCAACAACCGTTACATCAACGACGAGGCCGTCTGCCAGGCCGTGACGGCCATGTGGTCGCGCATCGGCGTGAAGGCCAAGCTGCGCACCCTCCCCGTGGCCACCTATTTCCCGATGATCCAGCGCTATGAAGCCAGCATCTACATGCTCGGCTGGGGCGTGCCGACCTTCGATGCGCTCTACAGCCTGCAGTCGCTGGTGCGCACCGTGGGCCAGGGCGGTGACGGCAACTACAACGTGGGCCGCTACAGCAACCAGCGCATGGACTACCTCGTGGACCGCGTCAAGGCCGAGACCGATGCCCCTGTGCGTGCCCGTATGCTGACCGAGGCGCTGCAACTGTCCAACGACACGGTTTCGCACATTCCGCTGCACGACCAGGTCATCCCTTGGGCCATGAAGAAGAACATCGAACTGGTGCACCGCGCAGACAACCGCGTGGACATGCGGCGCGTCAAGGTGAACTGAGATATTCTCGGTACATCGGCGCAAGGGCCTTCTGTAGGTTCTTGCGCCTGAATTCCCCGCGCTCGGAGCACCACAAGTGAGCCGGGCGGCCCGTCGAACACACACTCGATTTTTCGCCGATGCTAGCCTTCATCCTGCGCCGCCTGATCCAGGCGGTGATCGTCATGGTCACGGTCGCTTTCATCTCCTTCATGCTGTTCCAGTATGTCGGTGATCCCGTGGTCTTCATGCTGGGGCAGGATGCGACTCCCGAGCAGGTCCGTGAGCTGCGTGCCAGCCTGGGGCTGGACAAACCCTTCATCGTGCAGTTCGGGCATTTCCTGGTCAACGCGGCGCAAGGCGAGTTTGGCCTGAGCCTGCGCCAGGGCGCCAAGGTCTCGCGCCTGATCGCCGAGCGCTTCCCGGCCACGCTGGAGCTGGCCCTGGTGGCCGCCTTCCTGGCCCTGCTCGTGGGCGTGCCCATGGGCGTGTACGCAGCCCTCAAGCGCGGCACCTTCACCAGCCAGATGTTCATGACGCTGTCGCTGCTGGGCGTCTCGCTACCGACCTTCCTCATCGGCATTCTGCTCATCCTGGTCTTCTCGGTCACGCTGGGCTGGTTCCCGAGCTTCGGCCGGGGGCCGGTGACGCAGCTGGGCTGGTGGAGCACCGGGCTGCTCTCGCCCAAGGGCTGGCACCACATCACGCTGCCGGCCATCACGCTGGCCATCTTCCAGCTCACGCTGATCATGCGCCTGGTGCGCGCCGAGATGCTGGAAGTGCTGCGCACCGACTACATCAAGTTCGCCCGTGCGCGCGGCCTGACCACGCGGGCCATCCATTTCGGCCATGCCCTGAAGAACACCCTGGTGCCCGTGATGACCATCACCGGGCTGCAGCTGGGCGGCCTGATTGCCTTCGCCATCATCACCGAGACGGTGTTCCAGTGGCCCGGCATGGGCCTGCTGTTCATCCAGGCCGTGACCTTCGCCGACATCCCCGTGATGGCGGCCTACCTGTGCCTGATCGCCCTGATCTTCGTGGTCATCAACCTCGTGGTGGACCTGCTGTACTTCGTGGTCGATCCGCGCCTGCACGTGGGCAAGGGCGGAGGGCATTGAGATGCTGCCGCACCGCCTCAAGGCTGGCGGCAGGGCGTTCGCGCACATCGCGCAGTACCACCCCGAACTGACGGCGCTGCGCCGTGACCTGCATGCCCACCCCGAACTCGGGTTCGAGGAGGTCTATACCGGCGCGCGCGTCAAGGAGGCGCTCAAGCTGTGCGGCGTGGACGAGGTCCACGACGGCATCGGCCGCACGGGCATCGTGGCCGTCGTCCATGGGCGCGGCCGCTCCAGCGGCGCTATGGTGGGCCTGCGCGCCGACATGGACGCCCTGCCCATCACCGAGGACAACGAATTCGCCTGGAAATCCTGCAAGCCCGGGCTCATGCACGGCTGCGGGCACGACGGGCACACCGCCATGCTCGTGGGCACGGCGCGCTACCTGGCCGAGACGCGCAACTTCGATGGCACGGCCGTGCTCATCTTCCAGCCCGGCGAGGAGGGCCATGGCGGCGCCCGCGTGATGATGGAGGACGGCCTGTTTGAGCGCTTCCCCGTGCAGTCCATCTATGCCATGCACAACTGGCCGGCGCTCAAGCCCGGCATGGTGGGTATCAACTCCGGCCCCATGATGGCCGCGGCCGACCGCATCACCATCGAGATCACCGGCCGCGGCGGCCACGGCGCGCATGCCTACCAGACGGTGGACGTGGTGCTCGTGGCGGCGCACATCATCACGGCGGCGCAAAGCATTGTTTCGCGCAATGTCCGGCCCATCGAGAGCGCCGTGCTCAGCCTGTGCGCCGTGCAGGCGGGCGACCTCGGTGCCTTCAGCGTGCTGCCGGGCACGGCCCGCATCGTGGGCACCGTGCGCACCTTCGACCCGGTGGTGCAGGAGATGGTGGAGAAGCGCCTCAAGGAGATGTGCAGCGCCGTGGCGCTGGGTTTTGGTGCCACGGCCACGGTGCACTACGAGCGCATCTACCCGGCCACCATCAACTCCGAGGCCGAGGCGCAGTTCGCGGGCGACGTGGCCGAATCCCTGGTGGGTGCCGACCATGTGGTGCGCGACCTGGAGCCCAGCATGGGTGCCGAGGACTTCGCCTTCATGCTGCAGACCAAGCCCGGGGCCTACCTGCGCCTGGGCCAGGGCTCGGGTGCGAGCGGCAGCGCCCTGCACAACAGCCGCTACGACTTCAACGATGAAATCCTTCCCCTGGGCTCGGCGCTGCACGCCAGCCTGATCGAGCAGGCCATGCCATTGGCCCGCCCGTGATCCGTTCGTTCAAGAAAACTCTCCGATGAAAACAACCCTTTCCCGCTGGTTCGACAGCGATATCGGCTATAGCTTCCGCACCTCGCCCGTGGCGATGGTCGCGGCGGCCATTGCCTTCGTATGCCTGTTCTGTTCGGTGTTCGCCGGATGGGTGGCGCCGCACAACCCCTTCGACCTCTCCACGCTGGAGCTGAGCGACTCGCGCCTGCCCCCCGCCTGGAGCGCCGAGGGCAGCTCCAAGTACCTGCTGGGCACCGACGACCAGGGCCGCGACATCCTTTCGGCGCTGATCTACGGCGCGCGCATCTCGCTCGTCGTCGGCCTGGCCTCGGTGCTGCTGTCGGTGGTGGTCGGCGTGGCGCTGGGGTTGCTGGCGGGCTTCAAGGGCGGCTGGATCGACGGCCTGCTCATGCGCCTGTGCGACGTGATGCTGTCCTTCCCCGCCATCCTCGTGGCCCTGCTGATCGCCGGTGTGGGCCGTGCGCTGTTTCCCAATGCGCACGAGTCGCTGGCCTTTGGCGTGCTGATCCTCTCGATCTCGCTCACGGGCTGGGTGCAGTACGCGCGCACCGTGCGCGGCTCCACGCTGGTCGAGCGCAACAAGGAATACGTGCAGGCCGCGCGCGTGACCGGCGTGCCCGCCCTGCGCATCATGCGCAAGCATGTGCTGCCCAATGTGATGGGTCCGGTGCTGGTGCTGGCCACCATCCAGGTGGCCACGGCCATCATCACCGAGGCCACGCTGTCCTTCCTCGGCGTGGGCGCGCCGCCCACCTCGCCCTCGCTGGGCACCCTGATCCGCGTCGGCAACGACTACCTGTTCTCGGGCGAATGGTGGATCACCGTCTTCCCCGGTGCCATGCTGGTGCTGATCGCCCTGTCCGTGAACCTGCTCGGCGACTGGCTGCGCGATGCACTCAACCCCCGCCTGCGTTGATATGTCCCTCCTCGAAGTCAAAAACCTCGTTGTCGAATTTCCGGGCCGCCGCGGTACCCTGCGCGCGCTGGACGACATTTCCTTCTCCATCGCACCGGGCGAGATCCTCGGCGTGGTCGGTGAATCGGGCGCCGGCAAATCGCTGACCGGCGCGGCCATCATCGGCCTGCTGGAGCCGCCGGGCCATGTGGCCTCGGGCCAGATCTTGCTCGAAGGCCAGCGCATCGACAACCTCGGCCACGAGCAGATGCGCCACATCCGGGGACGGCGCATCGGCGCCATCTTCCAGGACCCGCTGACCTCGCTGAACCCGCTCTACACCGTGGGCAAGCAGCTCACCGAGACCATCCTCACGCACCTGCCCGTCTCGGCCGCCGAGGCGCGCGAGCGCGCCATCGGGCTGCTCAAGGACACCGGCATCCCCGCGGCCGAGCAGCGCATCGACCACTACCCGCACCAGTTCTCGGGCGGCATGCGCCAGCGCGTGGTGATCGCCCTGGCCCTGGCGGCCGAGCCCCAGCTCATCGTGGCCGACGAGCCCACGACGGCGCTGGACGTGTCCATCCAGGCGCAGATCATCCAGCTGCTCAAGCACATCTGCAAATCGCGCGGCGCCGCCGTGATGCTGATCACGCACGACATGGGCGTGATCGCCGAGACCTGCGACCGCGTGGCCGTGCTCTATGCCGGCCGCATCGCCGAAATCGGCCCGGTGCACGAAGTCATCAACCACCCGGCCCACCCCTACACCGCCGGCCTCATGGCGTCCATTCCCGACATGGAGGAAGACCGCGAGCGCCTGAACCAGATCGACGGAGCCATGCCCCGCCTCAACGCCATTCCTCAAGGCTGCGCCTTCAACCCGCGCTGCCCCCGTGCCTTCGACCGCTGCCTGCGCGAGCGCCCCGACCTCCTGCAGGCCGGCGCCACGCGCGCCGCCTGCTGGCTGCACGCTGCGGAGGTGGCCGCATGAACGCCGCCGTCCAACCCCTGGTGCAGGCGCACGACCTGGCGCGCACCTTCGACGTCTCCGCGCCCTGGCTCAACCGCGTGCTCGAAGGCAAGCCGCGCACGCTGCTGCACGCCGTCGACGGTGTGAGCTTCGAGATCGAGAAGGGCAAAACCCTGGCCCTGGTGGGCGAGTCGGGCTGCGGCAAGAGCACCGTGGCGCGCCTGCTCGTCGGCCTGTACGAGCCCACGCGCGGCGGCCTCACGTTCGACGGCCAGGATGCGCATGCCGCCTTCAAGGGCGGCGACGCCAAGGCCATGCGCCGGCGCATCCAGATGATCTTCCAGGACCCGTACGCCAGCCTGAACCCGCGCTGGCTGGTTGAGGACATCATCGGCGAGCCGCTGCGCGAGCACGGCCTCATCACCGACAAGGCGCAGCTCAAGGCCCGCGTGGGCGAGCTGCTGCAGTCCGTGGGCCTCTCGCCGCTGGACATGGTCAAGTACCCGCACCAGTTCTCGGGCGGGCAGCGCCAGCGCATCTCCATCGCGCGCGCCCTGGCCACCGAGCCCGAGTTCCTGGTGTGCGACGAGCCCACCAGCGCGCTCGACGTGTCGGTGCAGGCGCAGGTGCTCAACATCATGAAGGACCTGCAGCGCCAGCGGCAGCTCACCTACCTGTTCATCAGCCACAACCTCGCCGTGGTGCGCCATGTGAGTGACCAGGTGGGCGTGATGTACCTGGGCCGCCTGGTGGAGCTGGCCGACAAGAAGACGCTGTTCGAGGCCCCGCGCCACCCCTACACGCGCATGTTGCTTGATGCCATCCCCAAGATGCACGACACCGGCAAGGCGCGCACCCCCGTGCAGGGCGAGGTGCCCAACCCGCTCAACCCGCCGCCCGGCTGCGCCTTCAACCCGCGCTGCCCGCACGCCAACGAGCGCTGCCGCACCGAGCGCCCGCAGCTTCTGACGCTGGGCGGCATCCGCATCGCCTGCCATGCCGTGGAGGAAGGCCGGATCTAGGTTTTTCGCTATTGAAAATGTAGCTTCTGGCGCTTTCCCCATGGGCGCCAGCGGCCGGTTTTGCTATAAATGCCGCATCCTCTTTTTTCAGGAGACGCCGCATGACCGCCTTCACCCTTTCCAGCCCCGACATCCCGAGCGGCGGCACCGTACCGCCGCATTTCGAGTTCGACGGGTTCGGCTGCTCGGGCCGCAACGAATCGCCCGCGCTGCAGTGGAGCGGCGCGCCCGCCGGTGCGAAGAGCTTCGCGCTCACCGTGTACGACCCCGATGCGCCCACGGGCTCGGGCTGGTGGCACTGGTTCGTGGTGGACATTCCGGCCGGCACAGCGCAGCTCGCGCCGAACGCGGGCGCCAAGGGCGGCGCCGGCTTGCCTGCGGGTGCGCGCCAGATCCGCAACGACTACGGCGTGCTGGCCTGGGGCGGCATGTGCCCGCCGCCAGGCGACAAGCCGCACCGCTACATCTTCACCGTGCACGCGCTCGGCGTGGACAAGCTGGAGATTCCCGACGACGCCACGGCCGCGCTCGCGGGCTTCATGGTGAATGCCAACACCCTGGCCAAGGCCAGCTTCACCGCCACCTACGGCCGCTCCTGAGTGCTATTGAATCAATAGCTAGCGGCGCTTGTTGAATAAGCGCTACAGGCCGATTTGGCTTGAAACTCAGGTGTAGCGCTTGTTGCGCAGGTTTTCCTTCATTTGCTGCAGGATGGGCTGCAGCGAGCTGCCGATGCGCAGCGCCACACAGGTCACCAGCACATCGATGATGAGCAGGTGCAGCAGGCGCGACACCATGGGGCTGTAGCGGTCGTAGCCCTCGGGGTGGTCGGCGGCGAGGTGGATGTGGCAGGTGTTGGCCAGCGGCGAGCCACTGGCCGTGATGGCGATGGTCGTCGCGCCGTTCTTGCGCGCGATGTCGGCTGCGTCCATCAGGTCGCGCGTGCGGCCCGAGTTCGAGATGATCACCAGGCAGTCGCCGGGGCCGAGCAGCGTGGCGCTCATCACCTGCATGTGGCCGTCACTCGTGGCGATCGACGTCACGCCCAGGCGGAAGAACTTGTGCTGCGCGTCCTGCGCCACGATGCCGGAGTTGCCCACGCCGTAGAACTCGATGCGCTGCCCGGTCTTCCAGGTGCTGGCCAGCGCCACGGCCGCGCGCTCAATGGCCACCGTGCTCGCTGCGTTGCGGTATTGCAGGAAGGCGGCCACGGCGTTGTCCACCACCTTCACGAGCACATCGCCGGTCTTGTCGTCGGCGTCCACGCTGCGGTGGATGAAGGGCACGCCCTCGCTCACGCTGCCCGCGAGCTTGAGCTTGAAGTCGGCCAGCCCGTCGTAGCCCATGCTGCGGCAAAAGCGCACCACCGTGGGCTTGCTCACATGGGCGCGCTCGGCCAGCTCGCGCACCGGCAGGCGGGCGAAGGCACGCGCATCCTGCAGCACGAGTTTGGCGACGCGCTGCTCGGCGGGGGCGAGCGAGGGCAGGGAGGCGGTGATGCGGTCCAGCATGGCGTTGGGGGTGATGGGCGTTGGCCCAGAATGTAACGCGGTTTCATGCGCTGCCGTAACCAGTCGCGGGCATACACTTAAGGGTTGCGTGCCGCCCCGGCGGCACGCCAGACCGACCAACGAGGATTTGCATGCACCAGCTCGACGCACTCAGACAGTTCACCACCGTGGTGGCCGATACCGGCGACTTCAAGCAACTGGCCCAGTTCCAGCCGCGCGACGCCACCACCAACCCCTCGCTGATCCTCAAGGCGGTGCAGAAGCCCGAATACGCGCCGCTGCTGCAGTCCACCGTGGCCCGCTGGAAGGACCGCCCGATGGACGAAATCATCGACCGCCTGCTGGTGCGCTTTGGCGCCGAAATCCTGTCGATCATCCCGGGCCGCGTCTCCACCGAGGTCGATGCGCGCCTGAGCTTCGATACCAGCGCGACGGTCTCGCGCGCGGAACGCCTCATCGAGCTGTACCAGGCCGAGGGCATCCACATCGACCGCGTGCTCATCAAGATCGCCGCCACCTGGGAGGGTATCGAGGCCGCGCGCAAGCTGGAGAGCAAGGGCATTCACACCAACCTCACGCTGCTGTTCTCGTTCAGCCAGGCGGTGGCCTGCGGCCAGGCCAAGGTGCAGCTGATCTCGCCCTTCGTCGGCCGCATCTACGACTGGTACAAGAAGCAGGCGGGTGCGAATTGGGACGAGGCCGCCATGGCCGGCGCCAACGACCCCGGCGTGCAGTCCGTGCGCCGCATCTTCAACCACTACAAGCGTTTCGGTATCGCCACCGAGGTGATGGGCGCGAGCTTCCGCAACGTGGGCCAGATCACCGCGTTGGCGGGCTGCGACCTGCTCACCATCGCGCCCGACCTGCTGGCGCAGCTCGCCCAGGCCGAGGCGCCGGTGGCCCGCGCGCTCGATGCCGAGGCCGCGCGCACCCTGGACCTGCCCGCCGTGCAGTACGACGAGGCGGGCTTTCGCTACGCCCTGAACGAGGACGCCATGGCCACCGAGAAGCTGGCCGAGGGCATCCGTGCCTTCGCGGTCGATACCGTGAAGCTGGAGCAACTCATCCTGGCTGCCTGAACCGGGCGGCCAGGCCCCGTTTCCCGGCCCGGCAGAGGGCCGGGCGGGGTCGTTACACTTGAGCACCGCGCCCGCCCTACGGGCCACAGGACTTCATTCATGCACTCAGTCGTCATCAGCGGAACAGGCCTCTACCAGCCTGAGCACACCATCACCAACGCCGAATTGGTGGAATCCTTCAACCAGTATGTGGACCAGGAAAATGCGCGCCATGCCGAGGCCATCGCGGCCGGCACGCGCGAGCCGCTCACGCATTCCAGCGTCGATTTCATCGAGAAGGCCTCGGGCATCAAGCAGCGCTACGTGCTGGAAAAAAGCGGCATCCTCGACCCCACGCGCATGTACCCGCGTTTCGCCGAGCGCCCGGATGACCAGCTCTCGCTGATGGCCGAGCTGGCCGTGGCCGCCGCCGAGCAGGCGCTGCAGCGCGCCGGCAAGACCGGCGCCGACGTGGACGCGGTGCTGTGCGCCGCCGCCAACATGCAGCGTGCTTACCCGGCCATGGCCGTGGAGATCCAGCAGGCGCTGGGCGCGGGCGGCTACGGTTTCGACATGAACGTGGCCTGCTCCTCGGCCACCTTCGCCATCGAGCAGGCGGTCAACGCGGTGCGCACCGGTAGCGCGAAATGCGTGCTCGTGGTCAACCCCGAGATCACCTCGGGCCACCAGGCCTGGAACGACCGCGACTGCCACTTCATCTTCGGCGACGTCTGCACGGCCGTGGTCGTCGAGCGCGCCGAAGGCGCGACCGCCGCCGACCAGTGGGAGGTGCTGGGCACGCGCCTGGCCACGCAGTTCTCCAACAACATCCGCAACAATTTCGGTTTCCTTAACCGCAGCGAGGACAGTGATCCGAACGCCCGCGACAAGACTTTCCGCCAGGAAGGCCGCAAGGTGTTCAAGGAAGTGGTGCCGATCGCCGCGGCCCACATCGAGGGCCACCTCGCCGATTTGGGCCAGGCGCCCGCGGCGGTGCGCCGCTACTGGCTGCACCAGGCCAACCAGGGCATGAACCAGCTCGTCATCAAGAAACTGGCGGGCGATGCCAGCCCCGACGTGGCGCCGCTGATCCTCGACGAATTCGCCAACACCGCCTCGGCCGGCTCCATCATTGCCTTCCACAGGCACCGTGCCGACCTGGCCTCGGGCGACCTGGGAGTCATCTGCTCCTTTGGCGCGGGCTACTCGGTCGGCAGCGTGGTACTGCGCAAGCGCTGAAGCCCCCCGGTCCATGAGCATGCTCCTTCGTTGCGACGAAACGCCGCAGTGGCCGCGCCTGCGCGCCCACTTCGGCGCGGAGGGCGGCGGGCTGGACCTGCGCCAGGCCTTCGCCAGCGACGCGCAGCGCTTCGCGCATTTCAGCCAGGCGGCGCCCCATGTGTTCGCCGACCTGTCCAAGAACCTCTGGGACCGGCAGGCCGAAGCCCTGTTGCTGGACATGGCGCGTTCCTGTGGCCTGGCGCAGCGGCGCGACGCCATGTTCGCCGGCCAGCCCATCAACTGCACCGAGGGCCGCGCGGTGCTGCACACCCTGCTGCGCCGCCCGGCGGGGCTGGCGCTGCCCGGCGACCAGCCCTTCGTGGCGGCGGCCCTGGAGCAGGTGCACGCCACGCTCGATGCCATGTTGGCCTATGCCGATGCCGTGCGCGCCGACGATGCCATCACCGACGTGGTGAACATCGGCATCGGTGGCTCGGACCTCGGTCCGCACATGGCCGCGCGGGCGCTCGATGCCTACCAGGTGCCGGGCAAGCGCTTCCATTTCGTCTCGAACATCGACGGCCATGAACTGCATGGCGTGCTGCAGGGCCTGCGCCCCGAGCGCACGCTGTTCCTGGTGGCGTCCAAGACCTTCACCACCATCGAGACCATGACCAACGCGCGTTCGGCGCTGGCATGGTTCACCGCGCAGGGCGGGCGCGATGTCGCATGCCACTTCACCGCGCTCACGACCAACGTGCAGGCCGCCGCCGCCCTGGGCATCACGACCACGTTCGGTTTCTGGGACTGGGTGGGCGGGCGCTATTCGCTGTGGTCGGCCATCGGCCTGCCGCTGGCCATCGCCATCGGCTCGGCGGGGTTTCGCGCGCTGCTCGCTGGCGCCCACGCCATGGACGAGCATTTCCGCACGGCGCCTTTCGCGGCGAACCTGCCGGTGCGCCTGGGCCTGCTGGACCTCTGGTACCGCAACTTCCATGGTTTCACCAGCCGCTGCCTGGCGCCCTACCACGCCGGGCTGGCACACCTGCCGGCCTACCTGCAGCAGCTGGAGATGGAGAGCAACGGCAAGCGCGTGGACCTTGCCGGCCGCGAGCTGCCCATGGCCACCTCGCCTGTGCTCTGGGGCGAGCCGGGCAGCAACGGCCAGCATGCTTTCTTCCAGATGCTGCACCAGGGCAGCGATGTGCTGCCGCTGGAGATCGTGGCGGTGCGCCAGTGCGCGCACGCGCTGCCCGGGCACCACGAGATGCTGCTGGCCAACGCCCTGGCGCAGACGCAGGCGCTGATGGTGGGCCGCGCCAGCGCGGACGGGCACCGCCACTTCCCGGGCAACCGGCCCAGCACCTTCCTGCTGCTGGAAGCCCTCACGCCGGCCTCGCTGGGCGCGCTGATCGCGCTGCAGGAGCACCGCGTTTTTGTCAGTGGCAGCCTGTGGGGCATCAACAGTTTCGACCAGTGGGGCGTGGAACTGGGCAAGGTGCTGGCCTGCGACCTGCAGCAGCGCCTGGCCAGCGGCGACCTGTCGGGGCTGGACGCCTCGACGGCCGGCCTGCTCAGCCGCCTGCGCGGCTGAGCCTGCGCTACCCGCCGATGCGCACGCGCAAGCCCCCCAGGGTGGGGCTGCGGTCGATCTGCACCTGCAGACCGTGCAGGCGGGCGATGCGCTGCACGATGGACCAGCCCAGGCCGCTGCCGCTCTGGCCCGTGCCCAGCACCCGGAAGAAGCGCTCGCCCAGCCGCGCGATCTCGGCAGGTTCCAGGCCCGGGCCACTGTCTTCTACGCACAGCGCGGCAGCGTTGCCGGGTGTGGCGGGCGTGACCTGCAGGCGCACCCGTGCGCCTTCGGGGCTGTAGCGCAGCGCGTTGTCGAGCAGGTTGCGCAGCAGCACGCGCGCCAGCGGTTCGGCCAGGGGCAGGGCCGCAGGGCCGGGAAGGTCGAGTTCCACGCGTTGCCCGCGCGCTGCCGCCGTGGGCTGCAGGTCGGCCGCCACGGCGCGCGCTATCTCGGCCAGATCGGTCTGCGGTGCGCCGGTGCTGGCTGTTTCGGCATCGAGCCGGGCCAACTGCAGCAACTGCTCGACCAGCCGGGTGGCGCGGTCGCAGCCCTGCACCGTGGCCGCGAGGGCCTGGGCGCGCTCGGCATGCTGCGTGGCGCCCTGGGCCACCTGGGCCTGCATGCGGATGCCGGCGATGGGCGTGCGCAGCTCGTGCGCGGCATCGGCGGTGAACTGCTGCTCGGAGGCCAGCAGGTGGGCCGTGCGCTCGAACAGGCCATTGAGCGCCGTCACCAGCGGCAGGACCTCGGGCGGAACACCCGCGGTCGAGAGCGGTTCGAGCGACTGCGGCTGGCGCGCGGCCACGGCCTGGCCGAGCCGGCGCAGCGGCCGCACCGAACCGCGCACCGCCCACCAGATGCCCAGCGCCAGCAGCGGCAGCACCCAGGCCATGGGCTTGAGCATGCTGGTGAGGCTGGCCAGCACGATCTCGTCGCGCACGGACTGGCGCTCGCCCACGAGGATGAGCACGTCCTTTTCGCGCCCCTGGGTCACGAACACGCGCCAGGCCTTGCCCGCTGCCACGCTGTCGGCAAAGCCCCGCTTGCGCCGCTCGGTCAGGGGCTCCTGGGGCGCATTGGCCGAGCGCGCCAGCAACTGGCCTTCGTGCCAGAGCTGGAACACCACGCGCGGCTGGTGCTTGTCCAGCTCGGGCGCCTCGTTGAGCTTGTCTTCATCCAGCTCGTCCAGGGGCTGCAGGCGCAACAGGGCCGCAGTCTGCGCGAGGTGGGCATCGAGCAGATCGCCGACCTCGTCCTGTGCTTCGTGCCAGGCCAGCACGGCGGCGCTGGCCCAGGCCACCAGCCCCAGGGTGAGAACGGCCAGCAGCAGCCGCGTCTGCAGTGAGCGGGGGGCGCGGGGCGGGGTGTTCATGCGGTGTCGCGCGTGATGCGGTAGCCCACGCCGCGCACGGTCTCGATCAGCGCGCTGCCCAGCTTGCGCCGCAGGTGGTAGATATGCACCTCGACGGCATTGCTGTTGATCTCGCTGCCCCACTGGTACAGGCGCTGCTCCAGCTGTTCGCGCGAGAGCACGCGCCCGGCGTTGAGCAGCAGCGCGTGCAACAGGTCGTATTCGCGGTTCGACAGTTCCACGGGCTGCCCTTCCCGCAGCACCTGGTGGGCTGCGGGATCCAGTACCACGTTGCCTGCGGTCAGGCGCGTCTCGCTCTGGCCGTGCGCGCGCCGTACCAGGGCGCGCAGGCGGGCGGCCAGTTCGTGCAGGTCCACGGGTTTGACGAGGTAGTCGTCGGCGCCGGCATCCAGCCCCGCGATGCGCGCAGGCACGGCATCCCGGGCCGTGAGCACCAGCACCGGCGTGGCGATGCGGCGCGCACGCGCATGCTGCAGCACGTCCATGCCGTCCTGGCGTGGCAGGCCCAGGTCGAGCACGGCGGCCTGGTAGGCGCCGGTCGCCAGTTCGCGCTCGGCGGCCACGCCATCGCGCACCCAGTCGACCTGGAAACCGTGCTGGGCCAGGCCCGCGCGCAGGCCCGAGCCCAGCAGTTCATCGTCTTCGGCGAGCAGGATGCGCATGGCGGTGGAGCCCTCCTTCAGTCGTCATCGTTGGGATGATTCTCGCTCGGTTGCGCAGCCCCCTGGGTTGGCAGCGGGGGCGCCGCATGCCACTGCCAGGCCCAGAAGGCCAACGTGCCGGCCAGCACCACCGCGGCAAGGGGGCCGTGGTTCTTTTTCGCCACATCGGAGCCGGTGCCCGGGATGCGGCCGGTCAGCATGGGCAGCGCCTGGTTCTTGCGGCGCAGTACGCTCAGCAGAATGATGAGGCCGACGTGTGCCAGCGCCACGAACAGCAGGGCGTTGCCGAAGAACTCGTGCACATCTTCCAGCCACTCGCCGCCCCATTCGTCCCACACGGCGTAGCCGCTGAGGGTGAGAGGTGCGACCAGCGCGAGGATGAGGGCGATGGCCAGCGCCATCAGCAGGCTCTGGCCGGGGCGCCAGGTGGCTTGCAGTGCCGTGGGGGTGCGCACGGCGGCAAGGCTCCTGCACCATGCGGGCAGCCCCTGCAGCCGCCGCCACAGGATGGACAGCCGCACCTGGCGCGGGCCGAACAGGCCCCACAGCAGGCGCGTGGTGACCAGCCCGGCCAGCGTGTAGCCCAGCGTCACATGCACCAGGCGCCAGCGTTCGCCGTCGGCGGTGAGGTAGGCTCCAACAAAGCTCAATGCCATGAGCCAGTGCAGCATGCGCGTGGACGCATCGACCACGCGGCGCGTGGCGGCCTGCGCGGGGGCCTGGGCCGGCGTGGTGGGGGAGAGGGTTTCGGACGCCATGGCGGTTCTCACTTCGGGATGCGGACGCGGTCGTCGTCAAAGTCGCCCTGCTCGGCCTGGGTGTGGCAGGCCACGCAGTGGGCACGGCTGTTCACGGCCGGGCGTTTCCAGACTTCGGGCGCCACTGTGCGGTGCTTGCGCTCGAACCAGGCCGAGCGGGTGATGCGGTCCTGCGGTGGTTCTCCGCTCACGCGCTTGGAGGTGCCGGCATGCGATTGCAGCCAGGCCTCGATCTGGCGCCGCGTGGGCGTGTCGAGCGCGGCATCGGTGCCGTAGTGCTGGTCCAGGCCCGCCATCAGGCGGCTCCAGGAGCGTGCCGGCAGCAGGCCGGGCGGGAAGGCCATGTGGCACGCACCGCATTCCTGCACATAGGCGGGCGGCATCGCGCTGGCCGGCATGTCCCGGCTGTCGGCATGCGCCCAAGAGGGCAAGGCGGCAAGGGCCAGCACGGCCAGGAGGGCGGGGAGGGCGGGGAGGG
>Ga0208516_100522_pt1 | contig 14613 bp, 7 predicted proteins | sample LakWasM117_HOW13_2_FD_183931 | JGI IMG/M metagenome (GOLD analysis project Ga0208516, IMG submission 183931) | Freshwater sediment methanotrophic microbial communities from Lake Washington under simulated oxygen tension - Sediment Metagenome... | ecosystem: Environmental > Aquatic > Freshwater >...
ACCAGCACTACGGGGTCATGCCCGACATCATGAGCCTGGGCAAGGGCCTGGGCGCCGGCGTGCCGATCTCGGCGCTGCTGGCGCAGGCACATTGCAGCGTCTTCACCCATGGCGACCAGGGCGGCACCTATGCCGGCAACCCGCTGATGTGCGCGGTGGGGCTGGCGGTGCTGGAAACGCTCAGCCAGGGCGCTTTCCTGGAACAGGTGCGGACGCAGGGCGCGCAGCTGCAGCGCGGTCTGCAGGCGCTGTCGGCGCGCCATGGTCTCGGCGAGGTGCGGGGGATGGGCCTGCTGTGGGCGCTGGAGCTGGGGGGCGATCACGCGGCCGCGGTGGTGCGCGAATGCCGCCGCCAGGGCCTGCTGGTCAACTCGGCCCGGCCCCATTGCCTGCGCTTCATGCCGAGGCTCAACAGCACGCCCGACGAGATCGCCCAGGGCCTGCAGCTGCTCGACGCGGCCATTGCTGCCGTGCTGGAGGAGTTTGCGGCGCAATGATTGAACGGGGGAGCCCCCCGCCATCTACAGAATCCGGGGCGATTCAGTGCCGGCTACCGGGCTGCCGGTAATTTTCGATAGATGGCCGGGTTCAACTGCAAGAACCCGGTGCCCTCGTTGCCTCTGAAGAGTTCAACTCTAGTGATCGCCTCTGCTGGCAGTTCGGTGCCTTCCAGGCTGACAACGAAATCCATTTCCGGATCGAACAGCCGATTTGTTCTCAAGACCTTCAGAACCGTGATCGTTGAACCCACGCGAACTGGAGTTCGGAAGCCGACTTGAGAGCCTTCGATCCCAGGCGGCGGAATCAATGTAATTAGATCAACAGGCGCCTTCGAATGCTCGCGCATGCCATAGGCGTAGACCAGGCCGACAATTTCGTACTGACTTCCAATGAAGGGCTTGACTTTGGGGTCGTTGCTGACGTCCTTGAGCTTCTGTTCAGAACAACCCGGAAGCGCCCCAAGCGCAGCGACCATGAGTAGCAATAGTTTGTTCATGATCGTGTCATGGGGCGCCAGGCCCGCTGGGACGGACTCCACCAATCATGCCGCGCAGATTCTTCTCCAAATCCATGAATGAGTTGAAGGACTCCTGCTTGACTGCGTCCCAATAGGCCCCTGGCATTGTTGGAATATTTGCCCGCCAGTCCGGAATGCCCTTAGAAACCAGTTCATCGACCCTAGCATCATGTATCTTGCCGAACGTCCTACCCGCCGGCACGCAGTGCTCTACAGCCCTGCTGACTATGCCGCCAGGAGGCACAGCCCAGTGCTCCCTCCGCCCAACGACATACTCGCTGCTCTGGTCACTCCAAGGCCTGAGCCAATCGAGACCATAAGGATCAATTCTTGAAGTCGGGTTTCCGCCGACATAGGCATACAGATTCGTATCACCCGCATCAAACCTTATCGGATCCTTCGCCGTCCACCTCCCCGCCTCCGCGTCATAGTCCCGCGCCCCAAAGCGCACCAGCCGCGTATCCGGGTCGTACAGCCCCCCCGCAAACCCGAAAGGCTGGAACCCCGGGTTGGAATCGCTGAGCACCTGTCCCCACTCGTCATAGGCCATGCGCTGCACCACTTCGCCACTGTTGACGTTCACCCCAGGCGCACGCTGCCCAGATGGTCGGTGAGCAGGCGGTAGGTCTGGCCACCCTTGTCCATGTACTCAGGAACATTGGGTCGCTCGGCATAGACAAAGCGGCTCAGCACCCGGCCCTGCCCGTCCAATTCAGCGGCAACGCGCTGACCGTCCTGGTACACAAGACCTTGCACCAGCACGCCGTTGACCTTGCGGCCAATACGTCGGTTCAGGCCATCCATCACATAGTCCGCTGCTATTCCGCGGCCCCGTTCCGAGACATGTGCCACCCCGCTTGGACCGTCTTGCCGCAAGGATTAATGGCCGATCAGCTGACACTACTCCCGCCTGCGGTTCCTATCTTGTTTCTTGGCGAGTAGCCAGCTGGCGCCCGTTGCGATGCAAAGAGCTATGCCCGTCCCGGTTACCAATTCGGCCGCATAGCTGCCACCGATGATCGTCAGCAGCCCTTGAATGAGGCGAGGGCCGGCAGCCTTGACGCCATCCGCTTTTGTCGGCGCCACCTCCGGCATTCCCAGGCCCAGCCCTACAAGGCATAGACCAAGAAAAAACAGTAGGGATCGCATCAGTACCGCCTAAATATTGAGGTCCCTCGCTTGGCAGTCTCAAATCTGAAGTGCAACACCTTGCCACCCGGTAAGGTACGCATGTGACGAAATCTGGATACCGACAACTTCAAGCCGAAGAGCGCATCACCCTGGCGAGCCTGCGACAGCAGGGCCAGAGCCTGAGAGCGATTGCAAGAACCCTGAACCGCAGTGCGAGTTCGATCAGTCGGGAGTTGCAGCGCAACGTCGGCGCCTCGGGCTACGTGGCCCGCGATGCGCGAGCTGCGAGCACGGACAGACGCAAGGCGGCGTGCCCGTGGCCCAAACTGCATGCTGACCTGAAGCTGTGGCGCGTGGTCAAGACCTGCCTGGCCTGGCGTTGGTCGCCTCAACAAATCTCGCGGACACTGGCACGCATGTGCCCGACGAACCCGATATGCAGGTCTCGCACGAGACGATCTACAGCGCCATCTATGCGCGCGCCGGCGGTGAGCTCAGGCGCCAGCTGATCGCCTGCCTGCGCCAAGGCAAGAGCACCCGCAAGCCGCGCTCTGCGGGCACCGACAGACGGGGCCAGATCCCCGACATGGTCAGCATCCATGTGCGGCCGCCCGAGGTCGAAGACCGCGTGATGCCGGGGCACTGGGAGGGCGACCTGATCAAGGGGGCGGAGAACAAGTCGGCCGACGGTGTGCTGGTTGAGCGCAAGACGCGCTTGGTGCTGCTGGCCAAGATGCAGGACGCGACGGCAGCCTCGGCGCTGGAGGCCTTCAGCGCCAAGCTCAACGCGATTGCCGAGCCGCTGCGCCAGACGCTGACCTATGACCAGGGCAAAGAGATGAGCCGGCACAAGCTGCTGGCCCAACGCACGGGCATGAAGGTCTACTTCTGCGATCCGCACAGCCCCTGGCAGCGCGGCACCTGCGAGAACACCAACGGCTTGCTGCGCCAGTACATGCCCAAGGGCACGGACCTATCGGTCTTCAGCCAGGACGAACTCGATGGCATTGCCGACGAGATGAACAACCGGCCGCGCGCCACGCACGACTGGCTCAGCCCGATTCAAGTCTTCGCCGAGATAATGCGCTCGCTCGATCAAAAAGCCACCTCAGTCATTCATTGAAACTGGCGGGTGTTGCACTTCAGATTTGAGACTGCCCTTCCAATTGCTCAGCACGTCTCTTGCATTGGCGTAGGGGTCAATGTTTGGGTCGAATGGGCGTTGCCATGCGCGATCACGGCCGGCTCTGACACATCGACAGCCATTCGGAGCATCTGCGGTAGTCTCATCAACACTTCTGTGCACAGCGCAAGGTATGACATTGCCGTCAGCTATTTCGACATGGACTCCATGTTTTTACATGGACGCCCATTCCCGTAGTACGAGAATTCAATTTCACGACGTGACAATAGTTCCGGAGAATCTGCTGCCACATCATCAATAATGATTGACCTACAGCGTTCGCTCGCCAAGCATTTTCTCAATTCATCATATTCTGCGCTGGCTCGAATATCAGCCATGCATTTAGCATCAGAATAGTCACCCGCAGAAAGTCGACCCGATATCTTCGCGTGACCGCGATAGGCTGCGAGCAAATTTAGGGTCGTCGCGTATTCATACTGCCTCTGGACTTCGTCAAGTTTGGTTCGATGATAGGCCCATGCCGCGAGCCACAAGGCAGCAGAGAATACCACCCAGAACGCGAAACGTTGTCGCCGAATTTTCATAGTCCGGGTAGCCTCCCAGAATCTGAAGCGCCGCCGGGGGCAATTCCGTAAAGGATGCACGCGCATTTTGTCTTCTTTGGATCATAGACGTTACAGCTATTTCTATCATTTCGGAATCGAACGCCAGTATTAGTAACACATTCTGAGGCCAAGCAAATAACGTTCTTCTTTATTGCCGCCTCAGCATCACAGTTCACAATTGCGCACTTGAAATCCATCGGATTCTGCGTCGCTTGTTCCTTTGCCTTCGCCTCAGCGATTGGATTCGAGATCGGTCCAATAGGCTTGTCCCTTCCGAAATTCTTTGGTACCACGCCTGCCTCGCCTGTCAAATCCACGTACGAGATTGGATTGCCGCCAACATACGCATACAAGTTCGTGTCTCCCCCATCAAACCTTATCGGATCCTTCGCCGTCCACCTCCCCGCCTCCGCGTCATAGTCCCGCGCCCCAAAGCGCACCAGCCGCGTATCCGGGTCGTACAGCCCCCCCGCAAACCCGAAAGGCTGGAACCCCGGGTTGGAATCGCTGAGCACCTGTCCCCACTCGTCATAGGCCATGCGCTGCACCACTTCGCCGGTATTGGCATTCACCACCAGACGCACGCTGCCCAGATGGTCGGTGAGCAGGCGATAGGTCTGGCCGCCCTTGTCCATGTACTCGGGAACATTGGGTCGCTCGGCATACACAAAGCGGCTCAGCACCTGGCCCTGCCCGTTCAATTCAGCGGCAATGCGTAGGCCATCCTCGTACACAAAACCTTGCACAAGCACGCCGTTGACCTTGCGGCCGATACGCCGGTTCAGGCCATCCATCACATAGTCCACACGGCCTCCCGAGGGCAGCACCACCGATCGCAAATTGCCGTACACATCGTAGTCATAGCGCCAGAGTTGTGCACCTGATCTGCGCTCCTGCAGGCTGCCGCTGGGCGTGTAGGCATAGTTGACGGCGTCGCGGGTGAGCATTCGGTCCTGGGCATCAAACATGGCGTCGGCGGCACCGTTCACCATGGTGCGGTTGCCGTTGGCGTCGTAGCCAAAGCTCGCGACGCTCGCGCCGTCGCGCTTGACGCTGGCCAGGCGCCCCGCGTCGTCGTAGCCGTATTCGTAATTGTGCGTCGCGCCTTCTACGGTCTCGGCCTTGCTCTGCACACGCCCCAGCTTGTCATAGGCAAGCGTATAGCTGTACAGACTGTTAGTGCCGCCAAACTTAACCTCGACCCGGCTGACTTCGCCGAAGCCGTTGTACTGCTGGACGGTGCTCAGCGTGCCAAGTGCCGTTGCCACAGGCAATCCGGTGGCGGCGTCTCTGGTAATCGTCATGGCACCGGCCCGAGTGAGCAGACTGTCGGGGTCGTAGGCAAAGTCGGTCAGAACCTGACCGTTGAGCTTGATGGCCCGAACCCTGAAGTCGCTGTCGTATTGACGCTCCAGCGTGGCGGGCAGACTACCGGCACGTTGCTCGCGCACCGGCAGGCGGCCGTCGTAGCTCAGGCTGAGCACAGCATCCGGGGCGGATACCTCATTGAGCTGCCCGCTTGACACCGCATAGCCAAAGCTGATGACCGCTCCCGCGCCAGCGGAGGGTTTGATGCTGCTCAGCTTGCCGCCAGCCGTGTAGGCAAAATCAGCGCTGACACCACCCGGCCAGACGATGCGTGTGAGGTCCTTGTCGCGGTTGTAGCTGGTCTCGGTGGCAGGATTCACGACGCCGGGTGCTGGCGGCGGCACATAGCGAGTCTCAAGATCCAGTGCAGAAAACTCGAAGGCATGGGCATCACGCCCTGGCGGTTGCAGGCTGAGCGCATTGCCATTGGCGTCGTAGCCCAAGGCAAGACTGCGGGCCCCAGGCAGTAGGCTGCGGATGATACGGCCTACGCCATCGCGCTCGTACAGCACGCTTTGGTTCAGCGCATCCGTTACGCGCTGAACCAGACCGTCTGGCCCATAGGCGTAACTCAGGCTGCGCTGTTCGGCGCCGCTGCCCTGCGACTGCGTTTGCAGCCGGCCCTTGCTGTCGTAGCCGTACTGGATCGCAGCCAGGCCGGCCGGCCGCACCATGAGCGGGCGGCCCACGGCATCCATCCGGACCGTGGACACCCTCCCCGCCGCGCTGGTCTGACGGGTCGAGTTGGTAGCCGCCACATACTCAGCCGTGAAGCTCCGCCCGTTGAGCTTGAAGGTGCTGAGTTCACTGACCAGGCTCAGGGGATCATCAGGGTTGGCCAGGATTACATGCCGCTGCTCGCTGGACTCTTGAGCGAGGCCTGATGGCAACTTCGTCTTGGTCGAGTAGAACGGTGACTGCGTGCCAAAACGCGGGTCTCCCGTAGCTGTGCGCGCGATCACCTCGCCGTTGGCCAGCCTGGCTTCGGTCACACCATCGGGTCGCATATCGGACACCATGCGGCTGCCGTCGGGCTCGGTGTCGGTGCGCCTTTGCACGCCGCTGGCCAAGCGATCGATGCGGTAGTCATAGCCCCGGCCTTCCGCGCTGCGCATGCTGACAGCCAGGCCGGTGGCCGATTCGCTGCGACTCAGGGTCCAGGAGTTGCCGGCCGGCCCGTCTTCTCGTACCAGGCGCCCGGCACCGTCGTACTGCATTTCCGATGCATGGCCGCGCGGATTCTCAAAGCGCGTCATCAGGCCGTTGGGCAAGTAGCTGGCCTGATGCGTCTGGCCCATCGGGTCGGCAATTCGCGCCAACCAACCCTCTGGGTCATAGGCCAGTTCGGTCCTATGCCCGTATGGCCCCACCAGAGCCGTGGCACGCCCCGAGCCGTCGCGCTCGATGCTGGTGACGTTGCCATCGGCATCGGTCAGGCGCAGCGGCAATCCGTCGGCGTAGTCGAAGCGTGCCAGCACGGCGCCGGTGCGTGTACTCACGGTGCGCAGATGGCGCATGTCCGCATCGAACACATACTGCTCGGTTCCAGAATCCGCAGCGAGTTGGAATTCACGCACGCCCAGGCTGCCGGAGCTGCGGCCTTCGATAACCATCGCTGGGGTGGACTCCTGCAAACCAGCGGCCACGAAAATCGTTCCGTCGGGCGCTATCGCAACACCCCTCGGTTCAGAGATGGCCGCCTGCAGGGCAAACTGCCCGGGTAGAACCATGCCTGGTTCGACGCGGCCGGTTCCCGCTACCGTACTGACCGTGCCGTCCGGCGCCAGCTTGCGCAGCTTGTTCGTCAAAATGTCGGTAAACAACAGGTTGCCGCGGGCATCGAAGGCCAGCCCCCATGGCGCGTAAAGCCTGACCTGCAGGGCTGGCAGGCCTTCAGTGCTCGCATCATCGCCGCCGCCGACAAGGCGTGTTATCTGACCATCGGAGGTGATGCGTCGAATCGTGCCGCCGCCGAAGCCGCCAAGGTCAATGCACGCGATGTACAAATTACCGGCTGAGTCGAAGGTCATTCCCGTGCATTGCCCTATGCCGGCCTCGCGTGCGCTTCCGCCGTCACCACTTTGCACCATGGACCCGTTGCCGGCAAAGGTAGAGATGCGCCCGCTCGCGTCGATCTTGTAGATCACCGCACGCTGCATGTCCGAAACATAGATGTTCTGAAACGAGTCCAGGGCAAGCGCTGTGGCAGTCTCCATGCGGTAGCTGGTCGCGGGTACTCCGTTGGGCAGCTCGGTATCCGCTGTGCATTCTGCGTCCACGCAGCCCGCGACGCGAACGCGCTCACCGCTCAGTCCGAACCTCTCAACTAGGCCGTAGTAAAGCCCTTCGTTGCTGCTCAACAGTACTTCACCGGAGCCCAGCACCTTCACACCGTAGGGCTTGCGTTGTCCCGGCAATTCGGAAAGCACCGCAGCAGCTCCGCCGGCAGAGTCCAACTTGACCAGGCGGTCATTGTCTTGCCGCAGCTCCACGCCAAACACGTCGCCATTCGGCGCCACGGCGATTTCAGACGCCGGGCCAAGCAGCCGCCGAATGACCTGGCCGGCCACCACGCTGGCGCTGCGCCGCTCGCCATTGCCAAGATGGAGCACCTTGGCCGTCGGATCGTAGGCGTGCATGGCGTCAAGGTTCCAGCCCCCGATGCCCCGCTGGCGCTGAGTATCCATTCCGCCAACGGTAGTTTGACTGCTGGACCACTTGGTCACGACCCGTCGAGGCGGTGACAGGCTCAATGGATTCAGGCTCCTTGGTCCGGCACCGAATGCCGGGTTCAAGCCGACGGGCAGGGCGTAGGGTAATTCGGCGCTGTAGCCAACCCGAATCCCAACCGTTGATGCGCCTTGCACCCGCCTGCCATAGACATCCCGGCCATCCCATTCAAACACATGGCGCTGATTGGGCAAGGGAGGGTAGCTGAAAGAATAGCGACGCCCTTGCACCGATATCTCCAATTCAATCGACCGGACCCTTGGATCGACCCCTTGCGGCCCGCTCAATGCAATCCGCAGAAGCTGCGACAAGCGGCCGGGCGTGCGTGCACTGTTGTAATGCAGGCGCCACGGCGCACCCGCAACCGCAACACTCTCCCCGAGGCTCTGGTTCTGACAACTGATCACCGATCCAGTCTGGTAATTCTGGCAGTCGTCGTCGTCCGGCTGGGGAGGTGTATCGATCGTTGGCGGGTCCGGTAACGGCGGGTAAGGCCAATTGAGATCGTAAGCCGTAAAGTGCGTGACCGGCACCCGCCATAGTGTCTGCCCTGTGGCATACAGCGAGGCCAGCCGGCCGCGCTCTTGATCGGAGACGCCCAGGGCGGTCAGTGCGGCTACGCTGTCGGCCTGTCCATCGCCATCGATGTCGAGCTCAGCAAGACCGGCTGCAATGTCCAGCAGTTTGACGACACGCCCGTTGGGCGAGGACATCCAGGCCGCCTTTTCACTGTCGTAATAGCCCGATGGCACGATGCCCCCTACCGGGAATCCCAGGAAATTCTCCACATAAACCGCCACCGGCTTGCTGAACTGGACTTCTTTGGCGCCCGCGGCCATGGCCTCATCGGCTGACAGTTCCACCGCATAGGTGTAGGCCGTGCTGGGCTCAAGCTGGGCCGGCATGGCCTGCTCGCCACTGGGACCAACGGTGAACTCCGTGGCGCGCACATGGAGCTGCGCTTGCGCGCGCAACTGTCCGTCCGGCATCAGCAGCTGTGCCGTCGTGCCGGCTGGAAACACCAGGGTGGCGCGACGCACGCCGTCCTGATCGCGCACCTCGGAACCACGCGCGACCTGCATTGGCGTGGCCGGGCCCAGCTCGACGGGGCTTACCGCCGTATCGAGAGTCGTCAGCACCACGTCGTCTGCCACCACATAGTCGCCCCAGGGCACTTGCAGCACGCGCGCCACCGGCAAGTAGCCGGGCTTGCTGTAGCGCAGTGTCAGCGGCCCACCCCCATTCACCGCCATGTCAAACCAGCCATCGGCCCGGCTGAGGGTCTGCCCATACTGGACGTGGCGGTGCACCGCCATTTGCACCCCAGGCAGCGGCGTGCCATCTGGCGCAAGCACTCTGCCGCGCAGGACCGCGGCACGGCGCGGCTCGATAGTGCCTGGCGCCACACCGGTCTGTACCGGGTTGGGGCCGGTGTAGAGAAACTGGGTAGCCTTGAATGCCGTGGTCGGAGCGGTGCTGTCCAAGGGCGGCGCAAGCAGGCTGGCGCCGCCCTGGTCGCCCTGTGAGGTACGCACCAGTACAAGTCGCTCTGAGGTGCTGACGCCGCCTGACTTCAAGGTGGCCACCACCTGGTTGCTGCCCAGGGTCAATGGCACGACCGCGCTGAAGGCACCGCCGTCGATCTGGGCCGCAATGCCATTGACCTCAACGCTGGCATCTGCCGGCGCCGTGAACTGCCCCTTGACCAGCACTTGTGCGGCTCCGATCCCCGCGTTCTGCGCGGGCTCAAGGAACTTGATCGTCAGGTAGTGGTAGCGCAGGGCAAACAGCGCCACATTGCCGGCCGGGTCGGTGGCGCTTAGTTGCAGACTATTGGTGCCGGGCTGCAGGGTGACCGGGAAACTGAATTGCGGCCCCTGCTGGGATACGCCGTCTAGCGTCATCACGGAAGGTTCGTCTAAGGTCCCCTGCAGCATGAGCGCGCTGGCGGTTAGGCGGCTTTCGTTGGGCGGTGACAGCGTCAGCAGCCTCGGCGCGGTGGCGTCTATGGTCAGGCTGCTCGTGACGGTGTTGGAGATCTGCCCGAGGGCGTCGCGCATGCTGGCACTGAAGGCGTGGGGCCCCGCCGCGAGCGCCAGGCTTGGCGTATAGCTGGCATGCAGGCCATCGGGCGTGAGGGTGAACATGCTTCCAATGGAGGTGCCGTCCAGTTCAGCCGTCAGCGCAAAGGGGCCCAGCCGGTTGGCGGCCAAATTGCAGCTTGCGCCATTGCACAAGGCCCCGTAGTCCAAGGCAAACCTGGGCCGCACGTCGTGGGTCAAGGCCTGTGCTGCTGGGCTTGCCAGCGTTAGGCTTGGCTTGGCAATGAAGGGCGTGGAGGAGACGACGTTGACCCGCCGCCCCAGCTCGACCGACGCCAACCAAACGCCGGCCGCCGAGAATACTTGCAACGTCGAACAATTGCCCACCCACAGCGCGCCACTACTGTGATCGACCGCCAGCTTACGACCAGACATTGATGCGGGACACCTGCCCATGATCTCCGGCTGAGTGCCGATTGGCTCATCACCTACCGGCAGATCCAGCGCGGACCATTGGGCGTCTGGTTGATTCATGGCGCAGTAGCCCGTGACTTCGAAGCTCTGCCCCAGATAGGGATGGCTGTTTTGCCAGAGCGGGTGGCAGAGCGAGCTGACTAGTTGCGCGCCATCTACTGGTGATCTTTGCAGCAACTCGAATGCTGACAGCGCCCAGACCGTGCCGCGCGGACCGTCCACCGCCAGTTCATACGCGTCGAACTGAGCACTCTGCTCCTGAGCCGCATGGGCACCCGACAATTGCCAACGATAGAGCGCGGTACCGCGGTAGGTGTAGCCCGCATACCAGAGCATGGACGCCAGCGCGTCATAGCCAATGGCGGTGCGCCGATCCGTAAGCCGGTTTGCGAACAACTGGCTCGCCACCAGCTCGCCTTGCGCGGAAAATCTTCGCAGCCTCGCCGAGTCCATGGTCAACACCTGCCCCTGGGGGCTCAGCGCCAGCGACTGCCCCGACTCGGCGGCAATCAAGCGCTGCGCCGACAGCCGGCCGTCGGCGGAGATGTGGGCAAGAACAGATTGGTACAGGCCGCCCGCACTCTCTACCGGGCCGCTGCTTGAGCGAACCGTCCAGACACCGCCACCGCCAGAGTCCGCCGCCAGCTGAGGCTCATCGAACTGATTTGTGCCGATGCCCGCGATGCCTGCGGTCAAGGTGCCGTAGGGTAGCTTGGCCACGGTCCGGCCCAGCCGGTCCAGATGCAGCAGCTCCGTACCGGTGGCCAGCCACACGCCTCCATCGCTGTCGGCGGCCAGCTCGCGCGCCGCCAGCGGCAGCCTTAGCAGTACCTGGTGGCTGGTGGCATGTATCTGCAGCAGGTCCGCACTGGTCGCGACCCAGATCATGGGCTGAGCGCCGATTACAGATGCCGACACCATCAGGGCCGCGCCAAGACACATGCTCTGCCATCGGCACGGGCGCAGTAAGGAAGGAATACAGGCCGACATAGCCCGCGCAATGCGCGTCCACAGCAAAGCAATGCTGCACATCGTGGGCACCTCCTCGCGGCACACCCAACGTCCCGCCTCTTCGGGCAAGTCTCTAGAATGGCTTGCTGGCGCTAGCGGCTAACGCATCAGCTGGTGGCGCACAGCCTAGCCGGCCCGGCGAGATCTGGAATCATCAAGCTTGCTGATGCCGGCGCAGTGTGATGCGAGCGGCCCCGTGGTCGACACCCCCGCCAGCTCCGGCGCAAACAACTCCAGCACGCGCAGCTGCGCGCCGCCGCGCCTGAACACCGAGTGGCGCGCCCACAGCATCTGGGCCGAGGCCTCGGCGCCGGTGGCCTGGCGCCATTGCTTGAGCATCTGCCGGCGCGTGTGGCCATGCCGGGCCAGGCGGCGCGGCTGCAGCTCGCTGCGCGTGATGCGCGGGTCGTCATAGAGCAGATGCGCGAGCGGCCGGGCGCCCAGGCCCTTGAGCGCCTTCCAGGGCCCGGCCAGGGCGCTCTGGTGCAGGGCCGAGCGTGCCCACACCAGGGGCACGCCATCCACCCGCAGCAGCACCTCGCGCACCACCGTGCAGCCGCGCCGCGGCAGCCCCAGGGCCAGGCGCTCCTGCGCGCGCAGCGGCGTGACGGCCTGGCGCAGCACCTCGACCTCGAAGCGCTCGCCCAGGCGCGCCAGGCGCCGGCTCAGCGAACCGGGCGCGCGCAGCCAGGCGCGCAGGCTGGTGCGGCTAGCGATACCCATCGGATCGAGAAATCAATCAGCCCGCGAACTCGTCGCCCAGCTCGCGGGCGCGCTGCTGCGCGGCCAGCACGGCGCGCTGGATCGCCTCGCCCACGCCATCGGCCTGCATGCTGGTGATGGCGGCGTAGGTGGTGCCGCCCTTGGAGGTGACGCGCTCACGCAAGACGCTAGGCGATTCGCTGGACTGCAGGCCCAGCGCGGCGGCGCCGGCGCAGGTGGCCAGGGCCAGCTCGCGGCCCTGGGCCTCGCTGAGGCCCATCTGCTGCGCGGCCGCCGTCATGGCCTCGACGACATAGAAGAAATAGGCCGGGCCCGAGCCGGAGAGCGCGGTCACGGCGTCCAGATCGGCCTCGGCGTCCACCCACAGGGTGCGGCCGGTGGGTGCCAGCACGGCCTCGACCAGGGCGCGGTCGGCGGCCGAGACGGCCGCATTGGCGTAGAGGCCGGCAATGCCCTGGCCGATCAGGGCCGGGGTGTTGGGCATGGCGCGCACCACGCGCGCGGCGCCGGTGGCGCGCGCGATCGTCTCGCTGCGGATGCCGGCCATCACCGAGAGCTGCAGGGCCTGGGACACATGAGCGGCGCAGGGTGCAGCGGCCACGCCGAACAGCTGCGGCTTGACGGCCCAGACCAGCAGCGCGGCCTCGGCCAGGCCGGCGTCGGCGGCCGCCTCATGCACGCGCAGGCCGGAAAACTCGGCCTGCAGCCTGGCGCGCTGCGCCTCGAAGGGCTCCACCACGAGGATGGAGTCGGCCGGGCGGCCGGCCTTGATGAGGCCGCCGATGATGGCGCTGGCCATATTGCCGCCGCCGATGAATGCCAGGGTGCTGTTCATGAAGGCAAGTGTAGGTGGGCCAACCGGCGGAGCCCGAGGATCCGGCTCCGCCGGGCCTGCGGGCTCGCCCCCTTGAGGGGGCGCGCGCAGCGCGTAGGGGGTGGTCTTAGTGCATGCCAGCCAGCAAGGCGGCGTTGCCGCCCGCTGCCGCGGTGTTGATGGTGAGCGTCTGCTCGGCCGCGAAGCGGTACTGGTGCTGCGGATTGGCGGCCTCGGCGGCGCTGATCAGGGGCAGGATGGCGCCCTTGCGTTCGGCCAGGGCCTGCACCAGGACGCGCGCCGAGCCGTTGCCGGCGGCGGCGATGCACACGCCGGCCAGCTCCGGATGCTGCAGCAGCGCACGCTGGGTGCCGCCATCACCCGGCAGCAGCGCCAGAGCCTCGGCGGCCACGCCGCCGCGCAGCAGCGCCAGGCGCAGCGCGTCGCCCGAGGCGGCGCCCAGCAGGGCCACGGCATTGCCGGCCAGCAGGGCCGCGCCCACCGCGCCGGCCACCTCGGCCGGGCTGGCGCCCTGGGCCAGCACCGCGATCACGCCGCGGCCATGCAGGCGCAGCTCGTTGCTTTCGCCGGTGGGGCCGGGCAGCACCTTGGTGGCCAGGCCGCGCTGGGCCTGCTGGGCATGGGCGCGCAGGGCGCGCGCCGCCGCCTCGTCCAGGCCCGCGGTGGCACGCTGCACCGCGGCCACGCGGGTTTCCAGCGCCACCTCGCTCCAATGGGCATGGCCCACGCGCAGGGTATTGACGGCGCTCAGATCCACCTGGCCGCTGGCCGGCACCGGCTCGGGCAGGCCGGCGGCCGCGGCGCCGGCATCCGGCTGGGCCGCAAAACGCCACAGGTAGTTGGGGCCGCCGGCCTTGGGGCCGGTGCCCGACATGCCTTCGCCGCCAAAGGGCTGCACGCCCACCACCGCGCCGATGATGTTGCGGTTCACGTAGACATTGCCGATGCGGGCCTTGTCGGCCAGGCGCAGGGCGCGGCTGTCGATGCGGGTCTGGATGCCCAGGGTCAGGCCATAGCCCAGCGCGTTGATCTGCGCGATCACCGCATCGGGCTCGCCGTTCCAGCGCAGCACGTGCAGCACCGGGCCGAAGATTTCCGCGCCCAGCTCGCTGGCCTTGCGGATCTCGAAGGCCACCGGCTTGATGAGGCGGGGCACGGCGTCGTGCACCGGGGCCTCGGCGATCAGCCTGGCCTCGCGCTTGAGGCGCTCGACATGATGGGCGATGTTGTCGAAGGCCTCGTCGTCGATCACCGGGCCCACATCGGTGGCCAGGTCGGCGGGCTTGCCCACCCACAGCTCCTTGAGCGCGCCGGCGATCATCTCGATCACGCCATCGGCAATGCTCTCGTGCACGCACAGCAGGCGCAGCGCCGAGCAGCGCTGGCCGGCGCTGCGGAAGGCGCTCTGCACCACTGCGTCGGAGACCTGCTCGGGCAGCGCGGTGGAGTCCACCAGCATGGCGTTCAGGCCGCCGGTCTCGGCGATCAGGGGCACGACCTGACCCTGCTTGGCGGCGAGGGTGCGGTTGATG
>Ga0208516_100528_pt1 | contig 14536 bp, 12 predicted proteins | sample LakWasM117_HOW13_2_FD_183931 | JGI IMG/M metagenome (GOLD analysis project Ga0208516, IMG submission 183931) | Freshwater sediment methanotrophic microbial communities from Lake Washington under simulated oxygen tension - Sediment Metagenome... | ecosystem: Environmental > Aquatic > Freshwater >...
GGTGCGGATGGTGCCGCTGGCCACGTAGCGCAGCTTGTGGCCCTCCACGTCGAGCACGCCAAAGCCGGTGGTTTGCAGGCCGGGGTCGATGCCAAGGATTCTCATATGCTATTAATTTTATAGCTATTGGCGCTTGATGGGAAAGCGCCAGAGGCCGTTTTTTCTTATAAACCGAAATACCAGCGCACCGAATGGAAGAACACCGGCGCGGCGAAGCACAGCGCGTCCACCCGGTCGAGCAGGCCGCCCGCGCCCGTGACCGACTGGCCCTGCATGCCCCAGCTCGTGATGCCCCGGTCGCGCTTGAGCGCCTTCATCACCAGGTGCCCCAGGCTGCCCGCCACGCAGGCCAGCAGCGCCATGCCCAGCGCCTGCCCGGGCTTGAACGGGGTGATGAACGACAGCAGCCCGCCCACCAGCCCGCCCACGCCCACGCCGGCGAGCCAGCTCGCCCACTGGAAGCTCTGGCTCACGGCCGGGGCCACCGGCTTGTGCGGAAAGCGCCGCCCCAGCAGGTGCTGCACCACCATGCAGGTCTGCACCGCGAGCACCAGGTAGAACACCAGGAAGGCGCCCCGGCCCGCTTCCTGCCCGGGAAAGTCGAGCAGCAGCAGCGCGGGCACATGGCTCATGCCGTAGACGCAGACCATGATGCCCCACTGCAGCTTGGCGCTGCGCTCCAGGAAGCGCTGCGGGTCGTTGGCCAGCGCGCTCACCACGGGCAGCGCCAGGAACACGTAGACCGGGATGAACACCGTGAACAGGTCGAAATGCCGCGTGCCCACGAGCACGAACTGCAGCGGCAGCACCACGAAGAAGGCCAGCACCAGGCTGCGGTGGTCGCCGCGCCGCGTGGGCGAGAGCGTGATGAACTCGCGCAGCGCGAAAAACGCCACCAGCGCGAACAGCACCGTGGCCGCCGTGTCGCCCAGCACCCAGCCCACCCAGAACACCGTGGCCATGGCCCAGGAGGTCTGCAACAGCGCACGCAGGCGCCGCGCCTTGGCCTTGCGCGCGGCGGCGGCGTCCGCGTCGCCGTCCGGCGCCTCGCGCAGGCTGCGCACAAAGGACCAGAGCGTGACCAGCGACAGCACGCCGAAGACCACGAGGAACAGCGCCCCGATCTGCTGCGTGGTGCTGAGGCTGCGCAGGAACGTGTTCATGGCGTCACACCTCCCGCAAGGCCATCACGGCCAGTCGAGCGCGGTCGAGGAAGGGGCGGCGTTCCTCGCCGGGCTCCAACTGGATCGGCGCGCCGAAGGTCACTGAGCACAGGATGGGCACCGGCACCACCTCGCCCTTGGGGATGACGCGCTGCACGTTGTTGATCCAGGCGGGCACCAGCACCACCTGCGGAAACATCTGCGCCAGCCGGAACAGACCGGACTTGAAGGGCTGCGGGTCGTCGCCATGGCCGCGCGTGCCCTCGGGGAAGATGATGATCGAATCGCCACTCTCCAGCGCCCGCACCAGCGGTGCCAGCGGATCGCCCTCGGGCAGCGCGGCGCGCAGGGCCTCGGGGCTGGGCGCAATGGCGGGCGCAGCGGGCGCCTGCGCCGGGGCGGGGCTGGCATCGGTGGTGGCGGCTGCCGCTGCCGGGGCCGCCTGGCGCTCCACGTAGATGGCGTTGAACACGGCAGTGGTGATCCACTGCCGGAAGGGCGACTTCGTCCAGTAGTCGCGCGCGGCGATGGGCCGGGTGATGCTGCGCAGCTCTTCCGGCAGCGCGGCCCAGATCATCACCAGGTCGGCATGGCTCTGGTGGTTGGCGAAATAGATGCGCTGCTCCGCCTTGGGCGGGCAGCCGTACCAGCGCGCCTGCGAGCCGGTGAGCACGCGCACCAGGCCCAGCAGGAAGAAACCCATCAACTTGGCAAGCATGGCGGGATGATAGGGGGCGAACGCGGCCCCCGTTAGGGGCGGCTCCCGGTGGCGGGCGCCAGCGCGGCGAGCAGGCCCCGGCAGGCGTCTTCCACGATGTCCAGCACCTGCTCGAAACCCGCCGCGCCGCCGTAGTACGGGTCGGGCACCTCGTGGGCCTGCACGGTGGTGCAGAAGTCGGTGAGGCGGTGCAGGCGGTGGTGCTGCCCGGGCGGGCACAGGGGACGGGCGTGGGATGCATTGGCCGCGTCCATCACCAGCACCAGGTCGAATTCTTCGAAGTCTCGGGCCACGAGGCGGCGCGCGCGCTGGGCCGAGAGGTCGTAGCCGCGCTGCGCGGCGTGCTGCTGGGCGCGCTCGTCGGGCGGCGCGCCCACGTGGTAGCCGTGGGTGCCGGCCGAATCCACCGTGATGTGCGTTGCCAGGCACGCATCGGCCACCATTTTCTCCAGCACGCCATGGGCGGTGGGGCTGCGGCAGATGTTGCCCATGCAGACCATGAGGATGCGGACGGGGCCGGCTGCCGTGCGCTGGGCCAGGTGGGCCAGGGCGGGAGATTGGGGGGTGTGGGGCATGGAAACAGGTCAGGAGAAGGCGGCGGTGGTGGCGCGCTGCGTGCGCAACGCACCGGGGCTGGTACCCAGGTGCTGGCGCATCAGCCGGCCCAGGCTGGCGGCGCTGGCCAGGCCCACTTCGCTGGCGATGGCGGCCAGGCTGTGGCTGGAGTGCTGCACGCGCCACTGGGCATGCTCCAGGCGCAGGTGCGTCCAGTGCTCGTGCGCGCTCGTGCCGAAGTGTTCCATGAACAGCCGGTCCAGGTGGCGCCGGCCGATGCCGATGCGCCGCGCCAACTCGGGAATGCCCATGGGCTCGCCCAGCGAACTGCGCATCAGCGCGATGGCGCGCGAGAGGTGTCGGCCCAGGCGCGGGTCACCCTCCAGGGAGCGCAGGGGGTGCGCCGGGTGCCGGGGCTCGTCCACCAGCATGTCGGCCAGGCCCTTGCAGGCGCGCGCGCGGCCGCAGTGGCGCGAGAGCAGTTCCACCGCCATGTCGATGGCGGCGGTGCCTCCGGCGCAGGTGATGCGGTCGCGGTCGAAGCAGTAGATCAGCTCGCCGCGCACCGCGATGCGCGGGAAGGCGCTGCGGAACTCCGCCACATGGCGCCAGTGCAGCGCCACCTCATGGCCGCGCAGCAGCCCGGCCCGCGCCAGCAGGAAGCTGGCGTTGTCAATGGCCACCAGCGGCAGCCCGTGGCGGCTGGCGGCACGCAGCACGGGCGCGTAGGCGCCGGCCAGGGCCATGGATTTTTCCACCGTGCGGCTGCCGAACACCACCAGGTAATCGAACGTGCGCCAGTCCACGTCGGCGGGCGTGGTGTCGATCTCCACGCGCACGCCGCTGCTCGACGTGACGCTCTGGCCGTCGATGCCCAGCAGCGTCCAGGCGCAGTGGCGCTGGCGGCTGCGGTCCGCGTCGTCGGCGGAAAAGCGCAGCTTGTCCAGGAAGGCGCCGAACGGCAGCAGCGTGAATTCGGGCAGGGGCAGCAGCAGCAGGCGCACGTCGGGCCGCTGCGGCGCCGTGGTGGGGGTGGGGTCCGTGGCCATGCGGGGAGAAAAAATGTCCAGATCGGGCGCAATATAAGCCAGATCGGATGGCCTGAAAACCCGATGGCCGGCCTAGACTGCACGGCATCGGGAACGTTTTTTCGGAGTGCTGCGATGGCCTGGTCTCTGTGGTTCGTGTATCTGCTGGCATCGGTGGGCCTGTCGCTCACCCCTGGCCCCAACAGCCTGCTGGTGCTCGCGCACGGCGCGCTGCACGGGCGCCAGCGCACGCTCTGGACCATCGCGGGCGGCGCCCTGGGGTTTGCGCTGCTGATCGGCCTGTCCATGCTGGGCATCGGTGCGCTGCTGCGTGCCTCGGCGGATGCGCTGGTCCTGCTCAAATGGGGCGGTGGCGCCTACCTGGTGTGGCTGGGCATCCAGCTCTGGCGCGCGCCGCCGCTGCAGCTGGACATGCCCGAGATCGACGGCCAGAAAGGCCCGATCCGCCGCTCGGTGATGTTCCGCCAGGGGTTGCTCGCGGCCATTTCCAACCCCAAGGCGCTGCTGTTCTACGGCGCTTTCCTGCCGCAGTTCATCACGCCCGGGCGCAGCCTGTGGCTGCAGTACGTGGTGATGGCAGGCACGTTCTGCGTGATCGAGTGCGCGGTGGAGTTCGGCCTGGCCAGCCTGGCGCACCGCGTGCGCCCGTGGCTCAAGCGCGTGGGGCGGCGCTTCAACCAGGGGTGCGGCGTGCTGTTCGCGGTGATGGGGGCGGCGCTGCCGCTCACGAACTAAGGCTTCAGGGTAATTCGGCACCGCCCATGCGCGCCAGGATGGTGCGCGTGCGCCCGCTCAGGTAGGCCGAGTTCGGCGCCTTCTCGAAGCGCTTGGGCGCGGGCAGCATGACGGCCAGGCGGGCGGCCTCGTGCGGGGCCAGGTCGGCGGCGCTCTTGCGGTAGTAGTGGCGCGCGGCGGCTTCGGCGCCGAAAACGCCGTTCCCCCATTCCACGTTGTTGAGGTAGATCTCCAGGATGCGCTCCTTGCCCAGGAACTGCTCCAGCGCCAGCGTGAGCACGAACTCCTGCCCCTTGCGCACGAGGGTGCGCTCGCCCGAGAGCAGCAGGTTCTTGGCCAGTTGCTGGGTAATGGTGGAGCCGCCCCGGATCTTGGGGGCGCGCACGGGTTTGTCCGGCGCGCGGGCCTGGGCCTTGGCGATCAGTGCCTCGGCCTGGGCGTTGCGCTCCCAGGCCTTTTCGATGGCGTTCCAGTCCACGCCTTCGTGGTTGACGAAGCCGTCGTCCTCCGAGGCGATCACGGCGCGCTTGAGGTGGCCGCTGATCTGTGCATAGGGCACCCACTGCTGGCGCCAGCGCAGCTGGCCGGTGCTGGCAAGCTGTGCCCAGGCCTCGGAGCGCTGGAAGGTGGTGGATTCGGGATTCACCACCGCCATGGCGGCGATGCGCAGCACGAAGAACAGTTCCAGGGCCAGCACCGCGAACGCGACGAGGCCGATCCAGCGCAGCAGGGCTTTCATGGGATGGGGAATGCGTGGGGTCAGTGCGCGGCCATCAGCGCGCGCAGCTCGGCCAGCACCTGCGGGCTGGGCGGGCGCACGCCGCGCCAGAGGTGGAAGGCCTCGGCCGCCTGCTCCACCAGCATGCCCAGGCCGTCGCGCGGTGTTGCGCCGTGCTGGCGCGCCCAGCCGAGGAAGCCCTCGGCGGCGGGGCCGTACATCATGTCGTAGGCCAGGCTGCCAGAGCGCAGCACGCGCGCGGGCACCGGCACCTCGGCGCCGGCCAGGCTGCTGGCGGTGGCGTTGATGATGAGATCGAAATCTTGCTCCAGTGCTTGCGGAACATGCGCTGATAGCTCTGTTTTTTGTAGCGCAGCGAGGGTGGCGTGCGATTGCACCAGGGCCTGCGCGCGCGCCACCGTGCGGTTGGCCACCACCACGCGGCGCGGCCCGGCCGCCAGCAGCGGCCCCAGGGCGCCGGCGGCGGCGCCGCCCGCGCCGACGAGCAGCACGTCGCGCCCGGCCAGGGCGAAGCCGGCGCCTTGCTCGATGTCGGCCACCAGGCCCAGGCCGTCGGTGTTGTCGGCATGGATGGCGCCGTCGACGAAGCGCAGGGTGTTGGCCGCGCCGGCCAGTTGCACGCGCTCGCTGCGCACGGTGGCGGCCTGCGCGGCTTCGAGCTTGAAGGGCACGGTGATGTTGCAGCCGCGCCCGCCCGCTGCGGTGAAGTCGCGCAGCGCCTGGGCAAAGCCGCCCAGCGGCACCAGGCGGCGCTCGTACACCAGGGCCTGGCCGGTGAGTTCGGCGAAACGGGCATGGATCCACGGGGAGCGGCTGTGCTCCACGGGGTTGCCCATCACGCAATAGAGGTCGGGGGAGGTGGCGGAGAGGGTCATGGGACGTGTCTTCTCGGGGCGTGCGTCGCGGGAGCGCCTGCCGGTGGCGCTCCGGGGGTTACCTCACGCTGGTTTCCAGGGTCTGGTCGCGCGTGAATTTGAAGCGCGAGACGACGGCGATCTGGTCGGCCTTCTTGCGCATTTCCTGGTTGAACGGGCCGAACGGCCCGGCGGCCAGGGCCACGGCCTCGGCATGGCGGTCGAGCCGGTGGTTGCCCGAGCCCTGCACGATCTCGGTGGCGGCCACGCGGCCGTCGTGGTTCACGGTGACGATCATGGTCAGTTCGCCATAGAGCTTGCGGCCGCCGTATTCGGGGAAGTTGACGGTGCCCTTGTCCTCGACCTTGCGGCGCATGGCGTCGTAGTAGACGGCATACACCTCCTCGCGCGTGGCGGGGCTGATGTAGCGCTTCTTCGGGCGGGCGTTTTCCTCGTTGATGCGCTTCTCGATCTCGGCCAGTATCTTCACGAGCTGGCGGCGGCGTTCTTCCTGCGCGCTCTGGTCGGCGTTCTGGCTGGGCTTGCGCGGGTCGGGCGGGGGCAGGTCGGCGATTTGCTTGCGCAGTTGCGCGAGCAACTGGGTCTGTTGTTCCTGCAGCGTGTCCATCTTGCGCTGCGCTTCCTCGAAGTCGTCGCCCACGCTGGTCAGGGCCGAGTAGGGCAGCGGGCTGGTGGCGCGGCCCTTCTCGGCATCGCCGCCGCCGGCCAGCGAGAACTGGGCGATGGCCTGGGCCTTCTCCGGCTTCTCGGACGACTTGGCGTTGACCAGGATGACTTCGAGCGGCGTGTCCTGGAACACGCGGTTGAAGCCCTCGGGATCGATGAAGCGCACCGACAGGACGGCCGCGTGCAGCGCCACCGACACGCCCAGCGTGAGCTGCAGCGTGCTGAAACGGGTGAAGAAATCAGGCAGTTTCACGGGGTGGGATTATCGCCGCCAGCCTCGGCCTCGTTCACATCGACGGCAATGGCGATCGGGCCGGCCACGGCCTCGTCGTCCTCGGTGTCTTCCACCGGGCCGTCGTCGCGGCTGTCCTGCGGGTCGTCCAGGCGCTCGATCAGCGCGCCGTGCACGTCCAGCGTGATTTCATCGACCTCGCCCAGCCGCACGCGGATGCGCGCACCGCGCGGCAGGTTCTGCGCGCCAAGCACCGGGAACACCAGCGGCAGTTCGTCCGCACGCACCAGGAAGCTGCCGCCCGGGCCTTCCTTGAACACGGTGGCCGTGAGTTCGGTGGTGCCGTTCTGCTCCAGGTACTTGAGTGTCCAGAAGCGCTCCATGCCGGCCTGGTAGCCGTTGTAGGCGCTGTAGGCGGCGTCGAAGCTGCTGATGATGGAGAACAGCTCGGCGTCCTTGGGCTTGAAGGGCGCGGCCAGCGCGGCCGTCTTGCCGTGGCGCGCGCAGGCGATGATCTGCCACTGGTTCACCAGGTCGGTGTAGCGGCGCAGCGGCGAGGTGGCCCAGGCGTAGCTCTTCACGCCGATGCCGGCGTGCGGCAGCGCCTTGGTGCCCATGCGCACCTTCACGCCGGGCGCCAGGCTGGCCTGGCTGCGGTAGATGCCGGGCACGCCGTGCTCGGCCAGCATGTTGCCCCAGGTGCTGTTGGCCACGATGGCGGCCTCGGCCACGATCAGGTCCAGCGGCGCGCCGCGCTTGCGCGTGCCGATCTGCACGGTCTCGACGCCCTGCGGCTCGGCGCCGGCGTTGCCCACGAGGCGGAAGGTGTAGTCGGGGCGGTTGAAGGTTTCGGGCTTGCCGCGCACCACTTCGCGCCCGGCCTTGAGCTGCAGCGCCAGGCGATACAAAAAGGATAGCTGGTCGCGTTTGTCCAGCAAGGCTTGCGGCGTGTTTTCGACCTGAATCGATGGGTCCTGCAGCCAGGCCTCGGTGACGATGTGGTCGAGCTGGTCGTGGCGCAGGTTGGCGCACACGGGCACGCGCTCCAGGCGCGTCTCGGTGCCGGTGATTTCCAGGGTCTGCTCGTCGAGCGTGACGTAGAGCGACACGGCCGGGTTGGCGCGGCCTTCGTCGAGCGTGTAGATCTGCACCACGGCGTCGGGCAGCATGGTGATCTTGTAGCCCGGCATGTAGACGGTGGACAGGCGGTTGCGCCCGAGCTGGTCGAGCGCGCTGCCGGGCTGGATGGCCAGGCCCGGCGCGGCGATGTGGATGCCCAGCGTGACGGTGCCCGTGCCCAGGCCCTGCACCGAGAGCGCGTCGTCGATCTCGGTGGTCTGCGAGTCGTCGATGGAGTAGGCCTGCACCGGGGCCAGCGGCAGGTCGTCGGGCGGCTGCGGTGCGGTGACGGCCGGGAAGCCCGTGCCTTTGGGGAAGTTGTCGAACAGGAAGCGCTTCCAGTGGAACTGGTAGCTCGAATCGATGGCGCCGGCCTTCTGCAGCAGCTCCAGCGGCGCGGTGTGCGTGGCGCGGCTGGCCTCGACCACGGCCTTGTATTCGGGCGCGTTCTTGTCGGGGCGGAACAGGATCTTGTAGAGCTGCTCGCGGATGGGCTGCGGGCATTCGCCGCGCCCCAGCTGCTCGGCCCAGTCGGCGATCTGCTGCATCACCGCCTTTTTCTTCTCGATGGCGGCCAGCGCCTGCTGCAGGATCTCGGCCGGGGCCTTCTTGAAGCGGCCCTTGCCGGCGCGGCGGAAGTAGTGCGGTGCCTCGTAGAGCGCGAACAGCGCGCCGGCCTGCTGGGCCAGCGTGGCGTTGTCGGAGAAATAGTCGCGAGCCAGGTCGGCAAAGCCGAATTCGTCCTCGGGGGCGAATTCCCAGGCCAGGGCCAGCTCGATGGTGGCGGCCACGGCCTGCGCCTGGGCCACGAGTTCGGCGGGGGCGGGTTTCTCAAACTTGAGCAGGATGTGGGCGGCCTTGGCCTTGACCCGTTTGCCGGAATCGAGTTCGATCTGGGCCGAAGTCTCGGCTTCGGAGAGGATGCGGCCGGCCAGGAATTTGCCGGCTTCTTCAAACAGTGCGTACATGGGGGGGGATTGTCCCATGGGTGCACAAGACGTCAGGCCAGGTCGAGAAAGCGCAGCACCGTGGGCAGGTGGTCGGCGAAATCGCTCAGCCCATGGTCGCCGCCTTCGAGCAGCCGCAGCTGCGCGGCCGGGTAGCGGGCAACCATCTCGCGCCAGTCCAGCACCTCGTCGCCCTTGGCGATGACGGCCAGCTCCGGGCCGCCCGGGGGGAGGCCGCGCTGGTCCAGCGCCTGGAGTTCGTCCACGTATTCGGGCCGGAAGAAGAAGCGCTCCTCGGGGTTGTGCCAGGACGTGTGCTCGCCGATGTGGCGCGCCAGGTCGCGTGCCGGGTCCACGGCAGGGTTCAGCAGCACGCTCGGGCAGCCCCTCTGCCGGGCCACCCAGCTGGCGTAGAAGCCGCCCAGCGACGAGCCCACCACGGCCATGGCGGCGCGCGGCCAGCCGGCGGTGCCCTGGTCGACCAGCGCCATGGCGGCGCGCGGCGAGGGCGGGAGCTGCGGGGCCCAGAAGTGGACGGCGGGATGGTGGGTGGCCATGTGGTCGGCCACCATCCGGGCCTTGGCGGACTGGGGAGAAGAGCGAAAGCCGTGCAGGTAGAGCAGGTGGGTGGTGGTCATGGGAGCTGGGAAATTGGGACAATCACTGCATGCGCGCGGGCAGTTGTAAGCATAAGATACACACCATGGGGCAGTGCAGCGTGCGCTGCCCGTCCTGCCCGCGTACACCATGTCTGATTTTGCCCCGCTTGCCACCGCCCGACGCTTTGTGACCGGCGGGGGAGGCCAACCGACCACGCTGGGGCGCTTCGAGCTGCAGCGGGTACTGGGCCAGGGCGCCCAGGCCACGGTGTGGCTGGCGCAGGACCCGCGCCTGCAGCGCCAGGTGGCCATCAAGCTCATGCCGCCGGGGCAGGACGCGACCGTGCTGGAGCACTGGCTGCGCGAGGCGCGCCACGTCGGTCGTCTGGCGCACCCCTACATCGTGCCGGTGTTCGAGGCCGATGTGCAGGGCCGCCAGCCCTACATCGTGTTCGAGTACGTGCCCGGCTGCACGCTGGCCGAGCACCTGGCGCAGCAGGGGCGCTGCGCGCCGCACGACGCCGTGGCGCTGATGGTGGATGCGCTCGACGGCCTGGAGGCGGCCCATGCGGCCGGCATCGTGCACCGCGATCTCAAGCCCTCGAACGTGATGGTGGACGCGCACCGCCATGCGCGGGTCATGGATTTCGGCCTGGCGGTGGCCGTGGCCAGCCCGTCCGATGCGCAGCTGGCCAGCGGCACGCCGGCCTACATGGCGCCCGAGGCCACGGCCGGGGCGTCTCCCGCGCCCTCCATGGACATCTATTCGGCCGCGCTGGTGCTGGTGGAACTGCTCACCGGCCGGCCGCTGATCCACCAGACCGACACCTGGCAGGCGCTCTACCGCATCGCCAACGAGACCCTGGAACTGCCCGAGGACCTGGGGCCGGGCGCGGACGACAACCTGCGCGCCATCCTGCGGCGCGCCCTGGCGCGCGACCCCACGGCGCGCTTTGCCTCGGCGGCCGATTTCCGCGATGCGCTGCGCGCCTGGGCGGCGCCGGTGAGCGCGCCCACGGCGGCGAGCAATGCCACGCTCGACTTCCTGCTGCGGCGCATGCGCCACAAGAGCGATTTCCCGGCGCTGTCGGACTCGGTGGCGCGCATCCAGCGCGTGGCCAGTTCCGAGGACGACAGCATCAGCGACCTGACGAACGAAATCCTCAAGGACGTGGCGCTGACCAACAAGCTGCTGCGCCTGGTCAACAGCGTGCAGTTCGTGCATTCCAGCCGGGGCGGCGTGAGCACCGTCTCGCGCGCCGTGAGCCTGGTGGGCTTCAATGCGGTGCGCAACATGGCGTTGAGCCTGGTGCTGCTGGACCACATGCAGGACAAGCAGCACGCCAGCCAGATGCGCGAGGAGTTCCTGCGCGCCATGATGGCGGGCTCGCTGGCGTCCGAGCTGGCCGGGCAGGGCTCCACGGGGGAAGAGGCCTTCATTGGCGCCATGTTCCAGAACCTGGGGCGCATGCTGTGCGAGTTCTACTTCCCGGACGAGGCCAAGCAGATCCGGGCCCTGGTGGCCTCCAGCCGCGCCGAGGGCGGGGAGGAGGCGGCTGCGGTCCAGGTGCTGGGACTGGGGCTGGAGGATCTGGGCGCCGGTGTGGCGCGGGTCTGGGGCCTGCCCGACGCCTTGCAGCGCTGCATCCGCAAGCCCATGGGCTCGCCGCCGATGCGCCCGCCGGAAAAGGGCGTGGAGCGCCTGCGCTGGGTGGCCCGGGCCGCCAACGAGGTGGCCAGCAGCATGCTGCTGGCCGACGCGCGCCAGGCCGAAGCCCGCCTGGAAGGCCTGGCCACGCAGTATTCACGCACGCTGGAGACATCGCCCAAGGCCTTCACCGAGGCCACCCTGCGCGCGCGCCACCAGCTCGTGGCCATGGCGCAGGCGCTCGATCTGCAGGTGGCGCCCGATTCGCCCGCCGCCCGCCTGCTGAAGCCGCCGGCTCCGCCCTCTGCGGCCCAGACCGCGCAGGAAGACGCCTTCGTGGCGCACGAGCTGAACCCGAATGCAACCCAGTCCCTGGCCGGGCCCCCGGCGGACGCGGACAAGGCGTCCATGGCCCAGGTGGCCGAGGTGCTGTCGGCGGGCATCCAGGACATCACCAACGCCATGGTCGACGAAAGCTTCAAGCTCAACGACGTGCTGCGCATGATCCTGGAGACCATGTTCCGCGCGCTGGGCGCGCGGCGCATCGTGTTCTGCCTGCGCGATGCCCGCACCGACGTGATGACCGGCCGTTTCGGCCTGGGCGAGGAGAGCGATGCCGCCGTGCGCGCCATGGCCGTGCCGCTCAAGACGGGGGGCGACCTGTTCGCCGCCGTGTGCCTGCGCGGCGCCGACACGCTGATCAACGACGCCACCGGGCAGCGCATGCAGGAGCGCCTGCCGGCCTGGTACCGCAGCAGCCTCAATGCGCCCACGTTCCTGCTGCTGCCGCTGCAGATCAAGGGCCGGCCGTTCGCCCTGATCTATGCCGACCACACCCGTGCCGACGCGATCGCCGTGGACGACAAGGCCCTGGGCCTGCTGCGCACCCTGCGCAACCAGGCCGTGATGGCGTTCCGCCAGGCGGGGTGACGGACCGGGGGGCGGGCGGCCGGGCGGGCCACGCCCGATAATCGGGCCATGGGAACTTCTTTTGACAAGCCGTCGCTCGTCCAGCGCGTCCTGCCCCTGTTCCGGGGCTTCGATGCGTGGCTGGTCGGGCTCGTGCTGCTGCTGGCGGGCGCGGGGCTGCTGGCCATGTATTCATCGGGCTACGACCATGGCACGCGCTTTGCCGACCATGGCCGCAACATGCTCATCGCCGGGACTTTGCTGTTTGCCGTGGCCCAGGTGCCGCCCCAGCGCATCATGGCGCTGGCGGTGCCGGTGTACCTGGCGGGCGTGGCCCTGCTGGTGGCCGTGGCGCTGTTCGGCATCACCAAGAAGGGCGCGCAGCGCTGGGTGGACGTGGGCATCGTCATCCAGCCCAGCGAAATCCTCAAGATCGCCATGCCGCTGATGCTGGCCTGGTGGTTCCAGCGGCGCGAGGGCCAGCTGCGCCCGCTCGACTTCGCCGTGGCCGGCCTGCTGCTGGCCGTGCCCGTGGGGCTCATCATGAAGCAGCCGGACCTGGGCACCTCGCTGCTGGTGCTGGCGGCGGGCCTCTCGGTGATTTTCTTCGCCGGCCTGTCCTGGCGGCTGGTGGTGCCGCCCGTGGTGCTGGGCCTGGTGGGCATCGGCCTGATCGTGGCGTTCGAGCCCCAGCTGTGCGCCGACGGCGTGCGCTGGCCGGTGCTGCACGACTACCAGCAGCAGCGCATCTGCACGCTGCTCGACCCCACGCGCGACCCGCTGGGCAAGGGCTTCCACATCATCCAGGGCATGATCGCCATCGGCTCGGGCGGGGTGTTCGGCAAGGGCTTCATGGCGGGCACGCAGACGCACCTGGAGTTCATTCCGGAGCGTACGACCGACTTCATCTTCGCCGCCTATTCCGAGGAATTCGGCCTGCTGGGCAACCTGTTCATCATCGTCTGCTTCCTGTTCCTGGTGTGGCGCGGACTGGCCATCGCCCTGGGCGCGGGCACGCTGTTCGGCCGCCTGATGGCCGGTGCCGTGTCCATGATCTTCTTCACCTACGCGTTCGTGAACATGGGCATGGTCAGCGGCATGCTGCCGGTGGTGGGCGTGCCGCTGCCGTTCATCAGCTACGGTGGCACGGCCATGGTCACGCTGGGCCTGTCGCTGGGCATCCTGATGTCCATCGTGCGCGCGCAGCGCCAACTGCCGCAGGCGGCCAAGCCCGCGCTCTGAACCGGTGCGGGGTCCCCGCGCCCTAAAATGCGCGCATGACTTCCCGCTCCCCCTCCGGCGTGCCGCAGCGCGCGCCCACTTCCCAGCGCATCGATGTGGCGCGCCAGTTGCTGCTGGCGCCTTTCGGCCTGGATGAGTCCCACCTGGCGCGCGCGCTGGCCGACATCCGTGCCCACCGGGTGGACGACGCCGACCTGTATTTCCAGTACACCCGCAGCGAGGGCTGGAGCCTGGAGGAAGGCATCGTCAAGACCGGCTCGTTCTCCATCGACCAGGGCGTGGGGGTGCGCGCGGTCAGCGGCGAGAAGACGGCCTTCGCCTATTCCGACGACATTTCCGAGGCCTCGCTCCTGGACGCGGCCCGCACGGTGCGGTCAATTTCGGCTGCAGCCCAATCAGGTAAATCGCGAGTAGCTGCAAAAAAGATAGCGACCAGCCGCAGCCTCTACCCCGGCATCGACCCCATCGCCACGCTCGACAGCACGGCCAAGGTGCAGCTCCTGGAGCAGGTGGAGCAGCGTGCCCGCGCCAAGGACCCGCGCGTGGCCCAGGTCATGGCCGGGCTGGCCAGCGAGTACGACGTGGTGCTGGTGGCCCGCGCCGACGGCACCCTGGCGGCCGACGTGCGTCCGCTGGTGCGGCTGTCGCTGACGGTGATCGCCGAGCAGGGCGGCCGGCGCGAGATGGGTTCGGCCGGCGGCGGCGGCCGTTTTGGCCTGGCGTATTTCGACGACGCACAGATCGCGCAGTACGTGGACGAGGCGGTGAACGCCGCCCTGGTCAACCTCGAATCGCGCCCTGCACCGGCGGGTGAGATGACCGTGGTGCTCGGCCCGGGCTGGCCCGGCGTGCTGCTGCACGAGGCCGTGGGCCATGGCCTGGAGGGCGACTTCAACCGCAAGGGGTCGAGCGCCTTCAGCGGCCGTATCGGCCAGCGTGTGGCGGCCAAGGGCGTGACGGTGCTGGACGACGGCACCATTGCCGACCGGCGCGGCTCGCTCAACGTGGACGACGAGGGCCACGCCAGCCAGCGCAACGTGCTGATCGAGGACGGCATCCTCAAGGGCTACATCCAGGACAGCCTCAACGCCCGCCTGATGGGCGTGGCGCCCACGGGCAACGGCCGGCGCGAGAGCTATGCGCACATCCCCATGCCGCGCATGACCAACACCTACATGCTGGGCGGCGACAAGGACCCGCAGGAAATCGTCGCCTCCATCAAGAAGGGCCTGTACGCCACCAACTTCGGCGGCGGCCAGGTGGACATCACCTCGGGCAAGTTCGTGTTCTCGGCCAGCGAGGCCTACTGGGTGGAGAACGGCAAGATCCTCTACCCGGTC
>Ga0208516_100533_pt1 | contig 14479 bp, 13 predicted proteins | sample LakWasM117_HOW13_2_FD_183931 | JGI IMG/M metagenome (GOLD analysis project Ga0208516, IMG submission 183931) | Freshwater sediment methanotrophic microbial communities from Lake Washington under simulated oxygen tension - Sediment Metagenome... | ecosystem: Environmental > Aquatic > Freshwater >...
TCTTCGTTGAGACCCAGACGGAAGACGGCCGCGGCCTTGTCCTGGCGGATCAGCGTTTGGGCCAGCATCAGGTAGGTGAGGTTGGCTTCGCGGATTTCTGCGAGGAGTTGTTCGTTCGTCATGGTGGCATCCTTTCCAGTCCCGGGTCTTGTACTGCATGCCGCATGCATGTTTTTACGATCCGTTGAAATGGATTGTGAATTCACCCCAATCAAAAATTAAGTCGGGGGTTGGCTGCGCCGTATGTCTGGTTTTGTAACTGCTCTTGTAGGAATTTGCCTTACAAGCGTGCCGCTGGCGCGATCCATGGAACATGGCGCGCCCAGTGCGAGCAGACGCAGTGACTCGGGAGCGGGTGCTTTCACCCGCGCTCCACCGGCCGCGTGGCGTCGCTGCACCACTCGCTCCAGCTGCCCGCGAACAGCGCGGTCTGGCCGAGGCCGGCCAGCTCCAGGGCGATCACATTGGGGTTGGCCGTCACGCCGCTGCCGCAGTGATTTACCACGCTGGCGGGATCGCGCCCGGCCAGCAGTGCCAGGAACTCGGTGCGCAGCATGTCGGGGCTCTTGAAGCGGCCATCGGGGCCGAAGTTGTCGGCGAAGGGCCGGTTGAGCGCGCCGGGAATATGGCCCGCGACGGGGTCGAGCGGCTCCACCTCGCCCCGGTAGCGCGGCGTGGCGCGGGCGTCGATGATGGTTTGGCTCGGCTTGCCCAGGTCGTTCAGCACCTGCTGCGCGGTGGCCAGCGGGCGCAGCGGCTCATCCACGCGGAAACGGGCCGGCGCGCGCGCCTGCTCCGCGCCTTGCGCGAGTGATCCGCCGGCCTGCGTCCAGGCCTGCAGGCCGCCATCGAGCACGGCCACGGCGTCGTGGCCCAGCCATTTGAGCATCCACCACAGGCGGCCGCAGAAGGCGCTGCCGTTGCGGTCGTACACCACGGCCTGCATGCCATTGGTGAAACCCACGCGGCCGAGCCAGGTGGCGAAGGTCTCGCGGGTCGGCAGGGGGTGGCGACCGCCCGAGGCGCGCGGCCCCGCGCCTGCCGAGAGGGTGTTGTCGAGGTGGGCATGCACGGCCCCGGGGATGTGGCCGCCGAGGTAGGCCTGCTCGCCCGCACCGGGCGCGGCCAGGTCGAAGCTGCAGTCGAACACCATCAGGGGCCTGCCGCTGGCGGCCAGCGTGTGGAGTTCGGAGGCGGAAATCAGCGTGGTGTAGGACATGGGCGGTAGGCGTGAAGAGGGAAAAACGCCATTGTGGCCAATTTCCCGCCCGCATCCATCCGCGCTGTGCGCGGGGGCTCAGTGGTCTTCGGCCGGGGTGCCCGGTGCGGTGCGCGCGCGCAGGATGGTGGCCACGATGCCGCTGCCCACGATGAGTGCCATGCCGACCCAGCCGATCGTGGGGATCTGGTCACCGAACAGCAGCACGCTGTAGAACGATGCGAACACGATGCCCGAATACTGCAGGTTGGCCACCACCAGCGTGCCGCGCTGGGTGCGCGCGCTGGCGTAGGCCTTGGTCATGCACAGCTGGCCGCCGGATGCCAGGATGCCGATGGGCAGCAGCCACAGCGCGGGCCAGCCGGGCCAGGCGGAGGCGCCGGCCACGGCCACGGCGGCGGCGCCGGCCACGGCCGAGCCCACGGCGAAATAGAACACGGTGCGCGTCTCCGGCTCGCCGATGCGCGAGAGCGCCACGACCTGCATGTAGGCGAAGGCGGCCGTCATGCCCGACATCAGGCCGATGAGGCCGGCGAAGATCTGTTCCTGGGTCTGGCCGATGGTGGGGCGCAGCATCATCACCACACCGGCGAACCCCACCAGCACCGTGAGCACCAGCGGCCCCTGCAGCGCAGGGCGCGGGTTGGTGGCCGAGGGGCGCCAGGCGAGCAGGGCACCGCCGATGAAGAAGGCGGCGATCCACACGCTGCTCATGTAGTTGAGCGTCATGGCCGTGGCCAGCGGCAGGTGGCCGATGGCGTAGAACCATGCGCCGAGCGAGACCACGCCGATCAGGCTGCGCCAGGCGTGCATGCCGGGGTACCGTGTGCCCAGGGCGACGCCCTGGGAGCGCGCCAGCGCCCACATCAGGACAACGCTGATGAGGCCGCGGTAGAACACCAGCTCGGCGGCGTTGAAGGAGTCCGACGCGATCTTGACGCACACGCCCATGCTGGCAAACAGGAACGCGGCCAGCACCATCCAGAGGGCTTGCATGGGATCAGAGAGTTGAATTGAAAATAGCTGCCGCGCTTGTTGTTCAAGCGTCGGCAGCTATTGTATTGGGAGCAGAAAAAACGTGCTCAGCGTGCGGGCACGGCGTCCCCCAGGGCGCGGCGGTACCACTCATGGAAGTGCTGCATGCCGTCTTCCATGGGGCTCTGGTAGGGCCCGACCTCGTTGTCGCCGCGCTCGAACAGGGCCTTGCGGCCCGCGTCCATGCGCTCGCCGATCTCGTCGTCCTCGATGCAGGTCTCCATGTAGGCGGCCTGCTGGGCCTCGACGAACTCGCGCTCGAAAGCCACGATTTCCTCGGGGTAGTAGAACTCCACCATGTTCAGCGTTTTCGTGGGGCTGATGGGGTGCAGCGTGGAGACGGTGAGCACGTGCGGGTACCACTCCACCATGATGTGCGGGTAGTAGGTGAGCCAGATGGCGCCGCGCTCGGGCAGCTTGCCCTCGCGGTACTTGAGCAGCACCTCGTGCCACTTTTTGTAGACATCGGAGCCGGGCTTGCCGAAGGTGGAGGCCACGCCCACGGTCTGCACCGAGTATTCCTTCTGGAATTCCCACTTGAGGTCGTCGCAGGTGACGAAGTTGCCCAGGCCGGGGTGGAACGGGCCGACGTGGTAGTCCTCCAGATAGACCTCGATGAAGGTCTTCCAGTTGTAGTTGCACTCGTGCAGCTCGATGCGGTCCAGCGCGAAGCCCTCGAACGACAGCTCGGCGCGCGGGCCCATGCCGGCGAGATCGGCCTCAATGTCGCGGCCGTTGTCCTCGAACATGAGGCCGTTCCACTCGCGCAGCTTGTAGTTGTTGAGGTTCAGGCAGGGGTCGTGCGCGAAATGCGGTGCGCCCAGCAGCTCGCCGCTGGGGCTGTAGGTCCAGCGGTGCACGGGGCAGACGATGTTGCCGCCCGCGCTGCCCTTCTGGTGGTCCTGCAGCGAGCCGCGCCCCTGCACCATGATGGCCTGGCGGTGGCGGCAGACGTTGGAGACCAGCTCGACCTGGCCCTGGGCGTTGCGCACCAGCGCGCGGCCATTGCCCTCCTGGGGCAGGGCGTGGTAGTCGCCCGCGTTGGGCACGCTCAGGCTGTGCCCCACGTAGCGGGGGCCGCGTTGGAACAGGACTTCCATCTCGCGCTGGAAGAGGGCCGCGTCAAAGTAGCTTGAAACGGGGAGTTGGCTTGAGGCCTGCTGCAGTCGAAGACTTAAATCAGACATGGGGGACCTGACCTAAAGACTCCCCACAGGGAGAGACAGGGCGCCAGGGCGCGGGGAGAAAAAATAAACCGGCGGGGTGCCGGTTTGCAGGGAATGGGATTATAGGGCGTGGGGTTATTGCCGTCTCCGCATTCCCGCAGCGGCCATGCGTGTATTCGCCCGCCGCCTCGGGGTCGCCATGGTGCGGTCCAGCCCAGCCGCCGCCGCGCGGCACCCCAGGGGGTTGTCCTCGGATATCAGCCTAAAATCGCGCGTTTCAGCTTCCGCCGCCGCTTGCCAATGCCCCCCAAACCCAAAACCGCCGATCCGGCCAGCTACGAAGCCGCGCTGGAAGAACTGGAGCAACTGGTCGGCCGTATCGAGTCAGGCCAGATGCCGCTGGACCAGCTGCTGGCGGGCTACCAGCGGGGCGCGGCCCTGCTGGCGTTCTGCCGCGACCGGCTCCAGGCCGTGCAGGACCAGGTGCGGGTGCTGGACGAGGGGGCGTTGCAACCATGGACACAGGAATGAACGGCATGGCGCAGTGGAGTCTGCAGGGCTGGAGCGGCGGCCATCTGGCGCTCGTGGAGCAGGCGCTGTCGCGCTGGGTCGGCGTGGACGCGCCGGCCGGCCTGGGCGAGGCCATGCGCTATGCGGTGCTCGACGGCGGCAAGCGCCTGCGCCCGTTGCTGGTGCTGGCGGCGCGCGCCGCCGTGGCGTCCGCCGACGGCGCGGGCCAGGCCACCGGCTTTGACGAAGCGGCGCTGCGCGCCGCGTGCGCGGTCGAGCTGATCCATGCCTATTCACTGGTGCACGACGACATGCCGTGCATGGACAACGACGTGCTGCGCCGGGGCAAGCCCACGGTGCACGTGCAGTTCGGCCAGGCCCAGGCCCTGCTCGCGGGCGATGCGCTGCAGGCGCTGGCGTTCGAGCTGCTCACGCCCGAGGGCGCGGGCGTGCCCGAGCCGGTGCAGGCGCGCCTGTGCCGCCTGCTGGCACATGCGGCCGGCGCGGCCGGCATGGCCGGCGGCCAGGCCATCGACCTGGCCAGTGTCGGCCTGGCGCTCGATGAAGCGCGGCTGCGCCAGATGCACCGCCTCAAGACCGGCGCGCTGCTGCAGGGCAGCGTGATGATGGGCGCGGCCTGTGGCCATGCGCAGCCCGCCGCGCTGGCGGGCCTGTCCAGCTACGGCGCGGCCGTGGGGCTGGCCTTCCAGGTGGTGGACGACATCCTCGACGTGACGGCGGATTCCGCCACGCTCGGCAAGACCGCCGGCAAGGACGCCGCCCAGGACAAGCCCACCTATGTCTCGCTCCTGGGCCTGGAGCGCGCGCAGGCCCATGCCCGCGAGCTGCTGGCCGAGGCCCATGCTGCCCTGGCGGCCAGTGGCCTGCCCGATACCCGGGCCCTGGCGGCCCTGGCGGACATGGTGGTGAGCCGCTCCCACTGAGAGGCTGAGCGTCTTTCATGATAAAACAAGCCTTCGGCGCTTGATTTGCAAGCGTTAGTAGCTACAAAAAATATAGCAATGCCCACGATCTCCTATCCCCTGCTCATGAGCGTGAACGACCCGGCCGACCTGCGCCGCCTCTCGCGTGCCGAGCTCAAGGTGCTGTCCACGGAGTTGCGGGCCTTCGTGATCGACAGCGTTGCCAAGACCGGCGGGCACCTCAGCTCTAACCTGGGCACGGTGGAGCTGACCGTGGCGCTGCACCATGTCTTCAACACCCCGCACGACCGGCTGGTGTGGGACGTGGGCCACCAGACCTATCCGCACAAGATTCTCACGGGCCGGCGCGACCGCATGGGCACGCTGCGCCAGCTCGGCGGCCTCTCGGGCTTCCCGCAGCGCGCCGAGAGCGAGTACGACACCTTCGGCACTGCGCATTCGAGCACCAGCATCTCGGCGGCGCTGGGCATGGCGCTGGCGGCCCAGCGCAAGGGCGAGGAGCGGCACGCCGTGGCCATCATCGGCGACGGCGCCATGACGGCGGGCATGGCCTTCGAGGCCCTGAACAACGCTGGCGTGGCCGACTGCAACCTGCTCGTCATCCTCAACGACAACGACATGAGCATCAGCCCGCCCGTGGGCGCGCTCAACCGCTACCTGGCCCAGCTCATGAGCGGTCAGTTCTATGCGGCCGCCAAGAACGTGGGCAAGAGCGTGCTCAAGAATGCGCCGCCGCTGCTCGAACTCGCCAAGCGCCTGGAGCAGCAGGCCAAGGGCATGGTGGTGCCGGCCACGCTGTTCGAGAAGTTTGGCTTCAACTACATCGGCCCGATCGACGGGCACGACCTCGATTCGCTGATTCCCACGCTGGAGAACATCAAGGGGCTCAAGGGGCCGCAGTTCCTGCACGTGGTCACGAAGAAAGGCCAGGGCTACAAGCTGGCCGAGGCCGACCCCGTGGCCTACCACGGCCCGGGCAAGTTCGACCCGCGCGTGGGCCTCACGCAGCCCGCCACGCCCCCGAAGCAGACCTTCACCCAGGTGTTCGGCCAGTGGCTGTGCGACATGGCCGGGCAGGACGAACGCCTGGTGGGCATCACGCCCGCCATGCGCGAGGGCTCGGGCATGGTCGAATTCCACCAGCGCTTCCCCGACCGCTATTACGACGTGGGCATCGCCGAGCAGCATGCCGTGACCTTTGCTGCCGGCATGGCCTGCGAAGGCGCCAAGCCCGTGGTGGCGATCTATTCCACCTTCCTGCAGCGCGCCTACGACCAGCTGATCCACGACGTGGCGCTGCAGAACCTGCCCGTGGTGTTCGCGCTCGACCGCGCGGGCCTGGTGGGCGCCGATGGTGCCACGCATGCGGGCGCCTACGACATTCCGTTCGTGCGCTGCATCCCGAACATGGGCCTGGCCTGCCCGGCCGACGAGCGCGAGTGCCGCCAGTTGCTCTCCACGGCGTTCGCGCAGAACCATCCCATCGCCGTGCGCTACCCGCGCGGCGCGGGCGTGGGCGTGGCGCCGCTGCCCGGGCTCGACGCGTTGCCGTTCGGCAAGGGCGAGGTCCGGCGCACGCGCCAGGGCGGTGCGGACGGCACCGCGCCGCGCATCGCCATCCTGGCCTTCGGCACGCTGCTGTACCCGGCGCTGGAAGCGGCCGAGGCGCTGGACGCCACCGTGGTCAACATGCGCTGGGCCAAGCCGCTCGACGTGGACCTGCTGCTCGAAGTGGCTGCCAGCCACGATGCGCTGGTCACCCTGGAAGAGGGCACCATCCTGGGCGGCGCCGGCAGCGCCGTGATGGAGGCGCTCAACGCCGCCGGCGTGGTGCGCCCGGTGCTCGCGCTGGGCCTGCCCGACGTGTTCATCGAGCACGGTGATCCGGCCAAGCTGCTGGCACTGCAGGGGCTGGATGCCGCCGGCATCCGGCGCTCCATCGCGACCCGCTTCGGCATCGCGGCCGCCTGAGTTTCACGGGGGGCGGCGCTTTGCGCGCCCTCCATTCCGTGCTTGCTTGCAGAACCCTGAAGCCCTGTCCGGAAGCCCTTGTTTTCACGGGAAAACCCGTAAAAGACAGGGGGGGCATGTTCCTACAATGAACGCGACTCAATAAGTCCTCGGCATGCTTGGTTCATACCCGGCCGCTGGGTTGTGCAATCACTATTTCGGAGAGAACCTCATGGATCGTCGTTCAATCATCAAGCGTGCCGGTATTGCTGGCGTGCTCGCCGCGGGTGTGGCACCGGCCGTGCACGCCCAGGCCGCCATCCGTTGGCGCCTGGCTTCGAGCTTTCCCAAGTCGCTGGACACCATCTATGGCGGTGCGGACGTGTTTGCCAAGGCCGTCAAGGCCATGTCGGGCGGCAAGTTTGAAATCTCCGTGCACGCTGGCGGCGAGCTGATGCCTCCCTTCGGCGTGCTGGACGGCGTGCAGCAGGGCACGGTTGAAATGGCGCACAGCGTGCCTTACTACTTCTACGGCAAGAACCCGGCCTTCGCGCTCGGCTCGGCCATTCCGTTCGGCTTCAATGCCCGCCAGATGAATGCCTGGATGTTGCATGGCAATGGCCGCAAGCTGATGAACGAGTTCTACTCGAACTACAACGCCATCAGCTTCGCAGGCGGCAACACCGGCACGCAGATGGGCGGCTGGTACCGCAAGGAAATCAAGTCCCCCGCCGATTTCAAGGGCCTGAAGATGCGCCTGGGCGGCGGCCTGGTGGGTGAAGTGATGCAGAAGATGGGCGCCGTGCCCCAGAGCATCCCTGGCGGCGAAATCTACCAATCCCTCGAAAAGGGCACGCTGGATGCCGCCGAGTGGGTGGGTCCGTACGACGACCAGAAGCTGGGCTTCAACAAGGTCGCTCCCTTCTACTACTACCCCGGCTGGTGGGAAGGTGGCCCGGAGGTTGATTTCTTCATCAACAACAAGGCATTCGACGCCCTGTCGTCCGAGAACAAGGCCATCATCGAGGCCGCTTCGCACATGGCCCACACCGACATGCTGTCCAAGTACGATTCGCTGAACCCGCACGCGCTCAAGCAGCTCGTGGCCGCCAAGACCAAGGTGCTGCCGTTCTCGCAGGCCGTGATGGATGCATCGTTTGATGCCGCCATGCAAGTCTTCGCCGAGAACGACGCCAAGAGCCCTGAGTGGAAGAAGATCTACGCCGACATGCGCAACTTCCAGCGTGACCAGATCCTCTGGTTCCGTTTTGCCGAGGCCCGCTACGACAGCTTCATGGCCACCAAGAAACTCTGATGCCGTTGGCCGTGGCGCCCTGCGTGCCACGGTAACTTTCAGCAATGAAAACCCGCCAGGCGCAAGCCTGGCGGGTTTTTTTCATGGTGCGCAGTGGGGGCGTCCCCGGCGTGCAGGCGCTGCGGAGCGCATGGGCAGGCGTGCCTCGGCGGGCATGGCGATTCAGGTGGGGCTGACGGGCGGCCGCAGGGCCATGCCATTGCATGCGCCGTTGGAGGGGGGCATGCCCTTTGGGCGAAAGAGACGCCAAGATGAAAAAAGGCCCCTGCAGGCAATTGCCTGCAGGGGCCTTGGGCGTTCCGGGCGAGGTGCCGGTGCTTATTTCTTGTCGCCGGAGGACATGGAGTCTTGCAGGGCCTTGAGCGGATCGTCGGCGGCTGCGGGTGCCGCAGCGGGAGCCGCATTGGCGCCTTCCATGCCGGCCGTGGGGTCTGCTTCGGTGCCGTTATCCATGTTCGACGCGGGGTCGAGCGACGCGGGAGCAGCATCGGGCATCGCAGCCTCCATCTCCATGCGCACCTTGTCCAGGTCGTAGGTTTCGGCCTTGTCCAGGCCGCTGGAGACGATGCCGGGGAAGGTGATGATCAGGCCGACCATGACCAGCTGGATCAGCACGAACGGCACGGCGCCCCAGTAGATCTGCATGGTCGTGACCGGCGGGATCATTTTCTTCGTGACCCTGTCCTGGTACTCCTTCGTCGGTGCCACGCTGCGCAGGTAGAACAGCGCGAAGCCGAAAGGCGGGTGCATGAACGAGGTCTGCATGTTCACGCCCAGCAGCACGCCGAACCAGATCAGGTCGATCCCGAGCTTCTGGGCCACGGGGGCGAGCAGCGGCACCACGATGAAGGACAGCTCGAAGAAGTCCAGGAAGAACGCCAGGAAGAAGATCATGACGTTCACCACGATCAGGAAGCCGAGCTGGCCGCCGGGCAGACCGGTCAGCAGGTGCTCGACCCAGATCGGGCCGTCCACGCCCTGGAAGGTCAGGCCGAACATGGTGGCGCCGACCAGGATGAACACCACGAAGCACGAGAGCTTGGTGGTGGTGTTCACCGCCTGCTTGAGCAGGTCCATGCTCAGGCGGCCGCGCGCCATGGCCATGATGAAGGCACCCAGCGCGCCCATGGCGCCGCCCTCGGTGGGGGTGGCCACGCCCAGGAAGATGGTGCCCAGCACCAGGAAGATCAGCAGCAGGGGCGGGATCAGCACGAAGGTCACGCGTTCGGCCATGCGCGAGAGCAGGCCCATGCGGGTGATCTTGTTGATGCTGGCGGCGACGAAGGCCAGGGCTACGCCGAAGCACATGGAGACGACGATGGTTTCGTCCAGCGCCACATTGTCCACGGCTTCGCCGCTCCACCAAGTGTGCAGCGCGGGCATGTTCTTGCCCATATAGACGGCAGCGGCCGTGCAGAGGGACGTGAGCACCAGCAGCGAGGGCAGGCCGCTCTTGCCGTTGTCATCGCGCAGGGTGCGTGCCTCGGGCGGCAGGGCCGGGACCCAGTGGGGCTTGAAGATGGCCAGCAGGATGACGTACAGCGCATAGAAGCCCGTCAGCATCAGGCCGGGCACGAAGGCGCCCTTGTACATGTCGCCCACGGAGCGGCCCAACTGGTCGGCCAGGATGATCAGCACCAGCGAAGGCGGGATGATCTGCGCGAGCGTGCCCGATGCGGCGATCACGCCGGCCGCCAGGCGCCGGTCGTAGCCATAGCGCAGCATGATGGGCAGCGAGATCAGGCCCATCGAAATCACCGATGCGGCCACCACGCCCGTCGTGGCGGCCAGCAGTGCGCCCACGAAGATCACAGCCAATGCCAAGCCGCCACGGATGGGGCCGAACAGCTGGCCAATGGTTTCCAGCAGGTCTTCGGCCATGCCCGAGCGTTCCAGGATCAGCCCCATGAGGGTGAAGAACGGGATGGCCAGCAGCGTGTCGTTCTGCATGATGCCGAAGATGCGCAGCGGCAGGGCTTGGAGCAGTGCTTCGGGCAGGGCGCCCAGCTCGACGCCGATGAAGGCGAAGAACAGGCCGCAGGCCCCCAGGCTGAAGGCCACGGGGAAGCCCAGTAGCAGGAAGACGATGAGCCCCGCGAACATGATCGGGGCCAGGTTGTGGACGAGGAATTCCATGGTGTGTCTCCGCTCAGCGGGCCTTGTCGGTGTCGTTGCCCTTGGCGGCTTCGGCCAGGCGACGGATGGATTCGGCCAGTTCTTCCTCGGCCGTTTTTTCTTGCTTCTTGGCCGTGGGGTCCTCGATGAGCCCTTGCAGGAAGGCCAGGCGCTTGATGAGTTCGGACCAGCCTTGCAGCAGCAGCAGGCCGAAACCCAGCGGCATCATCAGGTACACGGGCCAGCGGACCAGGCCGCCGGCGTTGTTCGACATTTCGCCGGAAACGAAGGCGCGCGTGAAGAAGGGGATGCCGTACCAGAGCACGGCCAGGCACATGGGCGTGAGGAAGCAGGCAAAGCCGAAGATGTCGATCCAGATCTGCGCGCGCTTGGACAGGCGGCTGGTGATTACGTCAATCTTCACGTGTTCGCCGTTGAGCAGCGTGTAGCCGGCGGCGATCAGGAAGGACGCGGCGAACAGGTACCACTGCACTTCCAGGAAAGCGTTCGAACTGGTGTTGAACGCTTTTCGGACCACGGCATTGAGGCCGCTGATGATGGTGGATGCCAGGATGAGCCAGATGACATATTTGCCTATCTGGCCGCTGAGCCAGTCGATGGCCCGGGATAGTTTGAGTAAAGCCTGCATGGTGTCTCCAAATGAGCTGTGTTTGCAACATGCTGGCGCGCCCACGGTGGGTGGAAGAACCAGTCAAGAATTGGCAACGGCGCGATTCTACGGAGCACTGTAAATTGAGTCTGACGGCTGTGTGACGGTGTTATCCCGGTGTATTTGCTGATTTAAGTGCTATCGAATATGTAGCGATTAGGGTTTCTTCCTATGCCCTGAAACGTGTTTCGAGGGGCCTTGGACATGAGTGTGTCTGTGCCGGGCAGGGGATTGCGCCGGCCATGGGGCCGCAGGAGTTCGGGCGCCAGCCCAGGGCCGAGGCCCGCAGCGGCTGGACCTGGTTGGGGTGGTTGTGGCGTGTGCGCAGGATGCCGGTCGCCGCCGCGTGGGCCAGGTGACCGTGCGGCCCGCCGGCCCTGCGCTGGAGGGCGGGCGGGGGCGGGAGCCGGCCAGCCTCTGCGGGGCGTGGTCGGCTTGGAGCGGCAGGGCTATGACGGCGTTTTGCGCCTAGATCCGGCGCGTTTTGGCGCGCCTTTCGGGCACGGCCGAAAAACTCTCAGCCTCTGTGCCCAGGCCGGTCAGCGCAGCATGGTGTGCGCTGGTGCGCGGCTTACTTCAGGTCGTCGGCGAGCACGCGCACGATGCTCTCGGCATTGGCCGAGCTCTCGGGCGCGCCCGTGGCGTTGAGCACCGAGACCGTGGTGGCCTCGCCCTGGCTGCGCACGACGATGCGGTACTTGAGCGGCGGCACGGCCGGCTCGGAGCCGCCGAACAGCTTGCTCAGGAAACCGGGTTCCTTCTTGTCGGCCTTGGGCGCCACATAGCGCACGAAATACAGGCCCTGGCTGCGGTCGCGGTCTTCCACGGTGAAGCCGGTGCGGTCCAGCGCCAGGCCGACGCGGCGCCAGGCGCGGTCGAAGCCCTCGTCCAGCTGGACCACGGGCACATTGTTCACGTTGCCCACGCGGGCCACGGGCGGACGCAGCGCCGATGCGGTGGCGGCGGCCTTGGCCTGCTCCTGGCTCACGCCCAGCTTGACCATCATGCGGCGCAGGAATTCGGTTTCCAGCTCGGGGTCGGCGGCGCGGGGCTGCCACACGGTGCTTTCCTTGGTGGCGCTGTTGAAGACTTCCTGCATGCCCCGGTGGGTGACGTAGATCTCGGTGCCGCCTTCGGCATTGCGCTCCAGGCGCGTGCGGAACTTGTCGCGCTCGCCGGTGGAGTACAGCGAGTCGAGCACCTTGCCCAGCGTGCTGCGGATGAAATCCTGCGGGATCTTGGCGCGGTTCTCGGCCCAGTCGGTTTCCATGATGCCGATGTTGGACTGGTCGAGCGCGAGCGTGAAGCCGTTCTCCAGCCAGAATTCGCGCACCGGATCCCAGAGCTTGTCGGCCGGGCGGCTGACGACCAGCCAGCGCTGGTCGCCGTTGCGCATGATGCGCACGTCGCCCATGCCCGTGAGGGCCGCCTGCGGGCCCGAGGGCTGTGCCGCCTGGCCGGCTTGCAGGGCATTGGCCGAAACCGTGCCGCCGGGCACGGCGTAGCGCGTCTCGCGCGAGAGCTGCTTCAGGTCAGGGGGGACTTCGAGCGAAGAGCCCTTGGAGGCGCTCTTGTAGTCGATCTTCTCGCCTTCCAGCACCGAACAGGCGGACAGGGCAATGGTCAGGCCGAGCAGGCCCAGTCGTGCGGTATGGTTCACGCGGCAATCCTTTGGAATCTTCTCGGGGTGCTACAGGTTCACAGCAGGCCGGCGGCGCGCAGCGCGCCTTCCACCACGGCCTCGTTGCCCTGGCTCAGCGCGGTCATGGGCAGGCGCAGCGTGCCGCCGCACAGGCCCATGCGGGCCATGGCCCACTTCACGGGGATGGGGTTGGCCTCGACGAACAGGTGCTTGTGCACGGGCATGAGCTGGAACTGGATCTCCATGGCACGCTTGACGTCGCCCGCGATGGCGGCCACGCACAGCGCGTGCATCAGGCGCGGGGCCACGTTGGCCGTCACGCTGATGTTGCCTTGGCCACCGCAGAGCATCAGCGCCACGGCGGTCGGGTCGTCGCCCGAGTACACGGCGAAGTTCTTTGGCAGGTCGCGGATCAGCCACTGCGCACGCTCGATGTTGCCCGTGGCTTCCTTGATGCCGATGATGCCGGGCACCTGCGCCAAGCGCAGCACGGTGTCGTGCTGCATGTCCGCCACGGAGCGGCCGGGCACGTTGTAGAGCACGATGGGCAGGTCGCCCGTGGCTTCGGCAATTGCCTTGAAGTGCTGGTACTGGCCCTCTTGCGTGGGCTTGTTGTAGTAGGGCACGACCTGGAGCTGGCTGTCGGCGCCGACCTTCTTGGCGAACTTCGCCAGTTCGATGGCCTCGGCCGTGGAGTTGGCGCCGCAGCCGGCCATGATGGGCACGCGCTTGGCAGATTGTTCGACCGCGACGCGGATGATCTCGCAGTGCTCTTCCACGTTCACCGTGGGCGACTCGCCCGTGGTGCCCACCACGCCGATGCAGTCGGTGCCTTCAGCGATGTGCCAGTCGATCAGTTTGCGCAACGTGGGGTAGTCCACGCTGCCGTCTGCATGCATGGGGGTGACGAGGGCGACGATGCTGCCGGTGAGGGGGGCGGTGGGAGAGGTCATGTCCGCAGTGTTGAACGGTAAAAGAGCATTCTAACTAGGAGTACGCGCGCAGGGGATGGCGTGCCGGCGACAGCCCGTTCACCGGCACGCGCACGGCGGCGATGCGTTGCACGAAGCGCGCGGGGTCGTCGAGGAAGCCGTCCTCGTAGGCCACTACGCGCAGGCCGGCGCAGGCGTCGAGCAGCTCGCCCGGACGCAGCAGGAAATCGGGCCGCGCGGGCCGGCCCACGGTCTCGTTGCCGCTGGCGAAGGTTTCGTAGAGCAGCACGCCGCCCGGCGCCACGCACTGCACGATGGCGGGCAGCAGCGCCCGCCAGAGGTAGTTCGTCACCACCACGCCGCCGAACTGGCGGTCGGCCAGCGGCCAGGGGCCGTTCTCGATGTCGGCCGCGATGGCTTCACCCACGCGGGCCGCCGCCTGCACGGCATGCGGGTCGCGGTCGATGCCCGTCACCGGATGGCCCAGTGCCTGGAACCAGCGCAGGTGCCGGCCCGCGCCACAGGCCACGTCGAGCACCGGCGCGCTCGGCGGCACCAGGTGAGACCAGCGGTGCACCCATTCGGAAGGCGTATCCCCGCTTGGCGGGGTAGGATTTTTCGCTATAAAATTCATAGCTATTACCGCTTATTGGGTAAGCGCTAGAGCCTTTTTTACTTAAAAACAGGCCCAAACCTGGTCCGCCAGCATGAGCATGAAGCCCGGGTCCCGGTAAAGCAGGAGCACCGCCAGCAACGCGAGCAGCACCAGCGCCCAGCCCAGCCAGCGGTGCCAGGGGCGGGGTGCAGAGGGCGCGGGGTGTGGCATGGCGGGATCAGGCCGGTTGGAGCGCGGCGCGCTGCAGCGGCTGCTCGCGCACCGGCAGGTTGACCAGGCAGGCGAGCACGCCCAGCCCGATGGAGAGGTACCAGACGATGTCGTAGCTGCCGGTGCGGTCGTACAGCACGCCGCCCAGCCACACG
>Ga0208516_100535_pt1 | contig 14448 bp, 10 predicted proteins | sample LakWasM117_HOW13_2_FD_183931 | JGI IMG/M metagenome (GOLD analysis project Ga0208516, IMG submission 183931) | Freshwater sediment methanotrophic microbial communities from Lake Washington under simulated oxygen tension - Sediment Metagenome... | ecosystem: Environmental > Aquatic > Freshwater >...
CGCGGTGCTCGACGGCGTGCGCGACGAATCGAGCAAGGACGCGCCCGTGCGCCTGGTGTTCGAGCCCAAGACCGGCAAGGTGCCGCAGCAGGAGCTGACGACCGCGCTGCTCGCGCACACCAGCCTGGAGACCTCGGCGCCCATCAACCTGACCATGGTGGGTCTGGACGGCAGGCCGGTGCAAAAATCCCTGCGCCAGATGCTCGACGAATGGATTGCGTTCCGCCAGACCACCATCACGCGGCGTAGCCAGCACCGCCTGGACAAGGTGCTGGACCGCATCCACATCCTCGAAGGGCGGCAGACCGTGCTGCTCAACATCGACGAGGTGATCGCCATCATCCGCCAGGCGGACGAGCCCAAGGCTGCGCTGATCGCACGCTTCGCCTTGAGCGACCGCCAGGCCGAGGACATCCTTGAAATCCGCCTGCGCCAGCTCGCGCGCCTCGAAGCCATCAAGATCGAGCAGGAGCTGAAGGAACTGCGCGAGAGCCAGGGCAAACTCGAAGAAATCCTCGGCAGCCCGGCCGCGCTGCGCCGCCTCATGGTCAAGGAAATCGAGCAGGATGCCAAGCAGTTTGCCGATGCGCGCCGCACCCTGATTCAGGCCGAGAAGAAGGCCGTGGTCGAGGTGAAGGTGGTGGACGAGCCCGTCACCGTGGTGGTGTCGCAAAAGGGCTGGGTGCGCGCGCGCACCGGCCACGGCCACGAGGCCGCGAGCTTTGCCTTCAAGGCGGGCGACGGGCTCTACGGCACCTTCGAGTGCCGCTCGGTGGACCAGCTGCTCGTGTTCGGCAGCAACGGGCGCATCTACTCGGTGCCCGTGGCGCAACTGCCCGGCGCGCGCGGCGACGGCCAGCCGGTCACCACGCTGATCGACCTGGAGCCGGGCAGCACCATCGCCCACTATTTCGCCGGCCCGGCCACGGCCCAGCTGCTGCTGGCCAGCACGGGTGGCTACGGCTTCCTGGCCACGGTGGAGAACATGGTGTCGCGCCAGCGCGGCGGCAAGGCCTTCCTCACCGTGGGCGAGGGCGAGACTGTCTGCGCGCCCTCGCACGCCGCGCACACCAGCGGCAGCCAGCCGCTGGCGGCGGCCACGCACGTGGCCTGCGCCTCGGCGGGCGGGCGCATCCTCACCTTCGAGATTGGCGAGCTCAAGCTGATGGAGAAGGGCGGGCGCGGCCTGATGCTGATCGACCTGGAGGCCAAGGACCCGCTCGCCGGTGCGGCGGCCTACACGCGCAGCATCCGCATCGAAGGCATTGGGCGCGGCGGCAAGCCGCGCGAGGAGCAGCTCGAGATCCGCTCGCTCAACAACGCCCGCGCCGCGCGGGGGCGCAAGGGCAAGGCGGCGGACCTGGGCTTCAAGCCGGCGTCCGTGACGCGCGTCGAATAGGTTCGGCTCCCGGCGGCCATGGGGACGGGCACGCTGGGCGCGGTGCGGGCGGCCCGGATGGTTGTAATAAGATGAAAAAACGCGCACGATGAACCGAACAACCATTCAAAAAACAAGGAGAACCCATGATGAAACAGTTGCGCATGGCCCATAAGCTCTGGTTGGCCGTGGTCGCCATCGTGGTCATGCTGGTGGCCGTGGTGGGTTTTTCAGGCTACCGCTCGGCCAAGCTCCAGGCGCAGGCCGATGTCGTCATCAAGGACGCAACAGCCCGGGTCGAGGCGGCCATCCGCTGGACCGGCCTGACCGAAACCAATGCCGCGCGCACCCAGGCGCTGATCGTCAGCAGCGATCCAGCGGTGGAAGCCGCGTTCAAGGATGCGATCGCGGCCACCTCCGCGCAGATCAGCGAGGTGCAGAAGTCGCTCGAAGCCATGGCATTGACGGAGGCCGACAAGGCGCAGATGGGCAAGATCGCCGCCGCCCGCAAGACCATGATCGACCTGCGCGGACAGGCGCGCAAGCTCAAGGACGATGGCCAGCATGACCAGGCTGTGGCCCTGGCCACGCAGCAGTACAACCCGGCCGTGGAGGCCTATCTGCAGACGCTGCGGGATTTCGTCAAGCTGCAGCAGCAGTTTTCGGTGGAGCGGCAGCAGGAACTGGCGGGAGAACGCATGCTGACGGTGAAGCTGGCAGGCACCATGGTGCTGCTGGTACTGGTCTGCATCGGCCTGGGGGCCTACTACCTGATCGGCAGTATCGAAAACCCACTGGACCACGCGCGCGAACTGGCGGCGCGCATCGCAGGCGGCGACCTCAGCGTGCGGGAGAACGTCACGCGCGGAGACGAATTCGGCGACCTGCTGCGCTCGCTCTACGCCATGAGCGAGGCCCTGGGCCACATGGTGCACCAGGTGCGCCAGAGCACCGACAGCATCGCCACGGCCAGCGCGCAGATCGCCGCGGGCAACCACGACCTGTCGGCGCGCACCGAGCAGACGTCGAGCAACCTGCAGGAAACCGCTGCGGCGATGGAGCAGTTCACCAGCACCATCCAGCAAAGCGCGGGCAGCGCCCAGCAGGCCAGCAGCCTGGCCCACGGTGCCGCCAGCGTGGCGCGCAAGGGTGGCGAGGTGGTTTCGCAGGTGGTCTCCACCATGGAAGAGATTCAGCACAGCAGCCACAAGATCGCCGACATCATCGGCGTGATCGACGGCATCGCCTTCCAGACCAACATCCTGGCGCTGAATGCCGCCGTGGAAGCAGCGCGCGCGGGTGAGCAGGGCCGGGGCTTTGCCGTGGTGGCCAGCGAGGTGCGCAGCCTGGCGGGCCGCTCGGCCGAAGCGGCCAAGGAGATCAAGCAGTTGATCGGCGTGTCGGTGGAGAAGGTCGGGGCGGGCTCCAGCCTGGTGCAGCAGGCCGGTTCGACCATGTCCGACATCGTGCAGTCCGTGCAGCGCGTGACCGACATGATCGGCGAGATCACCGCGGCCTCGACGGAGCAGAGCACCGGCATTGCCCAGGTGAACCAGGCCGTGGGCCATCTGGACCAGATGACGCAGCAAAACGCCGCGCTGGTGGAAGAGAGCACGGCCGCCGCCCAGAGCCTGCGCGAGCAGGCCGATCAATTGGCCCAGGCGGTGTCCCAGTTCAAGGTCCATGGCGCGGTCGATGCGCAGGTGGCGCCGCGCCGAGCCGTGGCCACGCCCGCACCGGCCCGGCCAGCGGCCGCAGCGGCGGCGCCCGCACGGCCTTCCCTGCAGCGCAAGCCGACTGCGGCGGCCGCGCCGCGCCTGGCGTCTGCGCCGGCCGCGTCCGCTCCGGGCAAGAAGGCGGCTCCGGGCAAGGCCGCACCACCTCCCGCACGCCCCGCAGCGCGCGCGAATGAGGACGATTGGGAGTCGTTCTGACCCCACGGCGGCAGGGCATCCCGGGCCGGGACGCCGTCAGCGGATAAAGCCCTGCCTGCCCTTGAGGGCCACCCGTTCGACGAAATTGCTCCCGCTGTTTTGCCGCGGCCCGAACTGCAGGGGGAAACCGCCCAGGTCCAGGGCGCCCATGCTTTTCATGGTGTCGATCAGCGTGTCACGTTCGGGTTTTCCGGTGTTTTTGCGCAGCGTGGCCACCAGGGCCTTGCGGGCGTTGTAGGGAAGCCGAGTTTGATTTCCTCGCTCTGGGCATGCACCCAGGGAGCGTGCATGGCGGTGGCCGATGCATGCATGGACTGCTGCGGGAGTCGTGCCGGCACGCTGCCCGCAGCGCCTTGGGCCATGTCAGGCCACAGGTATCAGGCGAGCTCGGCGATCAGTTCGATTTCCACGCAGGCGCCCATCGGGATCTGCGCCACGCCGAAGGCGCTGCGCGCATGCACGCCGGCCGCGCCGAACACCTGGCCCAGCAGTTCGCTGGCGCCGTTGGTCACGAGGTGCTGCTCGGTGAAGTCGCCCGTGGAGTTCACCAGGCTCATCACCTTCACGATGCGCTTGACGCGGTTCAGGTCGCCGCCGCAGGCCGCCTGCAGCGTGCCCATGAGGTCGATGGCCACGGCGCGCGCCGCCAGCTTGCCTTCTTCGGTGCTGATGTCGCGGCCGAACTGCGCGGCCCAGGGCTTGCCGTCCTTGCGGGCGATGTGGCCGCTCAGGAACACGAGGTTGCCGGTCTGCACGAACGGCACATAGGCGGCAGCGGGCACCGAGACGGGCGGCAGGGTGATGTTGAGGGCGGAAAGCTGGTCGTAAACGCTCATGGGTGTTCCTTGTGAAAACGGTAAACCGGCCCGGCAGGAGCGGGGCGCTCCAGCATGCCGTCGGTGAGGGCATGCGGGCCAGGGGAGCATGTTACACACAGGCAGCACGTGGGGTGCGGGTTGCGCGTGCCTTAGCATGCGCCGATGGCCGCCCCCACCGCTTCCGCCCCGACGCCCCGTGTGGAACCGGCGCCCGCGTGGCATGCGGGAGGATGGCAGGGGCTGCTGCTGGGCGCCATTGCCGGGGCCGCGCTGCAGCTGCGCCAGCCCCTGCTCTGGCACGGGCTGGCCTATGCCGCGCTGTGCGTGCCGGCCGTGGCGCTGGCCTGGGGTGCGGGGCGCCTGCGCTCCGAGCGCCTGCGGGGCGCCGCCCTGGTGGTGGTGGCCGCGCTGGCCGTGTTCGCACTGACGGGCCTGCGCGCCACCGGCTTCGCGGCGCAGGCGCTGGCACCGGCACTGGAGGGGCAGGACATCGAGGTGACGGGGATCGTGGCCGCCATGCCCCAGCCGATCGAGGCCGGGCTGCGCCTGCGGCTGGCGGTGGAGTCGGCACGCCTGGCCGGTGAGCCCGTGCGCCTGCCGCCGCTGATCGACCTGGGCTGGTACCGGGGCCTGCTGCAGGAGGCCCCGGACCTGGTGCAGTTGCAGCGCCAGCCCCAGCCCGTGCGGGCTGGCGAGCGCTGGCGCATGACGGTGCGCCTGAAGGCGCCGCACGGCGCGCGCAACCCGCAGGGCTTTGACTACGAGCTGTGGCTCTGGGAGCAGGGCGTGCAGGCCACGGGCTATGTGCGCGCCGGGCCGCGCGATGCGCCGCCCCAGCGCCTTGCGGCCACTGGGCACCACCCGGTGGAGCAGGCGCGCCAGGCGGTGCGCGACGCCATCATCGGCCGCCTGGCGCCCGACCTTCTGGACGAGCGTGCCGTGCGCGTGGCCGGTGTGGTGGCGGCGCTGGTCACGGGGGACCAGCGGGCCATTGACCGCGCCGATTGGGAGGTGTTCCGTGCCACGGGCGTGGCCCACCTGATGAGCATCTCGGGCCTGCACATCACGCTGTTCGCCTGGCTGGCCGCCGCCGTGGCGCGCTGGCTGTGGCGCCGCTCGCAGCGCCTGTGCCTGGCGGTGCCCGCGCCCTCGGCAGCGCTGGTCTGCGGTGTGCTGCTGGCGGCGCTGTACGCGCTGTTCAGCGGCTGGGGCGTGCCCGCGCAGCGCACGGTGCTGATGCTGGCCAGCGTGGCCCTGCTGCGCCTGGCGGGCCGGCGCTGGCCCTGGCCGCAGGTGTGGCTGCTGGCCTGTGCCGTGGTGGTGGTGCCCGACCCGTGGGCGCTGCTGCAGCCGGGGTTCTGGCTCAGCTTCGTGGCGGTGGCGGTGTTGTTTGCTACTGATTCAGGAGCTGATAGCGCCCGTCCAACGGGTGCTAGAGGCCGATTTGCCTCATTGTTGCGTGAGCAGTGGGTGGTCACGCTGGCGCTGGCGCCGCTGGGCCTGCTGCTGTTTGGCCAGGTGTCCGTGGTGGGGCTGGTGGCCAACCTGCTGGCGATCCCCTGGGTCACGCTGGTGGTCACGCCGCTGGCCTTTGCCGGTGTGCTGTGGGCGCCGTTGTGGCAGGCGGCGGGCTGGGGCGTGCAGGGCCTGGCTGGCGTGCTGCAGTGGATGGCCACCTGGCCCTGGGCCACGCTGTCGGTGCCGGCCGCCCCGCTGTGGGCCGGCGCCGCGGGCGTGGCGGGCGGTGTGCTGCTGGCCCTGCGCCTGCCGTGGCAGCTGCGCTGGCTGGGCCTGCCGCTGCTGCTGCCCGTGCTGCTGTGGCAGAACCCGCGCCCCGGTGTGGGGCAGTTCGAGCTGCTGGCGGCCGACGTGGGGCAGGGCAACGCCGTGCTGGTGCGCACGGCCACGCACACCCTGCTGTACGACACCGGCCCGCGCTACAGCCGCGTGAGCGATGCCGGTGCGCGCGTGCTCGTGCCCCTGCTGCGCGCGCTGGGCGAGCGGGTGGATGTGCTGATGCTGAGCCACCGCGACAGCGACCACACGGGCGGCGCCGCCGCCGTGCGCGCCCTGTACCCCGATGCCTTGCTGACCGGCTCCATCGACGGCGACCCGGCCTTGCAGGCACTGGGCGCGGCGCTGCCCTGCCTGCAAGGCCAGCGCTGGCAGTGGGATGGCGTGGCGTTCGAGGTGTTGCACCCCTTGCCCGTGGATTTGGAGGAAGCCGCGCGCCCGGTGCGCAGCAATGCCCTGAGCTGCGTGCTGCGCATCGCGGCGGCCGATGGCGTGGCGGCGCTGCTGCCGGGCGACATCGAGGCCGCCCAGGAGCAGGCCCTGGTAGCGCGCGCCGCGCCGCTGGCGGCCGATGTGCTGCTGCTGCCGCACCATGGCAGCAAGACCTCGTCGAGCGCGCCATTCCTCGATGCCGTGCAGCCGCGCACGGCCCTGGTGCAGGCGGCCTACCGCAGCCGCTTCGGACACCCGGCTCCCGAGGTGGTGGAGCGCTTGCGCGGGCGCGGCATCGCCGTGGTGGAATCCGCGCGCTGCGGCGCGGCCCACTGGTCGTCGGCGCAGCCACGGCAGGTGCGCTGCGAGCGCGATGAGAACCCGCGCTACTGGGCGCACCAGCCGCCCGCTCGCTGATTCTTTTCGGGGTTTGCTGCCGTGCTGGCTTGCAACTTGCTATCCTGAACCTAGGAGAACCGCCATGCAGAAATTCGACGAGATGTACGCCATGCTGCCGTTCGACGGCAGCGATGTGCGCGAACATTACAAACGCTATGGCCACTGGCTGGCGCGCCAGGCCCCGGCCACCATGCAGGCGCGCCGTGCCGAGGCGGAGATGATCTTCCGCCGTGTCGGCATCACCTTCGCCGTGTACGGCGACAAGGACGAGGGCGGCGCCGGCAACGAGCGCCTGATCCCGTTCGATCTGGTGCCGCGCATCATCCCGGCGCAGGAGTGGGCCCGCATGGAGCGCGGGCTGGTGCAGCGCGTGGCGGCGCTCAACCGCTTCATCCACGACGTCTACCACGGCCAGGACATCCTGCGCGCGGGCATCGTCCCGGCCGACCTGGTGCAGAACAACGCCCAGTACCGCCCCGAGATGGCCGGCGTGAAGGTGCCGCGCGACATCTACGCGCACATCGCGGGCATCGACATCGTGCGCGCCGCCAACGCGCAGGGCGAGGGCGTGTACTACGTGCTGGAGGACAACCTGCGCGTGCCCAGCGGCGTGAGTTACATGCTGGAGAACCGCCGCATGATGATGCGCCTGTTCCCCGAGCTGTTCAGCATGCACCAGGTGGCGCCCGTGGCGCATTACCCCGACCTGCTGCTCGACACCCTGCGCGCCAGCGCCCCGGCCGGCGCGGCCACGCCCACGGTGGTGGTGCTCACGCCCGGCATGTTCAACAGCGCGTATTTCGAACACGCCTTCCTGGCGCAGCAGATGGGCGTGGAACTGGTCGAGGGGCAGGACCTGGTGGTGCGCGACAACTTCGTCTACATGCGCACCACGCGCGGCCTGCAGCGCGTGCATGTGATCTACCGCCGCGTGGACGATGATTTTCTCGACCCGCAGGTGTTCCGCCACGGCTCCACGCTGGGCTGCCCCGGCCTCATGCAGGCCTACCGCGCGGGCAACGTGGCCATCTGCAACGCCGTGGGCACGGGCGTGGCCGACGACAAATCGGTCTACCCCTACGTGCCCGAGATGATCCGCTTCTACCTGGGCGAGGAACCCATCCTGCAGAACGTGCCCACCTGGCTGTGCCGCAAGCCGGACGACCTGCAGTACGTGCTGGCCAACCTGAAGGACCTCGTGGTCAAGGAAGTGCACGGCGCGGGTGGCTACGGCATGCTCATCGGCCCGGCCGCCACCCAGGCCGAGATCGAGGACTTCCGCCGTGCCCTGATCGCCGATCCGGCGCGCTACATCGCCCAGCCCACGCTGAGCCTGTCGAGCTGCCCCACCTTCGTGGAGAGCGGCCTGGCGCCGCGCCACATCGACCTGCGGCCCTTCGTGCTCTCGGGCCAGAAAGTGCAGATGGTGGCCGGGGGCCTGACGCGCGTGGCCCTCAAGGAAGGCTCGCTCGTCGTCAATTCATCGCAGGGAGGCGGCACCAAGGACACCTGGGTGCTGCAGGAAGAAGGGAGCCAAGCATGCTGAGCCGCACCGCCGACCATCTGTTCTGGATGTCGCGCTATACAGAGCGCGCCGAGAATACCGCCCGGATGTTGAACGTAGGCTACGAGACCGCGCTGCTGCCCCAGTCCACCGCCAAGGCGCAGGAGGGCTGGCTGGGCCTGCTGTCCATCAGCGAGCTGATTCCCGCCTACACCGCGCGCCACGGCGCCGTCACGCGCGAAGGCGTGCTGGACTTCATGGTGCGCGACGGCAACAACCCCTCGTCCATCCTGTCGTGCCTGCGCGGCGCGCGCGAGAACGCCCGCGCGGTGCGCGGCGCGCTCACCACCGAGGTCTGGGAAACACAGAACCAGACCTGGCTGGAACTGCACCGCCTGCTCGAAGGCGGCGCCTTCGAGCGCGACCCGGGCCAGTTCTTCGAGTGGGTGAAGTACCGCTCGCACCTCTCGCGCGGCGTGACGCTGGGCACCATGCTGCAGGACGAGGCCTTCCACTTCCTGCGCCTGGGCACCTTCCTGGAGCGGGCCGACAACACGGCGCGCCTGCTCGACGTGAAGTTCCACGCCGTGCAGAGCGATTTCCATGGCGTGGTCATGGGGCGCGAGCCCGAGGCCGACTTCTACCACTGGAGCGCCATCCTGCGCAGCGTCTCGGCCTTCGAGGTGTACCGCAAGGTCTACCGCGACGTGATCACGCCCGAGCGTGTGGCCGACCTGTTGATTTTGCGCCGCGACATGCCGCGCTCGCTCCACGCCAGCCTGCGCGAGGTGGTGGACAACCTGGCCCTGGTGTCCAACGGCCATTCGGCCGAGACCGAGCGGCGCGCCGGGCGCCTGCTGGCCGACCTGCAGTACGGCCGCATCGACGAAATCCTGGCGACCGGCCTGCACGCCTTCCTGACGCAGTTCCTCGACCGGGTGAACGACCTGGGCGCGGGCATCGGGCGCGACTTCCTGGTCGCAGCCCCGAACGGCTGAACGGCCCAGCGGCTCAGCGCCCGCCCGGGGCGTTGCGCCGCTGCTGGCGCAGCATGAAAAGGTACAGGCTCTCCACCTTCTCGCGCGCCCAGGGCGTCTTGCGCAGGAATTTCAGGCTCGACGCCACGCTGGGGTCGCTCTGGAAGCAGCGCACCGGCACGAGCTGGCCCAGCTCCTGCCAGCCATAGTGGGCGTGCAGCGCCACCACCATGGCTTCGAGCGTGATGCCGTGCAGGGGATTGCGGGGCTGCGGGGGGGCGGGGGGCTGGGGTGGCTCGGGAGCGGTCATCCCGCGAGCATAAAGCGTTCCGGGCAGGGCCATGCCCGCGTGGCGGTTGCCAACAACCCGGCGCCTCGCCCGGGTACGCGCGGCGCCCGATAATCGGGGTCCATTTGTCTTCCTGCTGGCGGCCTCCCCAGCCCGCGCCCATGTCCGTCCAGCCTGCTTCTCCGCTCCGTGTGCTGTCCATCATCCCGCCGATGACGCAGCTCAACACGCCCTATCCATCCACGGCCTACCTCACGGGGTTTCTGCGCGCCTGCGGCATCCCGGCCGTGCAGGAGGATCTGGCGCTGGCGCTGGTGCTGCGGCTGCTGTCGCCCGAGGGCTTGCGCGCCGTGGCCGCGCGGGTGGCCGCCATCCCTGCGAAGAAGCACAGCCCGGCCCTGCAGGCCTTCGTGGCGCAGCAAGCGCGCTACCTGGCCACGGTGGGCCCCGCCATCGCCTTTCTGCAGGGGCGCGACACCACGCTGGCGCACCGCATCGTGGGCCGCAGTTTTTTGCCCGAAGGGCCGCGCTTCGCCTCGCTCGACGTGTATGTGGACGACGAGGGCGGCGATCCGCTGGGCTGGGCCTTTGGCGCCCTGGGCCTGCACGACCGCGCCAAGCACCTGGCCACGCTGTACCTGAACGACCTGGCCGATGTGCTGCGCGACGCGGTGGACCCGCGTTTCGAGTTCGTGCGCTATGCCGAGTCGCTGGCGGGCAGCCAGCCCACGTTTGAGCCCCTGGCCCAGGCGCTGGCGCAGGCCCCCAATCTGGTGGACGACACGCTGTGCGACCTGACGCTCGCCGCCGTGCAGCGCCATGCGCCGGATGTGGTGCTGCTGTCGGTGCCCTTTCCGGGCTCGGTGTATGCGGCGTTCCGCATCGCGCAGACGATCAAGGCGCGGCACCCGCACATCGCCACGGTGCTGGGCGGCGGCTTCGTGAACACCGAGCTGCGCGAACTCACCGAGCCGCGCGTGTTCGACTATTTCGACTACGTCACGCTGGACGCGGGCGAGCGCCCGCTGCTGGCCTTGCTGGAGCACCTGCAGGGCCAGCGCGGCCGCCAGCGCCTGGTGCGCACCTTCGTGCGCAACGATGCGGGCGCCGTGCAGTACGTGAACATGATGGAAGCCGACGTGCCCTTCGCCGACGTGGGCACGCCCACCTGGGACGGGCTGCCGCTGGGCCAGTACCTCTCGCTGCTTGACATGCTCAACCCCATGCACCGGCTGTGGAGCGACGGGCGCTGGAACAAGCTCACCGTGGCGCAGGGCTGCTACTGGAAGAAGTGCACCTTCTGCGATGTGAGCCTGGACTACATTGGCCGCTACGAAGGCGCCGAGGCCACGGTTCTGGCCGACCGCATCGAGCGCATCGTGGGTGAAACCGGTCAGACGGGTTTTCACTTCGTCGATGAAGCCGCCCCGCCCAAGGCCCTCAAGGCCCTGGCCACCGAGCTGCTGGCGCGGCAGACGGGCATTTCGTGGTGGGGCAACATCCGCTTCGAGAAAACCTTCAACCCCGAGCTGTGCCACCTGCTGGCCGACAGCGGCTGCATCGCCATCTCGGGCGGGCTGGAGGTGGCGTCGGACCGGCTGCTCGGCCTGATGAAGAAGGGCGTCTCGGTGGACCAGGTGGCGCGCGTCACCCGGGCCTTCAGCGACGCGGGCATTCTGGTGCATGCCTACCTGATGTACGGCTTTCCCACCCAGACGGTGCAGGACACCGTGGATGCGCTGGAGTTCGTGCGCCAGCTGTTCGCCAACGGTTGCATCCAGAGCGGCTTCTTCCACCGCTTCGCCTGCACCGTGCACTCGCCCGTGGGCCGGGCGCCCGAAGAGTTCGGCATCACCCTGGCGCCGCTGCCGCCGGTGAGCTTCGCCAAGAACGACATCGGCTTCCACGACCCCACCGGCGTGGACCACGACGCCCTGGGCACCGTGCTCAAGAAGGCCATCTACAACTACATGCACGGCATCGGCCTCGAAGAAGACGTGCGCAGCTGGTTCCCGTTCAAGGTGCCCAAGACCACGGTGGCGCGCCACCGCATCGCGCGGGCGCTGGAACAGCGCTGGTGAGTGCCTGCGCGCGTGGCGGGTGAATGGCGGGCGGGTGTTTGATAGCTAAAACATATTCACCCAATGCAATCAATTGATTGGATTGATGTGCGAATTTTCTCCATACTTCGTTCTGTATTCACACCAACCAACGAAAGGTAAGAGCCATGTCCCTGATCAACACCCAAGTCCAGCCCTTCAAGACCCAGGCCTTCCACAACGGCAAGTTCATCGAAGTGACCGAACAGTCGCTCAAGGGCAAGTGGTCCGTGCTGATCTTCATGCCCGCCGCCTTCACCTTCAACTGCCCCACCGAAGTGGAAGACGCCGCCGAGCACTACGCCGAGTTCCAGAAGGCCGGCGCCGAGGTGTACATCGTCACCACCGACACGCATTTCTCGCACAAGGTGTGGCACGAAACCTCCCCCGCCGTGGGCAAGGCCCAGTTCCCACTGGTGGGCGACCCCACGCACCAGCTGACCAACGCCTTCGGCGTGCACATCCCCGAGGAAGGCCTGGCACTGCGCGGCACCTTCATCATCAACCCCGAGCTGACGATCAAGACCCTGGAAATCCACTCCAACGAAATCGCCCGCGATGTGAAGGAAACCTTGCGCAAGCTCAAGGCCGCCCAGTACACCGCGTCGCATCCTGGTGAAGTCTGCCCCGCCAAGTGGAACGAAGGCGCCAAGACCATCGCCCCGTCGCTGGACCTGGTCGGCAAGATCTAAACGGATTTTCGCACCCGTCAGCCGTACTGACCAAAGACGCCCGGGTGCCTGGCGCCCGGGCTTTTTTACGCCCAAAAAACCAGATTTCAGGAGTTTTCCCATGCTCGACGACACCCTCAAGACCCAACTCAAGGCCTACCTCGAACGCCTGACCCGCCCGGTCGAGCTGGTGGCCACGCTGGACGAGAGCGCCACGTCCCGCGAGCTGCAGGAGCTTCTGAACGACATCGCCGCCCAGTCCGACAAGGTCAGCGTGATCGTGCGCAACGACCTGGCCGTGCGCAAGCCCTCCTTCCTCATCACCAACCCCGGCGTGGACAGCGGCGTGCGCTTTGCCGGCGTGCCCCTGGGCCATGAATTCACCTCCCTCGTGCTGGCGCTGCTGCACGTGGGCGGCCACCCCTCCAAGGAAGCGGCCGAGCTGCTGCAGCAGATCCGCGAGCTCGACGGCGACTACCACTTCGAGACCTACTACTCGCTCTCCTGCCACAACTGCCCCGACGTGGTGCAGGCGCTCAACCTCATGAGCGCGCTCAACCCGCGCATCACGCACACCGCCATCGACGGCGGCCTGTTCCAGAACGAGATCGAGGCGCGCGAGATCATGGGCGTGCCCACCGTGTTCCTCAATGGCGAACGCTTCGCCCAGGGCCGCATGGAGCTGGCCGAGATCGTCGGCAAGATCGACAAGGGCGCCGCCGCCAAGGACGCCGCCAAGCTCAACGCCAAGGAAGCCTTCGACGTGCTCATCGTCGGCGGTGGCCCCGCTGGCGCGGCCGCCGCCGTGTACGCCGCGCGCAAGGGCATCCGCACCGGCGTGGCCGCCGAGCGCTTCGGCGGCCAGGTGCTCGACACCGTGGACATCGAGAACTACATCTCCATCAGCAAGACCGAAGGCCCGCAGTTCGCCGCCGCGCTGGAGCGCCATGTGCGCGACTACGAGGTCGACATCATGAACCTGCAAAAGGCCAGGCAGCTCACGCCCGCCACCACCGAGGGCGGCCTGATCGAGGTGCAGCTCGAAAGCGGCGCCACGCTGCGCAGCCGCACCGTGATCCTCTCCACCGGCGCGCGCTGGCGCAACATGAACGTGCCCGGCGAAGACCAGTACCGCACCAAGGGCGTGACCTACTGCCCGCACTGCGACGGCCCGCTGTTCAAGGGCAAGCGTGTGGCGGTGATTGGCGGCGGCAACTCCGGCATCGAGGCCGCCATCGACCTGGCCGGCGTGGTGGCGCATGTGACCGTGCTGGAATTCGCCCCCGAGCTCAAGGCCGACGCCGTGCTGCAGCGCAAGCTGCACAGCCTGCCGAACGTGGATGTGGTCCTCAACGCCCAGACCACCGAAGTGAACGGCGACGGCCAGAAGGTCACCGGCATCACCTACAAGGACCGCACGAACGATGCGGTCCAGCAGATCGCGCTCGAAGGCATCTTCGTGCAGATCGGCCTGCTGCCCAACACCGACTGGCTCAAGGGCACGGTGGAGCTGAGCCGCTTCGGCGAGATCGTGGTGGACGCCAAGGGCCACACCAGCGTGCCCGGCGTGTTCGCCGCGGGCGACTGCACCACGGTGCCCTACAAGCAGATCATCATCGCCGCCGGCGCGGGCGCCACGGCCGCGCTGAGCGCGTTCGACCACCTGATCCGGACGACGGCACCGGCTTGAATTTCAAGCAAAATCGGGCTCTGGCGCTTATGTAGCAAGCGCAAGCAGCTATCAAATTGAAAGCGGCGGGGCTGTGGCAAACAGCACCGCCGCTTTGGTTTTGCGGGGGCCTGCGCGGGCTCAGCTCTCCAGCAGGGCCTCCATCTCCATGCCCGGGATGTCCTGGGCCTGCAGCAACTGGACCAGCCTCTCCAGCGCCAGCGAAGGCGGCCCGCGCCAGACGAGGTGCGTGCGGTTCGTTGCCACCCGCTCCGGCAGGGCGTGTTGGTTCACCTTCTCCGTGGCTTGCAGGGTGCGCAGCACCGATTGGGGGACGATGGCGAAGCCGGTGCCGGCGGCCACGCAGGCAATCATGCCCTGGTAGGAGGCGAACTCCAGGGTGCGCTCGGGCATCACGTTGCCGCTGCCCAGCCAGTCCTCCAGGCGCTTGCGGTACGAGCAGCCATGGGCGAAGGCAATCATG
>Ga0208516_100537_pt1 | contig 14401 bp, 12 predicted proteins | sample LakWasM117_HOW13_2_FD_183931 | JGI IMG/M metagenome (GOLD analysis project Ga0208516, IMG submission 183931) | Freshwater sediment methanotrophic microbial communities from Lake Washington under simulated oxygen tension - Sediment Metagenome... | ecosystem: Environmental > Aquatic > Freshwater >...
GCCACCAGCCCGAGCGCCCGATGTCATGCAGGCGGCGCGCGCCCACGGCCAGCGAAGGCAGCAGCAGCGCCAGCGAGGCCAGGGCGTAGAGCAGGTCGCTGACGATGCTGGCCCCTACCAGCACCAGCACCTGGAACAGGAAAAACCACCAGTATTCGGAGCGCGCAGCACGGCCCGAGAAGGTGGCGTATTGCCGCAGACAGGACTGGATGGCCGGAACGAAATCCATGGGGAGCTCCCTCTCTTGAATGGATGTGAATGGTCGATGGAGCGCAGGCTCCGCGCCCATCATAGAAAAACATGGTGGCGGCAGCGATACGCCACGCTGTAAGCAAATGCACCGCTGCGCGCACCACTACGCCGCCATCTCACCCAATTTGCTATATTTTTTATAGCTGCACGCGCTGACTTAATGAGCTCTGGAAGGCGAAATTCGCCAAAATCCATGGTATCGAACCGGCACCCGCCAGCGCTGCTGGCGCCGGCCCACGATACGGCCGCCCGCCCCCTCCCGTCTGGCCCCGGGCTTTGGCGCAGGCCCAGGCGGAACGGGACAAGGGAATCAGGGAAACGGTGCTGGCGGCCTCATTCGCCACGAGCCAGGACATCAAGACTCATCGGGCCGAAATCCCCAGCATCCAAAGCCCTCCGCCGACGACTCCGGCAAGAAACAAGGTATTGGCGACCAGCAGTGCAACCGGGCGCCAGCCGAGCTGCGACAGCTTCTGGATCGAAGTCTTGGTGCCGAGCGCGGCGATGGCGGCGACGAGACACCATCGGGACGCGTGGCTCAATCCAGTCACGACCACGGCGGGCAAGATGTCCGCGCTGCCGATCACGACGAGCCCTGCGAAGACCAGCAGGAACCACGGCACGGTCGCCATGATGCCGCGACCTTCGACGGCTTGGAGGCGAAAGCACATCGACACGATGGCGACGACGGGAAGCAGCAGCGCCACGCGCAGCAGCTTGACAAGTGTTGCCGTGTCCCCGGTCTGCGACGAGACCATGTAGCCCGCGCCAACGACCTGCGCCACGTCGTGGATCGTCGCCCCCAGAAAGATGCCCGCAGTCTGCGCATCGACCCCGAGTGAAACGACCAGCATCGGATAGACGACCATGCACAGCGTCGAGAGCACCGTGATGCCGACAACCGACAGCAGCGTGAAGCGCTGCACCCGCTCGTCCTTCGGCAGCACCGATGCCAGCGCCAGCGCCGCCGACACGCCGCAGATCGCCACCGCACCACCGGCGAGCACGCCCACCGCCGTCGAGCCCTGGAGCCGGCGTCCGAGCCAGGCACCGAACAGTATCGTTGACGCGACCGCGAACACGACGAGCGCGGCCGTGCGCCACCCGGTGGACGCGACCTGCGCCAGCGTGATGCGCGCCCCGAGCATTGCCACGCCTGCACGCAAGACAGTTGTCGAAGCGAGGTCGATGCCCTCCCGGGTGGCCGGTGTCTCGGATAGATAGTTCAGCGCCATGCCAAACAGCAGTGCGTAGAGCAGTTGCGGTCCGCCGTAATGCTCGGACAGAAAGCTCGCGGCCAGCGCGAGCACGCCGACCGTCAACAGACCCACGCCCTTGCGCCGTGCCCAGTCGATCGCCTGGAATCGTTCATGCACCACAACCGTCTCCATCAGCTTTCCGGGGTGATATGGTTGTCCTGCACGATTCGGGTCCAGACCTTCAGGTCATCGCGGATGGTTTGCGCGAACTGCTCCGGTGTTTTCAGTGGCGGGTTGGACAGATTCAGCTGCAGATACCGCTCCTGCAGCTCTGGCGAAACCAGGATCCGGTTGATTTCGGCGTTCAGTGCGGCGATCACCGGGGCCGGCGTCCCTTTGGGCGCGAACACACCGTACCAGCCATCGGTGTCGAACTTGTAGCCCTGCTCGGTCAGCGTTGGAACCTCCGGGAGCGCTACGGTGCGACCGGCGCCGCTGACGCCCATCACCTTGATCTTGCCGGACTTGATCAGCGCCGTCGACGACGTGGTGTCGACGAACGCGATCGGGATGTTGCCGTTCTGCAGATCGCCGAAGATGGCCATCATCGCCTTGTAGGGCACGTGGTTGAGCTGGAAACCGTGCTGGTTTCCGAGCGCGGCCATCACCAGATGACCGCTCGATCCAATGCCAAAAGATGCGTAGTTGTATTTGCCCGGGTTGGCCTTGACGTGCGCAACGAGCTCCTTCATGTTGTTCGCGGGAAAATCGCTGCTCGTCACGAGGTAGACCCCTCCGGCGCCCACCTGGGCCACCGGCGCAAAGTCACGCGCCACATCGTATGGCGGTTTGACAGGCATCGCCTGCGCCATCACCATGAATGCGGCCGCAGTGAACAACAGCGTGTGGCCATCCGCAGGGCTCGACAGCACGTCCCTGGCCGACAGCACGCCATTGCCGCCCGGCTTGTTCTCGATGATCACCGACTGCTTGAGCGCCTTTGACAGTTGCAGGCCGATCAGACGCATCAACACGTCCGAGCCGCCACCGGGCGCGCCGGCCACGACGACGCGGATCGGCTTTTGCGGCCAAGGCGATTCGGCGAGCAGCGGAGCCCCGGAGAAAGCCGCCAGGGCCAGGATGGCCCCCCGGCGGTTCATCAAGAAGGTCGACGGCAGTGCGGCCGTTTCGAAAGTCCCTGTCATACCACGACCCCCCCGTTCGGGCTCAGAACCTGCCCGACCATGTACGCCGCATCATCGCTGGCCAAGTACAGGGCCAGCGATGCGTACTCCTCCACCTCCCCCAGGCGCCCCTGCGGGATGACCTGGCACATGCGCTCCTTCATCTTCGGCGAGGCATCAAGCACCTTCTGCAGCGCAGGCGTGACGATACCGCCGGCCGCGATGCAATTGACGTTGATGTTGGCGCCGATGACCTCCAACGCAACGGCGCGCGTGAAGGCGACGACACCGCCCTTCGCGGCCGAGTACGCGCTGTTGTGCGCCGTCATGCCCGAGATGCCGGCAATCGACGAGATGTTGATGATCTTGCCGTAGTGCCGCTCCTCCATGGTGCGCAGCGCCTCGCGTGTGCAGTGGAACACCCCGTCGAGATTGACGCTGATGTTGGCGCGCCATTTCTCGTCGCTCATGTTCTTCGTCACGCCAAGCGAGCGCTTGGGTCCTGGCTGGGTGATCAGGTCCATAAAGTCGGCACGCGCCACGACACTCTGCGGATCGGGGTTCAGGTAGGCGGCGTTGTTGACCAAGATGTCGACCGTGCCGAGCCGGGTGAGCACCTCGGCGAACATGCGCGCCACTTCGGCGGTGGATGCGACGTCGGCAGCGACGCCGATAACCTTGCCGCCATGCCGCGACACCTCCTGCACGGCCTCGTCGATGGGGCCTTGCTGGCGGCCGTTGATGACCACGGTAGCGCCTTCGCGGGCAAAGGCGTGGGCGATGCCGAGACCCAGCCCACTCGACGAGCCGGTGATGAGTGCAACCTTGTTCTTCAGTTTCATGATCAATCCTTTGCGATGAAGGGTGTTTGGCGTAGCCGGGGCAGCAGCGGCGGCCCCTGGCGCGGCGTCAGGGGCACCAGAACACGGCCCTGCCGGCCCAGTTCGACCAGGCGTTGAAAGTCGGCCGATTCCGCGCGTGTGGCGCGGGCATCGATCTCTGCTGCGGGATAGGGCATGCCGAGGCAGCCGTATTTGTTTTCGCCCAGCCGGTGGTAGGGCAGCAACTCGTAGACGATTTCGTCCGAAACCGACTTGATGAAACGCGCGATGGCCGCGATGTCTTCGGGCGTATCGTTGAAGCCCGGCACCACCGGCGTGCGAACGATGATGCGCTCAGGGGGCAGCAGCGCGCCAAGCTTGCGGAAATTCTCAAGAATCAAATCGTTGCGAACGCCAGTGAATTCGAAATGGCGCTCGGCGTCGATGTGCTTGATGTCGTAGTGCACCAGATCGGCCAGTTCAGCCACCTGCCGCAGCGACTCCCACTTCGCGTAGCCCGAGGTCTCGATCGCCGTCGGCAATCCCTGCACGCGCGCCTGGCCGAGCAGGCCGGCGGCGAACTCGGGCTGCATCGTGCATTCCCCTCCGGAGAGCGTCAGGCCGCCGCCGGAGCGCCGGTAGAAGGCCGCGTCCTGCTCCACGCGCAGCATGACCTGCTCGCGGCTCATGGCCTTGCCGGCCATGTCGAGCGCCTTGGCAGGGCAGGCCGGGACGCAGAGACCGCAATCGGTGCAACGGTCGAAGTCGACCTTGGCGTGCCCGGAGGCCGCGATGCCGATCGCCGCCTCCGGACAGACTGCCATGCAACGGCCACAGTCCTCGATGCCGATGCACAGCGACTCGCGGACCATCAACTGCGGCTTCGGCCGCATGCCTTCCGGGTTGCTGCACCAGCGGCAGCGCAGAGGACAGCCTTTCAGGAAAACCGTCGTGCGCAGCCCGGGGCCGTCGTGCAGCGAGTACTTCTGGATGTTGACGACCGTTCCGTGCGTCTTTCCACCGGTCGGCTCGGTGCAGTCTGGCGTGGTGCAGTTGTCCATGGCATGGATCCCGGCAGTCTCAGAGCTCGTGCTCGGTGCGCGCGATGATCTCGTCCTGCAGCGTGGGCGACAGTTCGACGAAGTAGGCCGAGTAACCGGCCACGCGAATCACCAGGTCACGGTACTTCTCGGGGTCCTTGCGTGCGGCCAGCAGCGTCTCGCGGCGAATGACGTTGAACTGCACGTGCCAGACTTTCAGGTCGCACCACGAGCGCACATAGCCCATCAGCAGCCGCGTGCCTTCCTCACCGGCCAGCGAGCGCGGCGAGAACTTCTGGTTGATGAGCCGCGCCGAGACCACGCTGTGGTCGCTGCAGGTCGCGTCGGCGTACGAGGTCAACGCTGCGGTCGGTCCGGCCTGGTCGGTGCCATGGAAGGCTGTCACCCCCTCGGACAGGTAGGTACCGGCCTTGCGCCCATCGGGCGTGGCACAGACGACGCGACCGAATGGAATATGCGCGGTGACCGGGATGCAGCGGTAGGTGAAGCGCTCGCCACCGGGGTGGCGCCAGCGGTCGAGCAGTCCGGCGATCAAATGCTCGATCTGCCAGCCGATGCTGTCGACCTCGGGGTCGGAGTTGCCGTACTTGGGTGCGTTCAGGCACATCTGGCGCAGCGCCTCCTGGCCCTCGAAGTCGGCGTCGATGGCGGCGAGCAGCGCATCCATCGTCACACTCTTGTCGTCATAGACGAGCTTCTTCACCGCCGCCAGCGAGTTGATCGCGGTCGCGAAGCCCACCGACTCCAGGCAGGGCATCAGGATCTGGCCCGCGAGCGCCTGCGTGTGGAGGTCGCGGCACTGGTCCATGCACAGGTCGTGCAGCATCGACGCCAGTGGTGCGGCAAAGAAGCCCGATTTCAACCCGTTGGCGAGCACCTGCTGGTGGACAATCAGATACACCACGTGCTCAAGCTGGGCCTTGAAGGCTGCCCAGAAGTCGTCGTAGGTCGCCAGGCTGCGTGCATCGCCGGTTTCGAGGCCGAACTTCGCGTCGCCGTAAATCTTGATGCGGCCGTTGCGCAGCACCATCTCGACCAGCGATCCATAGTTGAAGCCGGCATTGCCAGTGACGGCCGTCTCGCGGTTGATCAACCGCGCCTCGACGCAGCCCGAGCCAGCGTAGTCGTTGGCTTCCTCGATCCCTGCTCCGCGCGACAGGAAAAACGGGATGATCTGCTCGTCATTGAGCAGCTTGGGGATGCCCTTGCCTTCCTTGATCAAATCACACGCTGCGTGCAGGAAGCGGTCGGGCGTGCGCGCGTGGATGCGCACCGCCAGTTCTGGATAGCTGAGCGGGAAATCACGCGCCGAATCGAGCACCAGGTATGAGGCGTCGTTGGTGGCGTCGCGGCCGTCGCGCAGCTTGCCGCCGAGCGTGGTCGATTCGAAATGCGCGTAGCCATCGCTGGAGGCCTGCGCGGCCGTCATCGACAGACCGGCCGGCGTGGCCTGGAACATGTGCAGCCATACGCCGCGCAGCAACTCGATGGCCTCGTCGCGGCTGATCCGGCCTTCGGTGATGTCCGCGTAATAGGGCTGCAGATACTGGTCGATGCGGCTGTTGCCCAGTGCACTGCCGCAGCGCTGCTCAAGGCGCGAGAACAGCTGCGTGAACCACTGCGCCTGCACGGCCTCGCGAAAGCTGCGAGCCGGGTTCTCAGGGACCCAGGCGCAGGTCTCGGCAATCTGCTGCAGTTCCTGCCTGCGCTGCGTGTCGGTCTCGCGCTGGGCCATCTCTGCGGCCAGTGCGCTGTAGCGGCGGGCGAAGGTGACGACCGCGTCGCAGGTGATGACCACCGCCTGCAGGAACGGCGCCTTCTCGGCGAGTTCTGCCGGGCCATCAAGTGCAGCCAGCTTGGCCTGCGCTTCTTCGCGCAGGCCCTTGAAGCCGCGCTTCAACACCTTGTCGTAGTCGTGGGTCCAGTTCTGTGAATTGCGCAGCGTCGCGGTCTGCATGCCGACGAAGGTCTGCTTCGACAGATTCGATCGGTCGGCGCCGAAGAACAGGTGGCGCGTCTCTTCCGGCAGGCTCGCGACGTAGGATTCGGTGAAGGTCTTGCCCTGCCAGGCGGCGCCGATCGCCTTGACCGTCTGCTTGTCGTCCTCGGTGACGGCGATCGAGGCCTCCTTGCGCGCGGCCAGCAGTTCGACCGCCTCGGCGGCGTAAGCACCATCGACCTCGGGGTAGAAGATGACGTAGCGGCCCGGAAAGCCGGCCGCGCGACCGACAATCAACTCATCGTGGTCGATGTGCAGCGCGATATGCTGCGCGATGTGCTCTAGCGCTCGTGCCCAGCGCAGCACGATCGGCTGACCGTGCGTGCGTTCGAACGACTCTGTCATCAACCGCGCACGGTCCACCGCCAACCGCGGCTTGGTGGTACGCACACTGTCGTAGAGGCGCTGCGTGCGCGCGGAAATACCGCGCTTGGCGTGGCCGCCGACCACTTCTTCTTGCCGCGTCAGAACGCTCGGATCGTCTCGAAACATCGCTTGTCTCCTTGGAGTGGGTCTGTTGTCAAATTCTCGGATTGGGACCAACGGCGGTCCAATGACTTATTGGGCGGTCGTCATAACCTGCCGCGCGTGAACTCAGATCACCGTGCCACCGTTCGGGCTGATAACCTGGCCGACCAAGTAGTGCTCCTCGCTGGCGAGATGCAGCACGGAAGCTGCGTACTCTTCGACGGTGCCGAAGCGCCCCGCCGGCACGCCCTGCCAGAGTCGATTGCGACCGGTCTCGCCAATCTGCTCCAGGTAGGCGTTGAAATCGGGCGTCGCGACGCCGCCGGGCGCCAGCGCGTTGACGAAGATGTTCGCGCCCGCCACTTCCAACGCCACCGATCGGGTGAAGGCAATCACCGCGCCCTTGGTCGCGCTGTAGTGCGGGCTGTGCGCGCTGCGCGACGACATGCCTGCGGTCGACGCGACGTTGACGATGCGCCCGTAGCGTTGCGCCTGCATCACTCTGAGGGCCGCGCGCGTGCAGTAGAAGACGCCATGCACGTTGACGGCCCAGTAGCGCAGCCACTCGTCATCGCTGATCTCGCTGGTGAAGGCCAGCGAATCGCGCGCCATCGGCGTCTGCATGTAGGCGTAGTATTTGTTGCGCCGCACGGTATCGGCGGGCCGGTTGGGCACCAGTGCGGCGTTGTTGACCAGCGCATGCACGGCGCCAAAACGCGTTACCGCGGCCGCGAAGAGCCCGTCCACCTCGGTGCTCGACGAAACGTCGCAGCGCGACGCGAGGCACGCGCCCCCCACCGCCTCGACGGCGTGGGCAGCGTCGGCCAGTGCGGCCTCGTTCACATCACAGATCACGAGCTTGGCGCCTTCACGCGCCAGCGCCACCGCGATTGCCTTGCCCAGCCCCGGCCCGACACCGGTGACGAGCGCCACCTTGTCCTTCATTCGCATTGCGTTCTCCTTCTCACGTGGTACTGGCCGCAGCCCGTGCACCGCGCCATGACGGCGCCGGTGAAGCTGCGGTCTGGCATGCTGGTGGTTACACGACCGAGGCGCCGCCGTCGACCGCGAGGTATTGCCCGGTGACGTGACGCGAGGCCTCGCTGGCGAGGAAGACGATGGCCCCCATCAGGTCGCGCTCGCCACCCAGACGCTGGAGCGGTGTGCGCGCTATCAGCTCGGCACCAAGCTCCTCCAGCAGGCCGGCCGACATCTTCGATGGGAAGAAACCGGGACAGATCGCGTTGACATTGATGTCGTAGCGCCCCCACTCGCTCGCCAGTGCACGCGTGAAGTTGATCGCTGCGGCTTTCGAGGTGTTGTAGGCAATCGTGTGCATGCCGGCCGGCATGCCCCTGAGGCCTGCAATCGAGGCGATGTTGATGATCTTGCCGTGGCGGCGCGGAATCATCGAACGGCGCCCGACCTCGCGAGCGAGGAAGAACGGCGCGTTGACGTTGAGGTTCATCACCTTGTGCCAGGCCTCGTCCGGATGGTCCTCGGTCGGTGCGCCCCAGGTGGCGCCAGCGTTGTTGACAAGAATATCGACGGCGCCGGCGGCCTCCATCACTTCGCCGACCAGCAGCGGGATGCGGTCCGGACGCTGGAGGTCCGCGACCACGGTCAGCGCGTCGATGCCGTGTTCGCGCAGCTGTGCCTTGGCCGCCGCCAATTCATCGGGCTTGCGTGCACTGATGGCGACGCGACAACCCATTTCGCCCAGCGCCTGTGCCATCTGCAGGCCGAGGCCACGCGAACCGCCGGTGACGAGCGCTACCTGGCCATCGAGTGCGAAGAGTTGCTTCACGCCGACGACCGCCGAGTTTTCTACTTGCATGTGGGCCTTCCATCCGAGTCGTTGAAAGCGGCCAATTCTTGCGACGCCATGCGGTAGCGTCCAATGACTTATTGGCCGCCCGTCATAACCCGGGCGGATGGCGCGGAGGCGCTGCGGCTGTGCGCTTCAGCGCTGGGCGCGTTCCTTCTCGACCTCGCGCATGCAGGCGAGCAGCGTTTGCGCGGCCGGGCTCAGCGGCCTGCTGCGCAGCCAGAAAACACTGATCGGCGAGCGCCCCGCCGGTAGCGCCAGCGGCAGGATCTTGATTTGCCCCAGCGCCGCGAAATGGCTTGCGACGCGCCGTGGCAGGAAGGTCACGGCATCGGTCTCGGCCAGCAGGCCAATGCAGGCCTCCACCGAAACCGACTCAACGACATTGTGCGGAATGCTCAGATCGTGTGCGCACAGCACATCCTCGATGAAGACGCGCAGCACCAGGTTGAGCGGCGGCAGCAGCCACGGCAGCTCCGCCAGATCCTTCCAGTCGGGTTGCTGCTTGCGTGCCAGCGCATGCGCCTGACCGACCGCGACGACCAGCTCCTCCTCGTAGAGGGTTTCTGACTCCACATCGACCAGGCCGCGCCGCGGCACCAGCATGCCGACGCCCAGGTCAAGGGTTCCTGCGCGCAGCCAGGCGACCAGATCGTCGGCCGAGCCCTCCATGATGACGACACGCGTCTGCGGCGAGTGGGCCTTGAAGCGCGCCACGCTCTTGGGCATCACGACCAGCGATGCGCTCGGCGGCGCGCCGATCGCCACCTTGCCGGTCACGCCGTGCATCAGGCTGACAAGCTCGTCGCCGGTGCGTGCGAATTCCTCCAGGATCGCGCGTGCATGCCGCGCCATGCACGATCCGAGGTCGGTCGGTTCAACGCCGCGCGGCGTGCGCTTGAACAAGGTCATGCCCAGATCGGCCTGGATCTCGGCCAGCGTCTTCGACACTGCCGGCTGCGTCACGTTGAGCAGCGCTGCCGCCTTGCCGACGCTGCGCAGTTCGTCGAGCGCCGCGAGCAACTGCAGGTGCCGTGGACGCAGGTTCATCCTCAGGTACCAGTCAGGGCGCAGACTTTTCGCGCGCTGAATGGCGTCCATGGCCGACAGCTGCGGACGCGATGCGGAGCGTTCATTCATAGCCTGATGGTAATGGCTCGCTCCTGAATTGTCATTGGATTGCCGACCGCGTTTGACCCAGAATTTGTCTACCGCGTCGCCGTCTCACGTGCCCGAGACGATGGGCAGGCGCACCGGGCCACAAGACTTCAGGAGACACCACCGTGAAAGTAATCCGACGACATCGCCGCCTGCTGCTGGGCATGGCGCTCATCACTGCGACGGCCACTTCGTGGGCACAGCAGACCGGCGACTGGCCGAACCGCCCCATCCGCATGGTGGTGTCGGCCGCACCCGGCAGCGGCACCGACATCTGGGCGCGCATGCTCGGCGACCAGCTGGGTCGCCGCCTCGGCCAGCCGCTGGTGATCGATAACAAGCCGGGCGCCTCGGGTGTCATCGCCAACGACACGGTCGCGAAGTCCAAGCCCGACGGCTACACGATCTTGTACTCCAACGCCTCGTCGACCGTGATGCTGCAAGCGCTCCAGCCCAAGCTGCCCTATGACCTGCTGCGCGACCTGGCGCCGGTGGCACAGATCGGTGCGGGCGGTGTCTTCCTTGCGGTGGCCGCCGATTTCCCCGCGTCGAACATGAAGGAATTCGTCGCCGAGGTGAAAGCACATCCCGATCGCTACACCTACGCCACCTGGGGCATCGGATCGTCGGCGCACCTGATCATGGAAGGACTGAAGAACCGCACCGGGGTGAGTATTGACCACGTGCCGTACAAGTCGGTAACGCAGATCCTCAACGATCTGCAGGGTGGCATGCTGAAGGTAGCGTTTGTCGACACGACCTCGTCATTGCCGTTCGCACGCGCCAAAAAGATCAAGCTGCTGGGCGTCAGCGGCAGTCGGCGCGTCGGCGCCACGCCGGACGTGCCGACGCTGACCGAGCAAGGCTACAAGTTCGACACCGACGGCTGGTACGGCGTGTTCGTGCCGATCGCCACGCCAGCGCCGATCGTTGCCCGTCTGAACGCCGAGATCAACCGGTTCGCCACGCTGCCCGAGCTGCGCGAGCGTTTCCGTCAGTTCAATATGTCCGACGACCCACCGACCAAGACGCCCGAGCAGTTCACACAGACCGTGCGCAGCGACATCGCGACCTGGAGCTCGATCGTCAAGACCAACAACATCAGTGCCGATTAGCGCGCATTGCCGGCCGCTCCTTGCGAAGAATCCCCATGAAAAAACCCTGGCTCATCCATTACCCCGGCTCCGTGCCGGCGACCATTGACGTTGCACCGTACACGTCGCTGGTGGCGTTGCTCGACGACGCCCTCACCCGGCACGCCACCCGCCCCGCTCTGACCAGCCTGGGCCACACCACCACCTTCGCCGAGCTGGACACGATGGGCCGGCATTTCGCTGCGTGGCTGCAGGCGCAGGGTGTCGCCAAGGGCGACCGCGTGGCGCTGATGTTGCCCAACCTCACGCCTTTCGCGGTGGCCCTGCTGGGCACGCTGCGCGCCGGCGGCGTGGTCGTCACGGTCAATCCGTTGTATACACCGCGTGAACTCGCGCATCAGCTGAAGGACAGCGGCGCGCAGACGTTGGTCTGCTTCGAGGCCTTCGCCGCCACCGTGGCCGCGGGCGTCGCCGGCTCGCCTGTCGAACGCATTGTCGTCATCGGCAGCACCCACGTTGGCGCTGCTGCGACGGCGGCGGCACCGGCACGCTTCGATTACGCACAGATCCTCCAGGCGGGTGCCGCCTTGCCGTTTGAACCGGTCGCTCTGGGCTCCGACGACCTGGCCTTCCTGCAATACACCGGGGGAACCACCGGCGTATCCAAGGGCGCAACGCTGCGCCACGGCAACGTGATGGCCAACGTGCTGCAGATGCAGGCCTGGATGGCGCCCGCCTTCGACGGCGGTCAGCCGCGAACGCGCGCCGCCGATGCCGGGCAGGAGGGGCTGAACATCGTCTCGTTCCTGCCGCTGTACCACATCTTTGCGCTCACCGCATCGCTGATCTACGGGCTGCACAGTGGTCTGCGCAACATCCTCGTGGCCAACCCGCGCGACCTCGCCGGCGCGGTGCGCGAACTCGGTGGCGCGCCGATCCACATCTTTCCGGGCGTGAACACACTGTTCGCGGGCTTGCTGGCGAATCCGGCGCTGCTGCAGCAGATCGACCTGAGCCAGCTGAAGCTGGCGGTGGGCGGCGGCAGCGCCGTGCACCGCGCCGTGGCCGAACGCTGGCTGGCAGCGACCGGTGTGCCGATCGTCGAGGGCTATGGCCTGTCGGAGACGGCACCGGTGGCCAGCTGCAACCCGATCACCGCGCGGCAATGGAATGGCACGATCGGACTGCCGCTGCCGAACACCGAGATCCGTATCCGCGACGATGCCGGCACCGACGTACCGATAGGCGAGCGCGGCGAGATCTGCATCCGCGGGCCGCAAGTGATGGCTGGCTATTGGCAGCGCCACGACGAGACGGCCAAGGTTTTCACGCCGGACGGATTCTTCAAGAGTGGTGACGTCGGCATCATGGACGAACGTGGTTTCGTGACCATCGTCGATCGCAAGAAGGACATGATCCTGGTCAGCGGCTTCAATGTTTTTCCGAACGAGATCGAGGACGTCGTCGCATCGCTCGGTGGCGTGCTCGAAAGCGCGGCCGTCGGCGTCCCGGACGATAAGACCGGCGAGACGGTCAAGCTGTTCGTCGTGCGCAGTGAACCAAGCCTGACCGAGCAGGCGGTGCAGGCGCACTGCCGCGCCAACCTGACCGCCTACAAGGTGCCCAAGCACATCGAATTCCGCGACGCGCTGCCCAAGTCCACCGTGGGCAAGGTCCTGCGGCGCGAGTTGCGCGGCTGACGCCCTCATGCATGCCTTTCATCCCCGACCGCAGGGCGCAGGCGTGGGCGCATCGGCGCCCTGCGCGGGCACCCGGCTTTATCGGCCGCACCACAGGATGCGGCCTCCGACTAAAACCTCCAGGAGACCCTTATGAATACACCGACGATTCCGTTTTCGATCCGCCCGATGACGCCAACGCTGGGCGCCGAACTGGCAGGCATCGACCTCTCGCGTCCGCTGACCGACACGGACATTGCCGCCATCCGGCGCGCACTGCTCGACCATCAGGTGATCTTCTTTCGTGATCAGCATCTGACGCACGAGCAGCACATCGCGCTGGGCAAGCGCTTCGGGTCGCTGCACGTGCACCCCCTCAAGCAGAGCGGCCATCCCGATCACCCGGAACTGCTGCGCATCCACGCCGATGAGAAATCCACGCGCGTGGCCGGCGAGGACTGGCACAGCGACGTGAGCTGCGAGCCGGCTCCGCCGATGGGCAGCATCCTGTACCTGACCGAAGTGCCGCCAAGTGGCGGCGACACGATGTTCGCAAGCATGTACGCCGCCTACGACGCACTGTCGCAACCGATGCAACATCTGCTGGAGGGTTTGACCGCAGTGCATGACGGCGGCAAACCTTGGAGCACATACGGCTACACGGCACCCGCCACACCCTATCCGAAGTCCACCCATCCCATCATCGCCGTGCATCCAGAGACGGGCCGCAAGATGCTGTTCGTGAACCGCGGATTCACCACGCACATCGTTGGCTTGCCCAAGGCGGAGAGTGAAGCACTCCTGGGCTTCCTGTACCGCCACGTCGAGAATCCGCGCTTCATGTGCCGCTTTCGCTGGCAGGCGAACTCGCTCGCCTTCTGGGACAACCGCTGCACGCAACACCAGGCCATCTGGGACTACTTCCCGGCCCGGCGCAGCGGGTACCGCATCACCATCGACGGCACGGAGCCGGTGGCCTCCGGTTCGGCCGGCGGCGAGCGGCAGGACGCGCGAGAGCGCATGGCCGCCTGATGCGACAGGCAGCCAACGCGACACGAGCCAATGGGCCAGCAAGGACCTGGCCGGTGTCGTCACGGCGGCACGATACGACCGTCCCGTAGGGAGCGTCCGTAGAACCCAAGGGGTTCGGGGCGCAACGTAGCCTTAAGCCATTCTTCATGCCCGCCCCGCACCATGGCGGCATGAACCTCACCCCACGCGTCCTTCTGGCTGACAAGGCCGGTCCATTAGCGCTGGCGCTGACCTGCATCCTGGCCCTGCCCGTGGCGCAGGCCGCCGACACCACGGCAGCCCAGCAACTGCAACGCTGGAGCAGCGCCGCTGGCGCGCCCGGCAACGCCGAGCGTGGGCGCATCTTCTTCAACAGCCGCCACGGGGGCGACTGGTCGTGTGCCTCGTGCCATGGCAACCCGCCCACGGCCCCCGCGCGCCATGCCAGCACGGGCAAGGCCATCGCGCCGCTGGCCCCAGCGTTCAACCCGGAACGCTTCACCGACGCCGCCAAGGCCGACAAATGGTTCCGCCGCAACTGCAACGACGTGCTCCGGCGCGAATGCAGCGCGGACGAGAAGGCCGACCTACTGGCCTGGCTGCTGCAACCCAACCCCAAGGACAAGCCATGAACCATCACCCCCTCC
>Ga0208516_100543_pt1 | contig 14323 bp, 10 predicted proteins | sample LakWasM117_HOW13_2_FD_183931 | JGI IMG/M metagenome (GOLD analysis project Ga0208516, IMG submission 183931) | Freshwater sediment methanotrophic microbial communities from Lake Washington under simulated oxygen tension - Sediment Metagenome... | ecosystem: Environmental > Aquatic > Freshwater >...
CACCGAAACAGACCAAGGGGGGAAGACCGCGTACCGCCTCCACACTCGCGGGGGCCGCCGAAGTCAGTGCGCTCTTGGTGGCGTGTATCACGTCATAGACCTGCGCGCTCAGCATGCGCCGGATGGCATCGTAGAGCAGGCGCCGCTGCCCTGAAGGCGCATCCAGCGCGGGAAATTCCTTCTGGGTCTCGATCCGGTAGCGGTCGAACAAGGGGACCTCGCGCAGTTGCTCCAGGGTGATCAGGCCCGAACGCACCCCATCATCGATGTCATGGGCGTTGTACGCGATTTCGTCTGCCAGATTGCAGAGCTGCGCCTCGAGGCTGGGTTGCTGGCGCAACAAGAACCGCTGCCCCACGCCCCCTGGTTCCATCGATTCCAGTGCCTCGGCGTGCGTGCGAGAGCAATGCTTGAGAATGCCTTCTCGGGTTTCGTAGGTCAGGTTGAGGCCGTCAAACTGCGGATATCGGAGCTCGAGTGCATCCACCACACGAAGGCTCTGCAGGTTGTGTTCAAAACCGCCATAGTCCACCATGCACGCGTTGAGCGCGTCTTGACCCGCGTGGCCAAACGGGGTATGCCCCAGGTCATGCGCCAATGAAATGGCTTCAACCAGATCTTCATTGATCCCTAGTGACCGTGCAATGGAACGCCCGAGCTGCGCCACTTCAAGAGAATGGGTCAACCGGGTACGGAACAGATCCCCCTCATGGTTCAGGAACACCTGCGTCTTGTAGACCAAGCGGCGAAAGGCCGTGGAATGGACGATCCGGTCCCGGTCGCGCTGGTACTCCGTGCGCGTCGGCGCCAGCGGCTCGCTGTGGCGCCGCCCACGCGACCGCTCCGGATCACAGGCGAAAGGCTGCAACATGGGGCCAGCCATCCCTTGGCTCATCCGGCTTGCGATCCGCTCAAACAGAATGAGCCGGCGCTAGCGACAGCAAGCATCGATCACGCTGCGCACGAGGTCATCGGGCGCTGAACGAACCGCGGCCCGCCCAGGGCCATCGATCACGACAAAACGGATTTCTCCGGCTTCTGCCTTTTTGTCCACACGCATCAACTCCAGATAGCGTCCAGCGTTGTCAGCAGCATCCAACACAGGGCCACGCAAAGGCAAGCCGGCGCGTTGAACGAGTGCCCTCAGGCGCTCCACGAACGTCGCGTCCACTAACCCCAGTCTCAGCGACAACTCGGCAGCCATGACCATACCGGCTGCAACGCCCTCACCGTGCAACCAGGTTCCGTAGCCCATCCCAGCCTCAATGGCATGCCCAAAGGTGTGCCCGAAATTCAAAATTGCACGCAAACCCGACTCGCGTTCGTCCTGCCCCACCACCCATGCTTTGATTTCGCAGCAGCGCCGCACAGCATGCGCCAACGCATCACGGTCCCGTGCCAACAACGCATCCATGGAAGTTTCCAGCCACTCCATGAAAGCCATGTCCGCGATCGGTCCGTACTTGATGACCTCCGCCAACCCGGCGGAAAGCTCTCTCTTCGGCAGAGTGTCCAGCGTGGCAAGGTCACACACCACCAATTGCGGCTGGTAGAACGCGCCGATCATGTTCTTGCCCATCGGATGATTGATGGCCGTTTTGCCACCTACCGATGAATCCACTTGGGCCAGCAACGTGGTGGGAACCTGGACGAAAGGAACCCCGCGCATGTAGCAGGCTGCAGCGAAACCTGTCATATCACCAATGACCCCCCCACCGAGCGCAAATAAAACAGTCTTACGATCAGCACGGCTTGCGAGCAAAGCATCGAAGATTTGATTCAGAGTATGCCAATTCTTAAATTCCTCTCCATCAGCCAGTATTACGCAATCGACGTGCTGATAGCGGAGCCGGAGAGAAGCACAGAGCTGGTTAGCGTACAACGAAGCGACGGTGGAATTGCTTACTATTAGTGCACTTTGTGCATTCGGACAACTTGGTAAATCTGCCACATGATCTAGGATGCCTGCCCCAATTGCTATTGGATAACTCCGATCACCCAGATCGATATTTATGGTATGCGGATTATGCAAGATTGTTAATTTACTTGTCATATTGATCATTCAATGCTCAAGAGCATTTCAGCAAGTCAGAGTCAGCGGCATTGCTCGCCGCAAGCCCCAAATAATAGCACCTGATCGCATGCGCTCCAACACAAACATTACTGTCATACAAACCACCTCACCAGCTATAACGCGAATAGCGCAGATAACGCATAGATCAACTCATAGGGGCGATATGAATCAAGCAATCATTAGCATAGACTCATGCGACCGAGAAAGACTACGGAATCCAGTACCGGACAGTTAATACAAACAGGGCGCACAAAGAAAATCAATCCCAGGTTGATACGTGAGCTCGCATTTCACAGCCCTTACAAACAGCGGACCGAGTTGCAAAACCAAACCGGTCCAACTGCTGGCTGTAGACAAGCCCCTGATTTAAATGAACATATTTTGCGCAAAACACACCATACAACTGCGAGCAAAAATTCGCAAATAAAATTCATTCAGTATATAGCTCATTCGATCCAACACATTCGAGTACAGATATACGATGAAAAAGCCCCTTGGTGTAACCCAAGGGGCTTAACTCAGCGCCACTAAAAACTATGACTCAAGGCGCGATCAATTATGTGACAACAATCCGAACCTGCCGACTTACACTCAAGCTACCACGCGTGGCGGTAACAACAAAGGTATAGGTGCCAGCAGGCGCCACTGGAGTACCCGAAATAGTTCCGTCGGCAGCCAACGTAAGCCCAGGTGGAAGATTTCCAGTGATAGTCCATGTGACAGGCACAGTTGGATCACCGACCGAGAAAGAAAGAGTGTAGGAATAACCTTCACCGATTTTTGCGCCGGGCAACCCACAAGCAGTACTCACATCGCTAGAACAGCCATCAATCGCCAAACCACCTTCTACCTTGAAAGTAAGGTTTTTAGAAACCGTTCCACCAGTTTCATCCGTTACGGATACGAGAACTTTATATGTTCCAGCCTTCGCTGTAGGCACACCACTAATGACACCGTCACTACTAAGGGATAATCCACTGGGCAACGCTTCACTCGTCCACAGGTAAGGCGGCACACCACCTTGCGCGGTCAATGCGTACGAGAATGCCAAGCCACCTGTGACCGTAATTTCGTTATCAGAGATTTCCAATGGGACCAAAGCCAACGCTTTGTGCACGCTAACGGCCATCAATTGGGTAATCCCGTCTTGAACGCCATTCGCCACATTGTTGTCAAAACGGTCCGTTGTCAACTCAAGAAGAATCACGCCTCCGCCAGGTCCGCTGGACAAGGAAAACTGACCTTCCCCGCCGATTGTCTTGACTTGAACCGTGCTACCAGACTGGCTACCGGCCAGCAAGCGCGCACCTGCCGATGCACCGAATGGCCGAATGTTTACCAACAAATTGGCAGCGGCGGGCTCGGGAATCGGCTGATTGGCATCATCCATAATCAAAGCACTGATCGCGACATTATTCCGAATATTATAAGGATTATCCCTAGATCCCAGATAACCAGGCGCCTTCGCCGACGCAAGAACATTTGCAGGCTGACCCGTTTGAGCTCCCACAACAATATCTACACTTGCGCTAGAAACCTGCTTATCCACCGGATTCGTTACAGAGCAGGTAATACGCGCCGTCCCCGCTTTGTCTATTGCATGGAAGTGAAAAGAAGCCGCCCCAGAATTTGCATCCAGCGTAATAGATCGAAAGGCTGCGGGATTCCCATCTTCATCCTCATGCTCATCATCTCCATCCATATAATAGAGCGCCCCAGAATCCAACCCCTGAACCACCGCGCACCCAAAAATCTTCTCACCGCCTTGGATGGGAGCATTTCCCTCCCGCGCTTCGACATATAGGGTAGTCGTGTATCGCGCATACGCACCGATTCGCGCCGGCTCGTTTTCCAGGTTAATCGGCAACCTAGATTTATCGGCTCGCAAGGTAATTTTGTATGGGAGATTTGTATCCCCTGGACTTCCGCCGCCTCCGCCGCACGCCCCTACTGCCGTCACAAGCGACAGCGTCAACAATCTGAATAGTTTCCGCATCATTCTTCCTATTACAGTTAATCTTTAGCGAACAGATACACGATCCGTAATTACCTTAGGAGTAATAAAAATCAGCATTTCGCGTTTTTTGTTTTCATTGTTACGGGTCTTAAAGAGATTACCGACGACTGGCACATCCCCTAAAAACGGAACTTTTGTCTCAGAATCCGTTTCTTCCATCTCAAAGATACCACCGATCACGACAGTACCCCCATTCTCGACCAGCACCTGAGTTTTAACTCGTTTAGTATTGATCGCTCGCACATTCAACAACAACTCACCAGGACTATCCTTGTTAACATCAAGATCAAGGATAATATTTCCTTCTGGAGTAATCTGAGGAAGAACCTCCAAGCGCAACACTGCTTTCTTGAATGCAATAATCGTACCCCCATTAGGCGCAGTCACTGGGTATGGATATTCGGTCCCTTGCTCAATAGAAGCTTTAGTTTGATCCGCAGTCACGACACGTGGACTAGAAACCACTTTCCCCTTGCCATCCGCTTCCAGGGCAGAAATTTCCAAATTAAGAAATCTATTTGCAGCAGAATTGAAAATAGATATCGCAAAACTGCTCGGATCGTACCCCCCAATAACTTGGGCTGGCAAATTCACAAAATTGCCGAGGGTATTGGTTGCACCACCTGCTCCTGAGCTCGCCACAGCATTGCTATAACTTGACCCAATCGCAACTCGATTGCCTCCACTCAGCGCATACCCCCCATCTCCACCTCTGTTGGCGCGAAGATCGGTACCACCGAGACGAACACCTAAGGAACGCCCAAATGTGTCCGTCGCCTCGACAATGCGTGCCTCGATCATAACTTGGCGTACTGCGACGTCTAATGTCGAGAGTAGTTGGCGAACTTCCTCCAGCTTACTTTGGGTATCAGTAACGAAAAGCTGATTGGTACGGGGCTCAGCGATGGCGCTACCACGTTCAGACAGGAAACGATTGGAAGTTCCAGATGCACCACCACCAGAGCTAGTGGTCGTGAGCTGAGTCACCATGTCCACCGCTTTAGCGTAATTCATTTGGAATGCCTGGGTTCGAAGCGGCTCAAGCTTTTGAATCGCCAGTGCAGCCTCGTAGTCCTTTTTAGTCCGATCATCAATCTCATCCTTGGGAGCTATCCAAAGGACGCTGCCCGTCTTTCGCATACCCAGCCCCTTAGCGTCCATAATGATCTGCAGTGCCTGGTCCCAGGGCACATCTTTGAGGCGTAAAGTCAACGCTCCGGTAACGGTATCCGAAGTTACGATATTGAAATTTGTAAAATCAGCGATTACCTGAAGCAACGAACGCACTTCAATGTTTTGGAAATTGAGCGAAAGCTTCTCACCACTATATCCGGGGCCTTGTGTAAGCTTGTTCAAATCAACTTTTTTCTGCCGAACCTCGATGACAAACTGATTGTCACTTTGATAGGCGCTGTGCTCCCATTCGCCTACTGGTTCAATGACCATGCGAACACGATCCCCTTGCTGTGTCGTGGTCACCAATTGCACAGGCGTTCCAAAATCAGCGACATCAAGCCTCCGGCGCAAGCCCTCTGGAAGCGATGTGCGGATGAATTCCACTGTCAATCCCTTTCCGAGCTGCCGCAAATCAACACCAACCTGGCTGCTAGAAAGTCCGACGACTACACGCCCAGAACCGTCTGGACCCCGGCGGAAATCCACATCCTTGAGAGGTAAGACATCACCATTGCCGCCCTCCGCGAATACAGTACTTTGTGGCGCTTGTGTAGCGGCAACGGCAGCTACTGGCTCCAATTGAACCAACAAAGTTTTACCTTGTAACTCAGCACGATATGACGTCGCCTGCTTCAAATTTAGTACAACGCGCGAACGCCCAGCAGCTTGTACGACGTTAGCTGATTTCAGGTTCCCCTGGTTAAGTTCAACTATCGAACGTCCCATTGCATTCGATGCCCCCGGGAAATCCAGCGCAATCCTTGCAGGGGACTGGGTAGCGAATCCTGTGGGTACCGCCGGCAGTGGTTCGGACAATTCAATCCGCACCACCTCCAAACCGGCTTGCAACGAACTGCTCACGCTCTCGATAGCAATCTGAGCGCAAGCGACGTGCGTCACAAAGGTCGCCACAACAGCCACCACTACACGATCAAATAGCTTCACGATCGAAATATTCTTTTGCTTCATTTCTTGGCCTCCTCCTGCAATTCCAGCGAAGTGGTGCGCTCAATCCAATCACCCGTAGCATCTTGCACGATTTCACGTAACTGAATGGCAGTTTCCGTAATCGCGGTAATGCGCCCATAGTTTTGCCCCAAATATCCGCCGATCTGAACTTGATATAGCAGTTTATCCACCTTCAGCAACGCCGTCGGCTTTCCAAGCTTATTTAGGCTTCCAACCATCGCCATGGAATCCAATGGAAATGCCTCCAGCGGTTCTTTGCGCCTCGCCATCTCTGGCGCAATCAATGCCGCATTTGAGGCCATTTGTGCAGATTCACGTCGCAAAGCTTGTGTCAATTTCAGCGGATTGAAAGGCTCTATGTCGCCATCGACACCATACGGCTGAGGATGAAACTGTTTTGGCTCAGAAATTGGTGTAATGTTCGGCTTAGCTTGCGCGCGTTCGGCAGCCATCCACTGCCGCAACTCATCTTCACTTGGAGCTCCGCATCCAATTAACGCCATGACACTAGTTGCAAGCATTGCAATATGCGAGACTTTCATTTCTTCGCTCCTGCAGTTGCTTTGCGCTGGGCCTGAACCTCTTCTGAATCCAGATAGCGGAACGTGCGGGCGGTGGCGTCCATGGTAAGGCTGCCAGCCAGCTTCTCCTTGTCCTTATCCTTTGTCGGCACCGAAATCGCAATATCGTTCAACGTGACGATACGAGAAAGATGCGCAATGTCTGCCGCGAACGCCCCCATATCATGGTATTTGCCAGTCACCCGGACCGCGATGGGAAGCTCGGCATAGTATTCGCGTACCACCACCTGTCCAGGGCGGAACAGCTCGAACTGCAGGCTACGACCCAAACCGGCCTGGTTGATATCGGAGAGCAACGCAGCCATCTCTGCCTTACTGGGCAGTTGCTTTTCTAGCTGAATCACATACTGCTGCACTTGCTCACGCTGCTTCTTCAGCAAGTCCAGGCTTACCGCCTTGAGCAGTTTCTTTTTGTAGTCGTCACGCAAAGCCACTTCTTTGGCGCGCTCTGCCTCCAACTCTGCCTCGTAGTCGGTCAGTTTCACGAACCATAGCGCCACTGCCACGCCCACAGCAATGAAGCCGCACAACAGATAGCGCGGCAATGGGGGCCATAGTGAAGGATCCTTGGTATCCAGATTCCGGAATTGACGCTGCAACTGCTCTTGAAAAGCAGCGCCATCGATCTTGGGGATTTGTTTTTTTGCCATAGCCTACTTCCCCGCCACACTCGCGGCATCCTTGGCTTTCTGCACTTCACTAGACCGCATTAACTGGAAGCGTAGATTGAAAGCAGAAACCCGGCGCTGATCGCGTGGGCTCAGCGCAATATTGTTGGCAACGATTTCGACCAACTCGGGCTTGGAAAGCCACGGCGTATTGTTCGACAGATTGCGGAGCATTTCGGAGACCCGTTCGTTCGACTGCGCCATGCCCTGCATGACCACCGTCTGATTGGTCTGCTTCAATGAGGTGATGTAGACGCCATCGGGCAATTGCTGCACGAGTTCAGCCAGCAAATGGACTGGGAGATTCCGGTCCGACTGCAGATCTTCCACGGCCTTCTGGCGGGCCCGCAATGCGGCGATTTCCTCTTCGATAGTGGCGATCTCCTTGATCTGGCCTTCCAGCACCTTGATCTCGCTTTGCAAGTAGGTGTTTCGCCCTTGCTGGTCTTCGATCATCATCTGGAACCACCAGTAGATAGCGCCAGCGATTACGAGTCCCACCAATGCCGAGCCCAGCATAGCGGCCTGGAAGGTTTCGCGCCGACGCTTGCGAGCAGCCTCCCGATGGGGAAGAAGGTTGATGAGAATCACTGCAGGAACCTCCGCATCGCAAGGCCGCACGACGTGAGGTAGGACGGCGCTTCACGCACCATCTTCTTCATGCGGACAGAACTTCCGATCTCCATACCATCAAAGGGATTGACCACGCTGCAGGGGAAGCCGGTGTGCTGGGTGACCGCTTCGGTCAGACCTTGCAATGGCGCCGAACCGCCGGCCAGCATGATGTGATCCACACGGTTGTGCGGCGTACTCGTGAAAAAGAACTGCAGGGCGCGACCAATTTCCTGGGACAGACTCTCCACAAAAGGGCGCAGGACTGTTGAGGAATAATCATCGGGAAGATCGCCATTGCGCTTCTTGCTCTCGGCTTCCTCGGCGGAGAACCCGTACTGCCGCACGATGAGCTGCGTCAATTGCGCACCACCGAAAGCCTGATCCCGGTCGTACAGCACCTCGTCGTTGCGGATGACCTGCATGCTGGTGGTCAAGGCCCCCACTTCGAAAAGCGCCACCATGGTGTCCAGGCCCTTGTTGGGAAAGGCCTCCATCAAACGGCTTGCCGCCAAGCGAGACGCGTGGGATTCGATGTCCACGATAGCGGCCTTAAGGCCGGCCGCTTCGGCCAGCCCCTGACGGTCCTGCACCTTCTCTTTCCGGGAGGCGGCGATCAAGACTTCGACGTCCCCCGGGGAACTCTTGCTCGGCCCGATGACACAAAAGTCAAGGCTCACCTCATCCAGCGAAAATGGAATGTATTGGTTAGCCTCCGACTCCACCTGCACCTCAAGCTCCTGGTCGGTCATGCCCGCAGGCAAGGTGATCTTTTTCGTGATCACGGCCGAAGGCGGCAATGCCAGCGCCACATTCTTGGTGCGCGTGCCACTTTTCTTCACGAGTCGACGCACCGCCTCGGCGACCTCGTCGAATTTCTCGATGTTGCCGTCCATGATCCAGCCACGCTCCAGCGGCTCGATGGCACAACGCTCGAGCACTAGGCTGCCAGCCTTATCACGCCCTAGCTCCACCAGCTTGACACTAGAGGAACTGATGTCAATGCCCAGCAGCGGCGCGGACTGGCGACTGAACAAGGATCCCGCAGAGATCAAGATAGTCCCCCCGAATTTGTTAACCTGAGACAACAAAACTTAACATTTCACATGAATGCTATCAGTAAGATAGTTCTCCGGCAAAGGGTTTTCCGGAATCATCTCTACTGAACCGTTGCCAAAAGCAGACGTTCACACCTGCCTCTCCAGTGGCCCATCCACACTGCTCAACCGCAGCATAGTCCGTTTCAGATTCATTTTCTGGGCTCTCTAAAAGCATGCTCCCATTTTTTATAATGGCGGGCTAATTCCATCCGGAGCGATATGCCGCCCCCCGCCTCGCAGAAGCCTGCCAAAGCCGCGCCTTCCCCTTCTTCAGCACAGCGCCCCCCATGGTTGCGGTGGTTGCTGCGCATCCTCGCCTGGCTGCTGGGCTTGGTCGTGGCTGGCGCACTCGCGCTGGCACTGGTGATTGCGGTGGCGCTGGCCATGGCCTACCCCAACCTGCCGGACATTTCCGACCTGGCTGACTATCGCCCCAAGCTACCGCTGCGCGTGTACTCCGCCGAAGGCGCGCTGCTGGGCGAGTTCGGTGAGGAGCGGCGCAACCTGACGCCCATCGCCGACATCCCCAAGGTGATGAAGGATGCCGTGCTGGCAATCGAGGACACCCGCTTCTTCCAGCATGGCGGCGTCGATTACAAAGGCATGCTGCGTGCGGGCCTCGCCAATCTTGGGCGCATGAAAAGCCAGGGCGCTTCCACCATCACCATGCAGGTGGCGCGCAATGTTTATCTCTCGTCCGAAAAGACGTTCACTCGCAAAATTTACGAAATATTACTGACATTCAAGCTAGAGCATTTTTTAACGAAGGATCAGATTCTTGAGATCTACATGAATCAGATTTTTCTTGGAAATCGCGCCTATGGTTTTGCGGCCGCCTCTGAGGTTTATTTTGGCAAACCGCTTAAATCGGTGTCAGTAGCTGAAGCGGCCATGCTCGCGGGGCTGCCCAAAGCACCTTCGGCCTATAACCCGATCAGCAACCCCAAGCGCGCCCGCGCCCGCCAACTCCACATCATCGACCGGATGGAGGAGAACCAGTTCATCACTGCCGAACAGGCTGAGGCCGCGCGCAAGGAACAGCTCAAGATCCGCTCGGGCAGCGACAACACCCGCATCCACGCCGAATACGTCGCGGAGATGGCACGCCAGCTGATCTTTGCCCAGTACGGCAACGAGGCCTACACCCGCGGCCTGAACGTCTACACCACGCTCAATGCCGGCGAACAGGAGGCCGCCTACCGCGCCCTGCGCCGTGGCATCATGGACTACGAGCGCCGCCAGCACTACCGGGGCCCGGAAAAGTTCGTCAACCTTCCGACCAAGCCGCAAGAACTCGAGGAAGCCATCGACGACATCCTTGCCGACCACCCGGACAACGGCGACGTGCTGTCTGCCATGGTCCTGGAAGCCTCGCCGCGCAAGATCGTCGCCATGCGCCCCAACGGTGACACCCTCGAGATCACGGGCGACGGCCTCAAGCCGGTCCAGTCGGGGCTCAGCGACAAGGCACCACCCAACATCAAGATCCGCCGAGGCGCCGTGATACGCGTCTCCAAGACCCCGAAAAACGCCTGGGAGGCGACCCAGCTGCCCGAGGTGGAGGGAGCGTTCGTGGCCATCGATCCGCGCAACGGCGCCATCAAGGCGCTGGTCGGGGGCTTTGACTTCGACAAGAACAAGTTCAACCATGCCACGCAGGCCTGGCGCCAGCCGGGCTCGAGCTTCAAACCGTTCATCTACTCGGCCGCCCTGGAGAAAGGCTTCACGCCCGCCACGGTGATCAACGACGGGCCGCTATTCTTCGACGCCGGTGTGACCGGCGGTAAGCCCTGGGAGCCCAAGAACTACGACGGCAAGTTCGATGGCCCGATGACCATGCGCACGGCGCTCGCCAAGTCCAAGAACATGGTGTCCATCCGCGTCTTGCAGGCCGTGGGGCCACGCAACGGCCAGGAATGGGCCACGCGCTTCGGCTTCGAGGCGGAAAAGCACCCTGCCTACCTCACCATGGCGCTGGGCGCCGGCTCGGTCACGCCCATCCAGTTGGCCACGGGTTATTCCGTCTTTGCCAATGGCGGCTACCGCGTCAACCCCTGGCTGATCACCCGGGTGACCGACCAGAAAGGCCGGGTGCTCTCCGAGATCCAGCCCACGCCCACGGAGAACCATGAGCGTGCCATCGACGCGCGCAATGCCTTTGTGATGAACAGCCTGCTCCAGGAAATCACCCGCTCGGGCACGGCCGCGCGCGCGCAGGCCACGCTCAAGCGCCCCGACCTGTATGGCAAGACCGGGACGACCAACGATGCCTGGGACGCGTGGTTCGCAGGCTTCCAGCCCACCATTGCGGCCGTGACCTGGATCGGCTACGACACGCCACGCAACCTGGGCAGCCGCGAAACCGGCGGTGGCCTGAGCCTGCCGGTGTGGATCAGCTTCATGGAACAGGCCCTCAAGGGCGTGCCGGTGATGGAGCCCACGGTCCCCCCCGGCGTGGTCAACGTCAGCGGAGAGTGGTTCTACGAGGAATATGCCCGCAACGCGGGTGTGGCCAGCCTGGGGCTGGATGCACATGGAACACAAGCTCCGGCGCCCGGGCCCGCATCCAACGCACCGGCGCCCGAGGAGCGCAACCGCATCCTCGACCTGTTCCGCAACTAGGGGCGCTCCGGGCGACCGGGAAGGCGTCCGGCGCCTGGCGCTCAGGCCGTGAACTGCAGGGCCAGGCCGGTCTGCGTCGACGCATCCCGGCTCAGGCCGGCAAAGAACTCGCCGCTGCCTTTGGTGTCCTGCCAGGCGCCGCCGTCCCACCGGTAGTGGTAGCCGCCCGACCGTGCCGCCATCCAGATTTCGTGCAAGGGTCTTTGCAGGTTGACGATGATCTGGCTCCGATTCCTGAACGTCAGCGTGACCATGCCGCCGGTGCGCTGGCTGTCGATATCCGCGTCGGTCTCGTCGTTGATGCGGTCGCAGCATTGTTCGATCGCCAACAGCAATTGTTCGGCGCGGTCCATGAATTCAAGGTCGGTCATTACAATTTCAGTATGTTCAGAGCTTCCCAAATTCTAGTCAGGAGCATAGCCCTTGCCGCCACCATGGCATGCCTGGGCGCATGCGGCCAGCGCGGCCCCCTGTACCTGCCCACGGCGCCGGCTGCCAGCCAGCGCGCCACCCTGCCCGAAACCCTGACGCCCGGCCAGGCCGCCACCGCCCCGGCCCCCCGCACCGCTCCCGCTTCCACCGCCACGCCATGACCCTTCCTGCACTGCCCGGCCACCCCCACATCGCCTACCGCGACAACGAACTGTGCGTGGAGGACCTGCGCGTGAGCGAGCTCGCGCGCACGCATGGCACGCCCCTGTTCGTGTACTCCACCGCCTCCATGCGCGAGGCGCTGGCCGCCTACCAGCGCGGCTTTGCCGGGCGCAAGCTGCACATCTGCTATGCCATGAAGGCCAACTCCTCGCTGGCCATGCTGCAGTTCTTTGCGCGCCAGGGCTGCGGCTTCGACATCGTCTCGGGCGGTGAACTCGAGCGCGTGCTCGCCGCGGGCGGCGACGCCGCCAAGGTGATCTTCTCCGGCGTCGGCAAGACCCGCGCCGAGATGCGCCAGGCCTTGCAGGCCGGCATCCTGTGCTTCAACGTCGAGAGCGAGGCCGAGCTGGAGGTGCTCAGCGAGGTCGCCACGGCCCTGGGCAAGACGGCGCCCGTGAGCATCCGCGTGAACCCGAACGTGGACCCCAAGACCCATCCCTACATTTCCACCGGACTCAAGGGCAACAAGTTCGGCGTGGCGCACGAGCGCACCCTGGCCACCTACCAGCGCGCCGCCGCCCTGCCCGGCCTGAAGGTGGTGGGCATCGACTTCCATATCGGCTCGCAGATCACCGAGGTGTCGCCCTACCTCGACGCCACCGACCGCCTGCTGGACCTGATCGAAGTCATCGAAGCCGCCGGCATCCCCATCCACCATATCGACTTTGGCGGCGGCCTGGGCATCAACTACAACGGCGACACCCCGCCCGCAGCCGATGCGCTGTGGCAGCTGCTGTTCGCCAAGCTCGACGCGCGCGGCTTTGGCGACCGCCAGTTCATGATCGAGCCGGGCCGCTCGCTGGTCGGCAACGCCGGCCTGTGCGCCACCGAGGTGCTGTACCTCAAGCCCGGCGAGGCCAAGAACTTCTGCATCGTCGATGCCGCCATGAACGACCTGCCCCGGCCCGCCATGTACCAGGCGTTCCACGCCATCGTGCCGCTGCAGCCGCGCACCAGCCCCGCGCAGGACTACGACGTGGTTGGCCCGGTGTGCGAAAGCGGCGACTGGATCGGCCGCGACCGCAGCCTGGCCGTGCAGCAAGGCGACCAGCTGGCCGTGCTGTCCGCCGGTGCCTACTGCATGGCCATGTCCAGCAACTACAACACGCGCGGGCGTGCTGCCGAGGTGCTGGTGGACGGCCACCAGGCCCACGTGATCCGCACCCGCGAAACCGCTGCAGACACCTTCCGCAACGAGCGGCTTCTGCCCTGAGGAAGCTGCAGAGTCTTTGCACGCAGGAGCGGCCCATTTCAAGCGAAATCGGCCTCTAACGCATGCTCAGCAAGCGCTGCAAGCTATTTTATTGATAGCAATCAGCGCGCGCTGACCGCGGCATTGCGCGCCACCGCCTCGCGGCGGCGCAGCGCCTGCCACACGCGCCAGCCGAGCAACGCAGCCAGGATGGCGCCATAGAGCGCGACCTCGGCGAAGTCGTGCTTGCCAGCGCGCATCCAGTAGAAATGCAGCACCGCCAGGCCCGCGATGGCGTACACCGCGCGGTGCAGCGCCCGCCAGCGCTTGCCGCCCAGCCAACGGATGGCGCGGTCGAACGAGGTGGCCGCCAGCAACAGCAGCAGCCCGAAGGTCAGCATGCCGACCAGGATGAAGGGGCGCTTGGCGATGTCCCGGGCGATCTCGGCGCCGTCGAATCCCATGTCGAACCAGGTGTAGGCAAGCAGGTGCATGAGGGCGTAGAAGAACACGAACAGCCCCAGCATGCGGCGAAAGCGCGCCAGCGCGGGCGTGCCCGTCAGCACGCGCAGCGGCGTCACGGCCAGCACCAGGCACAGCATGCGCAGCGTCCAGTCGCCCAGCGAGCGGATCAAGGCTTCGGCCGGGTTGGCGCCGA
>Ga0208516_100546_pt1 | contig 14206 bp, 13 predicted proteins | sample LakWasM117_HOW13_2_FD_183931 | JGI IMG/M metagenome (GOLD analysis project Ga0208516, IMG submission 183931) | Freshwater sediment methanotrophic microbial communities from Lake Washington under simulated oxygen tension - Sediment Metagenome... | ecosystem: Environmental > Aquatic > Freshwater >...
AGACCGCGGCCTTCGAGACCCAGGGCGACCAGCCCGACGACCACCCCATCCACCTGCAGCTGACCGAGAACCTGCTGGCGTTCAGCGACCATGCGGGCACCGAGCTCACCTCGCGCCAGCTCGACAGCATCGACGAACGCGAAACCAGCGCGCAGCTGCACCTGGCGCTCACGCCCCGGCTGTCCCTGGAGCTGCGGCTGCTGCACATCGACCGGCGTGCCCGCATGCCGCAGACCGTCTACAACCCCTCGCCCGAAGATGCCCTGCAGGCCGAACTGCGCTGGCAGTACCCCAATGGCAGCACCCTGGCACGCATCGCCCGCCGCGAGAGCCTGACCGGCTACACCCCCTTGCAGCTCGAACAGGAATGGCGCCTGGACAACCGGCTGACGCTGCGCCTGGACCTGGGCACGCAATTGCCAACCCAGGAAAGCCTGGTGCTGCGCATGGGCGGCATGAAGGACCGTCTGGGCACCAGCCTGCGCTACCAGCCCACGCGGCAGGACCAGTTCATGGCCGAGCACTGGCGCGACCAATACCAGCTGCAGACCGGCGCCCGCCTCGGCAGCGGCCGCCACACCGCGCTCAGCTACACGCACACCTACCGGTTCGATGCCCCCACGGTGGACCTGGGCGCCTTCTGGTCCAACCATGCCTACCGCCGCAACGATCCGGCAGCGCTGGCCGGCACGGACCTGGCCTTCCTGCGCTACCTGCCCCCGCAAGCCTTCCCGGTGGGGGCCGGCTATTTCCTGCCGGACAACTTCAGCTTCTATGGCCTCCAGTTGAGCACCAACATGCGCTTCGAGCGGGACTACACGCGCGCGCTGCGCCCTTTTGCCGCCGTCGCGCGCACCTGGCACAGCCAGCAAGGCCCCGGCTACAGCCTGCGGCTGGGATTGGCCGGCAGCCTGCTGGGCACCGACCACCTGAGCCTGGCCTGGAGCCTGGGCAAATCCGGAGCGCAGTCGCCCGGCCTGACCCGCGAGATCCAGCTGAACTACCGCCTCCATTACTGACTCCCCCTTCAAGGTAAACCACCATGCGCCACCCTTCCCGCTTCCTGCCCCGCCTGAAGACCCTGGCCTGCACCGCATTGCTGGCCGTGCTGGCGGCCTGCTCCACGGTCGACCGTGGCAAGTCCCCCGCGCTGGAGCGCGAGGCCACCTGGGCCGTCCTGCCCTTCGCCAACCACACGGAAACGCCCCTGGCGGGCAACCGCGCCGAGACGATCGCCGAGGCCCTGCTGCACGCCCAGGGCGTGGGGCGCGTGAAGCGCTACCAGGGCCAAACGCAGCAGGAGGCCCTGTTCGACGCAGGCTCCCCGCGCCGGCTCGAAGACGCCCTGGCCTGGGCCCGGGAACAAAGGGTGCGCTACGCCCTCATCGGCGCGGTGGACGAGTGGCGCTACAAGGTCGGCGTGGATGGCGAGCCCGCCGCGGGCGTGACGCTGCAGATCGTCGACGTGGCCACCGGCGAGACCCTCTGGAGCGGCGCGGGCGGCAAGAGCGGCTGGAGCCGCGAGGCGCTGTCCGCCGTGGCGCAGAAACTCATCCGTGAACTGCTGCAAGCCGGCCTGGCCGGCGCGCGCTGAAGCCCCCCGGCCCCACCATGCACACCGCCTCCGCCGCAAGCCCGCAGCCCGAGGATCCCGGGCACCTGCCCAGGGCCACCTACAGCACGGATTTCTCCGGATCTCCGCTGGGCAAGCTGGCCGCCACCGGCGTGCCTTCCTGGATCATCCTGCTTGAAACCCTGCTGGTCCCGCTGGCGACCCTGGGCATCGGCTTCCTGCTCAACCCGGAAGATCCGTTGTGGATCCAGGCGGACTTCCACTGGGCCTGGCTGGCGCCGGTGATCGTGGCGCTGCGCTATGGGCCCTTGACCGGCCTGGGCGCGGCCGGCGTGCTGCTGCTGGGCTGGCTGGCATTGAACCGCGGGCATTACGACCAGTTTCCCCAGGTGTTCTTCCTGGGCGGCCTGATCATCGTCATGCTGGTGGGCGAGTTCTCCAGCCTGTGGATGGCCCGCACCCGGCGCGCGGAAACCGTGCAGCACTACCTGAACCAGCGCATGGAGCACCTGATCCGCCAGTACTACCTGCTGCGCCTGTCCCATGACCGGCTGGAGCAGGAACTGATCGGTCGCCCCATGTCCATGCGCGATGCGCTCAAGACCCTGCGCGGGCTGGGCAGCGTGCAGGCCGACTCGCAAACCTTGCTGCGCCTGCTGGCGCAGTACTGCCAGATCAGCGCCGCGGCGCTCTACCGCGCAGAGGGCGAGCGGCTGACCGCAGCCCCCCTGGCCCGCATCGGAGCACCCATCGCCCTGCACAGCGACGACCCGCTCGTGCGCCAGGCCCTGGAGACCGGAAAGCTCTGCCATGTGGTCCAGGCGACCACTGCGCAGCAGACCAGCCGCTACCTCGTGGCGGCCCCCCTGCTGGACCTGGGCGGCGAAGTGTACGGAATGCTGCTGGTCGATGACATGCCGTTCTTCTCCGTGCAAGAAGAGAACCTGCAAACCATCAACCTGCTGCTGGGCTACTACACCGACGGCCTGTCCACCCAGGCCCTGGCGCAGCCGCTGCAGCAGGCACAGCCCGAATGCCCGTCGGAATTCGCCTTCGAGACACAGCGCCTGTGGCGCATGCACCAGAAGGCCGGCGTGCCCAGCGTCATCGTGGCGCTGGAGTTCGCCCCCGCCGCCGTCCAGCGCGACATGCCGCAGCAGCTGCTGCGCCTGCGGCGGCTGATGGATGAAACCTGGCTGATCCAGGGCCCCAGCCGCCAGGTGCTGGCCGTGCTGATGCCGCTGGGCGATGCGTCCACCGCCGAGGGCTTCCTGGCCCGGCTGGAGCGCTGGATCCACCAGAAGGAAGGCATTTCGCTGGCCGACGCCGGCGTGTTCCCGCACCAGCTGCCGCTGGGCCATGCAACGCCCCTGGACACGCTGCAGCGCCTGCACGGAATTGCGCATGCTTAGCACCAAACTGGGCCTGTCGGCCGTGCTGATGGAACTGGCCGCCTGGAGCAGCCCCCTGCTGCTGCAAGGCCATTCCGACGCCGCCCTGGCCAGCTACCTGCTCGCCCATGCGCTGGCCAGCGCCTTGCTGGCCCTTTTCATCCTGCCGCTGCTGCGGGGCGCGCAGACACGGCCACGGGCCCCCATCCTCGCCCTGCTGGCGCTGTGCAGCTACGCCGTGCCGATCGCGGGGTTCCTGGGCGTGTTGGCGGGCGCGCTGGTGCTGCGCTACTACCGCTCCCCCACCCCGCACAACACCTTCGATTCACTGCAGTTGCCTGAATTCGACCTGCACCAGCGCATCAAGGGCGGGTTTCGCCAGACGGGCCTGCGCGCCTTCCTGGGCAATGCGGAGGCTCCCATGAACTCCCGCATGCGCGCCATGGTGTCCCTGCAGCATGTGTCCGGCCGCGTGGCATCGCCCTTGCTGCGCAACGTCCTGAACGACCCCAGCGAAGACCTGCGCCTGCTGGCCTACGGCATGCTGGACACGCTGGAGCAGCGCATCAGCCGCTCGGTGGACCTGGAGCTCCAGGCCTGGCACGTGGCCCAGGCCACCGAGGGGACCGAGCACCCGGGGCCGCTGACGCTCAAAGCCGCGCACAACCTGTCGGACCTCTACTGGGAGTTCATCTACCAGGACCTGGCCCAGGGCGACCTGCGCGACTACGCCAGCCAGGAATCCCTGCGCTACTGCGAACAGGCGCTGGCGCTCCAACCCGACAACGCCCAGCTGCGCCTGCGCCAGGGCCTGCTGCTGCATGCGCTGGGCCGCCTCGACGCAGCCGCCCAGGCCTACGACAAGGCGCATGCGCTGGGCTTGCCCGCCACGCGCGTGCTGCCCTACCAGGCAGAGTTGAGCTTCGAGCGCCGGGACTTCGCCCGCACCCGCGAACTGATGCGGCAGCTGGACCAATGGAGCGCGCTGCCGCGGCTGCGCCCGGTGATCGACTACTGGAGCGCGCGATGAGCCCGGCCGTTCAGCACCCCCAGGCCCGAGAAGCGGACATCGCACTGATCCTGGAAGGCACCTTCCCCTACGTCAGCGGCGGCGTCTCCAGCTGGATCAACCAGATCATCCGCGCCTACCCTGAATACCGCTACGCCATTGTCTTTCTCGGCAGCCGCCGCTCCGACTACAGCGGCTTCAAGTACGAACTGCCCCCGAACGTGGTGCATTTCGAGGAACACTACCTCTACGACCATCTCTCCACCCACGGTCTGCCCGAGGCGCGCCACGGCAACGACTTTGCCTTCGAGATGGCGCAGACGCTGCTGGAATCCCTGCGCCACGGCGATGCCGACCAGGCAAAAACCCTGCAGACGCTGCGCAGCCTCACGCGCGAAATGATGCCCGGCGGGCGCTTGCGGATCGACGATTTCCTCTACAGCGAGCGCGCCTGGGATCTGCTGTGCGACACCTACCGGCGCTACTGCACCGACCCCTCCTTCGTGGACTACTTCTGGACCGTGCGCATCATGTTCCAGCCCCTGTGGCTGCTGGCGCGCGTGGCGCACCAGTTGCTGCCGGTGCGCGTGCTGCACAGCGCCTCGACCGGCTATGCCGGCTTTCTGGGCGCGCTGCTGCACGAAACCCGCGGCCTGCCCCTGGTGCTGTCGGAGCATGGCATCTACACCAAGGAGCGCCAGATCGATCTGCTCAAGAGCGAATGGATCCGGGACAACCGCAACGTCTTCCAGCGCGATCCCACCGAGCTGTCCTACTTCCGGCAGATGTGGATCCGCTTCTTTGAATGGATGGGCCGCTACTGCTACGACGCCGCCGACCCCATCATCGCGCTCTACGAAGCCAACCGCCTGCGCCAGATCCACGATGGTGCCGAGGCAGCGCGCACCTTCAATATCCCCAACGGGATCAACCTCGCCCGCTTCGCGCCGCTGCGCCAGCAGCGCCCCGCCACGCCGCCGCCCGTGCTGTGCCTGATCGGCCGCGTGGTGCCCATCAAGGACGTCAAGACCTTCATCCGCGCCATGCGCCGCGTGGTCAACCAGATGCCCGCCGCCGAGGGCTGGATCGCCGGCCCCGCCGAGGAGGACCCGCAGTACGCGCAGGAATGCCAGAACCTGGTGCAGAGCCTGGGCCTGCAGGCGCATGTCAAGTTCCTCGGATTCCAGCGCGTGGAAAACCTCATGCCCCAGATCGGCCTGGTGGTGCTGTCCTCCATCAGCGAGGCCCTGCCCCTGGTGATCCTGGAAGGCTACGCGGCCGGCGTGCCGACGGTCTCCACCGACGTGGGCTCCTGCCGGCAACTGATCGAGGGGCTGGACGGTGCAGACCGTGCCCTGGGGCACAGCGGTGCCGTGGTCCCCATCGCCGACCCGCAGGCGCTGGCGGACGCCTCCATCGCGCTGCTCTCGGACACCGCCGCCTGGAACAGCGCCAGCGCCGCCGCCGTGGCCCGCGTGGAACGCTATTACACCGACACGATGATGTTCGACCGCTACCGCAGGGTGTACGAAAAAGCCCTCCAGGGCCCGAAGGAGTCCGGCTGATGGCGGGCATTGGTTTCGAGTTGCGCCGCCTGCTGCGCAAGAACACCCTGGTGGGCCTCATGGAGGCCTACGCCTACGCGGGCGTGATCGGCTCCGGCCCCTGGGTGTTCTCCATCATCGGCATCCTGCTGGTGGGTATCTTCAGCGCCAGCGTGGTGGTGCCGTCCCATCTGGTCACGCAGTTCCAGACCTCGGTGACCTACCTCGTGGCCTGCAGCCTGATCCTGACCGGGTTCGTGCAACTGGCGTTCACGCGCTTCGTCTCCGACCGGCTGTTCGAGAAACGCAAGGACACCATCCTGCCCAACCTGCACGGCCTGCTGCTGATCGTGGTGGCGGCCGCGGGCGGGCTCGGCACGCTGGCGCTGTTCCTTCTGCTGCCCGGAGAAGCGCTGGTGTACCGCCTGCTGATGCTGGCGGGGTTCACGGTCATGTGCGGCGTCTGGGTACTGACCATCCTGCTGTCAGGCATGAAGCGCTACAAGGCCATCACGGTGCTGTTCGGCACGGCCTATGCGCTCATCGTGGTCGCGTCCCTGCTGATGCGCCCCTGGGGCCTGGAGGGGCTGCTGGGCGGCTTCGTGCTCGGCAACCTGGTGCTGCTCATGGGCATGTGGCTGCTCATCGTGCGCGAATTCAACCCCGAGGGCCGCCTGATCGCCTTTGACTTCGCGCGGCGCGGCATGCTCTACCCCTCCCTCGTCGCCGTGGGTTTCCTCTACAACTTCGGCATCTGGGTGGACAAGTTCATGTTCTGGTACTTCACGCCCACCTCGGAGGCCATCATCGGCGGGCTGCGCGCATCGCTGATCTACGACCTGCCGGTGTTTCTGTCCTACCTGTCCATCATTCCCGGCATGGCCGTGTTCCTGGTGCGCATCGAAACCGATTTCGTCGAGTTCTACGACAAGTTCTACGACGCGGTGCGCAGCGGCGGATCGCTCGAATACATCGAGTCCATGCGCGATGAAATGGTGTATTCGACCCAGCAGGGCCTGGGCGAGATCGCCAAGATCCAGACCCTGGCCGTGCTCATGACCTTCGTCGCCGGCCCGTCGCTGCTCAATGCGCTGGGCATCTCCCAGCTGTACCTGCCCCTGCTCCAGGTGCAGGTGGTCGGCGCCGGCCTGCAGGTGGGCCTGATGGCCGTGTTGAACGTGTTCTTCTACCTCGACCAGCGCCGCATCGTGCTGTTCCTGTGCGCGCAGGCCGTGGTGCTCAACATCGCCCTCACCGCCTGCACCCTGTATTTCGGGGCCGCGCTGTATGGCTATGGCTTCGCGCTGGCCATGCTGATCACGCTGTGCACCGGCCTGGCCCTGCTGACGCGCCAGTTCAACCGGCTCGAATACGAAACCTTCATGCTTCAGTAAGATCAGACTCCAATCCTGCGCCGAGTTTCCCGCCATGCCACACCACCCTTCCCTCCGCATCCCTGCCGGCGCGCTCTGCCTGGCCACCTTGCTATCGGCCTGTGGCGGGGGTTCCGAAACCCCGGCACCCACGCTGGGCATCAGCCTGACCGCGCCGGCACCAGCGAACCAGGTTTTCACCCTCCAGGTGCCCATCGCCGTGAGCGCGCGCGTCACCGTGGATGGCGCGTCGGCCCCCGATGGCACGGCGGTCGGCTTCTCCACCCCGGCCGGCAGTTTCGCCCCCGCCAGCGCCTTGACCCGTTCCGGCACGGCCAGCACCACGCTGACCGGCACCATGGCGGGCAAGCAAACGCTCACGGCCACCGCCACGCTGTCGGGCGTCACCGGCACCTCGACGCACACCCTGTACCTGCGCCCGACCCCGGCCCCGCTGGAAATCCTGGTGCCGGCCTATTTCTACCCCTCGGCGGGCGGGTCCGACTGGGACCGGCTGAGCGCTGGCGCACTCGCCCATCCCGGGCTGAAGCTCACCGCCATCCTCAATCCTGCCAACGGCATTTTCAGCAGCACCGAAGCCCGCTACCTGCAAGCCGCGCAGGACTTCACCGCAGCAGGCGGCCGCGTGCTGGGCTATGTCTACACCCGCTATGGCACGGGGACGCGCTCCGTCTCCGACATCAAGGCCAACATCGACCGCTACCTGGATCTGTACGGGCGCGGCCTGATCAGCGGCATCTTTCTGGACGAAATGGCCGCCAATGCCGCCAGCCTCGGCTTCTACCAGGAGATCTACACCCACATCAAGTCCCGGGATGCCAGCCTGCGCGTGCTGGGCAACCCCGGCACGGTGCCCGCCGAAGGGTATGCCGGTGTCGCCGATACCATCGTCACCTTCGAGGGCACGGGCACCGGCTATGCCAGCTACGACCCCCGCCAGACGGGGGATTGGCTGTACGCCCGGGCCAACAACACCCAGGCCATGCTGGTACACAACGCCATGACATGCCAGGCCATGCAAGGCGCCGTGGCCACGGCCGCCACGCCCCTGACGAACGCGGGCCTGGTCTACGCCACCGACCGCGTTTTTGACTACGCCACGCGCACCGGCAACCCCTGGGCCACTCTGCCCAGCTACTGGACGCAACTGCTGGCCACCGTGGCCGCCGTCAACCAGGGGCAGGCGCTCCCCGCGTGTCCATGACCTGGAGCATCTGCCAGCCCTGCCACCGACCTCCCGGCGCCAGGGGCACGGGCGCATCGATCTGCGCCGCCTCCACGCAGAGCATGGAACGGTAGCCCTCGGCGGGCAGATCCGCCAGGCGCGCGCACAGGCCGGCGCCGGGGTTCCACACCACGGTGCTGCCCAGGCTCCGGCTCTGGCTGATCTGCAGGCCCCAAGGGCCATCGTGCAGGCGCATGGGCTGCGCTGGCGCGCTGAAGACACTGTCGTACTCACCGGCAATGGCCACCGCGCCGGACTGCCGGCCATGCTGGTCGCACACGGCATCCCAGCGCGCGCAACCCTCCAGCCCTTCCAGGCGGACGCTCTCGAGCGCACCGACCGCCAGGTAGGTGTGCAAGGCCGTGGTGAATTCCCACGGCACCTGGCCGGGATTGCACACCTCCACATGGACGCGCATCCATCCCGCGCCCAGTGACACGGTGAGCTGCACCTCGAAGTCCTGCGGCCAGAGGGCCTGGGTGTACGCGCTGCTGCGCAGCCACAGGCACAGCACGGCGGCACCTTCTTCGGCGTTCCACGCGGGCGCCTGCGCAGTCCACGCCCGATTGCGCACGAAGCCATGCTTGGGCAGCGGGCCGCGCTGGTTGAACTGGGGAAAGCACAACGGAATGCCACCCCGGATGGCGGCCTGGCCGTCGAACACGGCGCGCGGACTCAGGTAGAGGCGCTCGCGGCCGCCCGCGACCCAGGACAGCACCTGGGCGCCGTGCAGCGCCACCAGGGCGGTGTCGCCGTTGCCAGCCCGCAGGCGGATGCAGGGCTGGCCGTGGAAGGTTTCCACCTCGGCGTTTTCCATTGCGCTAGCACACCGCCCACGGCGCATGCAACGGGCGCGGCCGAGGCCAACGGCCACCGTGCAAGGGCCGCCCCGCCGCACCGGTGGCGTCCCCCTGCCCGCAGCGCGCAGCGCTGCGAGAGCGGGGGGAAGGCCCGCAGGGCCTCAGGGGGGGTGTCCACCTCACGCGAGTTCGTCGGCGCGCGCCTGGGCAGCGGCGAAGTCGAGATCGCCCGAATAGATGGCCCGGCCGCAGATCACGCCTTCCACGCCTTCGCCCTCGACGGCGCAGAGCTGCTCGATGTCGCGCATGCTGCCGAGGCCACCCGAGGCAATGACGGGGATGCTGAGCGCCTGGGCCAGCCGGACGGTGGCGTCGATGTTGATGCCCGAGAGCATGCCGTCGCGGCCGATGTCGGTGTAAATGATGGACTCGACGCCCCAGTCCTCGAACTTCTTCGCCAGGTCCACGACCTCGTGGCCGGTGAGCTTGCTCCAGCCATCGGTGGCGACCTTGCCGTCCTTGGCGTCCAGGCCCACGATGATGTGGCCGCCGAACGCGGTGCAGGCGTCCTTGAGGAAGCCGGGGTTCTTCACGGCCGCCGTGCCGATGATGACGTAGCGCAGGCCGCCGTCGATGTATTTCTCGATGGTGTCGAGGTCACGGATACCGCCGCCCAGCTGCACCGGGATGTCGTCGCCGACCTCTTTGAGGATGGACTGGATGGCGGCGTAATTCTTGGGCTTGCCCGCGAAGGCGCCGTTGAGGTCCACCAGGTGCAGGCGGCGCGCGCCCGCATCCACCCACTTGCGCGCCATGGCGGCCGGGTCTTCGCCAAAGGTGGTCGATTGGTCCATGTCGCCTTGCTTGAGGCGAACGCAGTGGCCGTCCTTGAGGTCGATGGCGGGGATCAGAAGCATGGTGGGTTCGGGGATAAATGGGCTTCGACTGGCTCAGCCCGAACGGGGTGGAAAAATGGGATGACCAGGAAAAGTGTAACCGGCCGCTTACGGATTCCAGTGCAGGAAGTTGCGGTACAGGGCCAAGCCATGCTCCGCACTCTTCTCCGGGTGGAACTGCGTGGCAAAAATATTATCGCGTGCAATCGCGGCGGCGAAGGCGCCGCCGTAGTCGGCCTCGCCCGCGCAGTGGCGCGGGTTGGCCGGCCGGGCATAGAAGCTGTGCACGAAATAGAAGTAGCTGTCGTCGGGCACGTCGGCCCACACCGGGTGCACGGCGCCGTTGTGCGGCACCTGGCGCACGGTATTCCAGCCCATCTGCGGCACCTTGTAGCGGCTGCCGTCCTGCTGCGTGCGGCCGGCCAGGTTGAACTTGATGACCTCGCCCGGAATCAGGCTCAGGCCCGGGGTGTCGCCCTCGGCACTGTGGTCCAGCAGCATCTGCATGCCCACGCAGACGCCGAACAGCGGCTTGGCGGCGGCGGCTTCGAGCACGGATTCACGCAGACCGGAGTCGCGCAGCTCGCGCATGCAGTCGGGCATGGCACCCTGGCCGGGCAGCACGATGCGCTGGGCCGCGCGCACTTCCTCGGGCCGGGAGGTGACGATGACCGTCCAGCCCGTGTCGTGCGCGGCGGCCTGCACGGCCTGCGACACGGAGCGCAGGTTGCCCATGCCATAGTCCACCACCGCCACGGTTTTTACTACTGAATTCATAGCTGTTAGCGCATATCAGATAAGCGCTGGAGGCCTTTTTGGCTTGAAATTTACAGGGAACCCTTGGTGGAGGGAATGGTGCCGGCGCTGCGCGGGTCGCGCTCCACGGCGGCGCGCAGGGCGCGGGCGAAGGCCTTGAACGCGGTCTCGCACTGGTGGTGCGCGTTCACGCCGCGCAGGTTGTCGATGTGCAGCGTGGCACCCGCGTGGTTCACGAAGCCCTGGAAGAACTCGTGCGTGAGCTGGGTGTCGAAGGCGCCGATCATGCCGCTGGTGAACGGGATGTTCTGCACCAGGCCGGGCCGGCCCGAGAGGTCGATGACCACGCGCGAGAGCGCCTCATCGAGTGGCACGTAGGCGTGGCCGTAGCGGCGGATGCCCTTCTTGTCGCCCACGGCGCGCGCGAAGGCCTGGCCGATGGTGATGCCCACGTCCTCCACGGTGTGGTGGCCGTCGATGTGCAGGTCGCCGTCGGCATGCACTTCGAGGTCGATCAGGCCGTGGCGCGCGATCTGTTCCAGCATGTGGTCGAAGAAACCGATGCCGGTGTGCAGGCTGGACTGGCCCGTGCCGTCGAGGTTCAGGCGCACGGTGATGCGCGTCTCGGCGGTGTTGCGGCTGACTTCGGCCGTGCGGTCGGTGGAGGCGGAGGGGACGAGTGCGGAGGAGGTCATAGCGAGGCCTGGAGTGCTTGCAGCATGATCGCATTGTCGGCAGCGGTGCCCACGGTCAGGCGCAGGCAATTCGCCAGCAATGGATGCATTGTAGAAACGTTCTTGACGAGGACCTTGCGCTCGCGCAGGCCGGCGAAGGCGCGCGCGGCGTCGGGCACGCGCACCAGCACCATATTGGCTTCGCTGTCCCAGCATTTTTCGATGCCCGGCATGGCGCGCAGCGCCGCCACGAGCGCCGTGCGCTGATCGCGCAGCTCGCGCGCCTGTTCGGCGAACACCTCGGCGTGCTCCAGCGCGAACAGCGCCGCCTCGCAGTTGAGCACGCTCACGTTGTAGGGCGGGCGCACCTTGTCGATCTCGCCCACCAGTGCGGCCGGGCCGATGAGGTAGCCCAGGCGCACGCCGGCCAGGCCGAACTTGCTGAGCGTGCGCATGAGCAGCACATGGCTGTTGCGCGCGGGCTCGGCTCGCATGCGCTCCAGCCAGGTGTGGCTGGCGAAGGGCTGGTAGGCCTCGTCCATGACGACGATGCCGCCCTGTGCGCCCACGGCGTCGATGATGCGCTGCACCACCGCCGCGTCCCACAGCGTGGCCGTGGGGTTGTTCGGGTAGGCGATGTGCGTGATGGCGGGCCGGTGCCGCGCGATGGCGGCGAGCATGGCCGCCTCGTCCAATGCGAAATCGGGCGTCAGCGGCACGCCGACGAAATCCAGCCCCTGCAGCTGCGCGCTCATGGCGTACATGACGAAGCCCGGCACGGGCGCCAGCACCACCGGGCGCTGGCCGTCGGCGGCGGGCGGCAGCGCGCAGGCCAGCGAGACCAGGCTGATGAGTTCGTCCGAGCCGTTGCCCAGGATCAGCGCATGGCCCTCGGGCATACCGGCATGGTGCGCCAGCGCGGCGCGCAGCGCGTCGTTGCGCGTGCCGGGGTAGCGGTTGAGCGCGAGAGAACCCAGGCGCTGGCCCAGCGCGGCCTGCAGCGTGGGCGGCAGGCCGAAGGGGTTTTCCATCGCATCGAGTTTGAGCAGGCCCTCGGCACCCTGCACAACGTAGGCATGCATGGCGCGCACGTCGGGGCGGATGCGTTCAAGGGCGGCGGCAAGCGTGGGGGTCATTCGAGCGATTCCAGTTCGGTGGGGGCCAGAAGAAACGGGTTCACGGCGCGCACGGCGTCGTATTGGCGGCCATGCGGCAGCACGTCGCCCAGCACATAGCGGCAGCCCTGCTGGTGGGCCGAGGCCAGGATGAGCGCATCCCAGTAGCCCAGGCCGTAGCGGTCCTGCAGGTCCCAGGCGCCGTCCACGGTGTAGGCGTCCAGGTGCGGCGGCTGCCACACGCGCAGGCGCCGCACCTGGGCGCGCACGAGGTGCAGGGTCTGCGGGCCGGGAAAGCAGGCGATGGCGTTGTGGTACAGCTCGTTGAGCACCTGCGAGCTGATGCGCCCGCAGCGCTCCTGCCAGCACAGCGCCAGCCACTCGCGGGCGCGGGCCTGGCGCGCACTGTCACGCTCGTCCACGCTGCAGAGCAACACGGAGGTGTCGATGAACAGCAGGGGCATGGCCATCAGCGTTCCTGCAGCTCGGGGCGGGCCAGGTAGGGCCGGTCCGAGGCGCCCCAGGATTCGAAGCCCAGGGCTTCGCGCATGGCCTGGGCGTAGGCATCTTCCTGGCGCATCTTGTCCGCCAGCCATTCACCGAGCAGGCGCGAGACGCTGCTGCCGCGCTTGGCGGCCTCGACGCGGACCCATTCGGCCACGGCGTCGTCCATGGTGATGGTGACGTTTTTCACGGTCAAAATATAACACGAAGTTCGTGGAACACGAAGTTCGTGGAATTTTCAGGCCACTTTCCGCGCGGATGCGGCCGCCATGGCGCAGGCCAGTTCGCCCACACGGCGCAGGGCGCTGACGTGGCGGGGCGTCCAATCACCGCCCACGCCGATGCGCAGGCAGTTGCGAAAGCGCCCGCCGGTGCCGAAGATGGTGCCGGGCGGCACCAGAATGCGCTCGGACAAAAAGGCCTGGTGCAACTGCACGGTGTCCACGCTGCGCGGCAATTCCAGCCAGAACAGCAAGCCCCCGGGCGGGTCGCTGACCCGCGTGCCGGGCGGAAAGGACGACGCGATCACGCGGCGCACATCGTCCACGCGCGCGGCAATGGCCGCGCGCAGCTGGCGCATGGCGGCGGCGTGGCCCGTCTGCAGGATCAGGTCCGCCAGGGCCAGCTCCAGCACCGGCGACTGGCCGCCGGCCTGCATGTCCTTGATGCGGCGCAGCGGTTCGGTCCAGCGCCCGGCTTCGACCCAGCCCAGGCGCAGGCCGGGGGCCAGCGTCTTGGAGAACGAGTCGCACAGCATCACATGGCCCGTCGTGTCGTAGGACTTGATGGCGCGCCGGTGCTCGTCCTGCTCGGCCAGGTCGCTGTAGACGGCGTCCTCGATCACGGCCAGGCCGTGGCGCGCGGCCATCTGTGCCAGGCGCCGGCGCTCGCCCTGCGGCATGCAGGCACCCAGCGGGTTGCTCAGCGTGGGCACGACGAGCAGCGCTTTCACCGGCTGCGTCTCCAGCGCGAGCTGCAGCGCATCGAGCGAAAGGCCATGGCGCGGGTGCGTCGGAATCTCCAGCGCCTTGAGGTGCAAGCCCTGCAGCACCTCCAGGAAGGAGAAATGCGTGGGCGACTCCAGCGCCACCACGTCGCCCGGCTGCGTCACTGTGCGCAGGCACAGGCTGATGCTGTCCATGCAGCCGCCCGTGATGAGGATGCGCTCGGGGTCCAGGCTGCAGCCCAGGCCCAGGGCGTAGCGCGCGATGGCGCGGCGCGCGTCCTCGTGGCCGTTGGTCGACGGGTAGGTGCACAGCAGCTGGCGGTGGCGCTGGGCCGAGCGCGTGACGGCGCGGCGCACGCGGTCCACGTCCAGCAGGTCC
>Ga0208516_100564_pt1 | contig 13742 bp, 10 predicted proteins | sample LakWasM117_HOW13_2_FD_183931 | JGI IMG/M metagenome (GOLD analysis project Ga0208516, IMG submission 183931) | Freshwater sediment methanotrophic microbial communities from Lake Washington under simulated oxygen tension - Sediment Metagenome... | ecosystem: Environmental > Aquatic > Freshwater >...
GCGGTGGGCCGGCAGGCCGGCCGCATGCTGGGCTACCTGCCCGAGGAGCTGCAGGGGCAGTTGCTGGAGCGCATTGGCGGCGCCAGCCCGGATTGTCCCGGCCTGTGGGAGCGGGTGCAGGCCGCCTTCGCCGCGCACGGTAACTTCGATGGCGACGTGTGCCTGCGGCGCAAGGATGGCAGCCCGGTGTGGGTGCGTGTCCAGGGGCGGGCGGTGCGGCCCGGGGCACCGCAGACTGAAGTCGTCTGGATGCTGGAGGAGATGACCGCCGCCCACGAGGAGCGCCGCCAGGACACCTGGGCGCACACGCACGACCCGCTGACCCAGCTCGACAACCGCCTGGGCTTCGAGCAGCGCCTGCGCCACCTGTTCCAGGCGCCGGACATGCCCGTCCCCAGTGCTCCCGCGCCGCTGGACGGGCCGGCGGGTGCCGGCCCGGGGGTGGTGCTGTTCCTCGACCTGGACCATTTCACCGTGGTCAACGACGTGGCCGGGCACGATGCCGGCGACGATGTGCTGCGCCATGTGGCGCGCCTGCTGGAAGCCCAGGTGCGCCAGGCCGGCTGGGTGGCGCGGCTGGGCGGCGACGAGTTCGCCGTGGTGCTGCCGGGCTGTTCCAGCGCGCATGGACAGGCCGTGGCCGAGCAGTTGCGCGCGGCCGTTCAGGCCTGGGAGCCGGTGTACCAGGGGCGCAGCTTTACCCTGGGGGTGAGCATCGGCATGGTGGTGCTCGCGCCCGGCCTGCACGAGGTGGCCGGGGTGCTGCACGCCGCCGACATGGCATGCTACGACGCCAAGCGCGCCGGGCGCAACTGCGTGGTGCGCCGCGAGGTGCAGCGCGCCATGGCAGCGTAGCCACCTCAGCCGAGCGTGCCGAGCGCGCGCAGCAGGTTTTCCGCCGTGGCCGGCGCCGCCAGCCGCACGGGGGCCGTGGGGCCTTGCGCGGCGGCCACGGCGTTGCGCAGCGCCTCGTAGACGCTGATGGCCAGCATGAACGGCGGCTCGCCCACGGCCTTGCTGCCGCCCACGTTGTCTTCGTGGTTGGCCTCGGGCCACAGATCCACCTGGAAATGCGCGGGCACATCGCCCGTGGCCGGGATCTTGTAGGTGCTGGGTGCGTGCGTGGCGAGCTGGCCCTGGTCGTTCCACACCAGCTGCTCGGTGGTGAGCCAGCCCATGCCCTGCACGAAGCCGCCCTCGATCTGGCCGATGTCGATGGCCGGGTTGATGCTGTGGCCCACGTCGTGCAGGATGTCCACCTTGAGCACGCGGTTCTCGCCCGTGAGCGTGTCGAGCACCACCTCGGCGCAGGCCGCGCCGTAGGCGAAGTAGTAGAACGGCCGGCCCGTGAGCGTGGCCTTGTCGTAGTGGATCTTGGGCGTGCGGTAGAAGCCGTCGCTCCAGAGCTGGATGCGGTTGGCGTAGGCCTCGGCCACCACGGCCTCGAAGCGCCGCTCAGCCTTGGGCGAGAACACCTTGCCGCCCTCGAAGCGGATGGCGCCCGCGCCGCAGCCGTCCAGCCCGCAGACGAAGGAGGCGAGGTTGTCGCGCACGTTGCGCGCGGCGTACTGCGCGGCGCGGCCGTTGAGGTCGGTGCCGCTGCTGGCCGCCGTGGCGCTGGCGTTGGGCACCTTGCTGGTGTCGCTGGCCGTCACGCGCACCTGGGCGAGTGGCACGCCCAGCTCGTCGGCCACGATCTGCGCCACCTTGGTGTGCAGGCCCTGGCCCATCTCGGTGCCGCCGTGGTTCACCTGCACGCTGCCGTCGGTGTACACATGCACCAGCGCGCCGGCCTGGTTGAACAGCGTGGCGGTGAAGCTGATGCCGAACTTCACCGGCGTGAGCGCCAGGCCGCGCTTGAGCACGGGGTTGGCGGCATTCCAGGCAAAAACAGCCTCTTGGCGCCGTCGGTACTGCGCGGAATGCTCCAATTTTGGTAGCAAATCGTGCAGGATGTTGTCTTCCACCGGCATCTGATAGTGGGTGACGTTGCGCTCCGTGGTGCCGTAGAGGTTGGCCAGGCGCACGTCCAGCGCGTCGCGGCCGAGCGCGCGCGCGATGTCGCCGAGGATGGTCTCGATGGCGATCACGCCCTGTGGCCCGCCGAAGCCCCGGAAGGCCGTGTGGCTCTGCAGGTTCGTGCGGCAGCGGTGCGACTCAATGACCACGTGCTCCAGGAAGTAGGCGTTGTCGGCGTGGAACACGGCGCGGTCGCACACCGGGCCCGACAGGTCGGCCGAGAAGCCGCAGTTGGCCGCCATGTGCAGTTGCAGGCCCAGAATGCGGCCGCTGTCGTCATAGCCCACGTCCCAGCGGTAGGCGAAGGGGTGGCGCTTGCCGGTGACCACGAAGTCGTCGTCGCGGTCCAGGCGCAGCTTGACCGGGTGGCCCGTGTGCTGCGCGGCCAGGGCCGCCCACACGGCCAGGTGGCCGGCCTGCGTCTCCTTGCCGCCAAAGCCCCCGCCCATGCGGCGGCACTCCACGCGCACCGCGTGGTTGGCGATGCCCAGCGCATGCGCCACCCAGTGCTGCACCTCGCCCGGGTGCTGGGTGCTGGAGTGGATGTGCCACTGGCCCTGCTCCAGCGGCAGCGCGTAGGCGATCTGGCCCTCCAGGTAGAAATGTTCCTGCCCGCCCACTTCCAGCGTGCCCTGCAGCCGGTGGGGCGCGCTGGCAAGCGCCGCCTCGGGCTGGCCCCGGCGCACCGTGACGGGCGGCAGCACGCGGCTCTGCGCGGCCAGCGCCTGGGCAATGGTGAGGATGGCGGGCAGGGGGGTGATGTCGGGCCGCACGGCGCGCGCGGCGCGGCGCGCCTGCAGGGCCGTCTCGGCCACCACCAGGCCGATGACCTGGCCGACGTAGTGCACCGTGTCCAGGGCGAAGACGGGTTCGTCGTGGGCGAAGGCGGCCAGCAGCTTGTCGCCGGGGATGTCGCGCGCCAGCAGTACGGCGTGCACGCCGGGCATCCGCAGGGCGCTGGCGCAGTCCACGCCGTGGAGGCGCCCGTGCGCCACCGGCGAGAGGATGGGCGCGGCGTGCAGCGTGCCCTTCACCTCGGGCAGGTCGTCGATGTAGTGCGCGCTGCCCGCCACCTGCGCCCGCGCGCTCTCGTGCGGGTGGGGCTGGCCGATGGCGCGTGCGGGGGTGCTCATGCCAGTTCCTCCAGCCGCAGGGTTTCGAGCGATACGTCGGGCAGGCCCTGGCTCTCCAGCCAGAAGCGCCGCAGCAGTCGGCCGAGCACGGCGCTGCGGTACGCGCTGCTGGCGCGCATGTCGGACAGCGGCGTGAATTCGGCCTGCAGCGCCTGCGCGGCCTGCTGCGCGGCGGCTTCGCTCCAGGGCTGGTCCAGCAGGGCGGCCTCGGCCTGGCGCGCGCGCGCCGGCACGGCGGCCACGCCGCCCGCGCCGATGGAGGCGGCCCGCACCTGGCCGTCCTCCAGGCGTAGGTTCAGCACCAGGCAGACGGCGGAGATGTCGTCGTCGAAGCGCTTGGACACCTTGTAGGCGCGCAGGAATTCTCCGGGCGCCGGGTGCGGCACGAGGATGCGCGCGAGCACCTCGTCGGGCGCGATCACGTTCTGGCGGTAGCCGGTGTAGAGGTCTTCGGGCGCCAGTTCGCGCTCGCCACGCGGGCCGGCCAGCACCACGCGGGCGCGCAGGGCGATGAGCAGCGGCATGGAGTCGCCAATCGGCGAGCCATTGGCCACGTTGCCGCCCAGCGTGCCGGCGTTGCGCACGGGCAGGCCGGCGAAGCGCGCGGCGAAGGTCCGCAGCTGGGGCCGCCGCGCCACCAGGGCGGCGAAGGCATCCTCCAGGCGCACGGCGGCGCCGATGGCGGTGTGGTCGGGCGCCTCGTCGATGCGTGTCAGCTCGGCCACGCGGGTCACGTCGAGCACCTGGGCGAACTGGCGGTGCTGCTTGGTCACCCACAGGCCCGCATCGGTGCAGCCGGCCACGAGCTGGGCGCCAGGGTGCTGCGCGCGCAGGACCAGCAATTCGGCGAGGGCCGTGGGGGCCATATAAGCAAAATCGGGCTCTGGCGCTTTGCTGGATTGCGCGAGCAGCTCTAGTTTTTGTAGCAATGCGCCTTCGTCCACCTGCCAGCGCGGCAGCTGGTTCATCTGCTGCGCGGCGTCCAGGATGGGGCGGTAGCCGGTGCAGCGGCACAGGTTGCCCGAGAGGTCCTGCACGGCCTGTGCGCGCGTGACGGCTTGGCCCTGGCAGACCTCGGTCTGGTAGAGGGCGAACAGGCCCATCACGAAGCCCGGTGTGCAGAAGCCGCATTGCGAGCCGTGGTGATCGACCAGCGCCTGCTGTACCGGGTGCAGGTCGCCCGCGGGCGCCGTGGCGTCCAGGGGGCGGATCAGCGGGTCCTGCGCCAGGTCCTCGGCGGTCCACAGCGCCTTGCCATCGATGGAGTGCGCCAGGCAGATGCAGGCGTTCACGGCGCGGTAGCGGATGCGGCTGCCCTCGGCCTCGCCCACGACCACGGTGCAGGCGCCGCAGTCGCCCTCGCCGCAGCCCTCCTTGGTGCCGGTGTGGCCCAGGTCCTCGCGCAGCACCTGCAGGAGCGTGCGGTCGGGTGGTACATTGGCCAGCGCTATCGGCTGGCCGCGGCGAATGAAGTGCAGGGAACGCATGGCGAGAGGTTACAGCGGATGGAGCGTCAATGTTCAAGAGTAGGGTGTCCGCCGGCAAGCGGCATAAGCGCCGCCTTATGACGGAAATGCACCTATCGCTATGAGAGACCAGGCCCTTTTCGACAAGATCGATCTCCACCTCATCCGTGTGCTGCACACCGTGCTGACCGAGCGCAGCGTGTCGAGGGCGGCGGTGCGGCTGGGCATGCACCAGCCGGCGGTGTCGGCCGCGCTCAAGCGCCTGCGCGCGCTGGCGGGCGACCCGCTGCTGGTGCGCTCGGGCGGCGCCATGGCGCCCACCGATGCGGCGCTGCGCATGGTCGAGCCGGCCGGCGCCATTCTGCGCGCGGCCGAGGCGCTGTTTTCCGATGCGCGCGGCTTCGACCCGCGCAGCGCCACGCGCACCTTCCGCGTGGCGGCGAGCGACTTTCTCGACCCTTTGTTCCTGCCGCGCCTGGTGGCGCGCATCAAGCACGAGGCGCCGCTGTGCCCCATCGACATCCTGCCACTCTCGCCCGACGCCCATTACCAGGCGCTGCTGGCGCAGGGCGAGGCGGACGTGGTCATCGGCAACTGGCCGCAGCCGCCGGGCGACCTGCACCTGGGGCGCCTGTTCTCCGACGAGGTGGTGTGCCTGGTGGGCCGCGAGCACCCGGCCGTGCGCCGGGGCTGGAGCGCCGAGGAGTGGCTGGCGGCCGAGCACATCGCGCCCACGCCCACGCACCCGGGCGCGCGCGGCGTGATCGACGGCCATCTCGACAGCCTGGGGCTGCAGCGCCACATCACGGCGCGCTGCGCGCATTTCAGCCTGATCCCGGAGATCGTGGCCTCCAGCCTGCTGGTGCTGACCACGGGCCGCCAGTACTGCGAACGCTTCGCCGCGCACCTGCCCGTGGCCATTCTGCCCTGCCCGGTGGCGTTCCCGCCCCTCATGTATTACCAGCTCTGGCACGAACGCACGCACCACTCGGCGGCGGTCGCCTGGCTGCGCGAATGCGTGCGGGATGTGGCGGGAATGCTACGAAAACAATAGCTGCAGGCGCTTCCTGGCCCTGTGCCAGAGGCCTATTTATGCTAAAAAAAGAAACAAACTGAGACAATCGCGCGCATGAATTCCACCGCAACCCCCGATGCACCCGGCCAGGCTGCGCCGCCCAGGCTGCAGCTTTCGGGCATCACCAAGCGCTACCCCGCCGTGGTGGCCAACAGCGGCGTCTCGCTCACCGTGCAGCCGGGCGAGGTCCACGCCGTGCTGGGTGAGAACGGCGCGGGCAAGTCCACGCTGATGAAGATCATCTACGGTGCCACCCGGCCCGACGAAGGCAGCGTGCAGTTCGACGGCCGCGCCGTGCACATCCGCAACCCGCAGGAGGCGCGCCAGCTCGGCATCGCCATGGTGTTCCAGCATTTCAGCCTGTTCGACACCCTGACCGTGGCCGAGAACGTGTGGCTCGGGCTGGACAAAAGCCTCTCGCTGGCCGATGTGTCGCGCCGCATCACGGCCAAGGCTGCCGAGTACGGCCTGGGCATCGACCCGCTGCGCCCCGTGCACACCCTGAGCGTGGGCGAGATGCAGCGCGTGGAGATCATCCGCGCCCTGCTCACCGAGCCGCGCCTGCTCATCCTCGACGAGCCCACCTCGGTGCTCACGCCCCAGGCGGTCGAAAAACTCTTCGTGGTGTTGCGCAAGCTGGCCTCCGAGGGCTGCAGCATCCTCTACATCAGCCACAAGCTGCACGAGATCCGTGCGCTGTGCACCGCCTGCACGGTGCTGCGCGGCGGCAAGGTGACCGGGGTGTGCGACCCGCGCGAGGAATCGAACGCCTCGCTCTCGCGCCTGATGATCGGCGCCGAGCCGCCCGCGCTGGAGCACCGCGCCGTGCACGTGGGCGAGGCCGTGTTGCGCGTGGACGGCCTGAGTCTGCCGCGCGCCGACCAGTTTGGTGTCGATCTGGTGGACCTGCAGCTCGAAGTGCGCGCCGGCGAGGTGGTGGGCGTGGCCGGGGTTTCGGGCAACGGCCAGAAGGAGCTGCTGTACGCGCTCTCGGGCGAGGACCCGCGCGCACGCCCTGACATGGTGCAAGTGGCCGGCCAGAGCGCCGGGCACCTGGGCCCGCGCCAGCGCCGCCGGCTGGGCCTGCATTTCGTGCCCGAGGAGCGCCTGGGCCGGGGCGCCGTGCCGAGCATGGGCCTGGCGCACAACCTGCTGCTGACGCGCAGCGATGCCGTGGGCGGCGCGGGCTGGATCCGCATGTCGGTGCTGCAGGCGCAGGCGCGCGGCATCATCGAGCGCTTTGGCGTCAAGGCGGGCGGGCCGAATGCGGCGGCGCAGTCGCTCTCGGGCGGCAACCTGCAGAAATTCATCGTCGGGCGCGAGATCTCGGCCAAGCCCCGGCTGCTCATCGTCTCGCAGCCCACCTGGGGCGTGGACGTGGGCGCCGCGCAGCAGATCCGCGGCGAGATCCTGGCCTTGCGCGATGCGGGCTGCGCCGTGCTCGTGCTCAGCGAGGAACTGGAGGAGCTGTTCGACATCAGCGACCGCATGTACGTGATGGCCAAGGGGCGCATTTCGCCCTCGGTGGACCGCGCCAACGCGACCGTCGAGCGCATCGGCGAATGGATGAGCGGCCTGTGGCATGCCGACGTGCAGGCCCATCTGGCGCGCACCCGCCAGCAACTGGCGGAACTGGAAGGCGGGGGACACCCATGATCAAGCTTGAACCCCGGCCACAGGCGTCGCGCCTGTGGACCTATGGCTCGCCCGTGCTGGCGCTGTGCGTCACGGTGCTGGTCGGCATTGCGCTGTTCGCCGTGCTCGGCAAGGACCCGGTGCGCGGCTTGCAGGTCTTCTTCTGGGAACCCGTGCGCTCGCAGTACGCGCTGGGCGAACTCATGGTCAAGGCCACGCCGCTGCTGCTGATCGCGCTGGGCCTGGCGGTGTGCTTCCGCTCCAACGTCTGGAACATCGGCGCCGAGGGGCAGTTCGTCATGGGCGCCATCGCCGCCGGCGGCGTGGCGCTGCTGGCCAGCAAGGACACCGGGGCCTGGATCGTGCCCGCGCTGCTGCTGGCCGGCGTGCTCGGCGGCATGGCGTGGGCGGGCCTCACGGCCTTGCTGCGCGACCGTTTCAACGCCAACGAGATTCTCGTGAGCCTGATGCTGGTCTACGTGGCCACGCTGCTGCTGAGCTTCCTGGTGTTCGGCCCTTGGAAGGACCCCATGGGCTACAACTTCCCGCAGACGCGCACCTTCGAGAAGGTCACGCAGATCCCGCGCCTGATGGCCGGCTCGCGCATCCACGTCGGCCTGCTGCTGGCGCTGGCCGGCGCGGCCGCGCTGTGGGTCTTTCTGTTCCGCTCGCGCGTGGGCTTCGCCCAGCAGGTGGGCGGGCTGGCGCCGGCGGCGGCGCGCTACGCGGGCTTCTCGTCGCGCCGCGCGCTGTGGACGGCGCTGCTCATTTCGGGCGGCGCGGCCGGCCTGGCAGGCGCGCTGGAGGTGGCCGGGCCGATTGGCCAGCTCACACCCTACGTGCCGGCGGGCTACGGCTTCGCCGCCATCATCGTGGCCTTCGTCGGGCGCCTGCACCCGGTGGGCATGGTGTTCTCGGCCATCCTCATGAGCATGTTCTACATCGGCGGCGAGCTGGCGCAGTCGCGCCTGGGGCTGCCCAAATCGCTCACTGGCGTGTTCCAGGGCCTGCTGCTGTTCTCGCTGCTGGCCTGCGACACGCTCATTGCCTACCGCGTGCGCTGGGTGCGCGCGCAGCCTGCACGGCGGGAGGTCTGACATGGAATCGTATGCGCTGCTGATCGGCGCCACCCTGAGCGCCGGCACCGTGCTGGCCATCGCGGCCCTGGGCCTGCTCATCAACGAAAAGGCGGGCATCGTCAACCTCGGCGCCGAGGGCATGATGCTGTGCGCCGCCATCGCGGGCTTCGCCACCGTGGTGCACACGGGCAACACCTGGCTGGGCTTTGCCGCCGGCATGGCAGCGGGGGCGGTGCTGGCGGCCGTCTTCGGCTGGCTGGTGATCTGGCTGGGCACCAACCAGTACGCCACGGGCCTTGCGCTGAGCCTGTTCGGCGTCGGCTTCTCGGCGTTCGCGGGCATCAGCTACGTGCAGGCCAAACTGCCCGAGCTGCCCAAGTACGAGCTGCCGGTGCTGGCCGATGTGCCCTTGCTGGGCGTGGCCCTGTTCCGCCAGCACCCCATGGTGTACCTGACCGTGGTGTTCGCCGGTGCGCTGGTGTGGTTCCTCTACCGCACGCGCGCCGGGCTGGTGCTGCGCTCGGTGGGCGAGTCGCCGCAGTCGGCGCATGCGCTGGGCTACCCGGTGCGCCGCATTCGCCTGGCGGCCGTGGTGGCGGGCGGGGCGCTGTGCGGCCTGGCCGGTGCTTACATCTCCACCGTGTACACGCCGCTGTGGGTCGAGGGCATGGTGGCCGGGCGTGGCTGGATTGCGCTGGCGCTGACCACCTTTGCCACCTGGCGCCCCGCGCGCGTGCTGCTCGGCGCCTACCTGTTTGGCGGCGTGACCATGCTGCAGTTCCACCTGCAGGCCACGGGCGTGCAGGTGGCCAGCCAGTGGCTGAGCATGCTGCCCTACCTCTCCACCATCGTGGTGCTGGCGCTCATCTCGCGCAATCCGGAGTGGATTCGGGTGAACATGCCCGCGTCACTGGGCAAACCCTTCTATCCCGGCTCATAATGGCCGTTTTTTTCCTGTCCAACCATTTCCCCCAGAAGGAACCGACATGACCGATCTGAACAAACGCGCCCTGCTGAAAGTGGCTGCCCTGTCCGCCGTGGCTGCCGCCGCACTCGTGGGCTGCGGCAAGAAGGAAGAGCCGGCACCTGCACCGGCTCCCGCCCCGGTGACCGAGGCCCCCGCGCCCAAGGCCGAGCCGCTGAAGATCGCGTTTGCCTATGTCGGCCCCGTGGGTGACGGCGGCTGGTCGTTCGCGCACGACAACGGCCGCAAGGCCATCGAAAAGGAATTCGGCGACAAGGTGGTGACCAGCTTCGTCGAGAGCGTGCCTGAATCGGCCGACGCCGAGCGCGTGCTGCGCGATCTGGCCGGCCAGGGCAACAAGCTGATCTTCGGCACCACCTTCGGCTACATGGAGTCCATGCTCAAGGTCGCGGCCGACAACGCTGGCGTGAAGTTCGAGCATGCCACCGGCTACAAGACGGCCGAGAACATGCGCACCTACGACAGCCGCACCTACGAAGGCGCCTACATGGCCGGCATCATCGCCGGCTCCATGACCAAGTCGAACACGCTGGGCGTGGTGGGCTCGGTGCCAATCCCCGAGGTGCTGCGCAACATCAACAGCTTCACGCTGGGCGCGCAGTCGGTCAATCCCAAGATCAAGACCAAGGTCGTGTGGGTGAACGAATGGTTCAGCCCCCCGAAGGAAACCGAAGCCGCCACCTCGCTGATCAACGGCGGCGCCGACATCCTGTTCCAGAACACTGACTCGCCCGCCGTGCTCAAGACCGCGCAGGAAAAGGGCAAGCGCGCCTTCGGCTGGGATTCCGACATGACCGCCTACGGCCCCAAGGCCCACCTGGCATCGGCCGTCATCAACTGGGGCCCGTACTACGTGAAGGCCACGCGCGACGCGCTCGACGGCAAGTGGGCCACGGGCCAGGCCTGGTGGGGTGTGAAGGAAGGCGCGATCGACATCGTCTCCATCGCCGAGGACGTGCCCGCTGAAGCCAAGGCCAAGGTCGAGGAAGTGAAGAAGGGCCTGCAGGATGGCTCCTTCTCCATCTGGAAGGGCCCCATTGTCGGACAGGACGGCAAGGAAGTGCTGGCCAAGGACGCCGTGGCCGACGACAAGTTCCTCGGTGGCGTGAACTTCTACGTCAAGGGCGTGGAAGGCAAGATTCCCGGTGGCGACAAGAAGTAAGCCACCCGTCTGCGCATGAGCCGGAGGGCCGCCCATGGGCGGCCCTTTTTTTCGGCCCGCACCCGTGGCAATTTTTCCGGTGCCATGGCTTGCGGAACGGCGTGCCCCATGAAAAGATCGTGAAAAAATTCCAAGGAGCGTCGCGATGTTCAAGGTCCCCCCCGTCTCCGCCGACCGGCTGCCCGCGCTGCTGCGCGCCATGCCCAAGGCCGAGCTGCACATCCACATCGAGGGCTCGCTGGAGCCCGAACTTATTTTCGAGCTGGCGCGGCGCAACGATGTGCGCCTGCCCTATGCCAGCGTGGAGGCCCTGCGCAGCGCCTATGCGTTCACCGACCTGCAGAGCTTCCTCGAGATCTACTACGCCGGCGCCAGCGTGCTGTTGCACGAGCAGGATTTTTACGACATGGCGCGTGCCTACCTGGCGCGGGCTGCGTTCGACAACGTGGTGCACACCGAGATCTTTTTCGACCCGCAGACGCACACTGCGCGCGGTGTGGCGATCGAGACCGTCATCAACGGCCTGCACCGGGCCTGCGAGGATGCGCGCACCACGCACGGCATCAGCGCCTCGCTGATCCTGTGCTTCCTGCGCCACCTCAGCGAGGAGGACGCCTTTGCCACGCTGGAGCAGGCGCTGCCGCTGCAAGACAAGTTCATCGGCGTGGGCCTGGACAGCAGCGAGCTGGGCCATCCACCGGAGAAGTTCGCGCGCGTGTTCGCGCGCTGCCGCGAGCTGGGCCTGCGCCTGGTCGCGCACGCGGGCGAGGAGGGGCCGCCCGCCTACATCTGGAGCGCGCTGGATGTGCTGCACGTGGAGCGCATCGACCACGGCGTGCAGGCGCTCAAGGACACCGCGCTCGTGCAGCGCCTGGCGCAGGAGCGCATGCCGCTCACGGTGTGCCCGCTGTCGAACCAGAAGCTGTGCGTCTTCCCCGACCTGAAGGACCACAACCTGCGCCAACTGCTCGACGCCGGCCTGTGCGCCACCGTCAACTCCGACGACCCGGCCTATTTCGGCGGCTACCTCAACGACAACTTCGTGCAGGTGTTCGCCGCCACCGGCATGACGGCGCGCCACGCCTACCAGCTCGCCAGCAACAGCTTCGAGGCCAGCTTCGCCAGCGAGGCCGACAAGCACCACTGGCAGCACCAGCTCAAGGAAGCGTTCGATCGCTTCGTCGAGCACGACTGACGGCGGCCGTGCCGGCGTCAGGGTGTGGGCGCAATGGCGGCCGTCAGGCGGGCCGCGTAGTCCTGCAGCGTGGCGGCATCCGGGTTCTTGCGCGGCCAGGTGAAGCCAATGCCGTCCTGTGCATGGCGCGGCACCACATGGATGTGGAAGTGGAACACCGTCTGCTCGCCCTCGCGGCCGTTGGCTTGCAGCAGGGTGATGCCGGGCGGGTCGAAAGTCTCCTGGATGGCACTGGCCACGCGCTGCGCGGTCTGCATCACGGCGGCGGCCTCCTCGGGGGTGATGTCCAGCAGCGTGGCCGCGTGGCGCTTCGTGGCCACCAGCACGTGGCCGGGGTTGACCTGGCCGATGTCCATGAAGGCGAGGGTCAGTGCATCCTCGTACACACGGGCCGACGGGATCTCGCCCGCCACCAGGCGGCAGAACAGGCAGGAGCCCGAAGGAGAGGTATCGACGAACAGGGGCATGCGGCGGCTCCTTGGCAGGGGTGGGGGATGGTGGCATGGTAGCCCGCATGGGCGCCCCAGGCCGCACGCGGTAAAATTGAGTACAAAGACCGCTGTCCCGGCGGTCTTTTGCTTTTGCAGTCTCCGGGACCATGTAGAGGAACACCATGTACAAAAACCTCGCTGCCGCGCTCGCGGCCGCCTGTTTTTTCGCCCCCGTTTTTTCCCAGACCACCGCACCGGCCAAGGCGGCGCACGCCGAGCCCGTGAAGGCCGGCTTCGTCTATGTCTCGCCCATCACCGAGGCCGGCTGGACGCGCCAGCACGATGAGGGCCGCAAGGCCGTCGAGGCCGCGCTGGGCAGCCAGGTCAAGACCACCTTCGTTGAGAACGTGCCCGAGGGGCCGGACGCCGAGCGCGTGATCCGCGACCTCGCCGCCACGGGCCACAAGATCATCTTCACGCCCAGCTTCGGCTACATGGAGCCCACGCTCAAGGTGGCGCAGGACTTCCCCGGCGTGAAGTTCGAGTCCATCACCGGTTACAAGCAGGCGCCCAACGTGGCCACGGCCAACGCGCGCTACTACGAGGGCCGCTACCTCGCCGGCATCGCCGCGGGCCGCATGAGCAAGACCGGCGTGGCCGGCTACGTGGCGGGCTTCCCCATCCCCGAGGTGCTGCAGGGCATCAACGCCTTCGCGCTGGGCATGCGCTCGGTGAACCCGCAGGCCACCGTGAAGGTGGTGTGGCTCAACGTCTGGTTCGACCCGCCGAAGGAGCGCGATGGCGCCATGGCGCTGTTCAACCAGGACGCGGATGTGGTTGCGTTCCACACCGGTTCCACGGCGGTGATGGCGGCGGCGCAGGAGCGCGGCAAGATGGCCGTGGCCTACCACTCCGACATGCGCCGCGTGGGGCCCGATGCCCAGATCGTGGCCGTCACGCACCAGTGGGGCGACTACTACACGGCTCGCGTGCGCGCCGTGCAGAACGGCACCTGGAAGAGCGGCAACGTCTGGGGCGGGGTGAAGGAGGGCATGATCCGCGTGGGCGACTTTGGCAGCAAGGTGCCGCCGGCCGTGCAGCAGGAGGTGCTGGCGCGGCAGAAGGACATCGCCGCCGGCAAGCTGCACCCCTTCCACGCCGCCAAGGCCGCCGTGCGCGACAACGAGGGGCGCGAAGTGATCGCGCGCGGGCAGACTCTGGGCGACGCCCAGATCCTCGGCATGAACTGGCTGGCCGAGGGCGTGCAGGGCAAGCTGACGCGCTGACCCTGCCGGCGCCAGGCCCTTTGCGGGGGCTGGTGGCAAGGCATCCACAGGCATAGAATTCAGGACTGCGCTACAGCGCAAGAGGGAACGGTGCGCCACAACCCGGTGCACCGTTCAGTCCTTGAACAAGGCGCGCGACACAATCGCGCGCGGAGACCGTGGATGACATCGCACACAGCCCTTCGGCTGCATGTGCCGGAGCCTACTGGGCGGCCGGGCTGCAAGACCGACTTTTCCTATCTCAGCGTCACGCCCGCCGGCGCAGTACGCAGACCT
>Ga0208516_100570_pt1 | contig 13559 bp, 10 predicted proteins | sample LakWasM117_HOW13_2_FD_183931 | JGI IMG/M metagenome (GOLD analysis project Ga0208516, IMG submission 183931) | Freshwater sediment methanotrophic microbial communities from Lake Washington under simulated oxygen tension - Sediment Metagenome... | ecosystem: Environmental > Aquatic > Freshwater >...
CCTTGAAGTCGAAGGGCAGATAGCCCACCTGCGAGGCGATCGAGTCGGCATAGCGGCCGGTGAGCTTGTAGTTGAGCCAGCCCGACACCAGCAGCACCTTGTGGGTGCGCGCCAGCAGCTCGGGCTCATGCTCGGCCATCCAGTTGAGCTCGGCCTCGTGGTTGAAGTAATCGATGGTGTCGCTCACGCCGGCGAGGCGGAAGGCGCTGCGCCACAGCGCGCCAATGGGCCGGCTGCGCGTGGCGCGGCGCTGGTCCAGCCAGGTGATGGCGGGGCGCAGCGGCACGCCGCCCGCGTCCACCGGCACCAGGGTGCCGCGCTGGGTGGTGACGGCCATGCCCTTGAGGCGCGGCAGGGCCTCGGGATGCGCAGCCAGCAGCTGCCGGCAGACCTGGGCGCTGGCCTGCCAGAAGCCCTCGGCCTCATGCTCATGCCAGCCCTCGTGGTGGCTGATGTAGTCGCCGAAGGCATGCTGGGCCTTGCCCAGGATGTTGCCGCGCAGGTCGATCAGCAGGGCGCGCACGCTTTGCGTGCCCAGGTCCAGGGACAGCAGCAGGGGCTCGGTGTGTGATGTCATGGCAGGCTGTAGCAGCGTTGGATCAAGGCCAGGTAGCGGGCGCATTCCTGCTGCCAGCGCGCATCATCCCAGCGCAGCTCCGCCTGCACCAGGGCGCGCCATTGCGGCAGCATGGCCTGGCCGCCCTGCGGCAGCAGCAGGCCCAGGCGCGTGCGGCGCAGCAGCAGATCGTCCAGATGCGCCACGCCCTCGGCGCGGCAGGCCCAGCGCAGCTCGGCCAGGGCGATGCCGGTGTGTGCGATGGTCTGCAGCTCGCCGGCCTGCGCGCAGGCCAGCACCGCGGGCGCACGCGCGCCAAAGCGCGCCAGCCAGCGCTCGCGCAGCGCCGGTGGTAGATCTTGCAGGGCCTCGGCCGCGCTGGGCGGGGTGGGGTCGAAGATCGCGGCGGGCGCGGCTAGTCCGGCCAGCGCCGGCGCATAGCTGGCCGCCCGCCGCAGCGCCAGCAGGGCGGTGGAGCGAAACGTGGTGAGCTTGCCGCCGGTGACGGTGATCAGCCCCTGCTCGTCGACGATCAGGTGCTCGCGCGGCTCCTTCGAGGGTGCCACGTCCTTGCCCGAGGCCACTACCGGCCGCACGCCGGCCCAGGTGGCGCACACATCGGCGGGCTTGAGCGCCAGCGCCGGAAAGGCCAGCTGCATGGCGCCCAGCAGGTAGTCGAACTCCGGCTGCGTGATGCCCGGTTCCTGGGCCAGGTCCTCGCGGTGATCCACATCGGTGCAGCCCACCAGGGTGGCGCCCTCCCAGGGCAGGGCATAGACCGGCCGGCCATCCTCGGGGTGGTAGAAGGTGATGGCCTGGGCCACCGGCAGCCGCCAGTCGGGGATCAGTAGATGGCTGCCGCGCAGCGGCCGCAGCACCGGCCTGGCACCCAGGCTGCCGCCTGGACCGGTGCGTAGCTCGTCGGCCCAGGCGCCGGTGGCGTTGATGACGCAGCGCGCCCGCACCGTGAAGCGGCTGCCGTCCAGCGCATCGACCAGGCAGGCACCGGCCACCTTGTCTGCCTCGCGCAGCAGGCTCTCGACGCGCAGATGGTTGAGCAGCAGCGCGCCATGCTGCTCGGCCTCGGCCAGCACGCGCATCACCAGGCGGGCATCGTCCACCTGCGCGTCCAGATAGCTCCAGCCGCCCAGCAGGCCGGCGCCCTGCAGGCCCGGCGCCGCCGCCAGCAGGGCTTGCGGCTCATGCCATTGCCGGCTGCGCTGGCCGGCAAGGCGGTCGTACAGCGCCAGGCCCAGGCCCAGCTTGCGCCGGCCATTGGCATCGCCGCGCCGCACCGGCAGCACGAAGCGCAGCGGCGTCACCAGGCCGGGGGCGTCGCGCAGCAGCGCCTGGCGCTCGTGCAGGGCCTCGCGGGTGAGGGCTATGTGGCCCTGGGCCAGATAGCGCAGGCCGCCGTGCACCAGCTTGGACGAGCGCGAGGAGGTGCCGCTGGCAAAGTCGCGGGCCTCCACCAGGGCTACGCGCACGCCGGCGCGCGCCGCCTCCAGCGCGATGCCGGCGCCGGCAATGCCGCCGCCCACCACCAGCAGGTCCAGCGGCGCGCCGTTGCGCAGCAGGGTCAGGTCTTGCGCGCGCTTCATTGGGCCTGGGGTGGCAGCAGATTGCCGCTTGCCCGCGGCAGCAGGTTGCCGCTTGCCATCACGCCCTGCGGGTCGAAATGCGCCACCAGCGCCTGCAGGCCCTGCATGCCGCGCGCGCCTTTTTCATGCGCCAGATAGGGCGCGTGGTCCTTGCCCACGCCATGCTGGTGGCTGATGGTGCCGCCGCTGGCGACGATGGCCTGGCAGACCGCGCCCTTCAGCGCCTGCCAGCGCGCCCAGGCGCGCTCGAAATCGGGGCCGATGCGGAACACAAAGGTCGAGTAGACGCTGGAGCCCTGGGCATAGACATGCGAGAGATGGGTGTAGGCATGGCAGCGCTCGCCCAGGGCCGCCAGGGCTTCGCGCCCGGCCGCCTCGATGGCCGCCATGGTGGCCGGCACGCGCGGCCAGTCCAGCGCGGTTTCCATGGTGTCCACCGCATAACCCTGGGCCCACAGCGCATTGCGCAGATAGACGCCGCGGAAGCGGTTCGCCTGCCATTTGGCGCCCAGCAAGGTGCCGGTAGAAACACCGCCGTGGCGCTTGAGGATGGCGCGGGCCTGGGCCTGCATCGCCGCCACCTGGGCCTTGTTGCCGGTGAGGCCCATCATCAGCAGCACCTTGTCGCCGGCCGCGCAGCCGCGCAGCGCCAGGTAGCGCTCCAGCCAGGCGATGGCCTTGGCATGGCCGGCCAGGCGCAGGGTGGTGAGGGTTTCGATCGGATTCGAGAGGCGCAGCATCGACAGCCCCAGGCGTGCCTGCGCCAGCTCGCGCGCCGCCGCCTCGCCCTCGGCCCAGCCAGGCAGGAACACGCCGACGAAGCGCTCGCATTCCGGCAGGCGGTGGATGCGCACCGTGGCCTCGGTCAGCACGCCCAGCCGGCCCTCCGAGCCCAGCACCCATTCGCGCAGGTCGGGGCCGGCGGCGCTGGCCGGGAAGGTGGGGATGTCCAATGTGCCCGTCGGGGTCTCAAGCCGACCGCCGGCAAACATGGCCTCGATGCGCCCATAGCGCGCCGATTGCTGGCCCGAGCTGCGCGTGACGATCCAGCCGCCCAGGGTGGCGTATTCGTAACTCTGCGGGTAATGGCCCAGCATCCAGCCCTGGGCGCGCAACTGCGCCTCCAGGTCCGGCCCGGCCACGCCGGCCTGGAAAGTGGCCAGCTGCGAGACGGTGTCCAGCTGCAGCAGCTTGCGCAGGCGCGACAGCATCAGGGTGAGCACCGGCCGGCCGCCATCCTCGGGCGGGCTCAGATGCCCCACCACGCTGGTGGCGCCGCCACAGGGAATCACGATGGCACCCACCACGGCGGCCCAGTCCAGCAGCTCGCGAACCTGGGCCGAGCTCTCGGGCCAGGCCACGCCGTCGCTGACGCGGCCGATGCGGCCGAAGCGCAGGCGCAGCCAGTCGCCCATGCTCTGGCCGAAGCTGGCCTGCAGGCGGTGCTCGGGCGCGCTGCTCACCAGCGGGTGCGGCGGCAGTCGCGAAGGCTGCTGCGCCACCTGGGCCAGCGCGGCTTCCAGCGAGGCGTCCTGCGGCGCCTCGGTGGCGCCGATCTGCTGGCGCAAAAAGGCCAGGGCATCGGGGTTCAGTTCGGCGTTGATGGTGTCATCGCCCCAGCCATTCCAGCGTCGCATGCTTGTCCCTTCTCACTCTTGGATCTGCGCAGCCGCCAGCATAGGGACTTGCGCCGCGCCTGGCTTGCTTCTTGATGCCAGAAGCCTTGCGCGATGGCGCCAGCCCGCTGCCGGCGATGGCCGGGCGCAGCCCACGCCGGGTCCCGGGCCGCACGGCGGCTTGCCGCCCTGCGGATGCCACCCGCATAATTCCCACGTGGGTTGAGTCGGATCTCGGTTCGTCGAGCTGGGGATCCGGCATCGACATGGCACTGTCCCGCAGCCATTGGTGGTCAACTTCAAAACCTTGCTTGCACCGGCGGTCGCACTGATGCGCCGCCTCAAGTACCCCTACAAGTTCACCGTCATCGGCCTGCTGGCCCTGAGCGAAATTCTGTTCCTGTTCTACCCGCTGTCGAGCAATTTGCAGAGTTCCATCGACGTGACGCGCCAGGAGCTGTACGGCCTGGCGGTCGATAAGCCGATGCTCTTGCTGATCCAGGTCGTGCAGCAGCACCGCGGCCTGTCGGCGGCGACGGTGGGCGGCCTGCTCAGGCTGGCGGCCAAGCGGGCGGCCAAGCAGCTTGAGGTCGAGCAGGCCGTCGCCCGCGTGAACCAGGCGATGGCCCAGCATGGCGCGGGCCTTGCAATTGCAACGCAGTGGGTCAGGGCCAGGAGCCATTGGGCAACGCTGCGCGACCAGGGCCTGCAAATGAGCGTGGACGAGAACCGCAACGCCCATACCGCCCTGATCAAGGAACTGCTGGCCATCGTCGCCAAGATCGGCGATACCAGCTATTTGATCCTGGATCCAGATGCCGACAGCTACTACCTGATGGATGCGGCCACCATCAACTTGCCCGGCACGCTGGAGCTGCTTGGCCAGTTGCGCGCGCATGGTGCCGGCGTGCTGGCGACGCGGTCGATCGACGAGGCCGGGCGGGTCGGCTTTGCCGGCGAGGCGGCGGTGTTGCGCGCAAAACGCGAAGAGCTGGAAGCCAGTCTGCAGAAGATCAGCGCCAGCAGCCCGGCACTGGCCGAGCGGGTGCACGAGTTCTCGACCCAGTTTCGCGACGCCACCGACGCGATCCTGCAAATCGTCAGCGATGACATCGTGCGCGCCAGGTTCTCGACTCATCCCGAGCGATACGTAGACATGGCCACCGCGGCCATCGATCTCGGCTTTGAGCAGGCGCAGGAGCTGCTGCTGCCTCGGCTCGAACGCCTGCTGGCGCAGCGCGTCCAACGCTTGAGCGCCGCATACTGGCGCGGCGCGGCGCTGACCTTGGCTTCGATGCTGGTGTTCGGCTATCTTGCCGCCGGTGCCTATCTGGTGGTGATGTCCTCGGTGCGGACCCTGCAGACCGGGGCCGATCGCATGGCCGCCGGCGACCTCACCACGCCCATCGTGCTGCAGGCCCAAGACGAGTTGCGCTTGGTGGCCGCCAGCTTCAACCACATGGGCGAGCAACTGGCCCTGCGCACCGATCAGCTGCACCAGACCGGCAGCACCCTGACGCAGGTGCAGGCAAGCTACGAGCGTGCACATTCGCTGGCCGTGCTGGCCGCCTTGGTGCCGGCGATTTCGCACGACCTCATCACCCCGATCAGCAATGCCAATCTCACCGCCGCCTCGCTGCGCGAGATGCTCGGCGAGTTCCGGCGCAAGCTGGGCGAGTGCGGGCTGCGCAAGTCCGAATTGGAGGCTTTCTTGCAGACCCTGCAAGAGGGTTTGGCCATCATCGAGAACGCAGGGCGACGCAGCAGCGAACTGGCGGGAAACCTGAAGCAGCTGTCCGTCGACCAGGCCTCGGAGCGGCGGCGCAAATTCGAGCTTGGGCAACTGCTGGACGAGGTGCTGCTCACGCTCAAGCCTACCCTCGCAGGCAAGCCCTGGCGGGTGGAGCGACGTCTGGAGCCCGGCCTGATGCTGGACAGCTATCCCGGCCCCTTGGGTCAGGTCTTGCTGAATCTGATTCAGAACGCGACCGTCCATGCCTTTGCGGGGCGCGCGCAGGGCCTGCTGGAGATCGAAGCCAAGGCGGGCCCGGACGACTCCATCCTCATCTGCCTGCGCGACGATGGCTGTGGCATGTCGCCCGAGGTGCTGGCCCAGATCTTCAAGCCCTTCTTTACCACCCGGCCGGACCATGGCGGCTCCGGCGTCGGCCTGGCCTATGCGAAGCGACTGGTCCAGTCCACGCTGGGCGGCGAGCTGGAGGTGGTGTCGGAGCCAGGGATGGGCAGCACCTTCAGCATTCAGCTTCCGCGCGTGGCGCCGGGCCGCTAGCCTGCGCCGCGGATTGCGTTTGGCCCGGCCAGGCGTTACGCTCGCGCCGGTCTTCGGTTCGTGATGGGCGCTGCGTGTGATTGTCTACAAGTATGGTTATGGCGGTGCCGAGGCCTCGCCGGACATCAGCCCCTTTGTCGTCAAGCTGGAAACCTGGTTGCGCCTGTCCGGCATCGCCTACGAGACGCGCACCGGCCTGGCGGCCGGCATGCCCAAGGGCAAGCTGCCGGCCGCACTGATCGACGGCCGGATGATGGCCGACTCCTCGCTCATCATCGAGCACCTGCAAGCCCACCATGCCTCGGCCTTGCGCGACGAACACCTGAATGCGAAGCAGCGCGCGCAGGCGCTCGCGCTCAAGTCGCTGTTCGAGACGCATCTGTATTTCATCGCCCTCTACATGCGCTGGTGCGTGGATCGCAACTTCACGCAGTACTACCGGCCCAAGCTGATTGACTACGCCAAGCGCTGCAGCTCGGCCTGGCAGCGGCCGCTGGTGCCGGTGCTGGCACCGTTGCTGTTGCCGCTGGTGCGTCGGCAGCTGGTGCAGCAGGCGCGTCAGCAGGGCATAGGCCGGCACAGCTACGAGGAGGTGGTGGCGATTGGCATCGCCGGCTGGGCGGCGGCCGCCGAGCTCATCGGCGACGAGCCCTATCTGTTCGGCGACCGCCCCAGCACGCTGGACGCCACCGTGTTTGCCTTTGTCCATGCCGAGTTGGTGCATCCGGTGCAAAGCGCGGTACATGATTTCGTGCGCTCGCAAGCCGGGCTGGTGGCCTACCATGAGCGCATTTGGCAGCGCCATTGGCAGGGTGCCTGTGCAGCCGCCGCCGAGCATTGATGAGGACCGGCAATGCCCACACATGGTGTGTTCCCCGCTGACGGGGGCTGCGATTGCCGCGCCCTGCGCTACCGGCTCACGAGCGCGCCGATGTTCGTGCATTGCTGTCATTGCCGCTGGTGCCAGCGCGAGAGCGGCTCGGCCTTTGCGCTCAACGCCATCATCGAGGCCGACCGGGTGCAGACTCTGGGCCTGGAACCGGAGCTGGTGAACACGCCCTCGGCGAGCGGTGCGGGCCAGCTGATCGCGCGCTGCCCGCATTGCCGGATCGCGCTGTGGAGCAACTACGGCGGCGCCGGGCCGGCGCTGCGCTTCGTGCGCGTTGGCACGCTCGACCAGCCCGACCTGCTCAGCCCCGATGTGCACATCTTCACCGCCAGCAAGCAGCCCTGGGTGCAGCTCTCGGGCGCGGTGCCGGCCTGCGAGGAATACTACGAGCGCGAGCGGCTGTGGCCGGCCGCGAGCCTGGCCAGGCGTGCCGCCCTGCAGCCGCTGATCGAGGCCTATCGGGCGGCGCTGCGGCGCAGCTGATTGCGGCTGTAGACCTCGTAGGGCTTGCCGGGCGGTGCGAGTTCAAAGGTCTCGACGAAGGCATCGCCATCGGCGCTGAACTCGTAGCTCTCGCGCGCCTTCCAGCTGTTGTCGAAGTTCTCGAAGGACTCGCTCTCGAACACCATGGGCTGCTCGCCCGGCGCGCTTAGCAGCCGGTAGGTGTTGACAAAACCCTCGACATGGAACTGCCGCAGCACGATGGTCTTGCGCGCCCTGTCGTAGCTGAAGATGGCGCGGTGCTCATGCAGCTCGCCGGGCTTGTTGGCGGCCTGGGCCGGGTAGCGCGACAGGTTCTCCTCCAGCAGGTAGCGGCCCCGCATGATGGGGGCATAGCTGCGCGTGACCTGGCCCGCACCGGACTGGCCGGTGGAACTGCCCTCCCAATGGCCCACAAAGCGCGCCAACGGCGCCAGCGGGTCAGTTCTTGCGTCGCTCGCCTGCTGCGCCGATGCGCCGGCGTAGCAGGCGAGCAGAAGCAGGGTGGCGAGCAGGCCGTGCGATGGGGCGGGGCGCTTCATGGTCGGCTCCAGCGAAGTTCTGCGGCATATTAGGGCCCTGCCGTCCAACCATCCGGAGTTTTTGCCCATGCGCGCTGCCCTCAGCATCCTCGGCCTCGTGATCGCCTTCGCCGTCGTCATGTTCGTGATGAAGAAGCAGGTGCAGCAACTGCCAAAGCCCGCACCGGCGGCCAGCGCAGCGGCGGCGCAGCCGCAGGCCTTGCCCAATCCGCAAGCCGTGGGCCAACAAGTGCAAAGCGCGCTGGAGCTGGGGGCTCAGCGCGCTTCGGATGCCAACCCCTGAGGGGGCTCGGCAGGTGTGGCTTAGATCGCTTCGGTACGCAGCAGCAGCCAGTCCAGCGCCGCGCCGCTCAGCAGCGGCTGCAGGCGGCGGCGCACCTCGGCGTGGTACTGGTTCAGCCAGGCGAGCTCTTCGGCGTTGAGCAGCTCGCGCGCGATGCAGCGCGTGTCGATCGGGCACAGGGTGAGCGTCTCGAAGGCCAGCATCTCGCCGAAGGCGCCCTGTTCGGGCGTGTCCAGCGCCACGTTCAGCACCAGGTTCTCGATGCGCACGCCCCATTGGCCGGGGCGGTAGAGGCCGGGCTCGATCGAGGTGATCATGCCGGGCTCCATCGCCATGTTCGCGTCGGGCACCGCCTTGGAGATGCTTTGCGGGCCCTCGTGCACATTCATGAAGTAGCCCACGCCATGGCCGGTGCCGTGGCCGTAGTCCAGGCCATGGGCCCACATCGGCGCGCGCGCGATCGCGTCCAGCATGGGGCTCAGCGTGCCGCGCGGGAAGCAGGTGCGCGAGAGCGCGATCGTGCCCTTGAGCACCAGGGTGTAGTCGCGCCGATGGGCGGGCGTGATGCTGCCGATCTGCCAGACGCGCGTGATGTCGGTGGTGCCGCCCAGGTACTGGCCGCCCGAGTCGATCAGCAGCAGGCCGTCGCCTTCGATCACGGCATGCGCTTCGTCGGTGGCGCGGTAATGCGGCAGGGCGCCGTTGGCGTTGAAGCCAGCGATGGTGGAGAAGCTCAGGCCCTTGAAGCCGGGTCGCTTGGCGCGCGCGGCGCTGAGCCGTTCGTCGATGGTGAGCTCGGTGATGCGCTCACCCTTACCCAGCGCGGCCTCGAACCAGGCATAGAACTCGCACATGGCCGCGCCGTCCTGCTCCATGGCCTCGCGCACGAAGCGGGCCTCGGCCTCGGTCTTGCGGCTCTTGGCCAGGGTGCTGGGGTTGATCGCCTCGATCACGCGCGCGCCGGCCGCAACCGCCTCGCGCAGGCCCAGGGTAACGCGGCGCGGGTCCATCAGCACGGCAGCAGCAGCGGGCAGGGCGGCCAGGGCCGCGGGCGCCTGGGCATAGTCGGCCAGGCTCACGCCGTCCTTGGCCAGCGTGGCCCGCAGGGCGGCATCGATCTTGCCAGGGGCGACGAACAGGGTCAGCCCGGCGGCGTCCAGCAGCGCGTGGGCGATGAACACCGGGTTGTAGGAGACGTCGGCACCGCGCAGGTTCAGCAGCCAGGCCACGTCGTCGACGCTGGAGATGAAATGGTGGCTGGCGCCATGGCGGGCCATCGCGGCGCGTACCTGGGCCAGCTTGTCGGCGCGCGTGGCGGTGGCTTGCGGCGGCAGGTGCTCGTAGACCGGCGCGCCGGGCAGGCCGGGCCGGCCCTCCCAGATCTGCTCGATCAGGTCGAGCTCGGTGCGCAGCGTGATGCCGGCCTTGAGCATGGCGGCACGCAGCTGCTGCGCCAGCGCCAGGCCCAGCACCTGGCCGTCCACGGCCAGGCTCTCGCCGCGCTTGAGCTGCTCGGCGATCCAGTCGATGAAATGGGTGGCGGCGGCGCTGTTGACCTTGAAGAGCTCGATGCCGGTGCCGGCCAGCTCGGCCTCGGCCTGGGTCCAGTAGCGGCTGTCGGCGAACAGCACGGCGCGGTCCAGCGTCACCACCAGGGTGGCCACCGAGCCGGTGAAGCCCGACAGCCATTGGCGCGCCTGCCAGCGCTCGGGCAGGTATTCGGAGAGATGCGGGTCGGCGCTGGGCACCAGGCAGGCATGCACGCCGGCGCTTTTCTTCATGGCATCGCGCAGGGCGGCGACGCGCAGGGTGATGGTGTGGGTGCGGGTGTCCATGGCTTGCTTGTCTGCTCCGTCGTCAGGCCGGAACGCCCGCCTCTTGGGCAGGCGCCAGCCTTGATATATCAAGGTGGCGCATTGTAGGGGGCAGGAGGGTGGGCCTGCCGTACCAGGGGTCATGAGGCGGGCGATAGCGAGGAGCACTGCGCGGATTGGGTGGCAGATCAGGCCGCGGGCGGGCCGTGCTCCGGTCGTGGCAGGGGCAGTTAGTTAGCCGCATCCATGAGATCAGTCATCTCAGCGCCCTCTCCAAAAAGTCTTCGACCTTGCCTGCAACGAAGTCCCTTGTGAATAGTTCTCGGGATGACTCGGTGGTTGTGATCCTTCCTGAGTCGCCTCCAAGCATTTCGCTAGTTTTCACCATGCGCCCAAAAGTTGCAGGTTCAAACAGAAGCACAGATGCCGCTGTCGCCTGCCCCGCGTCATCGGAGCCGATCTTCAAGCGGAGTACGTTGCCATCTTTATCCGACAAAACATCAGCGATGCAACCCCGAGCACGCAGTGCGTTGGCCGCATCGACAAGGCATGGTTCGACCAGATCGGACAGCAGCCTCACTAGCTCGCATGCGTCCTTCTGGGCCGACTCACGTTCGAAGGATTTCGCGCCATTGATCCTGTCGAGGATCGCCACGAATCGAGCTGACGGCTGGCGCTCCGTGGCCATGTCACGTGAAAGCAGGTTCTGACTGCTTTCCGATGATAGGTACGGCTCCAACACGGCATCTTCAAGGCCTTGGAATGCTGCTGGTGAGTAGCATCGTTCGATAGTCCTGAAATGGTCGTAGTCCTCTAGTCGGAGATGTTTGAGCAGACCGAATCGCTCGATATACGGTCGAAAACCTGCCCCCTCTTCGGAACAGCCATTGACGGCGAGCACAAGCAGGTCGTTAGCACTCAGTTGTGCCCTAGCGATGTTGCTGTACGCACGGCTCTCCGATTCACGAAAGAAGTGATGCGTGTCTATCAGCTTGAATAGGTGATACAGAGTTCGAAAGTATGGGCCTAGCGCGTTCTCATGCCTCGAGTAGATGTCAGTGTCATATCCGTCCCCAATCGCGCCTCTGCATTCGGATGGATCTTCAATGTCCTGTCGGAACTCTAGGATCTCAGAGCATTCATGGGCAAACGTGGCCATGGCAGCGTGCCCACGGTCAACGCGCCCTGATTCGAAGTGATAGGCAATGCTTTCGTGGCTTTGACGATGTTGGTCGAGCATGCGGAAGAACCTTGATTCGAACGACTGCCGGACAGACACGTCGCGTGCGAGCGCCATCTCTTGCCGTTGAAGCTCAAGAACGGCCTGTTGCGCTTGCATCTCCCTTTGCTGGTTGCGCATCTCCTGTTGCTGGTTACGCATCTCCTGTCGCTGCATAAAGGCAGACCACGTGACCGCTGCGAACGCGAGTGCGGTAAACAGGGCGTTAATGCCGCCGAACCAGTCTCCAAATTGCCCGGCCGTTTCGAAGCTCCAGCCCAGTAAGTAGAAGGCCAAATCGGCTGCAAACCACAGGAGCCAGAGTACGACGACCGCGCCAAATAGCGCAGGCGGGTTGCTTATGAATCTCGCGACGCGACTTTGGTCGTCTTCACTTGTCATGTATTGCCCCTGTTCAACGCAAAGTGTAGCGATGGGTCGTACCGGGGTCCCGAGCCGGGGCCCTCACTTCTCGTGCTTGCCAACTGCGAGTTGAAAGGCGAGGAGGAACGTCGCCTTCTTGGGAAGAAATGCAACATGAGAGGCCTGACCCTCAGGCGACCGTGATCCTCAGCCGCTGTATTGGGCTAGGCCTCATGGCTATAGCTGACGAACAGCCATTCGGATGAAGTCTGCCAAACGTACCTTGGCAACCCAATCTTTTCCCTGCCAATCACCATGTAGCTCGACGGTCCCGTCCAGAAAGTTCATTCGATCTGGCAGCGCCGCCATTCCAAACGAGATCTGCTTCGCGTGGATCAACTTGTTGCATGCGTCTCGGAAGCCCAGACTCGTCTCCATCTTCGCTTCTTCCCAGATGACTCCGACATGAGTCTCAGGTCGACCATCAACCCGAGTCTCGTGTATGGCATCTAGCGGCCAGTTTCGGCCGTCGAGAAGGTTTCTCAAGATAACAGCAACCTCAATTAGCAGTTTGGTTGCCTGCGCTACTTCATGGCGAACCCTGAGTTTGTCAAACTCGTCACGATCATCACCGGTCGATAGACGTGCCAAGCCCTCACTTCCGAACACAACGGCGGCAAGGTCATAGAGCGACGAGTAGATAAGGGGCCGTTCGATCAGTAGGGCAGTTGGAAAGGCTTGCATAGGGTTCGAGCCGGGCTCTTTGGATGAGGTCTTGAGGTCTAACGGATAGCGCTTATCTGCCGAGCACCGACGCCCAAGAGGCACGCATGTGTTTGCCCAGGCAGATAAACCGTATTGAACTGAACCATCGCGCCGTCCCTGACCATGTCGGTCTTTGTTGTCCGCGCCCTTGGGGGATTAGGTCTCCCCGGGCCGTAGTTTCACGAGACTATGGCGTGGCCCGTGCGGGTGTGGGGCTGTGTAGTCCACCCTTGCGCGCGCCGGTCGATCCGCCGCAGCCGGAATTACAACTCCGTCCTTACCGCCCACAGCTCCGGGAACAGCACCACGTCCAGCATCTTGCGCAGATAGCCCACGCCCGAGGTGCCACCGGTGCCGCGCTTGAAGCCGATCACGCGCTCCACCGTGGTCACATGGCGGAAGCGCCAGAGCCGGAAGGCGTCTTCCAGGTCTACCAGCTCTTCGGCCATCTGGTAGAGATCCCAATGCGCCTGCGGGTTGCGGTAGACCTGCAGCCAGGCCTGCTTGACACCCTCGCTGGCGGCATAGGGCTCGGTCCAGTCGCGCTGCAGATGGCTGGCGGGCACGGCGATGCCGCGCCTGGCCAGCAGCTGCAGCACCACGTCGTAGAGCGAGGGCGCCTGGTAGGCGGCCTGCACCTGGTTCAGGAGGTCCGGGCGGTGCGCATGCGGCTTGAGCATGGCTGAGTTCTTGTTGCCGAGCATGAACTCGATCTCGCGGTACTGCCAGCTCTGGAAGCCGCTGCTGTTGGAGAGGTAGGGCCGGATGGCGGTGTACTCGGGCGGCGTCATGGTGGCCAGCACGTCCCAGGCATGCACCAGCTGCTCCATGATTCTGGAAACGCGCGCCAGCATTTTGAAGGCCTCGGGCAGGCGCTCCTCGGCCACGCAGGCGACGGCGGCGTGCAGCTCGTGCAGCATCAGCTTCATCCATAGCTCCGAGGTCTGGTGCTGCACGATGAAGAGCATCTCGTTGTGCTCGGGCGAGAGCGGATGCTGGGCGGTCAGCACTTGGTCGAGCTTGAGGTAGTCGCCGTAGCTCATGTCCTTGGAGAAGTCGAGCTGGGCGCCCTCGTCCTTGACGATGGCTTCGGTGGAGTGGTGCGGGCAGCTCATGTGACGGCGGCTTTCTGGTTGAATTG
>Ga0208516_100573_pt1 | contig 13495 bp, 10 predicted proteins | sample LakWasM117_HOW13_2_FD_183931 | JGI IMG/M metagenome (GOLD analysis project Ga0208516, IMG submission 183931) | Freshwater sediment methanotrophic microbial communities from Lake Washington under simulated oxygen tension - Sediment Metagenome... | ecosystem: Environmental > Aquatic > Freshwater >...
CCACGCCGTGCTCGGGATGGCGCTGGTCCATCCAGTGCATGAAGCTCTGCACGCCCGCGTCGATGATGGCCTCGGCCTGCGCCACGGCGGCCTGGCGGTTGGCCTGGGCGGTCTGCACCACGCTGGCCAGGTCGTCCACGGTGTAGAGGTAGACGTCTTCGAGCTGCTTAACCTCGGGCTCGATGTCGCGCGGCACGGCCAGATCGACCATGAACATGGGGCGGTGGCGGCGTTTCTTCAGCGCGCGCTCCACGGCGCCCAGGCCGACGATGGGCAGGCTGCTGGCGGTGCAGCTCACCACGATGTCGAATTCGTGCAGGCGGTCGGGCAGGTCGGACAGGCGCATAACCTCGCCGCCAAAGCGCGTGGCGAGCTTCTCGCCGCGTTCCAGCGTGCGGTTGGCGATGGCCATCTGCTTGGGGTTGCGCGCGGCGAAGTGCGTGGCGCACAGTTCGATCATCTCGCCCGCGCCGACGAACAGCACGCGCGTCTTGCCCAGGTCTTCAAAGAGCTGGCTGGCCAGGCGCACGGCGGCGGCGGCCATGCTGATGCTGTGCGCGCCGATCTCGGTGCTGGTGCGTACCTCCTTGGCCACGGCGAAGCTGCGCTGGAACAGCTGGTTGAGCGTGGAGCCCAGCGCGCCCGCGCTTTCGGCGGCGCGCACGGCGTCTTTCATCTGGCCCAGGATCTGGGCTTCGCCCAGCACCATGGAGTCGAGCCCGCTGGCCACGCGGAAGGCATGGCGCGCCACGGGGCCGTCTTCCAGGACGTAGGAGTGCGAGCGCAGCAGCTCGGTGCTGACACCGCCGCTGTGGGCGAGCCAGCCCAGGGTGTGGTCGAGCGCGGGCTGGTCGCCAGCGCAGTAAATCTCGGTGCGGTTGCAGGTGGAGATGATGGCCGTCTCCACGCTCTGGTGCTGGCTGGACTGGCCCAGTGCCTGGCGCAGGCCGTGCAGTGTGGGCGCGATCTGATCGATCGCGAATGCGAAGCGGCCGCGCAGATCGAGCGGCGCGGTCGTGTGGTTGATGCCCAAGGCCCAGACAGACATGGCCGGATTATAAAATTGTTGCGTGTGCGGGGTAACACCGACTGCACAAGTCTTGATTTACGTCATTTTTATGGACCCGCTGGCCAGCCTCAACCACCTGCTCAATTTCGCCGCGCCCGCGGCCGTGCTGGCTGTGCTGCTGGTGCCAGGCAGCCGGGTTTTTATACGAAATTCGGCTCCAGCCGTTTTCTGGTGGGCGCAAGCAGCTATCGTTTTCGTAGTGGGTTGCGCCGTGCTGCTGGCCGGCCTGTGGCTGCTGGGCCGCGACGGCAAGGTGCTGACCTACGCCGCCCTGGTGCTGGCCACCGCCACCTGCCAGTGGCTACTGCGGCGCGGCTGGAAGGGTTGAAGCCACCGCAGTGTGACGCGCAGCCTTTGAAACGGGCGCGGCCCAGACCAGCGGCCACCGCGCAAGGGCCGCCCCGCCGCGCTGGTGGCGTCCCCCTGCCCGCATTGCGCAGCAATGCGAGAGCGGGGGGAAGCGGCGCAGCCGCTCAGGGGGGTGTCACCCCAACACTGCCCAGTGGTTGCCCGCCGCCATGCCGGCTGGCCAGCGCAGCATGCTGGCGGGTTCGGTCGGGTGCCAGCGGGCCAGGCCGCGCCCGCCGCCCACCGCCACGCCGGGGGCATCGTCCAGCGGCCACAGGCCGCAGGGGTTCTGCACATTGCCGATGGTCGTGAGCTTGGCGGGTTCCTGCGGCTGCCAGAGCACGATGCGGTTGGCGCGCTGTGCCGTGAGCACGAAGCCGCCGTTCGGGCCGGCCGCCACGTCGCCCGCGTAGCCCTCGGCCACCATGTGGCTCGGCACCTTGAGTTCCTTGCCGTCCCACACGGCCAGCAGCGGCGCGTCGCGGCGCTTGGCGGGGTCGTCGTGCTCGGCCTGCAGGCCGATGCCCAGCAGCAGCGGGCCGCCTTCGAGCGGGCGGTTCCAGGCGATGTGGTGCGGGGCCAGGCGCTTGTCGCGCAGGCTCCAGGCGCCGAGTTTTTCACCGTTTTCGGGGTTCAGCAGCACCAGCTCGGGGTTCATGCGCTCCAGGTTGCGCTTGTCGCCGGCCGCATCGCGCGGGATGCCGCCGTTGGCGATCACCAGCCGGCCCTGCGGATCGACGAGGATCTGGTGCGGGTCGATGCCGTGGGTGCGGTGCTCGGCCACCTTGCGCAGGTCGCGCACGTCGCGCACGCTGACCCAGCCCTCGCCGGTCTGGCGGTCGGTCTCGCCGGTGTAGAGCCAGCGGCCGTCGGGGCTGGCGATGACGTGGCCGTCGAGCGTGCGGGCGCCACCCTCGTCGGCCATGGACAGGCGGTGGGCGATGCGGCCCTCGGCGTCGGCGCGCACCAGCCAGGTGCCGGGGCGCGTGGCCACCGCGAGGAAGCCGCCGCCGGCCTCGGGCACGATGGCGTGCGGCAGCGTGGGCACCGTCAGCGCGAACTGCGTGGACACCTGGTCCTGCGCCCAATCCACGCGCAGTGCGCCGATCTGGTAGTCGCGCTCGTTCATGCGCCATCCGCCCGCCACACGCAGCAGCGTGCCGTCCGTGCCCGCGCGGGCCAAGGCCGGCAGGGCGCCCAGCCCCAGGGCCGTACCGAGTTGAAACAGAAAATTCCGACGATCCATGGTGTGCAGGGTCCCGCTCAAACGACGATGTTGATGCGCTGCATTCTATTAAATGATAGTGATTCGTGTTTGATGTGCGTCATGCGCCCATGGATTGGCCTCCGTGCGTGCCTCGGGCGAGACCCATCCATGGCTTCACGCGCAGGGGATGGTCTTGGCGCGCGGATGCGCCGGGCGCTGCGCCCTGCAGAAGGGCGCGGGGGCTTTGGGAGGGCGGGGGCTACTGGTCGCTGTGCGCCTGGGCAATTTGCGCCCGTTGTTCCTGGGCGTCGAGTAGCGCCCGGACGCAGTCGTGGTCGAGCCGTCCACGGGACACTTCCAGTTCCAGTTCTTGCTGGATTTGCTGTGCATTCCAGGGCTCCTTGTAGGGGCGCCGGTTCGCCAGTGCGTCATAGACGTCCGCCACGGCCACGATGCGCGCCTCCAGGGGAATGTCCGCCATGGTCAGGCCTTTGGGGTAGCCCGAGCCATCGCCGCGCTCGTGGTGGGCGGCGACGATGTTGCGCATCACGTCGAAGGCCATTTCGTTGCCGATCTTCAGGTCCTTGGCCATCTGGTCCACGATGCTGACGCCAATCTCCACATGGCGGCGCATGATGTCCCATTCGTCGTGCGTGAGCTTGCCGGGTTTGAGCAGCACATGGTCCGGAATGCCGACCTTGCCAATGTCGTGCAGAGGCGCGAACAGGAACACGTACCCGATGAACTCATCGCTGATGTCCTGGGTGCGGGCCAGTTCGCGGGCCATGAGGCGGGAGTAGGCCGCCATGCGCTCCAGGTGCTGGCCTGTTTCCAGGTCGCGGATGCGGGCCAGGTCGCTGGCCACGTGCACCGTGCCCACGATGCCGTGGATGACCTGCAGCTGGAGCAGGTACAGCTGCGAGATGAGATGGGCAAAAACCTCCAGGAATCCAGAGGTTTCCGCGTCGAATGTCATCGGCTCCTTGGAGTCGAAGAACAAGAAACCGGAAAGCGCGTTGACGTGGTACACCGGCACCGTGAAGCTGGAACGGTACTCCCGCTCCTTGAGCCACTGGGTGTGCTTGCTCGATGAGGTGAAGGTCGAGTCCAGGTCTTGCACCGTCCGGCTCTGGCGGGTCTGGGCGAGCAGTTGCAGCGAAGGAACATTGGACAGCTTGGCCGCATAGTGGTCGAGCTGGACCCCGTCCTTGTTGCTGCTGACAAAGGTGGAGAGGCTGTCCGTCGAGGCGTCGTAGGTGGCCAGGGCGACCCGGTCAATTTTGGGGTAGCGCGAGGAAATGACCTTGTGCACGAGCCGCAGGTGCTCGGTCAGGTTGGCCGACGAGGCCGCCGTTGTGGGCGCCAAGGGTTGGTAATGCAGCGCTTTTGACATAGCACGACTCCAGAAAAGGAAGACACGAACCGGTGCTGCCAAAGCGGGAGGGTTTGCCAGATGTTTTTGTAACACCCTGTTTCAATTTTGGTGGCGAGGCCATTGTATGGCGGGTATGTCAGCAAGCGCCAATGCGCATCACGCAGGGCTGAAAAAATCCACGCGGTCGGTGATGATGCCGTCGGTGCCCAGGTGGATGAGGCGCTGGGCCGCCCACTCATCGTTCACCGTGTAGCTCAGGGCGCGCCAGCCTTGGCCATGCACGCGCCGCACCAGCGCGGCATCCCACAGCGCGTGGTTGCAGACGATGGCCACGCAGCCCAGCTGGCGGGCGGTGTCGAACCAGCCCTCGTGCAGGGTGTCGAGCAGCAGGGCGCGCGGAATGTCCGGCGCCGTGGCCTGGGCGCCGGCCAGCGCCTCGGGCTGGAACGAGGAGAACAGTGGCGGCACGGCCTGGCCCTGCCACAGGCGCGCGGCATGCCCACCCACCGCGCGGCCGGTGGCTTCCTCCTGCCCCGGCGTGGGCTTGATCTCGATGTTGAGCAGGTAGTCGTTGGCCAGACAGAAGCGCGTGATGTTTTCCAGGGTGGGCAGCGGCTCGCCCGCGTACTGGCGCGAGTGCCAGCTGCCGGCGTCGAGCCGGGCGAGTTGCTCCCAGCCGTGGTCGCCGCCGGTGGGGCTGGCCTGCGGACCCAGTACCTTCGCCGCATTGGTGGTGCGCGCCAGGCTCGCGTCGTGCATCAGGAAGGGCACGCCGTCGCGCGCGAGCTTCACGTCGCACTCGAACATGCGGTAGCCGTGCTCGGCGCCCCGGCGGAAGGCGGCCAGGGTGTTCTCGGGCGCGAGCCTGCCGGCGCCCCGGTGGGCGATCCAGAGCGGGTAGGGCCAGGGGGGAAAGTTCATGGCGTTGCTGCCCAGGGGCAGGGAGGAGGTGGGTGATGGGGGGATAGCCTGCATTGTCATGAAGTCGGGGGGGGATTGCCAGCGGGGAGTTCTGATTGCGCTTTGCGGCCGTCACCGCTACCCTGAAAGCCCATGCATGGTGGGTGTACCGGCCAACGGGAGTCATGAATGCTCGAACCTCAGAACCATGATCCCAGCGAGGTCGCGCTGGACGAGGGGGACAGGGAGGCCATCGAGACCGGCCTGGTCCAGGTGCTGCTCAGGCGGCAGCGATTGGCGTCTTCCTCGGCCTGGCTGGGCTTTGGCTTCATGGCCTGGTTGATGCGGGATGTGGTGCCGGTGCATTACCTGGCGGGCTGGGTGGGCGGCCTGGTGCTGCTGGAATTGCTGATGCTGAGCCTCTTGGGGCAATTGAAAAAAAACCTGGGCGTTCCGGTGCGGCGCCGCCGCTGGTTGCATGGGCTGACTGTGCTGTTCTTTGTCTATGGCGCGGCCTGGGGCAGCGCGACCGCCCTGCCGGGGTTGTGGCTGGATGCGCTGCTGCCGCAGGCCATTCTGGTGGGCATGGCGACGGTGGTGCTGTTCAGCATCCACAACCTCAGTGCGTACTGGCCCATGCTGCTGTGTTTCTGTATGGGGGTGGCCACCCCGCTGTGGGTGATGGGAGCGTTCTCGGTCCCGGGCGCGCCACAGGCGCTGTGGGCGCTGGGCGCCGTCGTGCTGGTGGTGCTGATTCTGGTCTACGGGTTCTCGTCGTACGCCGTGCACCGCCATGACATCGAGGGCCGCGTGATGACGCGCAAGCTGGCGCAGCGGTTGAAGCAGAGCAACCAGGAGCTGACGGAGGCACTGCAGCGTGTCCAGTTGCTCGCGACCCTGGACCCCCTGACCCAGTGCCTGAACCGGCGCGCCCTGATGGACGCCTTGCTGCAGGAGGAGCGGCGCATGGACCGCTACCCCGTGGCGCTGGGCATCGTGGTGCTGGACCTGGACCATTTCAAGTCGATCAACGACACCCATGGCCACGGCGTCGGCGATGCGGTGCTGGTGGCCACGGCGGCACGGGTGAAAGCCCGGCTGCGCGCGACCGACCTGCTGGCGCGCTGGGGCGGGGAAGAGTTCGTGTGCGTGCTGATGCAGGCGAACGAGGAAAGCCTGGTGGCGAAGGCGCAGGACCTGTGCACGCATCTGGCGGCGACCCCCCTGGTGCATGGGCCGGTGGAGTTGACCGTTACCGCCTCATTGGGCGTGGCCCTGTGGGCCGTGGGCGAGTCAGCGGAATCTTGCATCCACCGTGCCGACGAGGCGCTGTACCGGGCCAAGCGCGCGGGGCGCAACAGGGTCAGCCAATAGTTGGCCAGGAGCCTCTATGGCGTGGCCAGGCGCTGGCCGCTGGCCGCGTCGAACCAGTGCAGGCGGTCTTCGCGCGGGGCCACGCGCAGGCGGTCGCCGGGGCGCGGCGCGGGCCGGCCTTCCTCGACGCGCACGATGAGCGCTTCGTCGCCCAGGCGGGCGTAGACCAGGCGCTCGGCGCCGAGCAATTCCACGGTGTCGACCACCACTTCCCAGCCGTCCGGGCCGATGTCCAGGTGCTCGGGGCGGATGCCCAGCAGCGTGCCGGGGCGCGCACCGGGCGCGTGCTGCAGCAGGTTCATGGGGGGCGAGCCGATGAAGCTGGCGACGAAGGTGCTGGCGGGCCGGTGGTACACCTCCTCGGGCGTACCGAACTGCTCCATGTGGCCGCCGTTCATGACGATCATGCGCTGCGCCAGCGTCATGGCCTCGACCTGGTCGTGCGTGACGAACAGGCTGGTGATGCCCAGCTCGCGGTGCAGTTTCTGGATCTCCAGCCGCGTCTGCGCGCGCAGCTTGGCGTCGAGGTTGGACAGCGGCTCGTCGAACAGGAATACCTGCGGCTGGCGCACGATGGCGCGGCCCATGGCCACGCGCTGGCGCTGGCCGCCCGACAGCTCGCGCGGCTTGCGCTCCAGCAGGTGGCCCAGTTCGAGAATCTTGGCGGCCTTGTCCACGCGCGCCTTGATTTCGTCCTTGGGCACCTTGGCGATCTTCAGGCCGTAGGCCATGTTGTCGAACACGCTCATGTGCGGGTAGAGCGCGTAGTTCTGGAACACCATGGCGATGTCGCGCTCGGCTGGCTCCAGGGTGTTCACCACGCGGCTGCCGATGGCGATCTCGCCACCGGAAATGTCCTCCAGCCCGGCCACCATGCGCAAGAGCGTGGATTTGCCGCAGCCCGAGGGGCCGACGATGACGATGAACTCGCCATCCTGGACCTCGGCGTTCACGCCGTGGATGACCTGGTTCGCCTTGGGCCCGTGGCCGTAGCGCTTGACGAGGTTGCGCAGGGAGATGGAAGCCATGTGTGTACTATTATTTTGATAGCTGCTAGCGCTTGATGGGTAAGCGTTAGAGGCTGATTTTGCTTATTTTTCAGTGTCCACCAGGCCCTTGACGAACCATTTCTGCATGAGCAGCACCACCAGCGCGGGCGGGATCATGGCCAGGATGGCCGTGGCCATCACGATGTTCCAGTCGTTGGCGGCGTCGCCGCCCGCGATCATGCGCTTGATGCCCATGACCACGGGGTACATGGATTCGTCCGTGGTCACCAGCAGCGGCCAGAGGTACTGGTTCCAGCCGTAGATGAACTGGATCACGAACAGCGCAGCGATGCTGGTGCGCGAGAGCGGCAGCAGCACGTCCCAGAAGAAGCGCATGGGGCCGGCGCCGTCCACGCGCGCGGCCTCCACGAGTTCGTCGGGCACGGTAAGGAAGAACTGGCGGAACAGGAAGGTGGCCGTGGCCGAGGCGATCAGCGGCACCGTCAGGCCGGCGTAGCTGTTGAGCATGCCGAGGTCGGACACCACCTGGTAGGTCGGCCCGATGCGCACCTCCACCGGCAGCATCAGCGTGACGAAGATGGCCCAGAAGAAGAACGTGCGGCCGGGAAAGCGGAAGTAGACGATGGCGAAGGCCGAGAGCAGCGAGATGGCGATCTTGCCGATGGCGATCACCAGTGCCGAGACCAGGCTCACCAGCATCATGCGGCCCACGGGGGCGGTGGAGACCGCGCTGCCGCTGGTGCCGTTGATGGCGTGCGTGTAGTTCTCGACCAGGTGCGGGCCGGGCAGCAGCGGCATGGGCACCTGCACGATCTCCTGCGCGGTGTGCGTGCTGGCCACGAAGGTGATGTAGAGCGGAAAGGCGATGACGATCACGCCCAGGAGGAGCACGAAATGCGAGATCGCGGTGGCGAGGGGGCGGCGTTCGACCATGTCAGTAATTCACCTTGCGCTCGACGTAGCGGAACTGGATGACGGTGAGCACCACCACGATGGCCATCAGCACCACGGACTGTGCGGCCGAGCCGCCCAGGTCCAGTGCCTTGAAGCCGTCGTAGTACACCTTGTAGACCAGGATGGCCGTGTCCTTGCCCGGGCCGCCTTCGGTGGTGGCGTCCACGATGGCGAAGGTGTCGAAAAAGGCATAGACGATGTTGATCACCAGCAGGAAGAAGGTGGTGGGCGAGAGCAGCGGAAAAATGATGCTCCAGAAGCGCTTCCAGGGGCCGGCGCCGTCGATGGCGGCGGCCTCGATCAGTGACTTGGGCACCGATTGCAGCCCCGCCAGGAAGAACAGGAAGTTGTAGGAAATGTGCTTCCAGACGGCGGCGAAGACGATCAGCGCCATGGCCTGGTTGCTGCTCAGCAAATGGTTCCACTCCAGGCCCACGTGGCGCAGCGCGTAGCTCACGATGCCGATGGACGGCGCGAACATGAACAGCCACAGCACCCCGGCCACGGCGGGCGCCACGGCGTAGGGCCAGATCAGCAGCGTTTTATAGAAGCTGGCACCGCGCACCACGCGGTCGGCGAACACCGCCAGCGCGAGCGAGATCACCAGCCCCAGCACGGCCACCAGCAGCGAGAAAACCGCCGTGGTCTGGAACGAGGCGATGTAGCTCTCGTCGCCCCACAGGCGGCGGAAGTTGTCCAGCCCGACCCATTCGATCGATGTGCCGAACGCATCCTGCTGCTGCAGCGACTGCACCAGCGCCTGCCCGGCGGGCCAGAAGAAGAACACGGCGATCACCACCAGCTGCGGCGCCAGCAGCACCGCCGGCAGCCACCGGCTCCTGAAGCGCACCCGTTTTTCCGTGGTCAAGTCAGTCCTCTTTCATCAAAAACGGCCGGGGTGGGCCCGGCCGTGTGCATGCAACGCGAAAGTCTAGCCCTTGTTGGCCTTCTGGAAGCGTTCGAGTTGCTCGTTACCGCGCTTGACGGCGGTGTCCAGCGCCTCCTGGGCCGTCTTCTTGCCGGCCCAGACCAGCTCCAGCTCCTCGTCCATGATGGCGCGGATCTGGTTGAAGTTGCCCAGGCGCACGCCGCGCGACTTGTCGGTGGTCTTGCGGACCATCTGGTTCACGGCGGTGTCGGTGCCGGGGTTCTGCTTGTAGAAGCCGGTCTTCTCGGTCAGCTCAAATGCGGCCATGGTGACCGGCAGGTAGCCGGTGCGCTGGTGGCTGGCGGCCTGCACTTCGGGGTTGGTGAGGTACTGGAAGAACTGCGCCACGCCCTTGTATTCGGCCGGCTTCTTGCCCGCCATGACCCACAGCGAGGCGCCGCCGATGACGGTGTTCTGCGGCGTGCCGGGCACATCCGGGTAGTAGGGCAGGGGGGCGATGCCGAAGTCGAACTTGGCGTTCTTCTTGATGCTGGCGTAGGTGGAGGAGGAGCCCGCCTGCATCGCGCATTCGCCCGAGTAGAACGGCGCGTCGGCCTTGTTGCCGCGGCCGCGGTAGTGGAACAGGCCCTGCTTGGCCATGTTCGACAGGTTCTCGATGTGGCGCACATGCAGCGGGCTGTTGAAGGCCAGGCGCGCGCTGGTGCCACCGAAGCCGTTGTTCTGCGTGGCGAACAGCGTGTTGTGCCAGGTGGAGAAGCTCTCGAGCTGCGTCCAGCCCTGCCAGCTCGTGGTGAACGGGCAGGCCACGCCCGAGGCCTTGAGCTTGGCGGCGGCCGAGACCAGCTCCGGCCAGGTGGCTGGCGGCTTGTTCGGGTCCAGGCCCGCCTTCTTGAACAGGTCCTTGTTGTAGTTGAGCACCGTGGTCGAGCTGTTGAAGGGGTAGCTCAGCATTTCGCCGCTGGGCGAGGTGTAGTAGCCCACCACGGCCGGGATGTAGGCCTTGGCGTCGAACTTGTAGCCGGCGTCAGCCATGATTTTGCCCACGGGGATGATGGCGCCCTTGGCGGACATCATGGTGGCGGTGCCCACTTCGTAGACCTGCAGGATGTGCGGTGCGTTGCCGGCGCGGAAGGCGGCGATCGAGGCCGTCATGGATTCGTCATAGGTGCCCTTGTAGGTGGGCACGATCTTGTATTCCTTCTGGCTGGCGTTGAAGCCGTTGGCGATGTCCACCACCCAGTCGTTGAGACCGCTGGTCATGGAGTGCCACCACTGGATTTCGGTCTGTGCCCGCGCGGCGGTGCTGCCCAGCAGGGCCAGGGCGGCGCAGACGGCCAGGGAACGGAATTTCATGGGAATCTCCTCGCACAAATGGATAAGCGCCGGATCGTATGGCGGTTGTGTGACAGAACCATGTCTGTCATGAAGGCATGAGCTTTTTAACCAGGGCGGGCCGGTTTCTCCAGCGGGTAAACCCCTTGGGGTGTCCCGCACATACCTTGGCGAGGGGCCGCGCGCTTGCCCCTGACGCGTGTAGTGGCGCCTCTCCAGACGCCGGTTTTGTGCGCTGCACCATGCTAGGATGGCCCGCCAAGCTTTAGAAGCCGGGCGCCCGCGGACTGGCGGCCTGTGCTTCGCTGACACAAAGACCGCCATGAGCCCCACATCGCTGGACAAAAGCAAGATCAGGTTTCTTCTGCTCGAAGGCCTGCACCCCTCCGCACTGCAGGTGCTGCAAGCCGCCGGCTACAGCCAGATCGAATCCCTCTCCGGCGCGCTGCCGCAGGAGGAACTGATCGCCCGCATCGCCGATGCGCACTTCATCGGCATCCGCTCGCGCACCCAGCTCACGGCCGAGGTGCTGGCGCATGCGCACAAGCTCGTGGCCATCGGCTGCTTCTGCATCGGCACCAACCAGGTGGACCTGAATGCCGCGCGCGACCGGGGCATCGCCGTGTTCAACGCGCCGTATTCCAACACCCGCTCCGTGGCCGAGCTGGTGCTGGCCGAGGCCATCCTGCTGCTGCGTGGCGTGCCCGAGAAGAACGCCGTGGCGCACCGGGGCGGCTGGCTCAAGACGGCCGACAACGCCTTCGAGGTGCGCGGCAAGACGCTGGGCATTGTCGGCTACGGCGCCATCGGCTCGCAGCTCTCGGTGCTGGCCGAGGCGCTGGGCATGCAGGTGCTGTTCCACGACGTGGTGGCCAAGCTGCCGCTGGGCAATGCGCGCCAGGCCGCCAGCCTGAAGGAGCTGCTGGCGGCGAGCGACATCGTGACGCTGCACGTGCCCGAGCTGCCCTCCACGCAGTGGATGATCGGCGCGGCCGAGATCGCCGCCATGAAGCCCGGCAGCATCCTCATCAACGCCTCGCGCGGCACCGTGGTCGAAATCGAACCGCTGGCCCAGGCGCTCAAGGACCACAAGCTCCTGGGCGCCGCCGTGGACGTGTTCCCAGTCGAGCCGCGCACGAACAAGGACGAGTTCGTCTCGCCCCTGCGCGGGCTGGACAACGTCATCCTCACGCCGCACATCGGCGGCTCCACGCTGGAGGCCCAGGCCAACATCGGGCTGGAGGTGGCGGAAAAGCTCGTCAAGTACAGCGACAACGGCACCACCATCTCCTCGGTCAACTTCCCCGAGGTGGCCCTGCCCGCGCAGCGCGGTAAGCACCGCATCTTGCATGTGCACCGCAACGTGCCGGGCGTCATGTCCGAGATCAACCGCGTGTTCTCCGACAACCAGATCAACGTCTCGTCCCAGTACCTGCAGACCAACGAGGCCATCGGCTACGTGGTGATGGACATCGACGCCGAATCCTCCGAACTGGCGCTGCAAAAGCTCCAGCAGGTGCCGGGCACGCTGCGCTGCCGCGTGCTGTTCTAGTACCCCCGGGCCGCCTGTGCGGCGGCCCCTGTCGCACGGGCTCCAGCAGCCCGCGCGCCGATTTCCTAAAATCATGGGTTCCGAGTCACCCAGGCCACCGGGCGTATTGCCCTCCCAGGTTCACCGAATGAATGCTCCCACCGCGTTGGCCGCCCTCATGGCGCAGGCCCCCGAGCCCGTGCGTTTGCGCGAGATCCCCTACAACTACACGAGCTTTTCCGACCGCGAGATCGTCATCCGCCTGCTCGGCGAGCAGGCCTGGGGCACGCTGCAGCAACTGCGCCAGGAGCGCCAGACCGGCCGCTCGGCGCGCATGCTCTACGAGGTGCTGGGCGACATCTGGGTGGTGCAGCGCAACCCCTACCTGCAGGACGACCTGCTGGACAACCCGCAGCGCCGCCGCCAGCTCGTGCAGGCGCTGGAGCACCGCCTGGGCGAGGTGCAAAAGCGCCGCACCCCCGACAGCGATGCCGGCCGCGACGCGCTGGTGGGCGATCTGCTCAAGGCCGCTGGCGGCGCCGTGCGGCGCTTCGATGCCTCCTTCCAGGACGTGGCCGAGCTGCGCCGCAAGGCACGCCGCACCTTCGGCCGGCTGACGGCGTCGGACAACATCAAGTTCGACGGCCTCTCGCGTGTGAGCCATGTGACCGACGCCACCGACTGGCGCGTCGAATACCCCTTCGTCGTGCTCACGCCCGACACCGAGGCCGAGATGGCGCGCCTGGTGCAGGGCTGTTTCGAGCTGGGGCTCACCGTGATCCCGCGCGGGGGCGGCACGGGCTACACCGGCGGCGCCATTCCGCTGACGGACCGCAGCGCCGTCATCAACACGGAAAAGCTCGAAGCCATGACCGAGGTGGAGATGCTGCGCCTGCCAGGGCTGGACCGCGAGGTGGCCACCGTCTGGAGTGAGGCCGGCGTGGTCACCCAGCGCGTGGCCGATGCGGCCGAGCGCGGCGGCTACGTTTTTGCCGTGGACCCGACCTCCATGGAGGCCTCGTGCATCGGCGGCAACATCGCCATGAACGCGGGCGGCAAGAAGGCCGTGCTGTGGGGCACGGCGCTGGACAACCTGGCGAGCTGGCGCATGGTGACCCCCCAGGCCGAGTGGCTGGAGGTGACCCGCGTCAACCACAACCTGGGCAAGATCCATGATGCCGAGGTGGCCAGTTTCGAGCTGCAGTATTTCAAGGCCGACGGCAAGACCAAGCTGCGCACCGAACGCCTGGACATCCCGGGCAAGACCTTCCGCAAGGAAGGCCTGGGCAAGGACGTGACCGACAAGTTCCTCTCGGGCCTGCCGGGCATCCAGAAAGAGGGCTGCGACGGCCTCATCACCAGCGCGCGCTGGGTGGTGCACCGCATGCCCGAGCACACGCGCACCGTGTGCCTGGAGTTCTTCGGCAACGCCAAGGACGCGGTGCCCAGCATCGTCGAGATCAAGGACTTCATGTTCGCCGAGCAAAAGCGCTCGGGCGTGCTGCT
>Ga0208516_100577_pt1 | contig 13441 bp, 12 predicted proteins | sample LakWasM117_HOW13_2_FD_183931 | JGI IMG/M metagenome (GOLD analysis project Ga0208516, IMG submission 183931) | Freshwater sediment methanotrophic microbial communities from Lake Washington under simulated oxygen tension - Sediment Metagenome... | ecosystem: Environmental > Aquatic > Freshwater >...
CGCGCGGCCGATCCGCTGGATGCGCGCGCGCGCCGGGTGTGTTTCACACCCACGGGGCTGGCCTGGCTGCAGGCGTTCCGGGACGCGGTGGCGCAGGCCGAGGCAGAGTTTCGCGCCGAGGTGGGCAACGACGTGGCCACCGTGGTGGCCATTGGGCTGGAGGCCTACGCGGGTGGCGACGCCGGCGCCTGAGCACCCACCGGCGCGGCGCAGGCCAGCAGCCATTGCCGAAAGCACTGCAGCGCATGCAGCTGCGTGCGTCCTTCGGGGTAGCAGAGCCAGTAGCCCACATCGCTCTGGTAGCCGCCGCGCTGGGCGGAATCGGCCAGCGGCTCGCGCACCAGGCCGGCGGTGATTTCGTCCTGCACCAGGCAGCGCGGCACCAGGGCCAGGCCCATGCCGGCCATCACGGCGCGGATCATGGTCTGGAACTGGTCGAACTGCGGGCCGGCCAGCGGGTCGATGGCGCCCGGCACGCCGTGCGTCTCGCTCCAGCGCAGCCAGGCCTCGGGCACGGTCACATGGCGCAGCAGGGTGTGGCGCGCCACATCGCGCGGGGCATGGATGGGCCAGTCGGCCACCTTGGTGCGCGGGGCGATCAGCGCCACGTCGTTGCCCGTGATGTAGTGGGCGTGGGCGCCGGGCCAGTGGCCATCGCCAAACAGAATGGCGCAGTCGAGCTCGGGCCGCTCGAAGTTGTAGCTGTGCACATAGGGCACGAAATGCAGCGTGACCTGCGGATGCTGCTGCTGGAACTGCGGCAGCCGTGGAATGAGCCACTTGGCGCCAAAGGTGGGCAGGCTCGACAGGTGCAGCGCGCCGCCGCCGTCGTCGCTGGTGATGAGCTCCAGCGTGGCGGCTTCGAGTTGCAGCAGCACGGCCTGTACGGCCTTCTCGTAGCGTTCGCCGGCAGGGGTGAGGGCCAGGCGCTTGCGGGTGCGCTCGAACAGCGGCACGCCCACCCAGGTCTCCAGGTCCTTGACCTGCTTGCTGACGGCGCTCTGCGTGAGGTGCAGCGCCTCGGCGGCGCGCGAGACGCCACCGAACCGCGCCACGGTGGAGAACGCGCGCAGCAGGTGCAGCGGGGGCGCGAGGCGGCGCAGCGACATGGTGGTGGTACTCAAAACATTCCAGATTGGAATGTTATCAGGCATATTCATTGCTTGGTCAATGGCGTCCCTTTCGTTAACCTCGGTGCATCTCAAAGGAGAAACAAGCTATGCAACGCCGTCACCTGCTGGCCACATTGGCTGCCGTATCTTTAGCGCCTGGAATGTCTTTTGCCCAGGAGGGCAAGCCACTGCGCATGATCGTCCCCTTTCCGCCCGGGGGCGCCACCGACATCACGGCACGCACGCTGCAGGACGCCATGGCCCGCATCCTCAAGCAGCCCGTGGTGCTGGAAAACCGCGGTGGTGCGGGCGGCTCCATCGGCATGGCGGAAGTGGCCCGCGCCCCGGCAGACGGCCTCACCATCGGCGTGGCCACGCTGTCCACCCATGGCGTGAACCCCGCCGTGTACAGCAAGCTGCCCTACCACCCCACCAGGGATTTCGTCGGCGTGACCGAGATCGTCAAGGCCCCGGGCGTCATCGTGGTCAACCCCAAGGCGCTGCCCGTCAAGGATTTTGCCGACCTGGTGAAATATCTCAAGGCCGGGCAACGGCACCATCGGCCACATGTGGGGCGAGCTGTTCAAGAGCAGCACAGGCACCTCGATGGTGCACATCCCCTACCGTGGCGCGGGCCCGGCCATCAACGACGTGCTGGCGGGCCAGGTGGCGGTGTACTTTGACCAGGTGGCTTCGTCGCTGCCGCACGTCAAGGCCGGCAAGGTCAAGGCGCTGGCCGTTTCGTGGCCCCAGCGGCTGGATGTGCTGCCCGATGTGCCTACCTACGGCGAACTGGGCCATGCCGCCAACAACGATCCGTCGTGGTTTGGCCTGGTGGCGCCGGCCGGCACGCCGCCGGCGGCGGTGGATCGCATCCAGCAGGCCGTGGCCCAGGCCCTGCAGGAGCCCGCCGTGCGTGAGCGGCTGGCCGCGCAGGGGCTGTACCCCTCGGGCACGACGCCCAAGGCCTTCACGGCCCAGATCGCCCGCGAAATCGACAAGATGAAGGGCGTGGCGGCATTCGCCAAGGTCAGCCTCGACTGATCGCAGTACGGGCCTGCGGGCCCGACGGCCACAGCCGGACAGGCACAGGAATAACCATGGGGTCTGTCGGGTCCGGGCGGCGAGGCCGGCCGCCCCCCATTCAGCACACTCTGCCTATGCATGCAGCCTTGAAACTCATCAACCACCGCTTCCAGCAAGCCCAGCCCGGTGCCACGGGCTCGCCCGGTGGCGCAACGCCGCCCGTGCGCATGGTGTCGCACCAGCCCGGCACCACGCCGCTGGTGCTCGACTCCCCGCACAGCGGCACCCAGTACCCCGCCGACTTTGGCTCCGCACTCGACCTGGCCACGCTGCGCCGCGCGGAAGACACGCATGTCGAGAAGATCTACGCCTTTGCCCCCGCGCTCGGCGTGGCCTGGATCGAGGCCCATTTCCCCCGCATCTACCTCGATGCCAACCGCGACACCACCGAGCTGGACACCACGCTGCTCGATGGTGAATGGACCGAACCCCTCTCCACCGACCCCAAGGTGCTCAGCAAGGTGCGCCTGGGCAAGGGCCTGGTCTGGAAGTTCACCGACGACGGCGAGCCCATCTACCAGCGCCTGCTGTCCGTGGCCGAGGTGCGCGCACGCATCGACCGCTGCTGGCGCCCCTACCACGCGGCGGTGGGCGCGGCCATCGACGCGGCCCATGCGCGCCACGGCTACAGCATCCACCTCAACTGCCACTCCATGCCCGCGGTGGCCGGGCGTTTTGCCACGGAATTCCCGGGCCTCGTGCATGCCGACTTCGTGGTGGGCGACCGCGACGGTAGCACGGCCAGCCCGGCGCTGGCGGCCCTGATCTGCGAGCACCTGCGCGGCTGCGGCTACAGCGTGGACTACAACCACCCGTACAAAGGCGTGGAGCTGGTGCGCCGCTACGGCAACCCGGCGCAGCAGCGCCACAGCATCCAGGTCGAGATCAACCGCAAGCTCTACATGGACGAGCACACGCTGGCGCAGCACCCCGAGGGCATGGCCCGCCTGCAGGCCGACCTGCAGGCCCTGGTGCACAAGCTGCTGGCCACCGATCCGCGCTGAAAGGCAGCGGTGGCCGGGGGGGGCAGCGCGCCACCGCCGCGTTCTCCCGGCAAAGTGCGCAGCATTTGCGGGGCTGCGCCGCCTAAAATCGTGGCACAGGCGCGGCGCCAGACCGCTGCCCCCCACCAGGAGACCCCGCATGCGCATCCTCATTGCCGAAGACGACCAGGTGCTGGCCGATGGCCTGCTGCGCACGCTGCGCGGATCGGGCGCCGTGGTGGACCATGTGGCCAGCGGCAGCGAGGCCGATGCCGCGCTCATGACCAACAACGAGTTCGACCTGCTCATCCTCGACCTGGGCCTGCCCAGGATGCACGGCCTGGAGGTGCTCAAGCGCCTGCGCAGCCGGGGCTCGGCCCTGCCGGTGCTCATCCTCACCGCCGCCGACAGCGTGGACGAGCGCGTGAAGGGGCTGGACTACGGCGCCGACGACTACATGGCCAAGCCGTTCAGCCTGCAGGAGCTCGAAGCCCGCGTGCGCGCCCTCACGCGCCGGGGCATGGGCGGCACCAGCAGCGCCATCAAGCACGGGCCCCTGGTGTACGACCAGGCCGGCCGCGTGGCCACCATCGACGGCAAGATGGTCGAGCTGTCGGCGCGCGAGCTGGGCCTGCTCGAAGTGCTGCTGCAGCGTGCCGGCCGCCTGGTGAGCAAGGAGCAGCTGGTGGAGCGCCTGTGCGAGTGGGGCGAGGAGGTGAGCAACAACGCCATCGAGGTCTACATCCACCGCCTGCGCAAGAAGATCGAGAAAGGCCCGATCCGCATTGCCACGGTGCGCGGGCTGGGCTACTGCCTGGAAAAGATTCCTGGATAAGGATGCACTCCCTGAGTCGCTTCGCGCCTTCCCCCTCTCCTTCGGGAGGGGGACGCACCCGGTGGCCTGGCAAAGCCAGTTCCACGGGTGCACTGGCCTGGGCCGCGCCAGTTGCACCGGCTGTGGGTGAGTGCGGTGTCCAAGTTTGAAGCAAAAATAATAGCTTTTGGCGCTTATTGGATAAGCGCCAGAGGCCAAAAAGGCTTGAAACCTTGAAAATCTTCCAGCGCGAGCAGCGCTCCCTGTTCGGCGAAATCCTCGACTGGATGCTCACGCCGCTGCTGCTGCTGTGGCCCGTGAGCCTGGCGCTGACCTGGCTGGTGGCGCAGGGCCTGGCCAACAAGCCGTTTGACCGTGCGCTCGAATACAACGCCCATGCGCTGGCGCAGCTGGTGACGGTGCAGCACAGCAAGGTGCAGTTCAACCTGCCCCAGCCGGCCAGCGAGATCCTGCGCGCCGACGATTCCGACATCGTTTACTACCAGGTGATGGGCCCCGGGCGCAAGCTGCTCTCGGGCGAACGCGACCTGCCGCAACCCGAAGACGACGACCGCCCCGCGCCCGGCGACGTGCGCCTGCGCGACGCCGAATTGCGCGGCGTGGAGATCCGCGTGGCCTACATCTGGGTGCGCCTGCCGCTGCCCGATGCGCCGCTGGCCCTGGTGCAGGTGGCCGAAACGCGCGAAAAGCGCAGCGTGCTGGCCACCGAAATCATCAAGGGCGTGATGCTGCCGCAGTTCGTCATCCTGCCGCTGGCGGTGCTGCTGGTGTGGCTGGCGCTGGCGCGCGGCATCCAGCCGCTGAACCAGCTGGAGCAGCGCATCCGCGAGCGCAGCCCCGACGATCTCTCGCCGCTGGACGACCGCACCGTGCCGCTGGAAGTGGCGCCGCTGGTGTCGTCCGTCAACGACCTGCTCACGCGCCTGGGCGACTCGCTGGCCACGCAAAAGCGCTTTCTGGCCGACGCGGCCCACCAGCTCAAGACGCCGCTGGCGGGGCTGCGCATGCAGGCGGACCTGGCCCAGCGCGAGGGCACCAGCACCGAAGAGCTCAAGCGCTCGCTGCAGCAGATTGGCCGCTCCAGCATCCGCGCCACGCACACCGTCAACCAGCTGCTGGCGCTGGCGCGTGCCGAGGGCAGCGGCGCGGGCATTGCCCGCGTGCCCTGCGACCTGGCCCGCCTGACCATCGAGGTGGTGCGCGACTCGGTGCCGCGCGCGCTCGACAAGCAGATCGACCTGGGCTACGACGGAGCCCAGCCTGGCGCCCCCGGCGTCTGGGTGGATGGCAACCCCACCTTGCTCAAGGAGCTGGTGCGCAACCTGGTGGACAACGCCATCAACTACACCCCCTCCACCCCCGACAAGCCCGGCGTGGTCACTGCCCGCGTGCTGGCCGACACCTTTGGCCATGTGCTGCTGCTGCAGGTGGAAGACTCGGGGCCCGGCGTGCCCGAGTCCGAGCGCGAGCTGGTCTTCCAGCCCTTTTACCGGGCGCTGGGCAGCGAGGCCGACGGCTCGGGCCTGGGCCTGCCCATCGTGCTGGAGATCGCGCGCCAGCATGCGGCCGAGGTGCTGCTGGAAGATGCCCACCCGGGCCAGCAACCACCGGGCGCGCGGTTCACGGTGCGCTTTGCCGCGCGCTCGCCGGACGCCGATGCTCCGCAGGGCTGAGCCCGCCCGGGTACAGGCGGTGGGTTGCTGTTGAAACGGCAGCATGTAGCGCTTTGCTATAGAGCGCTGCAGCCGTTTTTCTTCCAATTGTCTCAGGGGCAGGCGCGCAGGGCCTTGTCGCCCAGGGCCTGGCGCAGCTGGGTTTCGGCCTGTGCGCGCGTGGCGCTGTCCAGGGCGGGCAGGCGCAGCGTGAAGCCCTGGGCCTCGGCCCGTTCCGCCACCACTTTGGCGGTGCGCACGCCCTGGCCGTTGAGTGTGGCCAGCGCCCGCTGGGCGGCTTCTTCTGTGCCAAAGCGGCCCAGCGACAGGCCCGGCTCCAGGGCGGGGTTGCCGGGGCGGTCAAAGGGCAGCTTGCGGGCGCGCAGCTCGGCGCGTTTCTTTTCCAGCGCCTCGTCGTCGGCAAAGCGGCCCATGTACACCATCCAGCGCCCGGCAATGGTGATGGGTTCCAGGCTCCAGCTGTCTTGCGGCAGGCCGGCGGCGGCGCTGCGCACGGCGTCGGCCTGGCGCGTGTTCAGCACACCGGCCTGCAGGCACACCGTGGCGGCCTCGGCAGGGGCCTCGCTGGCCACCGGGGCGGTGTCGCGGGCCGGCAGTATGCGCAGCGTCTCGGGGCGGATCTGCTGCGCCAGGCGGTGGGGCTCGGACTGCTCGGCCGGCGCCAGCCCCCAGGTGCGCAGCCAGCCCTGCGACCAGGCGTAATAGCCGGTATTGGCCAGCAGCAGGACGATGGCGGCAAGGCGCAGCATGGGGCAGGTCCTTCAGGCGGGGGGCGCGGCCGTGGGCCGTACGCTGATTTCAGAGCTGGTGATGGCCTGCATGCCCTGCACGGTGTGCACCAGCAGCGCGCCATCTTCGGCCACGCCATGGGCCATCCCGGCCTGTCCGTCGCTGAGCGTCACTGCGCGGCCCTGCAGCACGTCGCGGGTGGCAAACCGGGCCTGCATGGGCGCGAAGCCATAGCCTTCGAACGACTGCAGCATGGCCACCAGCGGGGGCACGATGCGCAGCAGCGCGGTGGGTGCATCCAGCCCCGGCTCCACCTCCTGCAGGCTGCCGGGCGCCATGCTCAGGCCCTCGGGGCTGCGCGGCAGCACGTTGATGCCGATGCCCACCACCACATAGCGGGCGCTGGCGGGGCGGGCTGCTGTAGCCGCCTGGGGGGTGACGAAACTTGCCGTCTCCACCAGGATGCCGCCGAGCTTGCGGTCGCCCGCAGCGCCGCCCAGCCAGAGGTCGTTGGGCCACTTGAGGCCCACGCGTGCCGGCTGCTCCACCTCCGGGGGGGGCGGCAAGGGCTGCAGGCTTTCGGCCACGCTCACCCCCACGGCCAGCGACAGGCCCGACCAGTCGGCCGGTGCCAGCGGGAGTCCCAGGGACATCATGAGCGAAGCCCCCACGTCGCTTTGCCACACCCGCCCCAGCCGCCCGCGCCCTGCCGTCTGCTGCTCGGCCACCAGCAGGGTGGGCTCGCACTGGCCGGCGCGTGCGCGGCGCATCAACTCGGTGTTGGTGGAGTCGATGCTGGGCAGCACCTCGACGGTAAAGCCGGGCAGCAGGGGCGCCACGGCCTCCCAGATGGCCTCGGCGGGCCAGCGGATAGGTTGCTGCATCACTGCGATGGCTTGCGCCGTGGCTTGGAGGCCGCCTTGGCTTTTTTGGACGCCGTTTTTGCCGGCTTGGACGGCGGCAACGGCACCGGCGGCGCCCAGCCGCGCTTGGGTGCCAGCAGCGTGCCCCGGCAGTTCTTGCTGCCGCACCAGCAGGGGTATTCGGCCTTGAGCTTCTTTGTATAGCGCTCTTCGATGATCAGGCCGTAGTCGTAGTTCAGCTCTTCGCCGGCCTTGATATTGCGCAGCGCCGTGATGAAAATGCGGCCGTCCCGCTCGTCGGCGTAGCAGTTGGGGTTGCAGCTGTGGTTGATCCAGCGCGAGGAGTTGCCGCCGAACTTGGCGTCGATCACATGGTCTTCATCCACATGGAAGTAGAACGTGTGGTTGGGTTGCAGGGGGTCGTGCGGGTGGCGGTCCTGCGCTTCCTGCCAGCCGATGACCTCGCCGGTGTACTCCACCAGCACCTCGCCCTCGGCAATGTCCTGCACGGCAAACACGCCCTTGCCATGCACGCCCGAGCGCCGGGTCTGGATGCGGCGGCCCGGGGCAATGGGGGGGACGGCAGGCGATGCGGAGCGGGGCATGGCAAAAACTCTGTTAACTTGATGGTGCACACAGGTGTGCGTGCGCGTGTATGCGTGTGCATGCGCGTGAGAGCCGAATTGTAGAAGCGCCCGCAGCCCGGGCAAGCCAAATGACAGGCGAGAGCCCCCAAATGACCAAGACCCTGGTAATTGCAGAAAAACCCTCCGTCGCGCAAGACATCGTGCGCGCGCTGACCCCCGTGGCGGGCAAGTTCGACAAGCACGAAGACCACTTCGAGAACGACCGCTATGTAGTCACCAGCGCCGTGGGTCACCTGGTGGAGATCCAGGCGCCGGAAGAATTCGACGTGAAACGCGGCAAATGGAGCTTTGCGCACCTGCCCGTGATCCCGCCTTACTTTGACCTCAAGCCCGTGGACAAGACCAAGAGCCGCCTGAACGCGGTGGTCAAGCAGGCCAAGCGCAAGGACGTGACCGAGCTCATCAACGCCTGTGACGCGGGCCGCGAGGGCGAGCTGATCTTCCGCCTGATCGAGCAGTACGCCGGCGGCGCCAAGGGGACCTTAAGCAAGCCGGTCAAGCGCCTGTGGCTGCAGTCCATGACGCCCCAGGCCATCCGCGATGGCTTCGAGGCCCTGCGCACCGAGCAGCAGATGGCCGGCCTGGCCAGCGCCGCGCGCAGCCGCTCCGAGGCCGACTGGCTGGTGGGCATCAACGGCACGCGCGCCATGACCGCGTTCAACTCGCGCGACGGCGGCTTCTTCCTGACCACCGTGGGCCGCGTGCAGACGCCCACTCTGTCGCTGGTGGTAGAGCGCGAAGAAAAAATCCGCAAGTTCGTGAGCCGCGACTACTGGGAAATCCACGCCACCTTCGGCGCCGAGGCGGGCGAGTACCCCGCCAAGTGGTTCGACCCCAAGTGGAAGAAAGGCGAGGATGTGGAAGCCCGCGCCGACCGCGTGTGGTCTGCCGCCGAAGCACAGGCCATCGCCAACGCCGTGCGCGGCCAGCAGGCCACGGTCACCGAAGAGAGCAAGCCCACCTCTCAGGCATCGCCGCTGCTGTTCGACCTGACCAGCCTGCAGCGCGAGGCCAACGGCAAGTTCGGCTTCTCTGCCAAGACCACGCTGGCCCTGGCGCAAAGCCTGTACGAGCGCCACAAGGCCCTGACCTACCCGCGTACCGACTCGCGCGCGCTGCCCGAAGACTATCTGCCGGTGGCCAAACAGACCTTCGAAATGCTGGCCGACAGCGGCATGCGGCATCTCGCGCCGCACGCGCTCACGGCACTGAACAACAACTACGTGCGCCCGTCCAGGCGCATCTTCGACAACAGCAAGGTGAGCGATCACTTTGCCATCATCCCCACGCTGCAGGCGCCCAGTGGCCTCAGTGAAGCGGAGCAGAAGCTGTACGACCTGGTCGTGCGCCGCTTCATGGCCGTGTTCTTCCCCAGTGCCGAATACACCGTCACCACGCGCATCAGTACCGTGGCCCCGCACAGCTTCAAGACCGAAGGCAAGGTGCTGGTCAAGCCCGGCTGGCTGGCCATCTACGGCAAGGAAGCGGCCGACGAAGTGGAAGGCGGCAAGGACGGCGACAAGGGCCAGAACCTGGTGCCGGTCAAACCCGGCGAAATGGTCAACACCCTGCAGGTCGATCCCAAGGGCCTCAAGACCAAGCCCCCCGCCCGCTACTCCGAAGCCACGCTGCTGGGCGCCATGGAAAGCGCCGGCAAGCAGATCGACGACGAAGAACTGCGCTCTGCCATGCAGGAAAAAGGCCTGGGCACCCCGGCCACGCGCGCGGCCATCATCGAAGGGCTGCTGACCGAAAAATACATGCTGCGCGAAGGCCGCGAGATCATTCCCACGGCCAAGGCCTTCCAGCTCATGACGCTGCTGCGCGGGCTGGAGGTGGAAGAACTCTGCCGCGCCGACCTGACCGGCGAGTGGGAGTACAAGCTCTCGCAGATGGAAAAGGGCCAGCTCAGCCGCGAAGCCTTCATGGCCGAGATCGCCGCCATGACCGAGCGCATGGTGAAAAAGGCCAAGGAGTACGACCGCGACACCATCCCTGGCGACTACGCCACGCTCGAATCGCCTTGCCCTAACTGCGGCGGCGTGGTGAAGGAAAACTACCGCCGCTTTGCCTGCGTGGGCAAGCCAGGCGCGGAGCCCTGCGGCTTCAGCTTCGGCAAGTCGCCCGCAGGCCGCACGTTTGAAACCGCCGAGGCCAACGCCCTGCTGCGCGACAGGAAGATCGGCCCGCTAGAGGGCTTCCGCTCCAAGGCGGGCTGGCCCTTCACGTCCGAGATCGTCATCAAGTACGACGACGAGGCGCACAACTACAAGCTCGAATTCGACTTTGGCGACGACAAGAAGGGCGAGGAATCCGGCGAGATCGTGGAGTTCGAAGACGCATCGCTGGGCGCCTGCCCCATCTGCGGATCGGAGGTGCACGAGCACGGCAGCAACTACGTGTGCAGCAAGGCCGTGCCCACCGCCGCGCAGCCCACGCCCAGCTGCACCTTCAAGAGCGGCAAGATCATCCTGCAGCAGCCCGTGGAGCGCGAGCAGATGACCAAGCTGCTGGAGACCGGCAAGACCGACCTGCTCGACAAGTTCGTGAGCATGCGCACGCGCCGCGCCTTCAAGGCCCACCTGGCGTGGGACAAGGAGGCGGGCAAGGTCAACTTCGAGTTTGCGCCCAGCAAGTTCCCGCCACGCAAGCCCGCCGCTGGCGCCTACGCGACCAAAACCGCAGGTGCCGCAGGCAAAACCGTCGCAGCCAAAAAGGCGCCCGCCAAGAAAGCTGCGGCCACCAAGACCGCTGCCGCCAAGGCACCCCGCAAGGCCGCCGCAGGCAAGGCGCCCAGCGCTGCCCTGGCCGCCGTGATCGGCGCCGCGCCCGTGGCCCGGCCCGAGGCCGTCAAGAAGATGTGGGAATACATCAAGGCCCACAACCTGCAGGACCCCAAGGACAAGCGCACCATCGTGGCCGACGACAAGCTGCGCGCCGTGTTCGGCAAGGACAGCGCGGGCATGTTCGAGCTGGCGGGCATCCTGGGCAATCACCTGGGCTGATGGGCAGGAGGTGGTGACAGAGCGGGCCATAGACTGTCACCCGCATGGGCTAAGCTGGATCCACCTCCCGTCCACACACTCAAACCCCTGGCCATGCAGCAGCAACTTTCCACGCTTTCCAGCAGCCCCACCCGCTCCCTGCCATTGACGGGCGCCAGCAATTTCCGCGACCTGGGCGGCTACACCGGCCACGGTGGGCAGCCGGTGAAGTGGCGCCGCCTTTTCCGCTCGGACCACCTGGCGGCACTCACGCCGCAAGACCAGGCCCTGCTGGCCGGGCTGGGCGTGGCCCGCGCGGTGGACTTTCGTGGCCAAGCCGAAAGCGCGGCCCATGCCTACGCCCTGCCCGGCGTGGCCCGGCACCCGCTGGCCATCGAACCCACCGTGGTGCAGCGCGCCCTGGAGCTGCAACGTGCTGGCCGCCAGCTCACTGCGCAAGACGCCGTGGCGCTGATGCAGGAGACGTATCGCGGCTTCGTGCACGACAACGCCCCGCGTTTTGCAGCGCTGTTTCGCCTGCTGCTGGCCAGCGACGCGCCCACCGTCTTCCATTGCACTGCCGGCAAGGACCGCACCGGCTTTGCCGCCGCCCTCATCCTGCTGGCCCTGGGCGTGCCGCGCGACGTGGTCATGCACGACTACCTGCTCACCAACGCGCTCTACCAGCGCCCGCCCGGCATGGGCAGCAACGCCCCCGAGGAGGTGCTGCGCGTGCTGTGGCGCGTGCAGGAAGAGTTTCTGGATGCGGCGCTGCACTCGGTGGACAGCGATTTTGGTGGCGTGCAGGCGTATCTGGTGGAGGTGCTGGGCGTGGATGCAGCCGCGCAGAAAGAGCTGGCGGGGCGGTATCTGCAGGCAGTGTGATGTGTGGCCATGGGCGTCGCCTGTCAGGCGCTGCCATGCACTTTTGAATTACCTGCGCTGAGGCTCTCGCCGCACAAAACTGGCCGTATCGCGTGTCACCTTGCCCTCGGGCGGGCAGAGTGCAGCGCGCAAGCACGGTGAATGCTTCATGGGGATGCGGTCGCTGCAGAATGGGTGGGCGGGCCCAGCAAGCCGCAGGCATCGGCTTCGCATTGCGGGGCTGCACGCCGTCACAAAAACCCCAAGGAGACACCCCCCATGCTGCATCGCCGTCTTGTACTTTCCGTGGCCGCCGGCCTCGCCCTGGGCTGCGCCTCGCTGGCCCATGCGGCCTGGCCTGACAAGCCCATCAAGCTGATCGTTCCATTCCCGACCGGGCAGGCCACCGATATCTTTGCGCGCGCCCTGGCCGAGCAACTGGGCCAGCGCCTGGGGCAGAACGTGGTGGTCGAAAACAAGGCCGGGGCAGGCAGCAACATCGGCAGCGAGTTCGTGGTGCGCTCGACCCCCGATGGCTACACGCTGCTGGTGGCGGGCAGCGCGATGGCGGTGAACCAGACGCTCTACAAGAAGGTGTCGTTCGACCCCACCAAAGACCTGGTGGGCATTTCGCTGATTGCCAAGGTGCCACTGATCTTTCTGGCTACGCCGGGCTCGGGCATCACGTCGATGAAGCAGCTGGTGGAGCAGGCGCGCAAGGCGCCGGGCCGCCTCAACTATGCCAGCGCGGGCATTGGGGGCACGCAGCATCTGTCGGGCGAGATGATGAAGTCGCGCGCTGGCGTGTTCGTCACCCACATTCCCTACCGGGGCAGCGGCCCGGCGCAGGCGGATTTTCTGGGCGAGCAGGTGCCGCTCATGGTGGATTCGGTCACGGCCGCGCTGCCGCACATTCAGAGCAAGCGCGCGGTGCCGCTGGCCGTGACATCGGCGCAGCGCTCGTCGCAACTGCCCGAAGTGCCCACGGTGCGCGAGAGTGGCGTGCCCGAGTTCAAGGACTTCGAGGCCGTGGGCTGGCTGGGCTTGATGGCGCCCAGAGGCACACCGCCCGAGATCACCCAGCGCCTGAACCGCGAGGTGGTGGATCTGCTGCGTGGCGAGCCGCTGGCGCGCTTCATCCAGGATCGGGGTTCGGAGCCCGCACCCACCACGGGCGCCGAGTTGGATCGCTTCATCGCCAGCGAAATAAAGCAGTGGGGCGCCGCGGTGAAGGCGTCGGGTGCGTCGGTCGATTAGGGGCTGCCCACACCCTGCGCAGAGACTGCGGCGTTGGCCTCAGGGTGTCCAAGCCGTGCGCCTTCTGTCGCCAGCCCCGGGCCCCGCCCGGCGGCAATGGCCCGGCGCAAGCCGTGCCTCCACCCCGCTGCGCGATACTTGGGCGCATACGGTAGTCGGCACTGCCTGCTCCTGCATACGGGGATGCAGGTGTAGTGCGCCCCATGGCCGAAGGAGTGGCGAGTGAAATCTGCAAGTGATCAATGGTTCGACGAGGCCTACTACCAGCGCTACTACTACGACAAGAAAACCAGTGTGGTCGACCCCGAGCATGCCGAGCGGCTGGGCGACTTTGTGTGCAGTTACCTGCAGTACCTGCGCGTGCCGGTGCAGCGGGTGCTCGATGTGGGCTGCGGCATCGGCCTGTGG
>Ga0208516_100579_pt1 | contig 13402 bp, 10 predicted proteins | sample LakWasM117_HOW13_2_FD_183931 | JGI IMG/M metagenome (GOLD analysis project Ga0208516, IMG submission 183931) | Freshwater sediment methanotrophic microbial communities from Lake Washington under simulated oxygen tension - Sediment Metagenome... | ecosystem: Environmental > Aquatic > Freshwater >...
CCATGGCATCGAGGAAGAGCGGATAGAGCGTGCCCAGCAGCACCGCGCCGCAGGCCACCGCCAGCAGCATGTTGTTGACCAGCAGCGAGGTTTCCTTGGAGAGCAGGCCGAAACGCTGGCCCAGGCCCACGCTGGGCGCGCGCCAGGAGAACAGCAGCAACGAGGCGCCGATCACCAGCACCAAGAAGATCAGGATGAAGAGGCCGCGGCGCGGGTCGGTGGCGAAGGCATGCACCGAGGACAGCACGCCCGAGCGCACCAGGAAGGTCCCCAAGAGCGAGAGCGAGAAGGCCATGATGGCCAGCAGCACGGTCCAGACCTTGAAGCTGCCGCGCTTCTCGGTGACGGCGAGCGAATGGATCAGCGCCGTGCCCACCAGCCAGGGCATGAAGGAGGCGTTCTCGACCGGGTCCCAGAACCACCAGCCGCCCCAGCCCAGCTCGTTGTAGGCCCACCAGCTGCCCAGGCCGATGCCGAAGGTCAGGAAGATCCAGGCCGCGGTGGTCCAGGGCCGCGTCCAACGCGCCCAGGTGGCGTCGAGGTTGCCGCCGATCAGCGCCGCGATGGCAAAGGCGTAGGCCACCGAGAAACCGACATAACCCATATAAAGCATGGGCGGATGCGCCACCATGCCGGGGTCCTGCAGCAGCGGATTCAGGTCGCGCCCGTCGGCAGCGGCCGGCAGCAGGCGATCGAAGGGGTTCGAGGTCACCAGCATGAAGAGCAAAAAGCCCGCCGCCACCAGGCCCAGCACCGCCAGGATGCGCGCCACGAAGAGATTCGGCAGGCTGCGGCTGAAGCGCGCCACCGCCACCGTCCAGACGTTCAGCATCAGCACCCACAGCAGCAGCGAGCCCTCATGGCCGCCCCATACCGCGGCGATGCGATAGGGCAGCGGCAGCAGCGAGTTGGAGTTGGAGGCGACGTAGAGCACCGAGAAGTCGTGGCGCACAAAGGCCGAGGTCAGGCAGGCGAAGGCGGCCAGCACCAGCAGGCATTGCAGATAGGCGCTGGGGCGCGCCAGCGCCATCCAGTCGGCGCGGCCGCGCTGGGCGCCGGCCAGCGGCAGCACGCCCTGGATCAGGGCCACGGCCAGCGCCAGCAGCAACAAAACTTGTCCGAGTTCGGGGATCATTTCTGGGCTCCGTTGGCAGGCGTGGGCGCGGGGCTGAGCGTGCCCTGCATCTTGGCGCGCATCTTGTCGGCACGCTGCAGCGCGTCGGCGGCTTCCGGCGGCATGTAGTTCTCGTCATGCTTGGCCAGCACCTCGCGCGCGGCGAAATGGCCGTCGGCGCCCAGCTGGCCCTGGGCCACCACGCCCTTGCCCTCCTTGAACAGATCGGGCAGCACGCCCTCGTAGCTGACCGGCACGCTCTTCACCGTATCGGTGACGACGAAGCGCACCGTCACGCCCTCGCGCACCACGCTGCCGGGCTGCACCAGGCCGCCGACGCGGAAGGTGCGGCCGACCGGCGCCTCCTTGGCCTCGATCTGGGTGGGCGTGTAGAAGAACACCAGATTGCTATTGAAGGCGTTCAGCACCAGGGCGGCGGCGAGGCCAACGATGGACAGCACGCCCAGGACCAGGGCGGCGCGTTTGTGACGGGGCTTCATCGGTAGGTCTCCGGATCTTTTTCTTGCTCTTGCGCGAACTGCCGCGCGGCAGCAAAGGCCTGGCGCTGGCGATGCCGCACGGCAAGGGCCTCGACCAGCATCACCGCCAGCGTGAGGCCGTAGGAACCCCACACATAGAGGCCATAGCCCCCCATGTGCAGGAAATTGTCGAGCGACTGCCAGTTCATCACGCCTGCTCCCGCGAATGTGTCAGGGCGCGCACCCATTCGGTCTCGCCCTCCTGCTCCAGCACGATGGCGCGCGCCCGCGTGAACACCACCGCGAAGCTGTAGGCCCAGAAGCTCAGCGTCATCAGCAGCATGGCGGTCAGCATGGTGCTCACCATCTTGGGCGCGGCCGTCATGCTGATGGTGGAGCCCTGGTGCAAGGTATTCCACCAGCGCACCGAGAAATAGATGATGGGGATGTTGACCGCGCCGACCAGGGCCAGCAGAGCACCCGCATTGGCGGCGCGGCGCGGATCGTCGATCGCCTCGGTGAGGGCGATATAGCCCAGGTACATCAGCAAGAGGATGAACTCCGAGGTCAGGCGCGCGTCCCACACCCACCAGGTGCCCCAGGTGGGCTTGCCCCACAGCGCGCCGGTCCACAGCGCAATGAAGGTGAACAGCGCGCCGGTGGGCGCCAGCGCACGCGCATACATGGAGGCCATGCGGGCATTGAGCATCCAGCCCCAGGCGGCCCAGAAGGCCATCACCATGTAGATCAGCATGGACATCCAGGCCGCGGGCACGTGGATGAAGATGATGCGATAGGCCTCGCCCTGCTGGAAATCGGTGGGCGCCATCGCGAATCCGACATACAGGCCGGCCAGGCCAAACAGCAGGGCCGAGGCCCAGAACCAGGGCAGCAGGCCGCCGGCCAGGCCGTAGAAGCGCGAGGGGGCGGCAAATGTGTTGAAGCGCAAGGTCATGGCGTGAATGATGACAGCTGTGTCAATCGAGCGAGATGCGCAGCGCCGCGGCCGCGGCCAGCGGTGCGCCCAGCAGGGTCAGCAGCAGCAGCGCACCCTGCAGCGAGAGATGCGCTTGCGGTGAGAGGCCGGCGTCCACCGCCGCCACCGCGCCGGTGCCGAAGATCAGCGTCGGCACGGTCAGCGGCAGCACCAGCAGAAACACCAGCGAGGCGCCACTGCGCAGGCCCAGGGTGAGCGCCGCGCCCACCGCGCCCAGCAGGCTCAGCACCGGCGTTCCCAGCATGAGGCTCAGGGCCAGCGTGGCGATCGCCTGCGCCTGCATGTCGAACAGCACGCCGATCAGCGGCGAGGCCAGCACCAGGGGCACGCCTGAGCTGAGCCAATGCGCCAGCACCTTGCCCAGCACCAGCCACTCCAGGCGCTCGGCGGCCAAGAGCATCTGCTCCAGCGAACCGTCCTGGTGGTCGCTGGCGAACATCTGCGTCACCGACAGCATCGCCGCCAGCAGCGCACACACCCAGGCAACACCTGGCCCTATCAGTTTCAAGGTGTTGGGCTCGGGACCGATAGCGATCGGGAACAGCCCCGCCGCCACCACGAAGAAGCCCAGCGGCAGCAAGGCTTCGACGCGCCGGCGCCGCGCCAGCAGCAGATCGCGTTTGGTAACGGCCCACAGCAGCCCCGTCATGCAGCGCGCCACGGCTCAAGATCGAACTCGCTGGCGCCGGCCAGATCCACCGCCTGATGGCTGGTCAACAGCACCGTGCCGCCGCGTGCGGCGTGGGCCTCGATCAGGCGCGAGAGCATGGTCATACTGTCGCGGTCCAGCGCGTCGTAAGGCTCGTCCAGTATCCAGGTGCGCGGCGTTTCGTCGTCCAGCGCCAGACGCGCCAGCGCGCCACGGCGGCGCTGGCCTTGCGAGAGCGTGCGCACCGCTTGCTCGCGGCGCGAGGCCAGGCCCAACCGGCCCAGCGCCTGGCGCGCAAGGCTGTCGGCGTCGTCCAGGCCCTGCAGTCGGGCCAGAAATGCCAAGGCCTCGCCCAGGGTCAGGTCGTCCTTCAAGGCATTGCTGTGGCCGATATAGATCAGCTGCCGGCCGGCGCCGTCGCGCCATTTCAGCTCCCCCTCGCTGGCCGCCGACAGGCCGGCCAGGATGCGCATCAGGCTGGTCTTGCCGCTGCCATTGGTGCCGCGCAACCAGGTGATGCTGCCGGGCCGCAGCTGCATGTCCAGGCCACGGAACAGGGTGCGGCGGCCGCGGCGGCATGCCAGGCCGCGGGCATTCAGCACCGGGGGCGGGCCTGGCTCATGAATGGGTGCATGCATGGCCCCTATCGTAAAGGCCGCGACTTGCCCGCTCTTGACATTTCGCAAGCCAGCAACGGGCGGCCCCGCTCAACGCCACTTGTAGCTGTAAGTGATTGCTACCAGCGTTGCGCGCTGGTTCGGCTGCTGCCACAGGGTGCTGCCGTCCGAGTAGGCGAAGGGCAGACCCTGGTAGCCCCAGCTCCAGTCGCTCAGGCGCGAACGCTCGTGCACCAGGTCCAGCCGCAGCGCCGACTTGGCGTCGATCTCGTAGCGGCCGAACAGGCGCAGCGAGGTCTGGCGATAGACCACATCGGGCAGGCCGCCGGTGGCTGCCAGCAAGGCCACGCTGTCCGCCCCGGCCTGGGCGTCAAGCGCCTGGGTGTAGACATTGACATCGTCCACATAGCCGAGGTTGCCGCCCACGCTGAACTTGGCCGACAGCTTGCCGCTGAAGCCGGCACCCACGCCGATGTTCTTGTTGCGGAACGAGAGCAGGTAACCGGCGGGCCGCGCCTGGTGCAGGGTCTGGATGCCTTGCGAGAGGTAGGCGTTGAGGTGCCAGTTGTCGGAGAGCGCGTAGTCGGCATCCAGCGCCACCATGTCCATCTCGGTGCGCTGCAGGCCGTAGCTGCTGGGCGAGGTGTAGCGGTCGCGCCCACCCTCGGCGCTGAACTGCAAGGTTAGTGCCTCGCTGGGCTGCAGCTCGGCACGCAGCTTGAGCTTGTCGCGCTGACGATCGGCCAGCGTCGGCATGAAGATCGCCGTGGCGAAACCGTTGGCCGGGTTGGCGGGGTCGTTGACCTCGCTGACGCCCAGACCGCTATTGTCCTTGAGCCAGTTGCTGCCGTCGCGCTGGCTGCGCTCGAAGCCCAGGCTGCCGCTGAAGAACTCGGACACGCTGTGGCGCAGCTCGGCCTTGTAGACCGTCTCGTCGGTGCGCTGGCGCAGCGCGCTCACGCCCGAGATCGCACTGCTGGCGGTGAAGACGCCGCGGTCGATGGCCTCGAACTGCCCCACCAGGGTGCCGCGCAGATTGTTCGTGAAGCGATAGCTCAGCTGCAGCTTGCCGCGCGACTTGGTGCTGGGCAGGCTGCGGTTGGTATAGAAGGACTTGTCCTCCACGTTGTAGAGCTGGATCGGCGTCTTGTCGTCGCGATCCTCGTAGCGCCATTCCGTCTGCAGCGCCAGCTTGGTCGTGGGTCGCAGGCTGAAGCCGATTTGGGCCTGGGTGCTGTCGAGCCGCCCACCCAGATCGGCCACGCCGGCGGGCGCGCCGCTGAAGCCGGCGGCCGCGAAGTTCTGCTGCTGCAGCGCCTGGCCCATGCCCAGCTTGAAGTTCAGCTGCGCGATCGGCGCGAGTGTGACGACGCCGGTGACGTCCAGCTGGTGCGCCTGGTTGTCGGGCGCCAGCGCGATCGGCTGGCTCAGCGCCGTCAGCAGGCCCGGGCTGAGCGGCAGCAGGCTGCCGACCGGGTTGTTGAGGCTGCCAGGGATTTGCGGCGTCAGGGCGTCGTAGCGGTTGTTGAAGAAGGACCCGTAGTAGCCCGCGCTGACGCGCAAGCGCTCGCCCGCATAGCTGAGCCGGGCCTCGACCTGGCTGTGATTCGCATGGATGGGCTCGGGCAGCATCACCAGCGCCGAGCCGGTGCTGATGCCGGTGGCACCGCGGCAGGTCGGCAGCGGCAGGCTGGGGCAGTTCATGCCCACGCCGAACAGGCGGGTGCCGACCTTGTCCTCGGTCTTCAGATCCAGCTCCAGCGACAGGGCCGGGCCGAGCGCCTTCCACAGGCCTAGCCGGAAGCCGCTGCGCTGTTGCTTCAGGTGGAGTTCGCTGCCGCCGCCAGCGGCGCCGGCCACCACTTGGGGGCTGGTCGAGCCGGCGCCGGTGAGCAGCGTGTTGACGCTGTTGGGATCGTGGCGCACGGTCTCGCCGTACTGGGCGCGCAGCTTCCAGTCGCCCTGCTTGTTCCAGCCCAGCGCCAGCTCGCGCGTCTCGCCCAGCAGATCGCTGCCGCGCAACCACATCGAGGTGCCGGCCTCGTCGTCGCGGCGCTGGTAGTCCAGGCTCAGCAGGCCCACCGGGCGATCGCCCAGGCGCACGCCGCTGTACTGGCCGAAGCGCGTGTTGTCGGCGCGCCCGCTGCCCAGCAGGCCCAGCCCGAAATGGATGGTGGACTCGACCTCGCTGGCTCTAGCATGCACCGCGCCCAGCGCGGTGAGCAGCGCCAGGGCCAGTGCGGTCTGCCTTGCGTGAGTCATGATGAATGCTCTCCGAGTCTCAGCGCAGCATCAGATGCGGCGTTGGATTGCTGACCGAGGGGTTGTTGGAACCATGCACCTGGGTGTGGCAGTTCATGCAACTGCGCCCCTGCCAGAGGTTCACCACATTCTTGCCACTGCTGGTGCCGGTGATGAGTGCCGGCTGGCCGGGCTGCGGCGGTGTGAACACGCCGGGCTGACCGCCCACCGCGCCCACGCCACCGGCCACATGGGGCGTGTGGCATTGCTGGCACAGCATCGGCGGGCGCGACTTCAGCATCGCCTGCACCGTGCTGCCATGCGGGTTGTGGCAGCTCGCGCAATCCTCGCTGACCGGTTCATGCTGGTGCACGAAGGGGCCGCGCTTCTCGGCGTGGCAGCTGTAGCAGGTGGCGTTGGTGCTGTCGCGCTTGGCCAGCTTGGGGCCCATCGAGCCATGCACATTGTGGCAGTCCGAGCAGCTCATCTTGCCCTCCGGCACCGGGTGGTGCGAGGGCTTGCTGAGCTGCGCGCGCTGCTCCTTGTGGCAGGCGTAGCAGAGCTCGGTCTGGCCGGCCTTGGCGAGCGCGCGGTCGTCGTTGGTGTGGATCTTGTGGCAGCTGCTGCAGGCCACATCGGCACTGTGGTGCTGGCTGCCGTTCCAGAGCGCGCGCTTGGCGTCCTTGTCGTGGCAGGTCTGGCACACCGCGCTGCTCTCGTGAGCAGGCATCGCCAAGGCCTTGCTGAACATGCGGTCGGGCTTGGGCTGGGTCTTGGCTCCCTTGGGCTTGTGCGCATGCGCCTCGCTGGGGCCGTGGCAGCTGATGCAATCGGGAACGCGGGCATCCTTGCTGGCGGCATGGGCCGAGCGGCTCATGTCGGGCAGGTCGTCGCTGTCGTGACAGGTGACGCAGAAGGCGGCCCCAGTCGGCTCGGCCTCAGCGCGGGCCCAACCCGTGCAAGCCAGCAAGCTCACCGCGAGGGCTGCCATCCAAGCTGTGATACGCATTCGAACTCCCTGCGGGTCTGGCGAGCCGAGCCCGGCGGGCGGCTCATGCCGCCCGCCGCTCGGGCACATCACTACTTCTGACCGTGGACCGCGTCCACACCCTTGAAGCCGCCACTGGCGTGGCAGTCGTCGCAGGTTTCCCGCGGCAGCGCGGCAATCTGACCTTGGGTCTTGTCACCAAAGGCCGAACCACCGAAGGACGTGACGTGGGCGATGGACTTGCTGGAGTCGTGGCAGGCCGTGCAGCTCGAGGCCTTGGGCGAGATCACGCGCCAGTTGTTGGCGTTGGTGTCCACGCTCAGAGGCATGGCGCTGCCGATCAGCGGCTTGGCCACGACGGCACCCAGCGTGCCCAGATCCTGCTTCCAGGACTTGTTTTCATGGCAGGTGTCGCAGTTCAGGCCGACTTGCGGGTAGGCCACCTCGGCGGCGTAGTTCTCGGTTCCGGCCAGGAAGGCCGAACCGCTGGCCACCAGGGTCGAACTGGCGAAGGGCTGCTGAGTCGTGCCCACCGGCGCCGCCGCCAATGCACCGCTGACAAAGCCCGTGCCTTGCAGGATGCCGTCCTTGCCCCAGACGCCCAACACGGTATTGCCGTGGGTGAAGGGGTAGCTGCGGCGCGAGCTGCCATGGATGCCGTGGATCATGCGCTTGAACTGGTAGTTCTCGCTCAGCGCGAGGCCGTTGGTCATGACCGTCGAGGACATGCGATTGGCATCGTGGCAAAGCACGCAGGCTTCTACCGTGTTGCGCGCACCGCTGTGGAAGGCCTCGGACAAGGTGTTGGAGCCCGAGGTCGTGCCGAGCGCGCCATGGCACACGTTGCACTTGTCGTTGGACACCACGGCACGGCGCGCCTGCAAGGTGCCGCTCAAGGCAAGTTCCTTGTAGGTGTGCTTGGCGATGGTGTTGATCAGCACCTTGGGCACCACCTCCGGCCTTGGGTCGGTGGCCCACTTGGCCTGCAGCTTGGCTTCCTTGACCTGGCCAATGCTGATCACGCGTGCGGTGCCAAAGGCCACCGCGGTCGCGCTGTCGTCCGGCACCGGGATGTTGACGGTGTAGTGGTTGGAACCGTCGTTCGTCCCCTTGTAGGCATAGGCATTGGCGGTACTGCCGCCGTTGTTGTAGCTGGAATACTCGGTCTGCCCGGTCGCCTGTCCCACCATGTTCTGGTAGGCCAGATAGAAGCGCAGGTTGCCGAACTTGGTGGTATTGGCGCAGGTGGGGCTCGCCGCCGTGCCGGTGCAATCGGCGGTCACCAGGTTGTAGGCCGCATTGCCGTTGGTCGGATCCGACAGGAAGTACTTGACGGTGACGCTGCGGCCCTTGTGGTCCGCGGTGTCATTGAACGCCACGCTCTCGATATTCATCTTGTACTTGGCGGCGTTCTCTTCGTTCTGGTTCCAGTGCACACGGTCCGAACCGATGTTGGTACCCGCCTTGTGGCATTCCACGCACTGGGCATTGCTCAGTTCCTTGGCCGCCGCACCCGCCTTCACCAAGGTGCCGGCATAGGTCTTGTGGCTGACTTCCCAATCCGAGCCCGTGCCATTGGCGTGGCAGGTCAGGCAGGCCTCCTTGCTGGCCTTGCTCTTCCAGTTGTCGCCCTGAGGCGTGGCCGCATTGGCGCCCGAGTGGCAGACCGTGCAATTGCGCAGGTCCTGCGGGAAGCCCACCTCGGCATAGTCGTGCTTGGAGTTGGAATAGCCCCAGATGGTGTAGTCCTCACCGCCCTTGCCCGTATCCAGCTTGGACTTGAGCAGCTTGCCGGCGTGGATCTTGTGCGCCATGGTCGCCAGGTTGAGGTTGTTGCCGCTGTTGGCATCGACCGTCCCGGGGTTGTGGCACATCACGCAGTACTGCGTGTCGACGCGACCGCCACCGTGCAGGGCAAGCTTCTCGTGGCAACCATTGCAGCTGGCCACATCGGTCATCTTGCGCGTCTTGCTCGGGTCGGTGACCGGCACCGACTTGCCGTTCGCATCGATGGTGAAGTCGAAGTAGGGATTCACCCGCACCGTTTCGCCGGCGGCGTTCTGGTAGCTCAGCTGGATCGCAACGCGGTGCGTCTTGGCAGCATCGAACACCACGCCATTGGTCTGGGCGGGGTCCTTGATGTCGGTCTTGAAGGTGTAGGTGTAGTAGCCGTCCGGGCTGGCGACCAGTTGCGCGGCGAGCAGCGCCGCATCGGTCTGCTTGCCATCGGTGGTGGCCTGCATGGCCGAGGCCAGCACCGGCTTGTTGTTGGGACCCACGGTCGCCGCCGCGGTTTCCTTGCGGTAGATGTAGTTCACCCATTGGTCGGGCTCGCCATTGCTGCCCGGCACCAGCTTGGCGATCGCGAAGCTGACATTGGTGATGGCCAGGCCGGTCTTGAGCTGGCCATCTGAATAGATGGCGAAGTTCACCTTGGGCGGGCTGGCGATGGTGACGGCCGCCACACCGGCATCTTGCACCGTCAGGAACGGTGCCGAGGTGTTGGTGGCCGAGTCATTGCCGGCCACCGCGGCCGCTTTGCTGAGCAGTTCCTTGACCGTCGGCGCCGGCGTGGTGGGGGGCGTGGGCGTCGGTGCAGGAGCCGGATCGGAACCGCCGCCACCGCACGCTGCCAGGGCGATCGCCGTCATCACGGCCATGCCCCATCGAGTCAGCTGCTGCTTCATAGCTTTCTCCTTGTTCCAGGAACTGTCGCCATCGGGTCGACCCAACGGCATATCGGATTTCACATGAACGCTTGTATCGATATGTAGGTCAGCTTCCGTTGTGCTCGATCAAGTCCGCGTCAAGCGCCGGAAAAGAAACCGATCGCCACCCCGGCCAACAGGGTCAGACCCACGGCAATGAGGGAGAAACCCAACACCTTGGAGGCCAGGCTCATGGGCGCCGCCGGTGCGTCGACCACGTACTTGTGAAGTTCGCCGGACTTCAGCAGGCGCTCGTACTCCACCGCATGCTCGCGCCGGTAATGCTCCAGGCTCATCGTGCCGGTGAACATCACGATCTCGAGCGGGAACTTGTCGGGCCTGAAGTGGTTGTTGAAGAAGTGCACGGTGAACAGGAACACTACCGCCAGGAAGGCTTCCTCGCCATGGAAGATCGCCGCCACATTGAAGACCCAGCCGGGCAGCCAGGCACCGGTGACATTAGGCAACCACATCATCAGGCCGCTCACGCCGATGATGGTGACGCCCCAGAACGGCGCCCAGTAATCAAATTTCTCCCAGTAGGTCCAATGCTCGAACACCGGGCGCGGGCCCTTGCCGAAGAACCACTTGAACATGGCCAGCATGTCCTTGCCGTCCTGCAGATTGGGCACCAGCGAGTCGGGGCCGAAGATGCGGAAGGTCTTGCGCTTCTTCCAGATGCGCACTGCGATATAGAACAGGTGCCAGAAGAACACGCCGGCGAAGATCACCGCATTGACGCGATGGATCAGGCCCGCGACCTTGGGCCCGCCCAGCGCCTGCATCACCCAGGGCGCCCAGGCAGCATCCGGGTAGAACAGCGGCATGCCGGTGAGGGTGAGGATCATCAGGCTGAGCGCAAAAGTGATGTGGGCCAGGCGCCAGATCGCACCGAAGCGTTTGAAATGCTTGCCCTGCAGATCCGGCGGCAGCGCATCCAGCTTGACGTGCGGGCGCAGCTTGGCCTGCTGCCTGTCCTTGTACTCGCGGTAGAACCACAGCAGGGTGTGCAGCCAGAAGAAGCCGAAGGTGCCCACCAGCAGCTGCACCATGATCTGGTAGCCGATCCACATCTGCGGATAGCGCTCGAAGTCATGCGGATGGCCATGCGGCTGGAAGCTGGCAAAACCCTTGGGCGCCTCGGCCAGCTCCTTCTTGCCGTTGTGGCAGTTCCGGCAGGTGTCCATGCGGTTGTCCGGATGGACCTTCGAATCGGGGTTCTTGGCCTCCAGGATGCCGTGGCTGCCATGGCAGTCAAAGCACTTGGCGGTGTAGGCATAGCCCAGGGTGCTGATCTGGCCGTGGTAGGTGGCCTTGTAGGACTGGTAATTCTCGGCATGGCAGTTGCCGCAGCTGGCGGTAATGGCCAGCTTGACCGAACCAGCCGAGGTGTTGCCGATGGCGTGCGAGGTGTGGCAATCGGAGCACACCGCGGCCTTGCTGTCATGCTTCTCCAGGGCCGCCTTGCCGTGCACCGACTCCGCGTACTCTTCGAGTTCGTCGCTATGGCATTTCTCGCCACACATGGCGGCACTGTTGCTGCGCCACTGCGCATGCTCGGGGCTGCCCTTGGTGGGGATGGCGAAGCTGTGGGTATCGTGGCAGTTGTCGCAGCTGGCGTTGACCTTGTTCGCATCCTTCTTGCTCACGCGGGCATGGAAGGACTGCTTGTAGGCGGCGATGTTCTCGGCCACCAGGCCCAGACGCGGCTTGGCGGCGGCGCTGCCGTCCTGCTTGGCCTGGTCCCAGAGCTGCTGGTGGCAATCGGCGCAACTGGCCGATTTGGGCAGGGCCGCGCCGTCCTTCTGGTGGCCATTGCCCGGCGCGGGTTGATCCTTGATGGCGCTGTGGCAGGCCACGCATTCGAGCTTGGCATGCACGCCCTTGCCATAGGCCTCGGGCGACATCGTCACCAGCGCGCGCGGCTTGCCCTGCGCATCCGGGACTTCAAGCTTGTGCGTGCCCGTTGCATGGCAGCTCAGACAGGCCTGGTTGTCGGCCGTCGCACCCAGACCCAGCAAGGCCAAACCCAAACCAAAACCCAGTCGACGGGCCCACCGCCCAAATGGATAGCCGCGCATAGCTGTTCTTCTTCGGTTTGTGCCGTGGCCCTTGGCAGGCCTGGATGAGCCAGCCTGAGCCGGCCCCGCGGATGCTAGGTCGCTAGTTGGAGAGAATCCACTGCGCGAGGTTCTTGATCGCGTCGGCGTCCTTCGTATTGATGATCTTGTGATCTTCCTCGGTGCCGTCCTCGAGCTTGACCTTGGGGCCGGTGGTCATGTTCTTGATGGCCTTCTCTTCCCCGTCGGCCTTGCCCTTGTACTTGGCAGCGATCTTCTGCAAGGACGGGCCCTTCTTGTCCTTGTCGACCGCATGGCACTTGAAGCAGTCGTTCTTTTTGGCCAGGGCCTTGGCGGCGTCGGCATCGGCGGCCTGCGCCCCATGCGGGGCAGCGAAGGCGGCGGCAACCAGGGCACACAAGGCCCAGCGCGATGAGAGGCTCTTCGATGTCATCTGGATCAACCTTTCAGTGCTTTGGACAAGCGCCGGATGGAGCGACGCGCGGTCGGGGCCACGCGCACTCCTATCGACAGGTCTAGCCTAACGGGCAGGTGTACCCTACGCACTTGATATAACGCAAGCGCCGGCAGGGTGGGGCGGCAGCGCAACACCCACCCAGGGATAACACTTAGGACCGGGCGCGCTTCGCCAAAATCTCAAACGCCGGCAGGGTCTTGCCTTCCAGCACCTCCAGGAAGGCGCCGCCGCCGGTGGAGATGTAGCCCACCTCCTTCTCGATGCCGTACTTGGCAATCGCCGCCAAGGTGTCGCCACCACCGGCAATGGAGAAGGCGCTGGACGCCGCGATGGCGCGCGCGATCGTCTCGGTGCCGCCGGCAAAGGCGTCGAACTCGAACACGCCCACCGGGCCGTTCCAGACGATGGTGCCGGCCGCCTTGAGCTGCTCGGCCAAATGCGCGGCCGTCTGCGGGCCGATGTCGAGGATCAGGTCATCCTCGGCCACCTCGGCCACCGGCTTCACGGTCGCCTCGGCATCGGCGGCGAAGCGCTTGGCCACCACCACGTCCACCGGGATGGGCACGGCCGCACCGCGCGCCTTCATGCCCGCTATCACCGCCTTGGCCTCGCCCACCAGGTCGGGCTCGGCCAGGGACTTGCCGATCGGCAGGCCGGCCGCCAGCAAAAAGGTATTGGCAATGCCGCCGCCGACGATCAGGCCGTCGACCTTCTCCGACAGGGCCTTCAGGATGGTCAGCTTGGTCGAGACCTTGGAGCCGGCCACGATCGCAATCAAGGGCCTGTTGGGGCTTGCCAGCGCCTTGGTGATGGCATCGATCTCGGCAGCCAGCAGCGGGCCGGCGCAGGCGATCTTGGCGAACTGGGCGATGCCATAGGTGGTGCCCTCGGCGCGGTGCGCGGTGCCGAAGGCATCGTTCACATAGATGTCGCACAGCGCGGCCAGCTTCCTGGCCAGCTCTTCGCTGTTCTTCTTCTCGCCCTTGTTGACGCGGCAGTTCTCCAGCAGCACCAGCTGGCCGGGCGCCACGCTCACGCCATCGACCCAGTTGGCCAGCACCGGCACCTCGC
>Ga0208516_100581_pt1 | contig 13387 bp, 11 predicted proteins | sample LakWasM117_HOW13_2_FD_183931 | JGI IMG/M metagenome (GOLD analysis project Ga0208516, IMG submission 183931) | Freshwater sediment methanotrophic microbial communities from Lake Washington under simulated oxygen tension - Sediment Metagenome... | ecosystem: Environmental > Aquatic > Freshwater >...
CGGAGATGCGCGGGTCCTTGCGGTCCGCCACGGCGGCGGCGTGCGAGACCTCGCCGTTCACGCGCAGCGTGAGGCGCTCGCCCACCGGCCCGGCGGCGAACACCGAGGCCTTGCCCGTGGGCTCGCCCTCGCTCGAACTCGTGGGGTTGCTGCCCGAGATGCCGACCGAGCCGATCCAGCGGTCCTTGGGCTGGCGCGTGATCATGTTGACCACGCCGCCCAGCGCCTCGGAGCCGTAGAGCGCCGACATCGGGCCCCGGATGACTTCGATACGCTCGACGGCCGACATGGGCAGCCAGCCGTACTGGTAGTCGGAGTGGCCCACCACGTCGTCCGAGGCGCTGATGCGCCGGCCGTCGATCAGCGTGAGCGTGTGCTTGCCTTCCAGGCCGCGCAGCGCCAGCGTCTTGCGGCCGCCCACCTGGCGCGGCGAGAGCGTGAGGCCGGGCGCGCCGCGCACGGCGTCGAGCAGGTCGGCGGCATTGCGCGCCTCCAGCTCCTCGCGCGTGATCACGGTGACGCTGGCGGGCGCGGTGCGCGCCTCGTGCTCGGCCAGCGTGGCGGTGACGGTGACGGTGGGCAGCGCCGTGGCGGAGGCCTGCGCCAGCAGCTCGGGCGCCACGGCGGACTGGGCACGCGCCTGCGCGCCGGCCAGCAGCAGCAGGGCGGCCAGGGCCACGGGGCGGCGCGCCAGGGCGCTGTGGAAGGGAGAACGGGAAACGTCAAGAACCATGGTGAAAAACTCCTGAGTCGAAAAAACCAGTGAAGACCCAGGTGGCGGCGGCTGCCGGGGATGCATTCGAGAAAGGGGAAACAGCGGACGGCTTCAGCCCGGCGTGTAGAACGCGGCGGGGGGCAGCTTGCCCCCGAGCAGGCCGGGGTTGCGCGCCATGAGCTGGCCGAAGAAAAACGCCAGCTCCTCGCGCGCCTGCGGCAAGGGCACGGCGTCCATCTGGCTCACGGCGATGGCATCGGCCACCGCCTCGGGCGTGAGCAGGTCGATGTGGCGGGCCATCATGCGGCCGCATTCCATGGCGTTGTCGCGGCACCAGGCCAGCGATTGCGCGTAGGCCCGCGTGATGCCGGCCAGTGCCTCGGGCTGCGCGCGCAAGGCCCCCACGGCGGCGATGCCCGCCTGCGGCAGGCGCGCGGGGCGCTGGTACAGGCGGCCCCATTCCTGCTGCATGTCGGCGCCCCGGTGCAGTTCGGGCGCGATCAGCCCCACCGGGAAGGAGCGCGTCTTGCGCAGCGCCAGCGAGACGGCGGGCTCGGACAGCAGCGCGTGCGAAACGCGGCGCGTGATGAGCAGCTGCATGGCCTCCATGGGCGTGGGCACGTAGCGGATGCGGAAGTCGCGCAGCGGGTCCAGCCCCTGCTTGGCCGCGAGCAGCTGCAGCACGATGTCGGGCATGTCGCCCCGGAAGGGCACGGCGATTTCCTCGCCCTTGAAAGCCGCCAGCGTCTTGCGCGCCGCATCGCGCGTGACGATCCACTGCGAGCCCCAGGTGGAGATGTTGAGCAGCGCAACCCCGCCCCCCCGGTTGTAGAGGTTGGCCGCCACGTTGCTCGGCATGGCCAGCACGTCGGCCTTGCCGCCCATGGCCATCATGCGCAGCTGGTCGGGGTCGCGCCAGGCGGTGAACACGGTGCGCTGCGCGATGCCCTGGAGGGCCCCCGTCTCGGCCATGTGGATCAGCGGCGCCGAGACGATGGCGGGCGGCCCGGCCAGCGTGATCTGCGGCAGCGGCGCGGCCACGCCCAGCGCGGGCGCGGCGGCCAGGGGCGCGGCCAGCCAGGCCAGAGCCTGGCGGCGCGAGAGTGTGGACTGTGGGCTCAAAAATTCATCGTGCATGGTCGTCGTGCTCCACGCCCATCGCGGCCCGGTGCCTCCGAGGCACGGGCCGCAAGGGCGCACCGAAAAATCGAAAGGTCAGAACCTGTAGGTCAGGCCCGCCGTCAGGCTGCGCCCCAGGCCCGGCAGGTAGCCCGGCTGGGCGGCCGTGGCCTGGTTGCGGATGGCGTAGCTGCTGGCGTAGCGGCGGTCGGTCACGTTGTCGGCCTGCAGGTAGACGGCCCAGGGGCCTTCGCGCCATTCGACCTTCAGGCCCAGCAGCGCATACGACTCCTGCTGCGTGCCCAGCGTGTTGGCGTGGTCGGTGGGCGTGCTCACCGGCACCCAGCGCAGGTTGGGGCCGAAGCGCCAGGCACCCATGCGGACCATCAATTCGGCATTGAGCAGGTGGCGCGGCACGCCGGCGATCTGCTTGCCGGCGTATTCGCCCGCGCGGAAGCGGAAATCGCTGTAGGTCCAGCTCGCGCGGTAGTCCAGCGCGCCGGCGCCCATGCGCTGGCTGCCCGCGAGGCCCAGCTCCACGCCCTGGTGCAGCGTGCCGCCCCGGTAGTTGTAGGTGCCGACCTTGATGCCGTTGGCGTCGGTGGTGGAAATGAGTTCATCGGCCACCACGCTGCGGTACACGGCCGCGTTCCACTGCAGGGCCTGCGCGCCCTCGCCCAGGCGGCCCTGGCCGCCGAGTTCCAGCGTGGTGGCGCGCTGCATCTTCAGGCGCACCAGTTCGGCGCTGGCGGCGGCCGGGTTGTTGGGCGCCACGGTGGTGCTGAGGATTTCCCAGTAGGTGGGCGCCTCCTGGCTGCGGCTGAGGTTGGCCCACAGGCGCGTGGTGGGCGAGAGGTCCCAGTTCACGCCGAGCTTGGGCGTGGCGAAGTTCCAGCGCTGGTCGAGCCGGGCCGCGCTGGTGCGGCTGGCGGCGTCGCGCGTGAGCTGGCTCCACTGCAGGCTGCCGAGCACCGTCCAGCCCGGCGCCACGCGCCAGTCGGCCCCGGCCAGGGCCTGCAGGTTGCGGGCGTCCAGGTCGTAGGAGCCGAAGCGCTGCATCTGCTGGCCGTTGGCCGGGTTGGTGGCGTACAGGTCGCGCTCCATCTGGCTCTGCGCCCACGACAGCGCGGTGCGCCAGCCCACGGCCCCGGCCGTGCCATCGGGCCGGCCGCTGGCCTGCCACTGCGCGCCGGTGGTACGGCTGTGCGTCACGGTGTGGCTGGTCTGGTTGTTGAACAGGTCGTCCGTGTCCTGCCAGTACACGCCCACTTCCTGGCGCAGCGTCTCGCTGCCCCAGGTGGAGCGGTTGGCCAGGCGCAGCTGGGTGGCGGCGCGGCGCGGGTCGCGCTTGTAGACGTTGAGCAGCTGGTCCTGCGGCGTCTTGCCGTCGCCCATGACGCCGCGCGGGTCAGTGCCCACGCGGTCCTTGGGCACCACGCTGGGGATCTGGAAGGCCAGGTCGGTCCAGTTCAGGTAGGTGCGGTTCTGGAAGCCGCCGTCGCCCTGGAAGCCCACGTTGGCCTGCAGTGCCTCGCGCTGCGAGGCGGAGTGGTGGCGGTAGCCGTCGTAGCGGTCGCTGCTGACGGACACGCGGCCGTCGAGCCGCTCGCCCACCGCGCCCACGGCGCCCTGCAGGCCCTGGCGGCCGAAGCTGCCAGTTTCGGCCCGCACGCGGCCGCGCTCGTCGGCCCCCGTGAGCGAAACGAAGTCCACCTCGCCGCCCAGCGTGGTGGCGCCCGGCGTGAAGGCGTTGGCACCCCGCCGCGCGCTGACCAGCGCCGCGTTGCGCGGCTCGATCAAGCCGATGATGAAGGAGCCATCGGCCTCGTTCAGCGGCAGGCCGTCCTGCAGTAGCAGCACGCCCCGGTTCACCGGGTTGCTCTGGATGCCCGAGCCACGGATACCCAGGCGCGGCTGGTCGGTGCCGCCAAAGAAGTCCTGCAGCACGATGCCGGGCTGGTAGTCCAGCGCGTCGCGCAGCGTGGCCAGGCGCGCTTCTTTCTGTGGCTCGGCCAGATTGGTGCCGCCGGGCACCTGCTCCAGGCGCTCGCGCTCTTTCTGCACGGTGGGGCGCAGCGGCACGTCGGCGCTGGCGCGGGTCGATTGCACGGTGACGGAAGGCAGCGCGGCGCCTTCCTGCGCCTGGGCGACGCTGCCCAGGGCAGCCATCAGCAGCACACCGGCGATGGCGCGCAGGGGGAACGGAGGGTGGTTGGCAGCCATGTAAATCTTGTTGGGAGTAATTCGCATTTGCAACATCATCCTGGAAACCACCTGTATCCGGCAATGACATTTATCAACGTCCGCCCTCCCGCCGCCTCCCCGTTGCTGCAGCTGGCGGCCCACCCGCTGCTGCGGGAACTCGCGCCGGACGTGCTGCGCGGCCTGTGCGAGCGGGCCGAATTGCGCGCCTACCGCGATGGCGACACCGTGTTCCACGAGGGCGATACCGCCCAGCACTGGCTGCTGGTGGCCAAGGGCCATGTGGAGGTGGTGCGCTTTGGCTGCGACGGCAGCGAACGCGTGTACCACCGCTTCGGCGCGGGCCAGTGCGTGGCCGAGGCGGCCATGTTCATGGCCCATGGGCGCTACCCGATGCAGGCGCGTGCAGTGGGCACCACCACGGTGTGGCGCCTGGAGCGCCAGGCGCTGCGCCAGGCCTGCGCGGCCCACCCCGCATTGGCGCTGCGGCTGCTGGAGGATTTCAGCCGCCGGCTCTACCACTACATCAACGAGGTGGAATGGCTGACCGTGAGCAACGCACCGCAGCGGCTCGCGGCCTTCCTGCTGCGGCTGGCCGCCCAGCAGGGCCAGCAGATGGAACTGCCCAGCAGCCAGCGCCAGCTGGCGGCGCACCTGGGCATCCGCGCGGAAACGCTCAGCCGCCTGCTCTCGGAATGGCAGACGCGCCAGTGGCTGCGCGGCGAGCGCCGGCTGTGGACGCTGCTGGATGCGGCGCCCCTGGAGCAGTTGACGGGCGCGCTGGCGCGCAGTTTCTGAAATCCCCCCAGGGACACGCGGCCGGGGCAAGCCGCTACCATCGGCAGCCTGCCCTTTTCTGACTCATAGAAGCCGCCATGCAAATCGCCACTTGGAACGTCAACTCCCTCAGCGTGCGCCTGCCCCAGGTGCTGGACTGGCTGGCCCGCCAGCCCGTCGATGTGCTGTGCCTGCAGGAGCTGAAACTCACCGAAGACAAGTTTCCATTCGTGGAGCTGCAGGCCGCCGGCTACGAGGCGGTGGCCTTCGGGCAGAAGACCTACAACGGGGTGGCCATCCTGGCGCGCGCGCCGCTGGCGGCCGTGGTGCGCAACATTCCCGGTTTCGAGGATGAGCAGGCGCGCGTGATCGCCGCCACGGTGGAGACGGCGCAGGGCCCGCTGCGCGTGCTCAACGGTTATTTCGTCAACGGCCAGGCGCCCGGCACCGACAAGTTCGCCTACAAGATGCGCTGGCTGCAGGCCCTGCACGACTGGGTGCAAAGCGAGCTGGCGGCGCACCCGCGCCTGGTGCTGTTGGGCGACTTCAACGTGGCGCCGGAAGACCGCGACTCGTTCGACCCCGTGGGCCTGGCGGACACCATTCACCACACGCGCGAGGAGCGCGCGCATTTCCAGGCGCTGCTGGGCCTGGGCCTGACGGACGCCTACCGCATGTTCGAGCAGCCCGAGAAAAGCTACTCGTGGTGGGACTACCGCATGCTCGGCTTCCAGAAGAACCGGGGGCTGCGCATCGACCACATCCTGGTGAGCGAGGCGCTGCGCGGCACCGTGGCAGCCTGCACCATCGACCGTGCCCCGCGCAAGAACCCGCAGCCGAGCGACCACACGCCGGTGGTGCTCACGCTGGCCTGATTTACTATTATTTTGATAGCTAACAGCGCTTGATCAGCAAGCGCTAGAAGCCATTTTTTGCATCATCCGGCGCATCCAGGCCGAGTTCCTGGATCTTGCGCGTGATGGTGTTGCGCCCGATGCCCAGGCGCTGCGCGGCTTCCATGCGCCGGCCGTGCGTGGTGCCCAGCGCGGCGCGGATCAGGCGCGACTCGAAACGGTGCATCAGCCGGTCCCACACATCGCCGTGGCCGCTGGCGAGCAGGGCCTGCACCTCGGCTTCCAGCGCCTGCTCCCAGGCGCTGTGCTCGGGCGCCGGGGCCACCGTGCCGCCCACCGCCACGCCATGCGGACTGGCAGGCACAACATCCACCACCGGGATGCTGGATGAAACAGGCACCACGGGCGCATGGGTTTCGGCCTGCGGCGCGGGTGCGGTAGCCACGCCGCCAGCCCCCAGCAGGGGCGACTCCAGCACCTCGGGCGGCAGGTCCTGCGCCGAGATGACCTGTGCCGGCGCCATGACGGTGAGCCAGTGGCAGATGTTCTCCAGCTGGCGCACGTTGCCCGGAAATCCGAACCGGGCCAGGCGGGCCAGCGCCGCATCGTCGATGCGCTTGGGCTCCACGCCGAGCTGGCGCGCGCTCACCTGCAGGAAGTGGCGCGTGAGCATGGGCACATCCTCCAGGCGCTCGCGCAGCGCCGGCAGGCGCAGGCGGATGACGTTGAGGCGGTGGAACAGGTCTTCGCGGAACGCGCCGTCCTTGACGCGCTGCTCCAGGTTCTGGTGCGTGGCGGCGATCACGCGCACATGGGCCTTGACGGCGGCATGGCCGCCGACGCGGTAGAACTGGCCGTCCGACAGCACGCGCAGCAGGCGCGTCTGCAGGTCGAAGGGCATGTCGCCGATTTCATCGAGGAACAGCGTGCCCCCCTCGGCCTGCTCGAAGCGCCCGCGCCGCTGCGTCTGCGCGCCGGTGAAGGCGCCGCGCTCGTGGCCGAACAGTTCGGACTCCAGCAGGTCCTTCGGGATGGCCGCCGTGTTGATGGCGACGAAGGGCCCGCCCGCCACGGGCGAGTGCTTGTGCAGCGCACGCGCCACGAGTTCCTTGCCCGAGCCCGATTCGCCCGTGATGAGCACCGTGACCTGGCTCTGGCTCAGGCGCCCGATAGCCCGGAACACGTCCTGCATGGCGGGCGCCTGGCCCAGCATTTCGGGGGCCACGTCCTGACTGACCTGGAGCACGTCCTCGCGCTGGCTCTCCTGCACAGCGCGGCGGATGAGCTCCACGGCCTTGGGCAGGTCGAAGGGCTTGGGCAAATATTCAAAGGCACCGCGCTGGAAGGCCGAGACGGCGCTGTCCAGGTCGGAGTAGGCCGTCATGATGATGACCGGCAGCCCCGGCTGCAGGGCATGGACCTTCTCCAGCAGTTGCAGGCCCGAGCCTCCCGGCATGCGGATGTCGCTCACCAGCACCTGGGGGCCGGGCAGTTCTGCCTCACCGGCGCCAAGCTGCGCCAGGGCGTCAAGCACCTCGCGCGGGTGGGTGAAGCTGCGCGTGGGCAGGTTTTCGCGCGCCAGCGCCTTCTCGAGCACGAAGCGGATCGAGGGGTCGTCATCTACTATCCAGATCGGCTTCATGTGTGTTCAAACTTCCACTGGTTGCGTGACTGGAAACCTCAGGGCAAGGGAATCAGGATGCGAAAGTCGGTGCGCCCCGGGACGCTCTCGCATTCGACCATTCCGTGGTGCTGCTGTACAAAGGTTTGCGCCAGCGTCAGCCCCAGCCCCGAGCCGCCGTCGCGGCCCGACACCAGCGGGTAGAAGATTCTGTCCCGGATGGCATCGGGCACGCCCGGCCCGTTGTCAATCACATGCAATTCCAGTGCCAGCCGGTAGCGCTGGCGCCCGAAAGTCACCTGCCGCGCCACGCGCGTGCGCAGGGTGATGCAGGCATCGCCCTGCGCGATGCGCTCCGTCAAGGCCTGCGCCGCGTTCTGGACGATGTTGAGCAGCGCCTGGATGAGCTGGGCGCGGTCGCCCCGGAACTCGGGAATGGAGGTGTCGTAGTCGCGCTGCACGCGCAGGCCATGCGGATGCTCGACCAGGATGAGCGAGCGCACGCGTTCGCAAACTTCGTGGATGTTGACGTCCCCGACCTGGTGCGGATGGCGGTGCGGCGCGAGCAGGCGGTCCACCAGGCTCTGCAGGCGGTCGGCCTCGTGCACGATGACCTGGGTGTATTCGCTCAGTTCCGGGCTTTGCAGCTCCAGCTCCAGCAGTTGCGCCGCGCCCCGAATGCCGCCCAGCGGGTTCTTGATCTCGTGCGCCAAATTGCGGATCAGTTCCTTGTGCGCCTGGGCCTGCTCCAGCAGGCGTTCCTCGCGGTCCTGGCGCACCTGCTGCTCCAGGGGCCAGAGCTCGACGAGCACCTCGCCCCGCGTGTCCGTCGGTGCCACGTTCACATGCACGGGCACCGGGTCCTGGTGCAGGCGCTTGAGGCTGGCCTCGTAGCGCAGGGCGGCAAAGTCGTTGCCGGTGGCTCCGGCCAATGCGGTCTGCAGCAAGGCCGGGTCGGTGAAAAACTGCGCGAACTCCGCCCCTTCGAGCGTGCGCCGCGACATGCCCAATTGCTGCTCCAGCGCGGCATTGGCGTAGAGCACCGAGCCGTCTGCGCGCAACACGGCCACCAGGAGCGAAAGCAGATCCAGGGCCTGCAGGCGCTGCAGCCCATGCATGGCGTGCTGTGCCATGACCGGACGGGTTTAACGGGTGGGAGCGGGCAGCCGCGCCAGCTCACGCTTGATGCCGGCAATATCGCTCTCGCTGCGGGCGACGCTGGCCTTGAGCTCCGCCGTGCGCTCCATGTAGCGCTGGGGGTTGCGCAGGTCGAGCGCGCCCCGCTCCGGGGCACCGTTGTTGTATTCCTTGAGCAGTTCGGCATGGCGCGCCTCGGCCTTGCGCAATTCGGACTCCAGGATGGAGCGCGCATCGGCATCGCGGCTGCGCTGGTCATTGGGATCGACCTTCGGTGCCGATGGCGGAGATGCCGTGGCCTTGGGTCCGGCACCCGATGCGGCCGGCGCGCTGCGCGAGCCCTCCACCACCGTGACGTTGCCCCCCTCCACCAGCTTGCAGCCGCGCTCCTTGGCCTGGCTGGCGTTGTTGGTGTATTCATTGCCGCAGCGGTAGATGCGGTCCTGGGCAGTGGCAGGCGCCGACACGACGGCCAGGCACAGCAGGGCGGGAAGCAGGGTGACAAATGTTTTGTTCATACGGTTTCCTCGCACTCGTGCGTGCAGGGGTTGCGCCAGAGTATCACCCAAACAGGCCCATCTCCAACGCATGGCTGTGATGGAACTGCAACGAACTGCAGTGGGAGTCGGTGGTCGAGGCCGGGGTTCCCGGCACGGGCCGGCCGGGAGCCGTGCCAAGAAAAAGGCGGCCCGTAGGCCGCCTTGGTTGCGCAAGTCCGTCCGGTGGACGGCTTACAGCGAGTAGTACATGTCGTACTCGACCGGGGACACTTCCACGCGGGCGCGGGTGACTTCCTGCATCTTCAGTTCGATGTAGGCGTCGATCCAGGAGTCGGTGAACACGCCGCCCTTGGTCAGGAAGGCACGGTCGGCATCGAGGGCTTCGAGGGCCTGGTCCAGGCTGTGGCACACGGTGGGGACCAGCTTGTCTTCCTCGGGCGGCAGGTGGTACAGATCCTTGGTGGCGGCTTCGCCGGGATGGATCTTGTTTTCCACGCCGTCCAGACCCGCCATCAGCAGGGCGGCAAAGCCCAGGTAGGGGTTCATCAGCGGATCGGGGAAGCGGGCTTCCACGCGGCGGGCCTTGTCGCTGGCCACGTTGGGGATGCGGATCGAGGCCGAGCGGTTTTTGGCCGAGTAGGCCAGCTTCACCGGGGCTTCGAAGTGGGGCACCAGGCGCTTGTAGCTGTTGGTGCCGGGGTTGGTGATGGCGTTCAGGGCACGGGCGTGCTTGATGATGCCGCCGATGTAGTACAGCGCGAAGTCCGACAGGCCGGCGTAGCCGTTGCCCGCGAACAGGTTCTTGCCATCCTTCCAGACGGATTGGTGCACGTGCATGCCCGAGCCGTTGTCGCCGTGGTAGGGCTTGGGCATGAAGGTGGCGGTCTTGCCATAGGCGTTGGCCACGTTCTGGATCACGTACTTCTGCAGCAGGGTCCAGTCGGCGCGCTCGACCAGCGTGGAGAACTGGGTGCCGATTTCGCACTGGCCGGCGCCTGCGACTTCGTGGTGGTGCACTTCAACGGGAATGCCGACGGCTTCCAGGATCTCGCACATTTCATTGCGCATGTCCATGGTGCTGTCCACGGGCGCGACGGGGAAGTAGCCGCCCTTGGTGCGGGGACGGTGGCCACGGTTGCCGCCTTCGAGCTTCGCACCGCTGTTCCAGGGGGCTTCGTACTCTTCGATCTGGTAGAAGCTGTGGCCGGGCTCATTGCTCCAGCGCACTTCGTCGAACAGGAAGAATTCGGGCTCAGGACCGAAGTAGGCGGTGTCGCCCAGGCCGGAGGCCTTGAGGTAGGTTTCAGCGCGCTTGGCGATGGAACGGGGGTCACGCTCGTAGGCCTTGCCGTCGGTGGGCTCGATCACGTCGCAGACCAGCACCAGGGTGGGCTCTTCGATGAAGGGGTCCAGGAAGGAGGTCTTGGGATCGGGCATCAGCAGCATGTCAGAGGCTTCAATGCCCTTCCAGCCGGCGATGGACGAGCCGTCAAACGCCTGACCTTGCTCAAACTTTTCTTCATCGAACTGCGAAATCGGCGCAGTGATGTGCTGCCACTTGCCCTTGGTGTCGGTGAAACGGAAGTCGACAAACTTGACGTCGTTCTCCTTCACCATCTTCATCACATCTGCAACGGTCTTGGCCATCAGGTTCTCCTGGGTAATACGCTGGTTGAAAAATAGTATGCAGGCTTAAAAGCAGTTTACGTGCCAACCAGGCCTGCATGGCAGGCACCGGATAGCGCGGGCATGGCAAGATCATGCACGAAACCGGATGCACCACATTTGTGCAAAACGATGTTTGCGCAAGAAATTCAAAGTTTACGCACCAACTCAGTGCCACACTGAGCACCAATTTTGTGCAAACCTTCTTTCAACTCGGCCCAGGCGGCAGGTACGCTCTCCAACGGACCCTTGACGCCGAGTTCAATATGCCGTCCATGCCGGGGGTGGTCCACGCTCGGCAGACTGAACACCTTGATCTCCGGGTAATTCGACTCGATCTGCTGCATGAGGGGGGTCAAAGCCGCCTCCATCGCTCCATAGACGATGACCGACTGCTCCATCTGCGGTGCGCAGTGGAACATGTGGGCATAGTGCACATCCAGCACCCATTCGATCATGGGCCAGGCCATGACCGGAAATCCCGGGACGCAGTACACACGCCCTTCATCCATCCCCGCACAACTGAAACCCGGTATCTTGTTGTAGGGATTTGGAATGATGGCGGCGCCTTCCGGAAAGATGCCCATGTTCAAGCGGTGCACATTGTCCGGTCGGTCTGCTTCGTAAGGCTGTCCCTGCTCTCTTGCCACATCTTGCATGCGCTCGCGGATCAATGCCTCGGCTTGCGGGTGCAGGGCCAATCCTACGCCCAGGGCCCGCGCGGCGCATTGGCGCGTGTGGTCATCGGGCGTAGCGCCAATCCCTCCCGTGGAGAACACCACATCACCAGACGCGAAGGCCCGGCGCAAGCTCGCAGTGATTCTCTCCGGCTCATCCCCCACATATTCGGCATAGGCAAGCGCCAGCCCGCGTGCCCCGAGCAATTCGATCACCTTGGACAGGTGCTTGTCTGCACGCTTGCCCGATAGGATTTCATCGCCTACAACGATGAGGCCAAACTTCAGGGTCATTGTTTGCCAGGTTCCGGTAATTGGGGCGGCTCCATCGCGACGACGATTGGTGGAGGCGAGGACAGGGCGACCTCCACAGGGGCCGACGCTCCCTGCGACTCGGCTCTCAGCCGCTCCAGAGCGGCCAGGCAGAAATGGGTGAACCAGAGGGATGAGAATGCAAAAACAAGGGTATAGATCCAGATGGCCAGCGGAATCATCACAACGAATGCCGCCATGAACACCAGGCCCGATGCCCAGACAATGGCAGGAGCCGCTCCGAGATAACCACTCAAGATTCCCAAGCCAAGCAGGGAGGTTCGATAGCGGCGAAAGATCTCGACACGCTCTGCCCGGCTTGCATGCTCTGCCAGGGCATCAAAGGCCATCACCCGGTAGGTTAGCCACCCCCAAATGAGCGGCGGAAGCAACAGCACGAGGGGTGGGATCAACCACAAGGGCATTGACACTACCAGGGCGATCAATGCCAGCACTGTCGATCCCAGCGACCAACCCACGCTCAGGATGAAGGATCCCCCTCTCTTTCGCTCCAGCATGGGGAAGCGGCGCTGCGCCACCAGCGAAACCAGTGCCGGTGTCATCAAGACCGCGACCATCAGCAACGAAGCCACCACGATCAAGGGCATGACCATTGCGGCAACGACCAACGGGGCCACAAACGCCCGGACATCACCCAGGCCCAGGCCCTGCAGCCAGTTCCAGAAAGCATCCATCTGGCCCAGTGCATCGAGCCAAGCACGCACAGCACCGACCGCTGCTTCCCAATAGAAATAGCCCAAGCCCCATGTCAAGGCGCCCATCAATACCAGGGGCAGCAGGGAAAGGGCAATCACCCGCGGGTGCAAGCAATACACCACCGAGCGCCAGAAGGAATCAAGCAATGCAGCCATGGGGACAAGCATACCCTCTGACGCTCGCCAGCATCTGATATTACCCCTGCAGGGGGCCACGTCCTACATCTGCAATTTCGCCAGATCCTGCGCATCCAGCCAACGCCATTGGCCCGGTGCCAAGTCAGTTGGCAGTATCAAGCCACCAATCTGCAAGCGGTGCAGGCTTTCCACCCGGTTTCCCACCGCAGCCAGCATGCGTTTGACCTGGTGGTATTTTCCTTCTGTCAGCGTCAGATGCAGGCATCGCGCACCCGTCTGCACGCAGGCAGCGGCACGCACAGGCTTGGGATCGTCATCCAGCACGACGCCAGCGAGCAAACGTTCGATCTGGTCTGGTACAACATCGTGCTTGGCCATGACCTCGTACACCTTGGGCACATGTTTTTTGGGCGAACTCATGCGGTGTATGAACTGACCATCATCACTCAGCAACAGCAGTCCGGTAGTGTCTTGGTCCAGTCGTCCTACAGCTTGCACGCCCTGTATCGCACTCTTTGTCGGACGCTGCCGCAGTGGCGCGGGCAACAGGGTATAGATGCTTGGATAGGTCGATGGCTTTTGTGAGCACTCCGTCCCTACCGGCTTGTGCAGCATCACATAGGCTTTTTCACGGTAGGGCCAGAGCACTTCTTGGACCCGGAATTGCAGGCCCTTGGGCTCAAATGCTTTCGCAGCATCGGTGCAGGGCTGCCAGACAGCATCTGGCGAGGGCTCAAGCACCTCCACCCATCCGTGCTGTACCAGCCCAGCACAAACACGGCGAGTACCAAAACCCTGGGAATAAAGAATGTCCTGAAGCTGCATCATTGGATCATGCGGAATTGTTCCCCCAAGCAGAAACGCCCCGCTCATTGCTGAGCGGGGCGTACTGGGCTGTAAGAGCCTGACGATGACCTACTTTCACACGGGAACCCGCACTATCATCGGCGCAAA
>Ga0208516_100582_pt1 | contig 13348 bp, 9 predicted proteins | sample LakWasM117_HOW13_2_FD_183931 | JGI IMG/M metagenome (GOLD analysis project Ga0208516, IMG submission 183931) | Freshwater sediment methanotrophic microbial communities from Lake Washington under simulated oxygen tension - Sediment Metagenome... | ecosystem: Environmental > Aquatic > Freshwater >...
TGCGTCCTGCCAATCGCTGAGGGCATTCACGGCCTTGCCCCAGGCTTGCTGGCGCGCGCTCCAGGTGGCTGCGTCCTTGCCGTATTCATTGCGCATCTGAAAGGCCATGGCCGCATCGCCGCGCCCTGCCGTCTCTTTCTCGCTGACGGCCAGCAGTTCACGCGCCGCGTGGCCGGCGGCCTTCACGGGCCCAAGCAAGGCCTTCGCCTGGGCATCTTCCGCCAGCAGCGCGGCCAGACGCGTCTCTGCCGTGTCGTATTCCTTGAGCGTACTGCGCACACGAGCCAGGAGGGCCGGGCCACCCTGAAGATCAGTACCGCCCAAGTCACCCAGTGCCTGCACGTAGCCGGAGACGCTGCGCGCCATCACATTGAGCGTTTGCGATCGCGCCGCGTTGTGCACCGTGATGTCCTCCAGCGTGGCCGACAGCGCTTGCATGCGCAGCAAGGAGAGCACCGCCATACCCAGCAGCAACACCAGAATGACGCCAAAGCCCAGGGAAAGCCGGGCCGCCAGGCTGCGCACGGAAATGAGTTGCATGCTTGTCTCTCTGTCTTGTTGGAAAGTGTGGGCGTCCTTCTGCCGCCGCCCAGGCACATGGCATTGCCGGGTGCGCAGCGCGAGGCTACGCCCCGCAGCGCAAGGCATCAACTGTGGAGTTCCGCAATTGACAGGCGGATCGCGGGGCTTGTGGTGTTTATAAGAAAAGTGCCTTTAACGCTTATGCAGAAATCGCTGACAGCTATTAAAACAATAGTTTCGCCCAGCCCCCAGGGACCGCACCAGCCTGCGTCATAAGGGCCGGCGCCCAAGCGAAGTGAGCGCACCTGGGCCTGGTGGCTCTGGTGCGCTCCGGTGCAGTCTGCGGGTGCTAGCGCTGGCGCACCGCGGTGCCCATGGGGCAAGCACCGACAGCGCACTCAGTTGTCTTGCCCTGGTCGGTGTTCCTCGCGGCGCGGGCCGCCGTGCCGATCCCGGTTCTCGGGCGCCTGAGCGCCACGCGGCGCTTGTGCGGGCTGTTGGCGCTGCGCTTGCCTCGGGGCCTGGCGCACTGGCGGCTCCTGTTGCGCACGCTGGGCCTGGGGTTGGCGCGCCTGCTGCGCACGCTGCTGCAATTGTTGCTCCTGCTGCAAGTGCAGGTGCTGTTGCTGCGCGCGCTGTTCCTGCTTCTGCACGGCGCGGGCGGCCTGCTCATTGCGCACCTCTGAATCGCGCTGGGTGTTTTGCTCACGCTGCCCCTGCTCGGGCCGCCGGGCTGGTGGGCGCCGCAGGTCTTGCGGCGCTGCCCCTTCCGGGCGTGGCGGCGGCATGGCGGCGTTGCGCGGCGGCGGCTCATGGCGTTCGCGCGCAGACGGCGGCACGCTGGCCTGCGGGGGCCGCACCACCGGCATGGCCGGTGCATGGGAGGCGTTGGGCGCGGCACCGCCGCGCGGCAGTTCGGGGCGCTGCGACGGGCCGGGCAATGCCTCACGCCGCAGCAGAGTCTCCGCCCGGCCCCGCGAGAAGGCCGGGTGGGAGACCACACGCCGATCCACCGCGGCGGCTGGCGGCGCGGGGTGTGCCTGCGTCAACCGCGAGGCGCCGAACACGCTGCGCGGGTCACGCGTAGGCGTCGGCGGGGCCACCACGCGGGCGCGCTCCAGCTCGCGCGCAGCCACTGGACGCGCACTGCCGCGCACATGCTGGCCCTGGGAAAACGCGGCTGCGGTCACCGCCGTCACGGCGGCCGGCAGGTGCTGGTAGCGGTAGCCGTTGTTGGCATTCGCGGTGTTGTGCGGCGTGTATTGGCCCCCAAACGGGTTCACGCGGCCCAGATAGGCCCTGCTGGCCCGGTAGCTCGGGCGCCAGGCTTCGCCGGGCGCCAGCGGAAACCAGGCCACGCCGGGCTGCGTGGCACCACCCACCGCAATGGCGAAGTTCACGCCACCAGCGCTGCCGCCGACAAAGCCCACCAGCGCGGGCGCGTAAACTGGGTGGGCCGCGCTGGCACCGGGCACCCAGCACCAGCGCGCACCGCGCTGGGCCCAGCGGCCGTAGTGGAACGGGGCAAAGCCCCAGGGTTCGTCATCGATCCAGGTCCAGCCCCAGGGCGCAATCGAGGCCCAGTGGCCGACGCGGTACGGCGCCCAATCCTGCACCGTCACGTGCGGCACCCAGACGGTGCCATACACCGGGTCGCTCTCCCAGTCGCCATAGTTGTCCAGTTGCTGGTAGCCGATCACGTCGCGCGAGACATGGCGCGCCGCCAGCGACTGGTCTTCCGCCCGGTCGCGCGCCTCTGCCCAGCGGTCAAACGGGTCGAGCGCTGGCGCGGTCTGCCCGGCGGCCTGGGCCAGGTCCGCGCCCGCGAAGCTGATCTGCTGGCGCGCGCCCAGGCTGGCCGAGGCGCCGTTGCGGCCGTACACCACGGCGCTGCCCGACCGAACCGTCACGCGCGTGGTGCCGTCGCTCGGGTCCACGTCCAGCCGGTAGTCGCCCGGCTGTGAGGCGGTGAACGCCAGGTTGGGGGTATCGACCTCAAAGCGCTGGCCTGGCGGCAGGCTGCGCAGGCGCACGATCAGGCTGCCCTGGCTGAGCGCGAGCTGCACGGTCTGGTCGTCCAGCACGGAGAAAGCCAGGCTGGTCTGCCCATCCAGCCGCAGCGCAGTCGAGCCGATGTGCAGCTCGGAGCGCGCGCCCGTGTCGTTCCAGAGCCGGTCGCCCTGCGTCAACGGCCGGTTCAGCACCGCGCCGGCCCACTGGTCAAACCCGGCGGGCGCAAAGCTCACCGGCCCGTCAAAGGCATTGAGCTGCGCCACGCGCCCCGGCGGGTCGCCCGCGGCTCCCTGCGCGAAGGCGCCCGTGCCGCACAGGGCAGCCAGCAGCACGAACAGCAGCAGTGCCAGCCACCCACGGTTTGGAAAAAAAGCCTTGGCATGCATGTTGTGCCCCCGCAGCCTGTGGTGGGGCGGCTGCGCTCTTCACCCCACTTCGTAGAACGCGCCAGCGCCGAGAAAGACAACCAATGGGGCGACCAAACCGTCACCGGATGCAACGCGGTGCGCTGCGCCCAGGCCGCGCAAGTCGCTTCGCTGTTTGTGCTGAATCAAACTACAAATAGTGTTTTAACTATATTGTTGACGCTATAGGTAGTGTTTCCTGCCCAACACCTTTGGAGAATTGCATGGCATCCACCCTTGCCACCCTGCCGCGTGAAGTGCTCAAGCGCAGCGGCCAACGCGCCGCCTTTGATGCGGAAAAGATCCGCTCTGCCTTGCTGCGCGCAGGCGCCGCCACGGGCGAATTTTCGGCCGACGAAGCCGCCCTGCTGGCCGCGCAGGTGGGCAAGGTGCTGATCCACCGCTTCCATGGCGAGGCGCCCGGCATTGAGCAGATCCAGGACGTGGTCGAGCAGACCCTGATCGCCGCCAACCACCTGGCCACGGCCCGCGCCTACATCGCCTACCGCGACCGCCACGCCACCTTGCGCGCCGACCACCAGACGCTGGTGAACGTGGAAAGCTCCATCAACGAATACCTCACCCGCGCCGACTGGCGCGTCAACGCCAACGCCAACCAGGGCTATTCGCTCGGCGGCCTGATCCTCAACGTGGCCGGCAAGGTCACGGCCAATTACTGGCTGTCGCACGTCTACACGCCAGAAATTGGCGAGGCGCACCGCAATGGCGACATCCACATCCACGACCTCGACATGCTCAGCGGCTACTGCGCGGGCTGGTCGCTGCGCACGCTGCTCAACGAAGGGCTCAATGGCGTTCCCGGCAAGGTCGAAGCGGGCCCGCCCAAACACATGTCGTCAGCCGTGGGGCAGATCGTGAACTTTTTGGGCACGCTGCAGAACGAGTGGGCCGGTGCCCAGGCGTTCTCGTCGTTCGACACCTACATGGCGCCCTATGTGCGGGTCGATGCCATGGATTACGCCAGCGTGCGCCAGTGCATCCAGGAGCTGGTCTACAACCTCAACGTGCCATCGCGCTGGGGCACGCAAACGCCGTTTACCAACCTCACCTTCGACTGGATCTGCCCCGACGACCTGCGCGAGCAGGTGCCGGTGATTGCGGGCAAAGAGCAGCCGTTCTGCTATGGCGAGCTGCAGGCCGAGATGGACCTCATCAACCGCGCCTACATCGACGTCATGACCACGGGCGACGCCAAGGGCCGCGTGTTCACCTTCCCCATCCCCACCTACAACATCACCAAAGACTTCCCGTGGGAGAGCGAGAACGCGCAACTGCTGTTTGAAATGACGGCCAAGTACGGCCTGCCGTATTTCCAGAACTTCATCAACTCCGAGCTGGAGCCCAACATGGTGCGCTCCATGTGCTGCCGCCTGCAGCTTGATTTGCGCGAACTGCTCAAGCGCGGCAACGGCTTGTTTGGCAGCGCCGAGCAGACCGGCAGCCTGGGCGTGGTGACCATCAACTGCGCGCGGCTGGGCTACCTGTACGCAGGCGACGAGCCCGCGCTGCTGGCCGCGCTCGACCGCCTGCTGGAGCTGGGCAAGCAGAGCCTGGAGACCAAGCGCAAACTGATCCAGCGGCTCATGGACCAGGGCCTGTTCCCCTACACCAAGCGCTACCTGGGTACGCTGCGCAACCACTTTTCCACGCTGGGAGTGAACGGCATCAACGAAATGGTGCGCAACTTCACCGGCGACGCACACGACATCACCAGCGAGCGCGGCCACCAGTTGGCCGTGCGCCTGCTTGACCATGTGCGCGAACGCATAACCGCCTTCCAGAAAGAAACCGGCCACCTCTACAACCTGGAGGCCACGCCCGCCGAAGGCACGACCTACCGCTTTGCCAAAGAGGACAAAAAGCGCTGGCCCGCCATCGTGCAGGCGGGCACGGCGGACAAGCCGTACTACACCAACTCCTCGCAACTGCCCGTGGGCTGGACGGACGACCCCTTCGAGGCCCTGGCGCGCCAGGAGGTGCTGCAGAGCAAATACACCGGCGGCACCGTGCTGCACCTTTACATGGGCGAGCGGCTGTCCAGCGGCGCGGCCTGCCGCGACCTGGTCAAACGCTCGCTCACGCGCTTTCGCCTGCCCTACATCACCATCACGCCCACGTTCTCGATCTGCCCCACGCACGGCTACCTGGCGGGCGAGCACAAGTTCTGCCCCACCTGCGACGAAGAGCGCCTGCAGGCCAAGCGCGCCGCACTCGCGGCGTGACGCGCATCACCGCAAAAAATATGAGTCAAATTGGCCTCTAGCGCTTATCCATCAAGCGCAAGCAGCTATTGATTCAATAGTAAATCAACGGAAAGGCCTTGCCCCTCCGTTGCCCCCGGGCGGCGCAGCACACGCTGCGGCATGCCCCCTTTTCACCCTGAAGGAGAACATCCATGAGCCACTTTTCCACCACCGAACACCAAGCCCTGTCCGACGTGCAACTGACCGACGCCGAGCGCCAGCCCTGCGAAGTCTGGACCCGCGTCATGGGCTACCACCGCCCCGTGGCCAGCTTCAACATCGGCAAGCAGGGCGAGCACCACGAGCGCCAGTTCTTTGCCGAAACCCCCTGTGGCCGTTGACCTGCAAAGCCGCCCCCCGCACCGGCCTGTGCCGGTGCCCGTGGTGACGGCGCATGCAACACACGCCGAAGCTGCGCTACTGCGCATCGGCGGCATCACACCGCTCACCACCATCGACTTCCCCGGCCGCCTGGCCGCCGTGCTGTATTGCCAAGGCTGCCCCTGGCGCTGCGGCTACTGCCACAACCCCGAGCTGCTGTGCGCCACCACCCCCGCTGCCGTGCCGTGGCCCGAGGTGCTGGCGTTTCTCAAAAGCCGCCAAGGCCTGCTCGACGGCGTCGTCTTCTCGGGCGGCGAACCCACGCTGCAAGCCGCCTTGCCCGCCGCGCTGGCGCAAGTGCGCGCCCTGGGCTTTCAAACTGCCCTGCACACCGGCGGTATGTACCCCGAGCGCCTGCACGCGCTGCTGCCGCTGCTCGACTGGGTGGGCCTGGACATCAAAGGCCCGCTGCACGCCTACGATGCCATCACCCGCACCCCTGGCAGCGGTGCCAAAGCCTTCGACGCGCTGCGCCGCCTGCTCGCCAGCGGCGTGGCCTGCGAGTGCCGCACCACCTGGCACGCGGGCCTGTTCAGTGTGGATGACCTGTTTGCCCTGGCCGACACGCTGGCCGATGCAGGCGTGGCGCACTGGGCGCTGCAGGAATGCCGCGCGCCGGGCGCGGCCACCTGGGCGCTGACCGCCGGACAGGTGGAGCGGCTGGGGGCACGGTTTGCGGAGTTTGTGGTGCGGCGGGGGTGAGGGGGCTTGCAAACGCCAATGGACAAGCGAGTGCGAGCGAGCTTCCAGGCTGGATGCGGGCACGCTGGTCGCGCCAGCGAGTGAGTACCATCGGCTGGAAAAGCTCATTCAGGGGGGAGCGTCAAGTGTGCGTTTCAGAATGATTGCGTTCAGTCAACTCGGTGTAACTCCAATCAGGCGCAGACCTTGAACAACTACCCTCAATACAAGCCGCTTAGAAACCTCCTGCGTCAGTACAACCTACATGGCTCAATCGAGGACTTATGGTGGTACTTTCAAGCGGTGGATCGTCCCTCCTCGAATGAGAGCGTTTGGACCGGCGAAGGATTTACCAAAATCAAGGAAATCCTTTACAAGTGGGAGATAGCCCTACTGGCGCGCGAAATAATCTTGAACGCGACCCCGAAGGGAAAGCTACGTTTTCGCCCCTGGCCTAACATGGCACGCGCGCTCAACATGTTGCGTCAAGTTACCAACGACATGGCTGGCCCCCACATGACATCAGATCAGGCGTACAACAGCTTGAACCCCACGGGTCATCTTCAGTTTCCGTGGCAACGTCAGCGTCAGTTCAATGCGCTGATGCGCTACTTCAAGGTGTTCTCAGAGCGTGATGTGGAGCGCCTTCTCGTGCGTGAAACTGGGGTCAGCACGAAGGAATGGTTTTTGGTGGGCTTTGCCACCGTCGGCCTTTTACAGCACGAATGCGGAATCTCCTCTCACCAAGACTATCGCCCATTGGGTATCGAGCTGGATCGATCCAAAACGGTGTTTGACAAACTGTCGCAGCCCTTCGAGGAACTTCGAGCAAAAATATACGACGCAGCCAAGTATGACGACACTTGGATGTACACCTGGAACCCGTTCGAAGGCAAACCACTCGTGGGCCTGGATCCGACGCACCCTGAGCGTCTCCATTGCCCTATTCCATACTATGTCTTGAAGCGCGCAAGCCAAGGACTCTTCTACGAAATCGATCAAACTGAAGGCTTCAATAATCCGTTCGGTGCTTCGTTTCAAGCCTACCTGGGTGAGGTGCTGAGTGAGACATTTCCAAGCCCTCATTTCACGATTTATGAGGAGCGAGAGTACAAGGTGGGACGCTATCGAAAAGATGGCGTGGACTGGATATTGACTGACGACCAAGCGAATTTGTTTATCGAATGCAAGGCCAAGCGCATGACCGTGGGCGCTAAGTCGGCGGTTGACCCAGCAATCGTTGGCCAGCAAGTGGACTACTTAGCGAAAGCCGTCATACAGCTCTATAAGAACATAGCTGACGCATTGGCGGGCCACACGCACTGGCCGCGAAACGACCGGCCAATTTTTCCGCTCGTCGTGACGCTCGAAGACTGGTACTTGCTTGGCACGTCAGCAGACCTTTTGGCAGAGGGTGTGCGCACAAAAATGGCAGAGGCGAACCTTGACCTCACATGGCTTGACACCATGCCCTACACGGTGGCCTCATGCGAGGACTTCGAAGACGTAAGCCCAACGATTGCTGAGGTAGGCATTCATGTGTTCTTCAGCTTGAAGCACTCGGGCGACCAGCAGCGCTGGATGATCCAGTCTTTTGCCAAAGAACACTTCAACGAGGTGTACCGAAGAACGGTTCACCGAAACCTCTTCAGAAAAGAGTGGGACCGAATTCTTCCGGAAAATGTTCTGCCCTTCAGACTCAAGAGTACTTAGTCAAGGTTGTCCTGATCAGGCGCCTACCCGCTGTTTTGGTTTACTGCCGGAGGCATTGGATGGAAACACATCATCAGTGCGCATGAGGCGCCAATTACGCAAACAAACTGCGTGTAATTTGCTTTAAAGGCACAAAAAATTGTGCAATTTGGCCTGTGGTTTGCGTTCTGCGTTTGATCCAGATCAGTGCCACCACCCCCTTGCCGCCACGATCATCCGGGCTTTGCAGACCCCCCCCGGAGACACCCCATGACCCTCGGCCTTGCGCTGCTGCGCGCCCTCAAGAACCACGGCGCGCAGGAAATTTTTGGCATTCCCGGCGACTTCATCCTGCCGCTGTTCAAGCAGATCGAAGAAAGCCGAATCCTGCCGCTGCACACCCTGAGCCACGAGCCCGCGCTGGGCTTTGCCGCCGACGCCGCCGCGCGCATGCACTGCGGTCTGGGCGTGATGGCCGTGACGTATGGCGCAGGGGCCCTCAACGTGGTCAACGCGGTGGCCAGCGCCTATGCCGAATGCTCGCCGCTGGTCATCCTTGCCGGGTGCCCCGGCGAAGTCGAGGCGCATTCGGGCCTGGTGCTGCACCACCAGGTGCGCAGCATTGATTCGCAACTGCGCATCTTCAGCGAGATCACCTGCGACCAGGTGCGCCTGTCCAACGCCGACACCGCACCCGAAGACATCGCCCGCGTGTTGCGCAACTGCCGCGAATACTCGCAGCCCGTGCTGATCGAAATCCCGCGCGACATGACGCTGCAGCCCATGCGCGAGGTGCCCGTGCTGCCGCCGCGCAGCTTCAACGCCGAGGCTGTGGCCGAGGCCGCCGACGAATGGCTGGCGCGCATCCACGCCGCCAAAAAACCGGTGATGGTGGTCGATGTGGAAGTGCGCCGCTTTGGCGTCGAGGCGCGCGTGGCCGAGCTGGCGCGCCGCCTGCAGTTGCCCGTGCTCACCACCTTCATGGGCCGGGGCCTGCTGGCCGAAGACGGCGTTGATCTGCACGGCACCTACCTGGGTGTGGCGGGGGCGCCCGAAACCACGGCGCTGCTCGACGACTCGGACCTGCCCGTGATGCTGGGCGCCATCCTGTCCGACAGCAACTTTGGCGTGAGTGCCCAGCGCATGGACTTTCGCCGTGCGCTGATTGCCGCGCACCGCGAGGTGCGCGTGGGCCACCACGTGTACCACGACATTCCGCTGGCCGCGCTGGTCGAAGCGCTGCTCGAACGCATCCCGCCCGCCAGCGGTACGCGGCGCGCCCTGCCGCCCCAGCCCGAGTATCCGCGTGGTCTGGTGGCCGACGATGCACCGCTGTGCGCGGGCGACCTGAGCCGGGCGCTGAACGACCGCATCCTGGCACACGGGCCGATGAACATCGTCTCGGATATGGGCGACTGCCTGTTTGCCGCGATGGAACTGCTGCCCACGCCGCTGGTGGCCCCCGGCTACTACGCCACCATGGGCTTTGGCGTGCCCGCCGGCATCGGCGCGCAGGTGGCGACGGGCGAGCGCAGCCTGATCCTGGTGGGCGACGGCGCTTTCCAGATGACCGGCTGGGAGCTGGGCAACTGCCCGCGCCTGGGGCTGGACCCCATCGTCATCGTGCTCAACAACCAGAGCTGGGAAATGATCCGCGCCTTCCAGACCGAGTCGCAGTGCGCGGCGCTGGGCGACTGGCGCTTTGCCGACATGGCCAACGTGCTGGGCGGGCGCGGCCACCGCGTGACCACGCGAAAAGAGTTCAAAACGGCCCTGGACGCCGCCTTTGCCGAACGCGGGCGCTTTCAGCTCATCGAGTTCATGGTGCCGCCGGGCGACAGCACGCCCACGCTGCAGCGCTTCTCGGAAGGCATCCGCGCGCTGCGGGCGCGGGCGGCGGTGGCGTGAATTTCGGAGATTGAGCGCCTCACGCCACCCGGTTCCACTCCAGCGCCCGGCTGCGCCAGTGCTCTTCGATGGTCTGCGTGAAATCCGCGCGCACCAATTTCGCGCGGTTCTCCAGCCAGTCGGCGTTTTCGCGGCGCACCACGATGCCTTCGAGGTGGCCCTGGCGGAACTGGCTGTCGTGGGCGTGCACCCAGTCGCGCAACTGGTCCAGCGTGACCTCGCCCGCGTACAGGCAGGGCACGGTGTTGAAGCCCATCTGCGCCGCCCAGGCGTTGCGGCGCTGGGTGCTCCAGAAGCGCTGTTCCTGGCGGTCGTACACGTCGAACAGCATCCACCAGTCGGGCAGGGTGGCGTAGTCGAGCGAGTGGCGCGCGGCGCACCATTCGCCAAACGCAACCAGGTGGGTGCCCAGGGCGTCGAAGAGCTTGTCTTCGTGCGCGGCCAGCCAGGGGCCCAGGCGGGCAAATTGGCCGTGGAAGGGCTGGGGCAGGTACTGGCCGCGGTTCTGGGCGCGCAGCACGCCGTCGGGCGAGACCGAGAAGCCCAGGTTGGCGCCGTCGAGCTTTTCCTCCAGCACCACGGGGCCGGAAAGGATGTCCTCGGCCTCGGCGGGGGAGAGCACTTTGTCGTCGCGCGGTTCGCCCGTGGCCAACCAGGCGATGTGGGGGGTGTGGGGGAAGCGGAAGAAATCTTCGGACATAGGTGCCTTTATTTTGCGCGCCGCATGGGCGGATGTTTCTGGCGCCAGCGCGCCTGCAGCCAGTCGGGCAGGAGGTTTTCCACCTCCAGCCCGACGCTGCGCAGGGTCTGCTGGCAGTCGATCCAGTCGGTATCGGCGGCGTTGGTGATCTGGGTGGCGTAGCCGGCGTCCAGCGCGGCCAGCGCGGCGGCCACCATCTTGCGGTCGGCCAGGTCGGTCACCGCCTCGGCCAGTTCGGGCGGCAGCACGGCGTTGCCGTTCTTGTCGAGCAGCACATCGACCCACACCACCTCGTTGCGGTCGATCTTGTGCACCATCGCCAGCCAGCCGTAGTCCTGTTCGGTGAGCTTGTGCTGGTATTCGCCGCAGACATGCCAGTCCACATCGAGCACGGCATGGCGCGTGGGGTCGGCCTCAAAGGCTGCTAGCCAGTCGAACACCTGCTGGCGCAGGGCGGCTTCCTCCACGGGTGTGGCGTCGGGGTGAAAGGGCGAGCCCGTGTCGGCCGCGCTGGCGACGATGAGCACATTGGTGTCCACCAGGCGGGCCTGCATCTCAATGGTTCCTTGCGTTGCAAGATGTCTGCGGCGCCTGCAATGGGCGTGGCCCGGCCAGGGGCCACCGCGCAAGGGCCGCCAGTACCTGAAAGTCCGGGCGCTGGTGGCGTCCCCCTTCCGCAGCGCGTAGCGCTGCAAGAGAAGGGGGAAGGCGCGAAGCGCCACAGGGGGTTGTCATTTCTCTTCGCGCATCCGCTGGGCACGTGCCCGGGCCTGTTCGCGGGCCTCGCCCATGGCGTCGCCAAAAAAACGCGGCGGCCAGTTGCGCACGGTGCCGAACGCGTCCACCTCCAGCGGCACCAGCACGGCGTCGGCGCCGCGACGCTCGACAAACAGCATCTGGCATTGCTGGGGGCTGGTCTTGCGCTGCGCCATCAGCGTCTGCATGCGGCGAAACAGGTGCTCGGAATGCGTCTCGACAATGAACTGCACCTGGCGCTGCTGGCTGACCTGCGAGAACATTTCAGCGAGCACGGCCTGGGCGAGAGGGTGCAGGTGGATTTCGGGTTCCTCCACCAGCACCGTGCTGCCGGGCGGCGCCCAGAAAGCCATGGCCAGCACCGGCAGCACCTGGGCCACGCCCACGCCCACGTCGCGCAGGTTGGCGACGACGCCGTCTTTGTGCACCACCACTTCGTAGCGGCTCGATCGTCCCACCTGCCGCACGCCAATCTGCTCGGCCATGCCCATGCGCTGCAGCCAGTGCGAGACGCTGGCCAGCGTGGCGCCCTGGGTGTCGGACTTCTGCAGCGCATTGGCCAGCAGCGACTCAAGCACCTGGTTGCCGTCGCTGCCCAGTGCGCCCGGGGCCGACTTGCTCCAGACCTGGTCGCGCGCGGGCTGGCGGCGCAGCGGGCCGAGGTACACGATGGCTTCGAGCTCGCGGCGCAGCGCCAGGCTCAGGTCTTGCAAGTGCGCGCCGTCAGCCCCCAGCAGCGCCAGCGCCTCGGCAGAAAAGGCAATGGAGCGCTCGGGCGCGTACTGCGGCCCCTTGCCGCGCGGCTGGGCTTCGCCGTCCACCCACACCGCGTACGCGCCGCGCTCGCGCCGCACCACACGAAAGCGCCGCGCCACGGTGGACAGGCTCAGCTCCTGCACCACCACGGCGCCGCTGGCCGTCTGCCCATAGCTGCAGGCAAAGCGCGCGTGGCGCACGCGCTCGCCTTCGGGGCGCTCGAATTCCAGCGTGATCGAGAACTGGCGCGGCGCCGCGACGCCGTGCGAGAGCACGGCATCGAAACCACCGAAGTGGAAGAAATCATTGGCCTCGTCGCCCCCCAGGTTCAGGTGCACGGTGCGGTCGGGCGCGGCCGCCGTTTGCTTGAGCAGCAGCAGGCTTTGCAACAGCGTCGATTTGCCCGAAGAGTTGGTGCCCAGCAGCATGCTCACCGGCGCCAGCCGCACGGGCCCACTGTCGCGCCAGGCTTTGAGGTTTTGCAGGTGGAGGAGCTTGATCATGGCAAGGGCATCTTAGGGTGTGCCTAAATTCAGAGAAAAATGGGCTCTAGCGCTTATCCAGCAAGCGCTATCAGCTATTAAATTCATAGCTCACTCCTTGAGCCCCAGACGCCGCGCCAGCTTGTGCAGGTTGCTGGCGTCCAACCCGAGCTGGCGGGCCGCGCGCGCCCAGTTGCCTTGGTGGTGCACCAGCGCTTCCTGCACGCACTGGCGCTGACAGGATTCGAGGGCATCGCGCAGTGTGCCGGCAGCCATGGCCGGGCGCGGCACGGTTGCCGCTTCGGTTGGCGCGTGGGCAGTGGGCTCAGCCGGGCTCTGCAACGCATCAAGGTCGAGCACATCAGGCTCCAGGGTCACGATGTCGCTGCGGCGCGCGCCCCGGCTGAGCGCCTTGAGGGCAGCGCGGCTGACGACATGCTCCAGCTCGCGGACGTTGCCCGGCCAGTGGTAGCTGCACAGCGCCGCCTGGGCGGCACTGGACAAGCGCAGGCTGCGCAGCCCCAGACGGGCGCGGTTCTGCTCCAGAAAGCGCCCCGCCAGCAGCAGCACATCGTCGCCCCGCTCGCGCAGCGGCGGAATGGGCACGGGGTACACCGAAAGGCGGTGGTACAGGTCGGCGCGAAAGCTCCCGGCAGCCACCAGGTCGCGCAAATGGCGGTTGGTGGCCGCCACCACGCGCACGTTCACGCGGCGTGGCGCGTCGGCGCCCAGACGCTGGATCTCGCCGTTCTGCAGCGCGCGCAGCAGCTTGGCCTGCACGGGGAGGGG
>Ga0208516_100586_pt1 | contig 13305 bp, 9 predicted proteins | sample LakWasM117_HOW13_2_FD_183931 | JGI IMG/M metagenome (GOLD analysis project Ga0208516, IMG submission 183931) | Freshwater sediment methanotrophic microbial communities from Lake Washington under simulated oxygen tension - Sediment Metagenome... | ecosystem: Environmental > Aquatic > Freshwater >...
CATTTGGCGAAGAATGCTGACCGTCAGCAATGCCTCCTGGCCACTGGGCGCATAGCCCGAAGCCCCCGCCTCCTGGTAGCCCACAGGTGCCGCCTGGCTGCCGGCCCAGGCAGAAGCGGTCGCCCAACCCGAGCGCCCCTCCCCCGCTCCCGGTCCGTACCAGCCACTGCCAAGCGCGCCCTGCGGGTAAGCGGGCTGCTGCGGTACGCGCGCGCCCCAACCCACCTGCTCAACGCCATGTTCGCGCAAACCTTTCACCGCGCGCTCGTATACCCCCACCAACTGTTGGCTCAGGTAGGGCCGCATATGCTGCATCCACGCCTCGCGCATCGGCGCGATGACTTGCGTGTCGGCGATGGCGCGCTGCAGGGCGCGAATGTAGTTCTCAGGCCGCAGCGGGTTGCGCTCCGGCTGCACGCGTGGCAAACCCTGGGCCGCGCTGACCAGGCCATTGAGCTCCGACAAGATGGCGTCCGTGGTGTGCAGCGCCATCTGCTGCGCCCGGGAGAGTTCGACCTGGGCCTGGACTTCATCGTCGTCCACCAAGGTGAGTTCACCGAAATCCAGTGCGCTGGACGCTGCGGGCTTGGAAGCAGGCGCTCCCGAGCCATCGGCAAACAGCTCCAGAAGCACCATCGGGTACGCCTTGTTCAGGCCCGCGTGGTGCTCGCGCAGCAGCTTCTGCGCCTCATGCGCGAGATCGCGCTTGGCGATGGCCCGGGTTTCGGATTCCTGCTTGGCCAGCTCGTCCAGCGTGAACTTGACGAGCTGGTCCATCAACGTCTCGCCTTCCCGCACGGCCGTGACCACACAAGCCCGAAGTACCGCTCTGGAACGAACCGCAGACAGAGTCATGTTGGCAGAAACTAAAAAGTCAATGAACTGCTTGAATACTACTTCAGCGCCTTGAAACGCATGCGGTGCGGGCGCGCACCCTCTTCACCCAGGCGTTTCTTCTTGTCGGCCTCGTACTCCTGGTAGTTGCCGTCGAAGAACGTCCATTGGCTGTCGCCCTCGGCGGCCAGAATGTGCGTGGCGATGCGGTCGAGGAACCAGCGGTCGTGGCTGATGACCAGCACGCTGCCCGCATATTCCAGCAGGGCGTCTTCCAGGGCGCGCAGGGTTTCCACGTCGAGGTCGTTCGAGGGCTCGTCCAGCAGCAGCACGTTGCCGCCCGCAATCAGCGTCTTGGCCAGGTGCAGGCGTCCGCGCTCACCGCCCGAGAGCATGCCCACCTTCTTTTGCTGGTCAGCGCCGTTGAAGTTGAAGCGGCCGCAATAGGCACGGCTGGCCATCTGGAACTTGCCCACGGTCAGGATGTCCAGGCCGCCCGAGACGTCTTCCCAGACGGTTTTGTCGTTGGCCAGCACATCGCGGTGCTGGTCCACAAACGCCATCTTCACGGTCGAGCCGACCACCACGGTGCCGCTGTCGGGCTGCTCTTTGCCCGCCAGCAGCTTGAACAGCGTGGATTTGCCCGCGCCGTTGGGGCCGATGATGCCGACGATGGCGCCAGGCGGCACGGTGAAGCTCAGGTTGTCGATCAAGAGGCGATCGCCAAACGACTTGCTGACGTTGTGGAACTCGAAGACCTGCTGACCGAGACGGTCGGCCACGGGAATGAAAATCTCCTGTGTCTCGTTGCGCTTCTGGTATTCCATGTCGCTCAGCTCTTCAAACCGGGCGAGGCGCGATTTGCTCTTGGCCTGGCGGGCCTTGGGGTTCTGGCGCGACCATTCCAGCTCTTTCTTCAAAGCCTTGGCGTGGGCTTCTTCGCTCTTTTGCTCTTGCGCCAGGCGCTCGCCCTTCTGTTCCAGCCAGGTGCTGTAGTTGCCCTTCCAGGGAATGCCGCGGCCGCGGTCCATTTCCAGAATCCATTCGGCGGCGTTGTCCAGGAAGTAGCGGTCGTGGGTGATGGCCACCACGGTGCCGGGAAAGCGCTGCAGGAACTGCTCCAGCCAGTCCACCGACTCGGCGTCCAGGTGGTTGGTCGGCTCGTCGAGCAGCAGCATGTCGGGCTTGGACAGCAGCAGGCGGCACAGGGCCACGCGGCGCTTTTCGCCACCGGAGAGCAGGCCAATCTTGGCGTCCCAGGGCGGCAGGCGCAGTGCGTCGGCGGCAATCTCAAGCTGGTGCTCAGAGTCGGTCCCGGCGGTGGCAATGACGGCTTCAAGCTGGGCCTGCTCGGCGGCCAGCGCGTCAAAATCGGCGTCTTCGGCGCCATACGCGATATAGACCTCTTCCAGACGGGCCTTGGCGGCAAATACCGCACCCATCGATTCCTCGACCGATTCGCGCACCGTGTGCTCGGGGTTGAGTTTGGGTTCCTGCTCCAGGTAGCCGATAGACAAGCCTGGCATGGGCAGGGCTTCGCCTTCGAACTCCTTGTCCACGCCGGCCATGATCTTGAGCAAGGTGGACTTGCCGGAGCCATTGAGGCCCAGCACGCCAATTTTGGCGCCTGGGAAAAATGAGAGCGAAATGTCCTTCAAGAGCTGGCGCTTCGGGGGCACCGTCTTGCTGACGCGGTTCATGGAGTAAACGTATTGGGCCATCGGTAGAAGGTCGGTCCTGCTGTGCAAAAAAAGAGCGGGCGTTGTGCCCGGCGAACAAGCTCAATTATCGACCCATGCGACAATAGCGGCTGTCGTGCACTCCAGCTGTGCGCGATATCAGCAAACTGCTGGGGACGAAGCAACACCGCTTGCTGGCGCCCACTGTTGAACCTTATCAGCCTAACACTGGCTCGGCACCCATCGCAGGGCGCCTCGACAGGCCGATACCCGGCGCCCGGATGGGCGCATCACTTCAATGACTTTTGACGATCTGAATCTGGCTCCGGCCATCATGAAAGCCGTGCGCGAGCAAGGCTATGAAACCCCCACGCCCATCCAGGCACAGGCCATTCCGGCCGTGCTGGCCGGGCACGATCTGCTCGCTGGCGCGCAGACCGGCACGGGAAAAACGGCCGCTTTTGTGCTGCCGCTGCTCGACCGCCTCTCACGCGAAGAAGCGCCGAAAAGCAAATTCGGCGGCAAAGGTGTGCGTGCCCTGGTGCTGACCCCAACACGCGAGCTTGCCGCACAAGTCGAGGAATCCGTGCGCCAGTACGGCAAACACCTCGATCTGAACTCCACCGTGGTCTTTGGCGGCGTCGGCATGAACCCGCAAATTGACCGCATCAAACGCGGCGTTGACGTACTGGTGGCCACGCCTGGCCGCCTGCTCGACCTGCAGCAGCAAGGGTTTCTTGATCTCTCCACGGTGCAGGTGCTGGTTCTTGATGAAGCCGACCGCATGCTGGACATGGGCTTCATCCACGACGTCAAGAAGATCCTGGCGCTGGTCCCCAAGGACAAGCAAAGCCTGCTGTTTTCGGCAACCTTCAGCGACGAGATCCGCGAACTGGCCGCCACGTTGCTGAAAGATCCGCTGAGCATCCAGGTGACGCCGAGCAACACCACGGTGCAGCGCATCTCGCAGGTGATCCACCCGGTGGGCCGCGGCAAGAAGAAGCAAGTGCTGGTACACATCATCAACGAGCACAACTGGAGCCAGGTGCTGGTGTTCACCCGCACGAAATTCGGCGCCAACAACGTGGCCGAATTTCTCACCAAACATGGCATCAACGCCATGGCGCTGCACGGCAACAAGAGCCAGAGCGCCCGCACCCAGGCACTCGCTGGATTCAAGAGCGGCGACATTCGCGCGCTGGTAGCCACCGATATTGCTGCGCGCGGCATCGATATCGACGATCTGCCGCACGTAGTGAACTATGAAATCCCTAACGTCCCAGAAGACTACGTGCACCGTATCGGCCGCACCGGCCGCGCAGGCGCCAGCGGTGAAGCCGTGAGCCTGGTGTGCATGGACGAGGAAGGCTTCATGATGGAGATCGAGCGCTTCACCAAGCAAACGATTCCCGTGCAGCTCATTGAAGGCTTTGGGCCTGATGAGGGTGAAAAAGCCGAACCCATCGCCATGGGCCGACAGACCATCTGGGGCGGCGCAGGCCGTCCACCCAGCCGCGACGTGATGCAGGCCGCTGCCAAAGCCGCCCGCAGCGAGATGATGGAGCGCATGCGCGCTGGCAAAACCGCGGGCCAGGGTACCCGTGGCGCCCGACCCTCGGGCGGCGAAGGCAATGGCAACAACCCAGGCCGCAGCGGTGGTGGCGGCGGCCGCAATGCACCTCGCAATGCACCTCGCAACACCCCGACCGGCAACGGCGGCGGGCGTGGCAACCCACGTGGCGGCGCCAATCCACCGCGCCATTCGGACGATTGGCAACCCGCCCGCGAGAACGCGCATCTGGGAACCCAAGCGGGGAACAGCATGGCGCCGCCCCGTGTGCCCGGCCACGGGGCAGCCCAGCCCGACCCAATGCGCACCAGCGTTGACAGCATGTCCGCAGGTCGCCGTGGTGGCGGCGGCGGCTACCGCAGCGGCGGTGGTGGCTTCGGCGGCGGTCGCAGCGGCGGCGGTGGTGGACGCAGTGGTGGCGGTGGCCGCCGTGGCGGGTACTGACCGCCAGCCACAAGCTAAAAAATTACATCAAATCGGCTTCCAGCGCTTACTGCATAAGCGCTGGAAGCTATTTTTTGTGTAGCGCCAGTTCCACCCGCGGTACTGTTGGAAACAAATACCGGCAGACGGCGTGCACGCCGACACCCCGCTGCGTGCGGCGGCGTTTACCATTCTGGCTACGCGCCGGCCCACCTTGCCCGGCAAATTCTTGTTCTTTTGCCGATCGCACCATGCATTTGCTTCACCGTTTCCGCAGCACTCGCGTAGCCGTCCCCAGCCGGGCACTGCCTTTGGCCCTGATGCTCGCCCTGCTCGCCGGCTGCGGCAGCACCCCACTGCCCCCATGGCCAGCCAAGGCCCCCCTACCCCCAGTTGAGCGAGGTCACGTCACCCCCACGGCGCCGCTTGCCACGCAGCCTGCGCCGCCTGCACAGCCTGCAATTGCCCTACCGGTTCCAGCAGCGTGGCCTGCGCAGGCGCCGTCGGCAACACTCCAGGTGCCCACGCCGGGTGAGCCGAGTGCCGTGACAGCGCATTTTCCTGATCCCATGGTGCGCTACCGCACCCCAGGCCTGGCCGACGGTCGCCGTGCATTTACCACCAACGCAGAGCTCGCTGATTGGTTGGGGGTAATCGCCTCGGCGCAACAAGGGGCTGGCACCCGAACCGAATTGCTGCACCTCGGTCCTTCACAGCAGGGCGAGCCCATCCTGGGGCTGGTGATCACACGCGCCAATGGCACAACGCCGGACGCCCTTGAGGCGTCGCACCGGCCGACTGTGCTGCTCCTGGCCCAGCAGCATGGCGACGAACCCGCTGGCGCGGAGGCCTTGCTGGTACTGGCCCAGGAGTTGGCCGGTGGCTTGCTGGAGCCTTTGCTGGACCGCATCAACGTGGTGCTGGTGCCACGCGCCAATCCGGACGGAGCAGAAACCGGCACCAGCGCAACCGCTTCCGGCGTGGACATGGCCAAAGACCACCTGACCCTATCCACCCCAGAAGCGCGCGCCATTGCGACGCTGACCCGCGACTACCGGCCGATCCTGGTGCTGGACGCACGCGAATTCCAGGCCGCAGGGGCGCTGACAGAACAATTTGGTGCGGTGCAGAGCGACGACGCGCTGTTGCAGTACGCCACGGCGGCCAATGTTCCAGAATTTCTCAGCAAGGCCGCACGCGAGTGGTACTACGAGCCCATGGCGGCCTCACTCAAGACCGAGCGCCTGCGCAGCGACTGGTATTTCGAACCTGTTGCTGGTGCTGGGCGCGACCGCGTCGCGGGTGGCAGTGTGCTGCCAGAGAGCGTGCGCAATGCCAGTGGACTGAAGGACGCCGTGGGCTTCGTCGTTGCCAGCCGCGGCGTAGGCCTGGGGCGCGAGCATATCCAGCGCCGGGTTCATACCCTGGTCACAGCCATCTCCAGTGCATTGCGCAGCACTGCAGAGCGGTCATCAAATCTGGATCAGGTGCGCAGCTTTGTGGCACGCGATACCCGTGCGCTTGCCTGCCACGGCCAGGTGGTGGTGCAAGCGGTGCCCACGCCAGCGCAACGCGATATCGAGTTGCTGGACGCGCAATCCGGCGTTGAGCGAACGGAACACGTAAGCTGGGACAGCCCTCTGAAGCTTCGCACCACGACTGCACGGCCGCGCCCCTGCGGGTACTGGTTGGCAGCACGTGCGGACAATGTCGTGGACAGGCTCAAGCTGCTGGGCGTGCAAGTAATGCGCGTGGCCGAGCCCGGCTCCATACTCGCCGACAGCTACGATCAGACAGGCACCAGCGCCACAGGCCAAGCGCCACAAGTGCAACTGCGACGCAATGCGATCGATGTGCCCGTCGGGAGTTACTACGTGCCCCTGAACCAACCGCTGGCCAACCTTGCCGTGGCTGCACTGGAACCCGACAGCCCAGCGGGCTACATTGCACGCCAGGTGATTGAAGACGTCAGCGAGGTGGCGCGGATCGTCTCCACGCCCTCGCTGGTCTTTGAAGAATCGAACTGAGCCATTTCAAGCCCGGTGTGCCCGCTTAGAATCAAGTTTGACAGCCAGTAGCTCATCCGGATAGAGCAATGTCCTTCTAAGACATGGGTAGGGGGTTCGAGTCCCTCCTGGCTGGCCAATCCACACTCCCCGGCAAAACTGTGGCTCAAGAGGTCAGGGGGTCAGGCTCCTCTCGGAACCTGCTTCGGTGCAAGGCACTTTTTCGTGTTTCGCTACGCTGCCAAATCAAACGCCAACACGAAGGCCAAGCGCGGACGACGCTGGCCGCCGTCAGTGACAGCCCGCACCGTCTGCCCGCCCTATTGGCAGGTAAAACGTGTCACACCGTTTCACATCTCGCGCGATCTTGACAAATGCTCCTTCGGCGTGAAAAAGAAAATGCTGCCGTCAGGCGCCTGCCGCCTTCACGCACAGCACGGGACACGGAACCGTCATCAAGATCTCCTGGGCAACACTGCCCAAAATGAGCTTGCCTACGGCAGTGCGCTTGCGCAGGCCGATGATCAAAATGGAGATATCGCCCGTTTCGACGAGGTCGTTGATTTCCTCCACGGCATTCTTGCCACGGACAAACTGCTTGAACTCGCCCTGGATGCCTTGTGCGGCGATCAGCTCCTCGATCTGTTCGACTTCAAACGCGGGTACCAGGGATGCATCCTCCTGCTGACCACCGGGGCCAGCGTTAACGATCAGCATCCGCTCTTGGCGCTCCTTTGAAAGTTCGATGGCCTTGTCGAGTGCGGCCCGGCCTTCGGGGCGTGAAACGTAGGCGACGAGGATGGTCATGTGCGGTATCTCCTTAAATGTTTTGAATGGTGGACCTGCGTAGCTTGTGGCGCAGTCCTTACCCGGATCGGGCAGCGTCAGATCGCACTCAGAATGGTAGCAGCAGCACCTTCAGGCTTCGTAGGACACCAGCGTCACATCTGCAGCCTGACGCCGGATCGGAATAAGCGCCTGATAAGCCGCGGAGGAGAACCAGCCTTCTGCCGCGGCCACCGTAGGAAAACGGATCACGACAATGTCCGGATGCGTGCATTCGCCCGCAAGGACTGCCACTTGCGTGCCACGAAACACCAATTCACCACTCCATGGCTCCAGCGTCTGTGGCACCCTGGTCCGGTACTCGTCCCATCGATCTGGATCTCTGACGGTGATATGGCCCACCACGTAAGCTGCAGACATAGCAACCAAATAAAGGTTTAGAAAAACAGAGTCGGCAGGCCGCAATTAAACGCCCAGATAGCGCTGCACGATTTCGGGCTGGCCCTTGAGCTCCGCCGCTGTGCTTTCGTGCGCCATATGGCCGTTGTTCAGGATGTAAATGCGGTTGGCCAAAGCCAGCGTGGCCGCCAAGTTCTGCTCGATCAGGAAAATGGTCTGACCTGACTGCGCCAGATCACGGCAAATGCGCATGATGTCCTGCACAATGACTGGCGCCAACCCCTCAAAGGGCTCGTCGAGCAAGATGATCTTTGGATCGCGCACCAATGCTCGGGCAATCGCCAGCATTTGCTGCTCACCGCCTGACAGGTCCGTTCCGCGGCTAAAACACCGCTCCTTGAGCCGCGGGAACATTTCATAAATGCGCTCAAGCGGCCATTTTTTTGGGGCTGTCAACCCGGCGAGAATGATGTTCTCTTCCACCGTGAGACTGCCGAAAATACGCCGCTCTTCATGGACAAGCTGCATCCCTAACTGTGCAATGGAATGCGCCTTTTTTCCAGCCAACTCCACGCCGTCCATTTTGACGCTGCCAGTGCGGGGCTTGACCACGCCCATTAGGCTCTTGAAAGTGGTGGATTTTCCAGCGCCATTGCGACCCAGTAGCGCCACAACTTCATTCTTTTCTACGCGCAGCGAAACATCGAACAGGATATGGCTGTCGCCGTAGTAGCTGTTGAGACCGTTGACTTCGAGCAGGCTCATACCATCTCCTCGTGAACACCACCCAGATAGGCTTCTTGCACCAGGGGGTTGTTCTTGATTTCCTCAGGCGTGCCCTCGACCAGCACACGCCCCTCCTGTAGCACGGTGACTTTGCCGGCCAGCTCAAACAGGGAATCCATATCGTGGTCGATGACGATCAGCGTACGGCCCTCAGCAATCGCCTTGAGGAGCGCCACGGTTTCGACGCGCTCCTGGGTGCTCATGCCGGCCAGCGGCTCGTCGAGCAACAGCAGGCTAGGCGAGGTTGCCAACGCCAGCCCTATCTCAAGGCGGCGCTTTTCGCCATAAGCCAGTTCCGATACCGGTGCATCCAAACGGTCGGACAGGTGCACGAGGGCGGCTGTGCCCTCCACATGGTGATCAAGCTTGCGGACTTTGTGCAGGTTCCTGAACATGTCGAGCTTGAACTTGCCGCGCACCTCACCAAGCACGGCGATCTCTAGGTTCTGGCGCACCGTCAGCTTCTCAAAGAGCTGATTGATCTGGTAGCTCTTGGTCAAGCCCATCTGGCAGGCATCAATGACGCCCATTTTGGTGATGTCACGGCCGTCGAAGACGATCTTGCCTGCCGTAGGCTCGACCTCACAGGTGAGCATTTTGAAGAACGTGCTTTTGCCAGCGCCGTTGGGGCCGATGATGCCGCGTATCTCGCCATGCATGACACTGAAATCGATATCGCTATTGGCCGCCAGGCCACCATAGTGCTTGGTCAGCCCGGTAGCTGACAGCAACACACCGTCCTTGCTCTTCGTGGGCTTGCGTCCAACCTTTGCGTGGCTGGCAGTTCCCGGCGTGCGGCCAGCTACAGGAGCGCCAGATTGCGGCTGAGCTCCTTGCCTGCCTCGACGCATCCAGCGATAGGCGTCCGAAATCGCGCCGGCCAAACCATGCCGCAAAAAAACCACCAGCAGCACAAACACAATGCCGAGTATGAGTCTCCAGGTCGCACCCAAATTCAGCACGGTCTGGAAGAAATCACTCAGATAGAGCCATACTGCCGCGCCCAGCAAAGGGCCAAACAAGGTGCCCGCGCCACCGATGGCCGTCTGCATGACGATCTCGCCCGAGGTGGAGAACATGAACGCATCTGGCGGCATGAACCCCTGCATCAACGCAAGCAAGCCACCAGCAAAACCCGCGTACATGGCGGCTACCACGAACACCGCCAACTTGTAGCGCTGAATGTTGTGGCCAAGTGCCTGGGCGCGCAAGGGGTTTTCCCGGATAGCCCGCAGCACCAGTCCAAAGGGCGAACGCACGAGGCGCAGTGCGATCATCAGGCCAACGAAATAGCAGAATGCCAGGAACCCATACATTCCCATGTTGCTGCTGAACTCAATGGTCGTAAAACCCAAGCTCAGGTTGGGCGTAGGCACGCCGGGCAAACCATTTTCACCACCCGTGAATGCCGACAATGGGTTGAACTCGATAAAAAAGAACACTTCGGCAATGGCCACCGTGATCATGGCGAAATAGATGCCAGTGCGTCGCAGTGCGATCAGGCCAATGAAGAAGCCGATGACACCCGCCACCACCGTGCCGATCAGCAAGGCGGCAACGGTGTTGTGCATCGAAGTTTGCGTCAGCAGATAGGCGGCGAACATGCCACCACTGCCAAAGAAAGCCGATTGCCCAAACGACAGCAACCCGGTATAGCCAAAAAGCAGGTCGAAGCCTATGCCCACCAAACCCCACACCAGGATGCGGTTAATGGTGGTCGGGTTGAAACCAAGGTGTGGAAGCACAAAGGGTGCTGCCACCAGGCCCAAAATCGTCAGGGCCTCGACCAAAAAAGGAATTTGTCTGCGCATTACTGAAGACCCTGTTTATTCGCGACCTACAGCGCCAAGCAATCCGCGCGGACGGAAGACCAGCACAAGTGTCATTACCACGAAGAGCATCACGTAGGAGTAAGCGGGATTGACCATGGACGTCAAGCTGATCAGTTCGCCGGCCACCAAGCCACCAAGCACCGCTCCAGGGAACGACCCGACCCCTCCAATGACCACGACCACGAAGGTCTGCACCAGAATGGCTTCCCCCACATCCGGGGCAAGAGACACCACTGGCGCATTGACGATACCGGCAAAGCCTGCCGCCATAGCCCCAATGCCGAACACCAGCATGAATATCTTGTAGACGTTGATGCCCAGCGAATCGACCATCACCGAATCCTCGATGCCGGCACGCACAATCATGCCGATACGGGTGCGGTACAGCACGAAGTAGAGCGCAAGCAGCGCCACGGTAATGATGCCCAGCAATGCCAGGCGGTAGGTTGGATAGAGCATGAACCCCAGGTTCGTGATACCCATCAGAGGCGCTGGCGGAGGCACGGACTTTGACAAGCTGCCATAGGCAAAGCGCACCAACTCAACAAAAACGATCCCCAGGCCGAATGTGACAAGAAGCTGATCCTCTGCAGGTCTGGTGTAGAAGTGGCGAATGATCAGCCGCTCCATCACGATACCGACAAGCGCCACGAACAGCGAGCCGGCGACTACGGCGATGACGAAGGAGCCGGTGTAGGTGAAAGCCACCCAGCCCGCATAGCCCCCCAGCATGAACATCGCGCCATGCGCAAGATTGAGCACGCCCAGCGTGCCATAAATGATCGTCAGACCAGAGGAGATCAGCGCCAGCAGCGCTCCCAACACCAGTCCGTTGAAACATTGCGAGATGAAATTAGCCCAATTAATCACGCTGACCTGCCCTCATCGCAAATGGATTCAAAGATTGAGACAACAGCTACTCACCCCTGAACCAATCAGGAGATCCAAATCCCGCCTTCAGACGGGAAAAATCATGCTACTTACGCCCCGACAGCGCCTAGGCTGCCAGGGCACCAGCATTTCGGTCAGGCGTAGTCACCCAGTTTGCAACCGAAGGCGTCCGGCGGCTGGATCACCTTGTCGCCAGCAACGACTTCAACAACTTCCCAGAAATCCTCCGGATTCTTCATGTCCTTCTTGGCCTTGCCACGAACAATGACTACGGGGTGCAGGTACTGGTGGTCCTGCGGCCGGTAGGCAAAATCACCCAGCAGCGAAGGAATGACTTCGCCCTTTTCCCACTGCTTGATGACATCGGGCGGGTAGAAGCTGCCTGCCTCGGTCACCATGCGAGCCCAATGGGCAAAGCTGACGTAGGCGTTTTCTGCGCCCCACTCTGGGCGATAGCCGTATTTTTTGGAAAAGGCCTCGACAAACATCTTGGCGAGGGGGTATTTGTCTTCCAGCGTCCACCAGAAATCGGTCGCCGCAAACACCCCGGCACTGATATCCACCCCGGCTTCCTTGGCAAAGAATGGAATTTGATAGGGCAGGACCAAGGTCATCTTGGGCAACAGACCGAACTGCTTGGCCTGCTGGCTTGACAACACGGCATCCCGACCCCAATTGACGTTAATGAGGAAATCGGCACCAGAATTGGCGATATTGGTCAGGTATTGACTGAAATCCTGCGTACCCAACGGGGACACCTGATTGGTCACCACCGTCCATCCAGCTTCCTTGGTCAGATAATCCGCAACCGACTGGGTCGTGGTATGGCCATAGGTATAGTCCGGCGTCATGAAGGCGGCCTTGCGATTCTTGCCGAAATTCTTCACCAACACCGGGCCGATCGCATTGGCCGCCATTTCCCCGAAAAACCCCTGCCGGAACCCGTAACGCACACAATCCTTGCCGGTGGTGTCATTCGAACCGGAAATCCCTGGCATGTAGAGGATTTTTTCGCGCTGGGCAAACTTGTTCAACGCCACCGCCACCGCCGACGAGGTGGACCCGGTCATCAGAACAACCTTGTTGTTGTTGATGAAGGTCTGCTCCGACTGCAGCGCCTGGTTGGGCTTGGCAGCCGAATCCGCAGACACAAGACCCACTTTCTTCCCGAGCACGCCATTGTTCACTTTGGGTGCGAGCTTCTTCATCAGGGGGTGGTTGGTATTCATGTGCTCGACCGCAAGCTCCCAGCCCTTGAGCTCGTCTGCGCCCTGCACCGCATAAGCACCGGTCAAGGGAACAGCCGCCCCCAGATACACCGTATCGCCCTTGGACCCTTCGGGCCACGTACCCATGGCAGGCTTGTCGGCCGCATAGGCCCATTGCACGCCACCAAAAGTCGTCAGCAGAGTACCCGCACTCAACTGCAGAGCATCACGACGCGAAATGACAGCCGTCATCTCCTTTTGAGATTTAAAATCTGACATGTGTTTCCTCGTTGATTATTTCAATCCGAATAAACCCAGATTGGACCCGATAGTTTACAAATATTTGCAGCGATGAAAATCTGCCGACCATCGGGCCACGCCGACATCGATCAAAACCACAAAAACACGCCATTAAGAATAATAGCTTGCCGTTTCATACCCGAAACAACGCCAATTTATCACCACAGGAAATATCTTGAAAGACTGGAAAACCCTGCAATGAAATCTCCGCAAATGCCGTCATTCGTAAGGCATATGTAAGATAATAATAGCTTGTTGCCTCATACCTGAAACAGTACCAATCTAGCACCACAGGAAACAACTTCAAAGACTGGAAAACCCTGAAATGAAATCTCCGCAAACACCAACACTCGTCAGGTATATGTAAGATAAAGAAGGGCGACATTGTCAATCAATGCCTGATTCAATAGTTCCGGTCAACACCAGCAGCCCGCTCGCTTCGCTTCATTCAAACAGATCTGAATGTGTCCAGCATCGCCCTTTTAGATCGTGATCGTCCGGGGTGCGACAGGTAACAGGTAGAGTCGGTGCGCATGCCAGTGCCTTCCAGGTTCTCGCGTGTTCCTGCGTATCGTCAGCATCTGTCTGGTG
>Ga0208516_100591_pt1 | contig 13204 bp, 10 predicted proteins | sample LakWasM117_HOW13_2_FD_183931 | JGI IMG/M metagenome (GOLD analysis project Ga0208516, IMG submission 183931) | Freshwater sediment methanotrophic microbial communities from Lake Washington under simulated oxygen tension - Sediment Metagenome... | ecosystem: Environmental > Aquatic > Freshwater >...
GCCAATTCACCCGAACATGATCGGGCAGCGATGCCGCGCGTTGTCGTGTCAGTTGCGACACCAGCCGTGCCGGCAGTGTCGGCAGCGCCCAGTCATCCACCACTTCGCGCAGCGGCACATCGCGCAATACGCCGTCCTGGCCACGGCTGACATTGGTAATCGCCGAGTGCTTGGCCATCGCCGCGCCAAACGGCAGATACACCGCCACCGGCGGGCCGGGTACATGTGCCTCGGTATCCAGCGCATAAGCTCCTGCAATCTGCGCGGCATGCAGCGGTGAGGCGGCATCAAAGTCCGTCGCTTGGCGCGACGCCGCAAACACAAATCGCCCATTACCGCCGGCCGCCACCGCATCCAGCATGGCATCCCCATCCGGGTCGTCCTTATGCGGGTCGAGGAACATCACATCCACCCCCACCGCGCGCACGCCGGCGCGATCCAGCGTATCCAGCAAGTCCGCATGCACGGTGCGCGGCCACGGCCAGCCACCAATGCCTTGCGCCCGCGTCCACTCCAGCGAGCAATCATCAATTTCCACGACGAAGGTCCTGCCCGAGGGCTGCGGCTCCACCGGTCGCCACTGCACGATGGTGTCGAACACGCTGTCTTCGGCCGAATCCAGGCTGCGGTCATGTGTCCAATCCCAGCCCAGCCAACCCAATGCAGCGCAGGCCAGCAGGGGATAGAACGCGAACTTCAACTTGAGCGCCACCCACGTCAACGGCCGCCGATAGCCGCGTTCGATTTTGGCCCACTGGTCCATGAACCACACCGCAAGGGTGGCCATGGTGGCGTCCAAATGGGTTTGTGCCGCGCGCAGCCGCTTGCGTCCCATGCAATGTCATCCCCTGTTGCCGGCCGGTTCGGCCAGTGTCCCTGATCGAGGTTGCAATGCGTGAACAGGGGCCGTGAGCGGACATCTTGCATGCATCGGACGGGTTCGGCCAAGCGGCTAGCCGATGCGGGGGGGGCGGTGTTTTCCGCAGAGGCAGATTTGAAACCAGCCCGTACAAGCGGCAAATCAGCCCAGCAGCTTGCGCACCTTGTGCAGTGCCGCGATGAAGGCGTCGATTTCCTCGTGGGTGTTGTAGAACGCAAGCGATGCACGGCAGGTGGTGCCCACGCCCAGCCACTGCAACAGCGGATGTGCGCAGTGCTGGCCGGAGCGGACTGCCACGCCTTCCAGATCCAGCAAGGTGGCCAGATCGTGCGAGTGGATGCCGTCGATGGCAAAACTCACTACCGCCGCCTTGCGCGGCGCGCGGCCGAAGATGTGTAGGCCGTCGATGCCGTGCAGTGCTTCGGTCAAGTGCGCCAGCAAGGCTTGCTCGCGCGCTTCGATATGGGCCATGCCCAGCTGCGAGAGGTAATCCACCGCCGCACCGAGGCCCACGAAACCGGCGATATTGGGTGTGCCGGCCTCGAACTTGTGCGGGCCTTCATTGAACACGGTGCCATCAAAACGCACTTCCCTGATCATCTCGCCGCCACCCAGAAATGGCGGCATGGCGTCGATATGTTCGCGTCGTGCCCACAGTACACCGGTGCCGGTGGGGCCGCACATCTTGTGGCCGGTGCTGGCATAAAAATCACAATCCAGCGCGGTGATATCCACCGGCATATGCGGTGCGGCCTGCGAGCCGTCGATGAGCGTGATGATGCCGCGCTTGCGCGCTTCCTTGCAGATATGTGCCACCGGGTTGACGGTGCCCAACACATTCGAGGTGTGCGCCAGTGCCAACACTTTCACGTCGGGCGTCATCGCCGCATGCAGTGCAGGCAAATCCAGTGCGCCATCGGGCAGCAGTTCGGCCACCTTCAGGGTAGCGCCGGTGCGTTGGGCGATGAGTTGCCACGGCACGATGTTGGCGTGGTGCTCCATGCGCGTGACCAGGATGCTGTCACCGGGTTGCAGGCGCGGCAGTGCCCAGGAATACGCCACCAGATTGATGGCAAAGGTGGTGCCGCTGCACAAGATCAACTCGTCGCTGCGCACATTGAAAAAGCGCGCCAGCTTGCTGCGTGCGCCTTCGTACGCCTCGGTGGCCTCACTGCCCAGCGCGTGCACCGCACGGCTGACATTGGCATTGTGATGGCGATAAAAATCGTCGGTGGCGTCGATCACGCACGCCGGTTTTTGCCCGGTATTGGCCGAATCGAAATAGATCAGCGGCTTGCCGTGTACTTGCCGGGTGAGCAAGGGGAAGTCGGCACGCACCGAGTTCCAGTCGATAGCGGCGGCATCCACATTCATGCCCCTGCCCGTGCCAGTGCCCGCTCGAGCGCCGCTTCACACGCGGCATGCGTGCTGCTGTCGGCAATCCCGTTGACCACTTCGCGGCAGAATGCGCCTGTCAACAACGCCCTGGCCTGTGCTTCGGGCAGGCCACGCGAGCGCAGGTAAAACAATGCCGTGGCATCCAATTGCCCCACGGTGGCACCGTGCGCGGCTTTGACTTCATCGGCATGAATCACCAGCACCGGCTGGGTGTCGATTTCCGCATCGGCAGACAGCAGCAGGTTCTTGTTCGCAAGCGCGGCCTCGCTGCCGTCCGCGCCGGCATGGATGGTGATGCCGCCATGAAATACCGCCTTGCCACGCTGCCCTGCCAGCCCGCGCCAGGTCAGGTTGCAGCGCGTGTCGCGGGCAATATGGTCGATCCCCAGCCGGGTATCCGCATGTCGCCGGCCATCGGCCAGCAGCACGCCATTGGCGGTGAGTGTGGCGCGGTCGCCTTGCAGCTGCACATTCAATTCATGCCGCGACAAGGCGGCGCCAAGTTCAAGATCAATGCGCTGATAACCCGCATCCTGCGCGAGTGTGGCATCGGTGCGGGCAAACACGCTGGCGCGCGCCGGCGCATCTTGCAGGCGCACGTGGCCCAGTTGCGCACGTTCGGCCAGCTGCACGTGCATCACGACATTGCCCAGATGGGCATGTTCGCTGACAGCCAGCTCGTGTTCCACCAACGACAGCGTTGCGCCTTCGCCCAGCGTGATGCGATGGCGCAGATGCCACGCGGCATCGCCATTGCTTTGCGCGCTGCCGACATGGACAAGATGCAGTGGTGTGTCCATTTGCGCATTGGCATCCACGTGAATCGACACGCCTTCGCGTGCCAACGCGGCATTGAGCCGGGCAAATGGCTCGTCGCTGCGCGTGGAGAGCGGCATGACGTTGCCGGCATCGGGCAGTTGCGACAACGCCTGCACCTCAATGCCGCCGACCAACCCGGACAGGTTGCTGAGTGCGGCATCGAATTGCCCATTGACGAACACGATGCGTGGCTCGGGGATGGCGGCCAGTTGCATGGCCTCCACCGCAACGTGCTGTGCCGGCACGAAGCTGCGCCGCTCCAACTGCCGCAGGGAGGTGTATTTCCAGCTTTCCGCACGCTGCGGCAGACCATCGTGCAGCAAGGCATCCAGCGCAACCCGCTGGGTGGCATCGCCTTGGAAATCCGTGGTCAAAGAGTCCAGAAGCGCACTCATTTCAGGCTGCCGTTTCCGGCGTCAGCCGGTTCTTGATCCAGTCATAGCCGTGTTCTTCCAGCTGCAAGGCAAGCGCCGGCCCGCCGGTTTCAACGATGCGGCCATTGGCCAGCACATGCACCACATCGGGTTTGATGTAGTCCAGCAAGCGCTGGTAATGGGTGATGACGAGGAAGGCACGCTCCGCCGAGCGCTGTGCGTTGACGCCATCGGCGACGGCTTTCAATGCATCGATGTCGAGCCCGGAATCGGTTTCATCGAGGATGGCGAGCTTTGGCTCCAGCAGTGCCATCTGGAAAATCTCGTTGCGCTTCTTTTCGCCACCCGAAAATCCTTCGTTGACGGCACGATGCAACAGCTCATCCTTCAGATGCAGTACCGCGAGCTTCTCGCGCACCTTCTTCAGGAACTGCATCGAGTCGAGTTCGGGTTCACCGCGGGTTTTGCGCTGCGCGTTGTAGGCGGCGCGCAGGAAATAGGTGTTGTTGACGCCGGGGATTTCCACCGGGTACTGGAAGGCCAGAAACACACCGGCAGCGGCGCGTGCTTCGGGTTCCAGTGCCAGCAAGTCGTTGCCGAAAAAACGGATGCTGCCGGCGGTCACTTCATAACCATCACGGCCCGCCAGGATATTGCCCAGCGTGGACTTGCCCGCGCCATTGGGGCCCATGATGGCGTGCACTTCGCCGGCGTTCACGTCGAGGCTCAGGCCCTTGAGGATTTCCTTGCCGGCAACGGTGGCATGGAGGTTTTCAATTTTCAGCATGGTTGTTTCCAGTGTGTTCTTGTTTGCAGATGTCCGAGTGGGCATGTGGCGACATCAGCCAACGGCCCCTTCCAACGTGACGTCCAGCAGTTTCTTGGCCTCTACAGCAAACTCCATCGGCAATTCGCGGAAGACCTGTTTGCAGAAGCCATCCACGATCATCGACACCGCGTTTTCCTGATCAATGCCGCGACTGCGGCAATAGAACAATTGGTCGTCGGAAATTTTCGAAGTCGTGGCTTCGTGTTCCACCGTGGCGCTGGGGCTTTTGACTTCGATATACGGGAAGGTGTGCGCGCCGCAGGATTTGCCGATCAGCAGTGAGTCGCATTGGGTGTGGTTGCGTGCGCCCTCTGCGCTGGCGGCCACTTTCACCAGCCCGCGGTAAGTGTTCTGCCCACGCCCTGCACTGATGCCCTTGCTGACGATCTTGGACTTGGTGCGCTTGCCGAGGTGAACCATCTTGGTGCCGGTATCCGCCTGCTGGTAGTGGTGGGTCAGGGCGACACTGTGGAACTCGCCCACGCTGTCATCGCCCACCAGTACGCAGCTGGGGTATTTCCAGGTGATCGCGCTGCCGGTTTCCACCTGCGTCCACGTCACTTTGCTGCGCGCACCGCGGCATTCGGCGCGTTTGGTGACGAAGTTGTAGATGCCGCCCACGCCGTTTTCGTCGCCGGGATACCAGTTTTGCACGGTGCTGTATTTGATCTCGCCATCGTCCAGCACGACCAGCTCCACCACCGCCGCGTGCAGCTGATTTTCATCGCGCATCGGTGCGGTACAGCCTTCCAGATAGGAGACGTGCGCTTGTTCTTCGCAGATGATCAAGGTGCGTTCAAATTGCCCGGTGTGGCCGGCATTGATGCGGAAGTAAGTGGACAGCTCCATCGGGCAGCGCACGCCCTTGGGGATGAACACGAAGCTGCCGTCGGAAAACACCGCCGAGTTGAGCGCGGCGAAGTAGTTATCGCCCACCGGCACCACCGTGCCGAGGTATTTCTGCACCAATTCCGGATGGTTGACGATGGCATCGCTCATCGAGGTGAAAATCACGCCCACCGCCGCCAACTCTTTCTTGAAGGTGGTGCCCACGCTGACCGAATCGAACACCGCATCCACCGCCACCCCGGCCAGTTTGGCGCGCTCGTGCAGCGGCACGCCCAGCTTGTCGTAGGTGTCCAGCAATTCTTGTGGGACTTCATCCAGCGATTTGTATTTCGGGCCTTTCGGCGCGCTGTAGTAGCTCAACGCCTGCAAGTCGATCGGGCCCAATTTGAGCTTGGCCCAATCCGGTTGCGTCATCGTCAAAAAATGGCGGTACGCAGACAGCCGCCACTGCGTCATCCATTCCGGCTCATGCTTCTTTGCCGACAGCGCACGGATGATGTCTTCCGACAACCCCGGCGGCAGCGAGTCGGTTTCGATATCGGTAATAAAACCGGCATCGTATTTGCGCCCCAGCTGTTCATGAATTTGCGCGTTTTGTGCTTCGGTCATCGGGAATCCTCAAGCCTGCGCCAGTGGGGCAGCATCTGCCCGCGCACAGGGGGTTGCGGTGGCGCCAGCATCTGCGCCAGCGAGATGCCGCGCAGGGCGTCGGCCACCACGTCGTTGATACGCCGCCAATTGGCACGTACGCCGCAGCTGTGTTCGATGCCGCATTGGCCGCTGGGCATGCTGCATTCGGTCATCCCCAGCGGGCCTTCCATCGCCTCGACAATGGCAATCAGGCTGATGGCCTCGGCCGGACGCGCCAACCGGTAGCCGCCATTGGCACCGCGAAAGCCCGACACCAGCCCAGCGGCGGCCAGCGGTTTGAGCACCTTGGCCACGGTGGGCGGCTCCAGACCGGCGCGTTCGGCCAACTCCGGCGCACTCAACACCGCGTCCGGCCGCGCAGCAAGCACGGTCAGTACAACGGTGGCGTAATCGGTGAGCCGGGTGACGCGAAGCATGGCGGCGGGGCGTAGCGGGGGAATCGGTACTGAAATTGTACGTTTTCACGCCCCGGCCGCCAAGTTGGCTGGGCTGACTTGGGTCAAGGGGAGGGAAAAGTGAGGTGAGGAGATCCGGTGGGCTTGCATCTCCGCACAATAAAAACGCCCCGCGAGGGGGCGTAGTCATGATCTGGCGGAGAGAGGGGCCGCCGGCGCGAGCGCCAAGGCACCACAACCGAACCCAACGATTCGTCGCAGGAACCATCAGATGGCGCTAGTTTACATACTTTTCGCATCATCCCTCCACAACCGGAACCAAGGCTACCCAATGACCGATGGCATACTGAATGGCATACCAGTGTCGGGGGAGGCTGGACAATGGCGATTCTGAGTGACGCCAAGGCCAGGAACGTCCAACCGGGTGGCCGCGCGCTCACACACGGCGGGGTGACGGGGCTAAGCCTTCACCCCTCCCCAAGCCGGAAAGGGGCTGGCAAGTGGGTCCTGCGCTACGTCAGCCCCGTCACTGGGCGCCGTAGGAATGCAGGCTTGGGAGCGTATCCAGACATCGGCATCTCCCAAGCAGGGAAGCTGGCTCAGACGATGAGGAATCAGATCGTGAGTGGCCAAGACCCTCTCGAGTTGAAGTCCCACGCATCCGAGCAGCCCACCATCCCGAGTTTTTCGTCAGCGGCAAAACAGCTGCATACGGAGTTGAAGCCGGGCTGGAAAAACGCCAAACACGCACAACAATGGATCCGGACACTCGAGGAATACGCATTCCCAGTGCTCGGGACCATACCCTTGGACCAGATCCAACCCCGGCACGTTGCGGACGCTTTGCGACCCGTTTGGCTTGCTAAACCTGAGACTGCTTCCAGGATCAAGCAACGCCTACATGCTGTCATGGCCTGGGGCTGGGCGCACGGTCACAACACGTCGAATCCGGTCGATGTCGTGACTCACCTCCTTCCCCTGCAGCCGAGCAAGGCGGTCAGAACACAGCATCAGCCAGCAATGCCATGGAAGCTGCTGCCGAGCTTCATTCGACAGCACCTAGCTCCAGCGGACGAGTACGAAACCACAAAGCGCATGCTGCTATTCCTCATCTTGACCGCGGCGCGATCGGGTGAAGTCCGTGGCATGACATGGGACGAAGTTGATCTGCAGAACCGGGTGTGGACCGTGCCAGCCAGCAGAATGAAAGCTAAGCAGCAGCATCGGGTCCCGCTATCCGAGCAAGCCCTAGCCATAGTTGAGTCCCAGAAGGGGCAACATGAGTTCGTGGTCTTTCCTTCCAATGCCGCGATGCGCCGGTCCGCTCACAGAAAAGACGGATCCCACTCCACAGGCTCGATGCCAACCATTTCAGACATGTCCATTACAGCCTTGTTGCGTCGGCTGAAAGCCGAGAGCGACACGCCAGGGCGTTACGCAACCGCTCACGGATATAGATCAAGTTTCAGGGATTGGTGCAGTGAGAATGGGGTCGCCAAGGATCTTGCAGAGCGATCACTGGCACATACAGTCCAGAACAAAGTCGAGGCGGCTTACCACCGCACTGATCTCTTAGAGCAACGAAGAGCCCTAATGGCTCAATGGGCCGATTTCGTTGCCGGTCGGCGCCCGTTGGCAACCCAAAGAACGAAAAAAGAAAAGCCGAAGGACCCAAACAGCAATGAATGAAATCGATTCTGATACTTCCGACGAACCCCAGGCCGCCGAAGATGGTCACACGTCGAACGAATATCCGAACAACCGTGCGATAGAAGTCATCCGCCTGATAGATGCATATAAAGAGCTAAAACCGGCCGACGCTATCGCCTTTCTTTTGTGCAATCGGTATTACGGCTTTTTTGTTGAAATCCCCCATTCTGCAATCCTTTACGAGCAATACGCCCGAAGCGTTCCCGCCCAATCTCCTCAGCTGAGGATACCGGCAGAGTCCCCCATTGATTCAGCAAGCTATATCCAACTTGGGCCAGAAAATGTAAATGAGCTCACTGAAGGTAGGTCGACAAACGCCTTCGAATTCAAAGGTTGTTTGAATACCAAGAAACGGGATTCTATTAGAGAGCCAAAACAGTACATTTTCCGCAAATACGAAATGACGCTTCTTCGCCCGAAAGCACGTCAACGCCTAGACCGAGTACCGTTATTCACTAGCGCCACAGGAAACATGTCATTCGCTCGATCGGAAGACCCCGTATCTGGCAAACGAAGTTTCCTCATTGCCAACATATCCGCAGCCGACCTCTTCATCGATGCAACGTTTGCAAGCCTTGCTACACCGCCCGTGGCGGTGGCAGACGAGGAGCAACTGCTCGCCGAACCTACCGACTCAGAGAATCAGTCGCAAGAGCCACAGCCGGCTCTGGATGACTGGCCATTCAACATCGAAGTCGAGGATCCCTATAACTTCGAGAAACTTTGTCCGATTGTCTTCGAGGCAATGCAAATTGCGCAGAGCAGAGCTATTCACCCAAGGAACGACGTGGAAGTAGCTTCGTTGTTGCAGAAGCGGCATCCGAATGAATATGCAACCGCACTTGGAGACAAGAAGCGCCTGAATTTCCTTGCAGCACTTACCAGACCCGAATACAAACCCAATCCACAGCTGCCTTGGAAGAAAAAAGCGCTCGCTTCAAGTGACACGGATGAATTCATTGCACGAGACTGTCATTCCACAATGATGAGACTTCTAATGACTGTTGCAAAAAAGTGGGTGGAATCGGACCTGACGGATGAAGGTTTCAAGCAAGCAATGAAGGACCGGCATTTCGAAGACGGAGAGCAGGGCGAGCTGGCGGGCCAGTTCAGCTGGTTCATAACGAAACGCTACATCTCAATCGACATTCCGGGCCGAGCTGATTGATCGCCTTTCTGGGGGCACCTCGTTTTTTTCCTGCGCTCACCTTCCTAATCCCACGAATGATGTTCCGCTTCCCGATACTGAGCCGTTTTGGCAGCCCGTCACCGGTCGCATCAAGCTCAAATACACCCGCGCGAACGTGGCACGTTTCCTTGCACATATATCGAATAGCTATTTCTAACCCTTTCAGCATTCGCCAATCGCTTAATCGCACTACTCCGATGCAGTTGTACTTGTAGAAATCCTTCAATGAGTAGCAATTGAAGTACGACGCCCTGGGTACGCCGCGACTTTCCTCGATCCCACAGATTTTCTCCCAGCGCTCGCCCATCGCTCGAGCAAGATGAGCAGCATCACGGTGAAAGTGCCCATCAATTGCAATGAGAATATGAAAATGTGTTCCGCGATCAATGCCAATCTCCCGCTTGCTGATGTAGCCCATCACATTCCGCACAATTCTATTTTCTCGTAAAGCACGCAGAAATCGTGTGTGGCAGTTGTGCGCCTCAACACTGCTTCCCCAACTCCTCGAAAGCGGTCGAAAATAGAAATCGACCCGCACAAAAAGGAGCCTTGAGCGGCGTCCAAAAAGCCAACGCACGTACTTCCAACAACTATCGAAATTTTGACGCTCCATCCGACGGTGGTTTTTCAGTTTTCTTTGCACCTGCTCGGACCTTAGCTCCTTGCGGACTTGATGGACAAACTCTTCAATAACAATCGCCGTTTGCGCAATAAAGCCATGCGCGCCACAGCCCAACCGATCCATTCTCACGCTCGCTTTCATTATTCCGTTTAGCAGGACCGCCAGATCGGGCTTAAATTCATGGTTGCGATAGAAGCTCATCACCTCAGGATCAATCTCACGGATGAGTCCCAGTACTGTCTTACCCAGTGAAGACAAACTCAATCTAACGCCGCCTCGCTTATCGACAGAGCGAACTACAGGCTCCTCCGGCGATATGAGCAGCCGGCCCGCTAGCCGTTCCAGTCGAATAAGGTAGGCACGGAAATTTAGCTCGTACCCAAAGACAGTTTTGAAGTTCTCTCCGTCGCTGAAGCGCGGTATTTTGACAAATTCGTGATGCCTACGTTCTCGTCCGATTATTTGTTTAATCTCTGACAATCGGAATGTATCCATGGTTTCTGCAATGTCATCTTGTAGCTCATAATTCTCTTCGACATCACCTCGAAGCCATGCCTCGAACTCAGCCATAAGCGCCTCCTCTTTAAGAAATAGACAGATCAACCGAAAGCAGACTGCCTCCGCTCTCAGTACGTACCTTTATTGGAGCTCTCACCTAACAGCGCCGTTCATTTCACGGCGTGCGCAACAGCTACTTACCAATCGCGTTCGCAGATATAACTCTCATTGCGAATGGGAAAACTGCTATAGAGTGCAGTCGCTATTGGGTATTGGGCATTAGAATTGGGTGTATTAGATATAAACCGGAAATCTTCGGCCTGGACTTTTCAAGCAATTACGGCAAATCTCGAATTCAATTCCCGGCATTCATTGGAATTCGTCTTTGCTTAGGGCGCGACGAGTTAACGATCTCTTCCGCTGCCTGGTGGCTGCTTTTGCAGCTGGCAGCGAGTCGATGTAGTCGAATACTTCGCCGGCAACCCACCCAACGGAGTTTTCGCCCTTTTGGCGCTTCTGAGGGAATCTGCAATCGAAACCCTTGTGTTTGTCATCCAGGCGGTTGTCCACCGTGTTTTCGCAACAGCCAAGAAGCCTGGCGACGGTTTCCCGACTGACCAGTTGCTTGGGATGGACGATGAGCAAACCCATGTCGTCAAGAGCGTCAAGAAGGGCTCGGGGGTCGTAATCAGTTGGAAGCGCGGACATGGAGCAATAGCGCTGATAGCGCCTCGTCGTTGAGGAGCATCCACCCTGACAGGCCCCACGCCTTGCATCAAAGTTACGATTTCGGTGCTGCGTCGCGCGATTCGTAACGAATTTGGAAGTCGACTCGCGATTGGTGCGCGCTGTGACACAGAAATCCTGCTGAGGAGCGGTGAGCTAACTCAACACGCCTGAGACACCCATTACGCCCAGGCAGCGCGCGGCCACCCGAATTTGTGTTCGGAGGCTCGTGCCTCGCATACCCTTGACCATACCAGTAATTAATAACTGGATCCCGCATGCCGGATGCTCTTGAGATCAATCCACCAGGATTCGACCGGCATGCCCGCATACTGAACAAAAATATTTACTCCTAGACCTTGATACTCCTGTCCGCTCCACCCACTTGAGTGATTGGCGACCACGAGGGGCCGCCCCCTCTGTACTTTACGTGGCGACCTACGGACTATTAGCAGTATCAGGATGTCTCAAAATCGGGATTTTTTGGATGCGCGCTTGGCTGAAGTTAAAGCCCTTTTCGCTTCAATGACAAACGAGGAAATTAAGCAACACGGGGAATTTGTCGAAGCAATAATCGATGAAATTGACAGAAAGCTACGAACTGAGCTTTCTCCGGAAGACATTGAGGATCTTTTGTGCGAAAGGGATCGGCTTCTCGAGGAGATTCCCGGGCACGGAATCGATATTCTGGAAGATGAAATCTATGAGATCAGGATGCGCGAGAAAAATCACCGCCGTCATTGAATAGTCATCCAGAGAAGAGCGGCAACCTCGAGTTGCCATGTAGTAATGCCGACTCTGGCCGTTTTGTGTCGGAAGTGAACTTGCTCCTAGATTTCGGCTTCTGGTCGATTCCAAGGTTTTTCAGCCACATACCACCTCCTTGAGTCAGGTAGTTCCCGGCTTGCGTTTGCGCATTCCGCCCCGAATCGCCTCCAATCCCAAGAGGCCAACGTGGCCAAGACCTACCTTGAACTGGCGACCTGCGTGGTCGTAGTGACAGCGGCCGTTCTGGTTGCCGTCGCGCGCTGCACAAGCTGCGAAGTGCGGCTACCCCACTGACCCCCAACTGTCATACCTGCACAAGGCCCGGAGCGATCCGGGCCTTGTGCGTTATGGCGCCTGACTGAAGGACTCCCATGACCATTGCTACTGAGATCCTCCGCCATGCGGGGCAGATATTCCTGCGACCGCTGCCCTGGCCGGGCCGCCTGGCCATCCTCGAGGACCGTCGCCGCCTGGATTTGTTCCAGCGCGCGCGCCCGTTGATACCCCTGACCCTAGCGGCCACGATCCACGCATACAGGCCGCTATGCGCTGATCCCGATAACTCCGCATTTTGCCGCGACGCCGAGGCCCTGGTAGGCACCGAATGGTCCGAAGTCCAGGAATGGTTGCAGGCCAGCGGCCTGACCGATGGCGACCAAGCCGCATGGCAAGAGGCCGCAGTAGCGCGTTTTGCCCTGTATGCCACGGAGGACGACTGGTTCACGGATGCGGTTTTCTTCTGCGAGCTCCACGAGGTGTGGTACAGCCGTCGCACCCAGTCCCACGAGGTCGTGGTGCGCTGGCACAACGGGAGCCGGACTGTCGAAACCTGGTCCGACGAGGCGGTCGAAGGGTCAGCGTTCTATTGCGACGGAAGCCAGCGGTACTACGCCAGTTCGGCGTTTGATTGGGGTCGGACCCTCGACGGCGACACCTTCTGCGAGACGTGGGCCGAGCTCAACGGCTATTGGTCTGACGACGACGGCCATTGGCGCAACGACGACCCGGACGATGAAGAGGAAGACAGTCCGATCCCCGCCTACCACGACGCGGATCGGATCTGGTCCCTGGAAACCGCGCGCAGGGCGGCGATCGCCTACTACGGCCTGGAAATCGAACTGTGCTTCGAGAATGGCCATGACCGGCTGGACTACTACGAGGAGATCGCATTCCCCACCGAGGACCTAACGGCCGAGCGGGATGGCAGCCTGGATGACGAGGAAGGGTTGGAGGTGATCTCCCGACCATTCTCGCTGGCCGAGCTGCACCAGCATCGCAATCCATTGCAGCAAGCAATGGCGGCGGCACAGCGCTTCGAGGCGGCATCGCCGTCACCGGGTGGGTACGGTGTGCATGTCACCACGAATGCGCAACGGTTGTCTGCGGACCACCGTAAGCGCCTGGTGGATGCGACCTACGACATGCGGGCCCTGACCGAGTTCGTCGCCGGCCGCAAGAACGATGCGGATTACTTCAACTACGGCAACAAGTCCGCT
>Ga0208516_100594_pt1 | contig 13182 bp, 12 predicted proteins | sample LakWasM117_HOW13_2_FD_183931 | JGI IMG/M metagenome (GOLD analysis project Ga0208516, IMG submission 183931) | Freshwater sediment methanotrophic microbial communities from Lake Washington under simulated oxygen tension - Sediment Metagenome... | ecosystem: Environmental > Aquatic > Freshwater >...
CGGCAAAGGCACCTTGAGCTGCCAGCTCTACCAGCGCAGCGCCGACATCTTCCTCGGCGTGCCGTTCAACATCGCCAGCTACGCCCTGCTCACGCACATGGTGGCGCAGCAGTGCGACCTGGATGTGGGCGACTTCATCTGGACCGGCGGCGACTGCCACATCTACAGCAACCACACCGAGCAGGTGCAGACCCAGCTGGCGCGCACGCCCCACCCCTACCCGGTGCTGAACATCAAGCGGCGCCCGGCCAGCATCTTCGACTACCAGTACGAAGACTTCGAGGTGCTGGACTACCAACACCACCCGGCCATCAAGGCCCCGGTGGCCGTGTAATTCGGCTTTCACACCGCCGGGGCATGCTTGCCAGGGCGCTCTTTCCTTCCATCCACCCCAACGTCTAAAAACACCATGTCTTCCGGCGGATTCCACGTACACGGCCCCCACGACCACGCCCTTGAACACGCCACGCACGGCGGCCACCATGAGGCCGCGCACGACGAGGGCGGCTCCATGACCAACCAGATCGCCATGTTCACGGCCATCATCGCCACGGTGGGCGCCATCTTCGCCTACATGGGCGGCGCCACGCAGGCCAATGCCGGCCTGTACAAGAACGACGCGGCCATCAAGAAGACCGAAGCGTCGAATCAGTGGAATTACTTCCAGGCCAAGAGCACCAAGCAGTCGCTGGCCGAAGTCTCGCGCGACCTCACGCCGCGCGAAGAAGAAAAGGCCAAGTACCAGGCCAAGATCGACCGCTACGAAAAAGAGAAGAACGACATCAAGGCCGCCGCCGAGAAGCTGGAGCAGGAAGCCACCGCCTGGGACAAGAAGAGCGACGAGCAGATGCACCAGCACCACCGCTGGGCCCAGGCCACCACGGCGCTGCAGGTCGCCATTGCCCTGGCCGCCATCGCCCTGCTGACCAAGAAGAAGTGGCTGGAATACGCCATGTTCGGCGTGGGCGCCATCGGCGTGACCGTGGGCGGCCTGGCCGCGATGCACATCTGAGACCTGCGAACGAAGGCCCGCCATGCAAGTGCACCTCATCTACGCACGCGCCGCCAACGGCGTGATCGGCAAGGACGGCACCATGCCCTGGCACCTGCCGGAGGACATGGCGCACTTCAAGCAGCTCACGCTAGGAGCGCCCGTCATCATGGGGCGCAAGACCTGGGACTCGCTCCCGCCGCGCTTTCGCCCGCTGCCCGGGCGCAGCAACATCGTCATCACACGCCAGCCGGATTGGAATGAAACTGGCGCGCAGCGCGCATCCAGCCTTCGTGATGCGCTACAAATAGCAGAGCAATCCAATCCCGCCACGGTGTGGGTGATCGGCGGCGCGCAGATCTACGCCCAGGCCCTGCCCCTGGCCCAGCGCGTGGAAGTGACCGAGATCGCGCAAGACTTCGACGGCGACGCCCACGCTCCCGAACTCGGCCCCGAGTGGCAGGAAACCGCGCGCGAGGCACACACCAGCGCGGGCGGCCTGCCCTTCGCCTTCGTGCGCTACGAGCGGCGCTGAGCGCCGCCGCGCGGGCGGCGCATCAAGCGGGCGCGCCGACGATCACGCTCGACGCCTTGAAGATCGCCGTGGCCGTGCCGCCCACGGTCAGGCCCAGCTCTTCGCAACTGCCATGGGTGATGATGGCCGCCACCGCGCCGCCGCCGGGCAGGTCGATCACCACCTCGTCGTTCACCGCGCCCGCCACGATGCGCGCCACCCGGCCCGTGAGCCGGTTGCGCGCCGAGAACTTCGCTTCGCCCGCATCGGCCACCACGACGATGGACGACGCCTTGACCAGCGCGTAGGCCTGGGCGCCCACGGCCAGCCCCAGGCTTTCGGCGCTCTCGTGCGTGACCGTGGCCACGATGGCATGGCCACCCGCCACCTGGATTTCGATCTCGTCGTTCACCGCCCCGCGCAGGGTGCGCGTGACCTGGCCGGCGAAATGGTTGCGCGCGCTGGTTTTCATGCTGATGCTCCGGATCAGGAGGTAGTCGTCCGCGATGCCCTGGGCCTGCTGGCCGAGCTGGGCGATGAAGCGCCGGTGCTCGGCCTCGATGCGGTGGAAGTTCTCCACCAGCTGCTGCCCCCGGCGCGTGAGCCGCGTGCCGCCCCCGCCCTTGCCGCCCGCCGCGCGCTCCACCAGCGGCTCGCCCGCCAGGTTGTTCATGGTGTCGATGGCGTCCCAAGCGGCCTTGTAGCTCATCTTCATGGCCTTGGCGGCATGGGTGATGGAGCCCTGCTCGCCCACCAGCGCCAGCAACTGCACGCGGCCGGAGCCGCCCAGGCTCTCGCCGCCCACGGTCATCCAGAGGGAGCCGCCGAGTTCGATGCGTTTGTCTTGTTCAGGCATGGGCCTGTTCCTCCATCATGTGGCCGCCTTGCATGCGCAGCACCTGGTCGCCAAACACCTGCACGTCGTGCGGGTCGTGCGTGATGAGCACCATGGGCACGCGCAGGCGGCGCTGCAGCGCGTCCAGCTCGGCGCGCATGCTCACGCGCAGCTCGGTGTCGAGCGCGGCAAAGGGTTCGTCGAGCAGCAGCGCGCGCGGCTCGGCCACCAGCGCGCGCGCCAGGGCCGTGCGCTGGCGCTGTCCGCCCGAAAGCTCGTGCGGGTGCTGGTGCGCCACCTCGCGCAGGCCGAAGGCGTCGAGCCAGCGCTCCACGGCCGGGCTGGCGTGCGCCGCCGCCGGGTTGCGCCAGCCCTGCAGTTCGCCAAAGGCGATGTTCTGGCGCACGTTGAGGTGCGGGAACAGCGCGTAGTCCTGGAACAGGTAGGCCACACCACGCGCCTGCGGCGGCAGGTGGATGCCCTGGGCGGCATCGAACAGCGTCTCGCCGTCGAGCCGAATGTGGCCCGCATCGGGCCGCACCAACCCGGCCAGGGCCTTGAGCAGCATGCTCTTGCCCGCGCCCGAGGGCCCCACCACCACCACGCGCTCGCCCTGCGCGCAAAAGCGCGCCTGCAGCGCGAACGTGCGGTGGCCCGAGCGCAGCGTTTTGCGGATGTCCACGTCAAGCCGCATGGGTGCCTTTCATCGCGTGGCGACCCGGCCAGGCGCCAGCTTGCCCACGGCCAGCAGCACCGCCACGCACACCACCGAGGTGATGAGCACCAGCAGGTTGGCCACGCTGTCCTGCCCGGCCTGCACCGCCTCGTACACGGCAATCGACAGCGTTTGCGTCTTGCCCGGAATGCTGCCCGCCACCATCAGCGTGGCGCCAAACTCGCCCAGCGCGCGCGCAAAGCCCAGCAGCACCCCGGCCAGGATGCCGCGCCAGGCCAGCGGCAGCGTGACCCGCCAGAACACGCCCGCCTCGGAGATGCCGAGCACGCGCGCCGCGTCCTCCAGTTGCGGGTCCACCGCCTCGAAGGCCGCGCGCGCCGGCTTGAACACCAGCGGAAACGCCACCACCGTGGCCGCGATCACCGCGCCCGTGAGCGTGAAGATCAGGTTGATGCCGAAGGTGGCATGCAGCCAGCCGCCCACCCAGCCCTTGCGCCCCAGCAGCACCAGCAGGTAGTAGCCCAGCACCGTGGGTGGCATCACCATGGGCAGCGTGAGCAATGTGTCGATCAGGTCGCGCCCCGGAAAACGCCAGCGCGCCAGTGCAAAGCCCACGCCCGTGCCCAGCACCAGGCAGGCCAGCGTGGCCCAGGTGGCCACCTGCAGCGAGAGCCAGAGAGCGGGCCAGGCACCGTCCATATTCACCACTCAGGGTTTGAGAAAACCGTAACGCGCCAGGATGGCCTGGCCGGCCGGCGAGCGCACATAGCCGATGAACGCCGCCGCCTCCGTGGCGTTGCCGCTGGTGGCGGTGCGCGCGATGGGGTAGAGGATGGCCGCGTCCAGCGGCACGGCGAAGACGATCTTCACCTTGTCCTTCATCAGCGCGGCATCGGTGGCGTACACAAAGCCCGCATCCACCTCGCCGCGTGCCACGTAGTCGAGCGACTGGCGCACGTTCGAGGTGTTCACCGCCTTGGCCTGCACCGCGCCCCACAGGCCCGCGGCCTCCAGCGCATGCTTGGCGTAGCGCCCCACGGGCACGCTAGCGGGCAACGCCAGCGCCACGCGCGCCACGCCGGGCGCGGCCAGGTCCTTCAGCGCGGCCGGCGGCGCCTTGGCGTCGATGGGCGCAACCACCACCAGCGCATTGCGCACGAAATCCTGCCGGTCGGCCGCCCGCACTAGGCCCTGCTGCTGCGCCATGTCCATGGTCTCCTGGTCGGCCGAGGCAAACACATCCACCGGCGCGCCCTTGGCCATCTGCTGCAGCAAGGCGCCGGACGCGCCGAAGTTCAGCAGCACCTTGCTGCCGGGGTGCGCGGATTCAAAACCCTTGGCGATGTCCTTGAAGGCATTGGTCAGGCTCGCGGCCGCCGACACCGTGACTTCACCCGCCATGGCGGCGCCGGCAAGGCCTGCCAGAAGACAGGCGACAAGGCTGCGTTTCAGGGATGTGAGGGCCATGGGACCGGGCTCCGGGGTGTTACAAGCGAGCGAAGTATACGCTTGGTTATAACGGGAGCTTTGGCCCTGGAATGCGGCCTTTTGATGCAGCGCAACAGTCTTATCTGGATTGATCTGGTCCGCAACGAAGCGTGCAAGCTGTGCTACAGCATTCGCCAAACAATTTCAATAGAAATAAGCCTCTATGGCTGATGGATAAAGCGCTATTAGCTATATATTTAATAGCAATTTTGCTCCACCCAGGCCATCACGGTGCAGACCGAAATCGGCCCGTACCAGATACATCCTTATCCAATGCATCCGTCCGCTTGCTTCTGAAGACCCTGTTCACTGGAAGTGAGCTACGCGATATCCCGCAATTCACGCCGCAAAATCTTCCCCACATTGGACTTGGGCAGCAAGGCCACAAAGCGGATGTGCTTGGGCACCTTGTAGCCCGCCAGCTCCTTGCGGCAGTAGGCGGTAACGTCGGCCTCTTCCAGTGTGGCGTCGGCGGCCTTCACGATGTAGAGCTGCACCGCTTCGCCCGTCTTCTCGTCCGAAGCGCCCACGCAGGCGCATTCGGCCACCCCCGGGAGGGCGGACACGACGGCCTCGATCTCGGTCGGGTAGACATTGAAGCCTGACACCAGGATCATGTCCTTCTTGCGGTCCACGATCTTGAGGAAGCCACGCTCGTCGAACTGACCGATATCGCCCGTGCGGAAATACCCGTCCGGCGTGAAAGCGGTGGCATTGGCCTCGGGCTTTTGCCAGTAGCCTGCCATCACCTGCGGCCCCTTGGCGCAGATTTCACCGGCTTCGCCTACAGCGACCTCGCGGTCATTGAGGTCCAACAGCTTGATGTCAGTGGAAGGCATGGGCAGCCCAGCCGTGCCGCTGAAGGCCTCAATGGTCATCGGATTGATGGTGAGGATGGGCGAGGTTTCCGACAGGCCATAGCCTTCACGGATGTGCTGCCCAGTCAGCTCCTTCCACTTGGCCGAGGTGGTCGGCAATACGGCCGCGCCACCACCGGCGGCCAGGCGCAGGCGGGAGAAATCGGCCTCGTGGATGCGCGGGTGCTGCATCATGCCGTTGAACAAGGTGTTGACCCCGACAAAGACGGTGCAGCGCGCGGCCTTGAGCGTGTCGATGAAGCCGTCCATGTCGCGTGGGTTGGGCACCAGCCAGTTGTCCGCACCGACGGAGAAGTAGGACACCAGGTTCGCCATCAGCGCCAGGATGTGGTACAGCGGGATGGCCGTGACCAGCACCTCCTGGCCGGGGCGCAGTGCCTCGGGCATGAAGGCCTTGAACTGTTCGGTGTTGGCAACCAGATTGCGGTGGGACAGCGCCGCGCCCTTGGACAGGCCCGTGGTGCCCCCGGTGTACTGCAGAAAGATCAGGTCCTCGCTGCGCACCTCTACCGGGCTGAAGGGCAACTGTGCGCCTTCGGCCAGCGCTTGCGAGAAGGGTATGGCGCCAGCCAGGCGGGCATCCAGCGCGGGCCTGGGCGTGGTCACGCCGATGCCATCGCCGGGTTCGACGACGATGATCTTCTTGACCGGGGTTTGGCCGACGATCTCGGCCAGGGTGGCCAGGGCGCCGGAGTAGATGACGATGACTTCCACGCCTGCATCATTGAGCTGGTGCTGGAGTTCGCGCGGCGTGTAGAGCGGGTTGACGTTGACCTGGATGCCCCCGTTGCGCAGGATGCCAAACAGCGTGAGCGCGAAGGCCGGGATGTTGGGCAGCATGACCGCGATGCGATCGCCCTTGCGGACGCCCAGCGGACCCTGCAGGTAGGCGGCAAAGTCATGCGAGAGCCGGTCCGTGTCGGCATAGGTCAGGGTTTGGCCCAGACAGCGAAACGCCGGCTTATCGGCGAACTCCACCATCGCGCCTTCAATCAAGGCCAGGACCGATGGGTGGCGGTTCGGGTCGATGTCCACGGGGATGCTGCCGTAGGATTTTTGCCAGGGACGGGGGCTCATGGACGGTGTCCTTTCTGGTGGCATGAAGGGGGGCTTACTTGACGCGTTCCACGGCCGGGGGCACGTAGCTTTGCTTTTGCAGGGCCTCGTCCGGCATGTAGGCGCGCAGGAACAGGCTGAACGGGCCCTTGGGCACAGGCAGCCAGTTGGCCATCTTGTCGGGCGATGGTGCCTCGGCCTGCACCAGCATGGTGTAGCCGCCGTCGGCATCGGGCTTGAACGTGGCCTGGTCGTGGCTGCCCAGCGAATAGCGGCCGATGGGGTTGGCCACCAGGTCGTATTTTTCGTCGTACACGGTCACGGCCCAGAACGAGGCCGCCTTGGGCACCTGGCCGGGGGCAAAGCGCAGCACGTAGTTGTTGCCGTCGCCGGTGAGCGCGGCGCCGTCAGCGTCCAGGTGGGCACGCAGTTTGACCACTTCTTCGATGTGGTGCTCCTGGAAACCGGCCAGGGACTGGGTGGCGGCGCGGGTCAGGAAGTCGAAGTCCTTGGCGGTGCGACCCCAGTTGGCCTGGCCATAGAACCAGTTGTTGACCACCTTGGTGCCGAAACCGGATTTGGCGGCCTGGTTCAGCAGGGCCATGCCATCGGCCTGGGCGCGCTGCAGACCGGCGCGGATGGCTGGGTCGAGGGTGGAGAAGTCGTCGGACATGCCGGGGCCGATGCCGATCGAACGCCAGGCCGTCAGCAGCGCAGCGTGGCTCGCAGGTGGCGGGTTCTCGGTCATGCCACGGTTGATGTTACGGAACAGCCACAGCGGATCCTTGCCCGGCAGGATGGGGTCGAGCACATCGCGGTCGGCGGCGGTGAAGGGCTTCTTGGCCAGCCAGAACGACAGCGGGGCCAGGTGGGTCTGGTCCTGCAGCGCATGGGTTGGCTCCAGCTTGTCGCGGCTTTCAAAATCAATGCGCATCAGCAGCAGGCCCTTGGGTGTGGGCGACACCAGCACCCCGGCGATGCCCTTGGGCGTCTTGCCCTTCCAGTTCGGGCCCACCACCATGTAGCTGCCGGCCTTGTCGTGGGTGGCGCGGGTGCCGACGTAGTGGTGGATGTCGGAATACATCTCCATCATCTGCACGCCGTAGTAGCGCTTGCCGGCGTGGGGAACGGTCAGGACTACGGGTTCCTTCTCCACGTCGTACCAGGCCACGGAGTACAGCAGGTCATCCGAAATCGAGGAGCCGTATTTGTCGTCGGAATTGCCGGGCTGGCGCATATGGGAGAAGGCGTTGACGGGCGAGTTGACGCGCCCGGCTGGTTTTTCCACCATGAAGTAACGCTGCAGCAGGCCCTTGCTGAGCGGAAAGCCATAGACCAGGGCCTGCATGCCGACGTTGTAGGCATAGGTCTCGCGCCAGTCGGCCGGTTGGGCCGCCGTCGCGGCAGGGGCGGGCACAGGCGCGGGCTTGGCCTCCTGTGCGTGGACGGTGGCATTCAACGCCAGGCAGGCGCAGGCGGCCAATACGGTTTTTCTGAAGAAAGTGCTCATGGTGTCTCCTTTTTTTTATGGTCGATTGGCACGTTACAGTTTGGATGCAAGCAGGTTTTTTACCAACTGAGGCAGTGCGAACTTGAGCTGCTTGGCCACCGGCGCATAGGCCACGTTGTCGATCAGGTGGCGGGTGTTGGCGCCATAGGGCGGCAAGATCCAGTCGATCAGGCTGCCGGGCTTGCGCTCGAAGTAGCCGCGCGGATTCGAAAACTCCCGAAAGCCCTCTTCGCCATGGTGGCGCCCCATGCCGCTGGCACCGATGCCGCCAAAACCCATGGAGGGCACTCCGGCTTGCACGGCAATGCAGTTGATGGCCACGCCGCCCGAGTGGGTGTTGCGCGTGACCTCGTCGATAAACGCAGGGTCTTGCGAAAACACATACAGCCCCAGAGGCCGATCACCTGCCTGAATGAAATCCACAATGTCGCGCGTACTGCGGTAGGTCACGATGGGCAGGATGGGGCCGAAAATTTCCTCGCGCATCACCGCGCGGTCACGTGCCGGGTTCACCACCAGGTGGAAGGGCATGTGGCGCTGGCCGGGTTTGGGCGTGGTGCCGATGTGGATGACCTCGGCGCCTTCGCTGCGAGCGTCTTCCACCAGGTGATTCAGTCGTGCCAGGTGTCGATCATTAATGACACCGGTGCTGACGGCTGCACCGTTGTCGGCGCTGAAGTGCTCGTGCATGTAGGCCGTGAGTGCTTCGGTGAAAGCGCGCAGGCCCGATTCGGGCACCAGACAGTAATCGGGCGCCACGCACATCTGCCCGCGCTTGATGGCCTTGACGCCCACTATCGAGGCAATCGTCACCGGATCGGTCAACATGTCGCTGCCAATGATGGCGGGGCACTTGCCGCCCAGTTCCAGTGTCACAGGCACCAGGTTGGCAGCGGCCGCCCTCATCACCTCGCGGCCCACCGCGCCACTGCCGGTGTAGACCAGATGGTCCCAGGGCAGTGTGGGGAAGTACTTGGCCAGCTCCAGGTCGCCATTGACCACGGCCACTTCGCTTTCGTCGAAAGTGTCGGCCACGGCCTGCTGCAACACGCGACCACATTCGGGAGCCAGGTCGGACGGTTTGATGATGACGCGGTTGCCGGCGCCCAGGGCGTCGAGCGTGGGCCCCAGCGCAATGTCGAACGGGAAGTTCCACGACACCATGTTGCCGACCACGCCTTTGGGCTGGTATTCGATCCAGGCCTTGGACTTGCCCAGCGTGACTGGGTTGGTGGTCTTGGGCACTCGCTTCATCCAGCGCTTGACATTGGCCACGTTGTATTCGGCACGGTCGAACATGCCGATGATTTCGATCAGGTCACCCATGTCGCGCGAGTGGCCCTGGAAGTCGGCGGCCAGTGCCGCCAGGATGGCCTCGCGGTGCTTGCGCAGCATGGCGGGGATGCGCTGCATGCGCTCGATGCGCGTCTGCGCGCTGGGACAGGGGTCCTGGTCGAACGCGCGCTTTTGCAGCCCAAAGATGCGCGCCAATTGTTCCTGGGAAGTCTCTGGTGCCATGCTGTGTCTCCTTGGTTTATTTGCCTGAAGTTTCATTCCCATGGGGCTGGCCTGTCTTGACGTTACAAGACAATTTTTTTAGTATTCGAGACATGAAACGCCCCCCGACTCCCACCGTGCCATGGCTGCGGGCAGGCGCGCTATCGGGACTGCGCGAGTTGGCGGACCAACTGGGGCAGAAGCCCGAACCCATGCTGCAGCGCTTCGGGCTTCCCCTGGCCATGCTCGATGACCCCGAGTTGCGTGTGCCCTACGCCAACGCCTGCCAATTCCTGGAGGGCTGCGCCGAGGAATGGCACTGCCCGGACTTCGGACTGCGCCTGGGGCAGGCGCAACACCTTGAAATCCTTGGCCCGATCGGGCTTATCGCCCGGCTCACCGATACCGTTGGTGACGCATTGGCAGCGCTGTGCGGCCATATGAACGTGCACACATCCGGGGTCACCCTGAGTCTGCGTGTCGATGACGCCAACGCCCGCTCACCCGCACTGGCCCAGGTGGCGTATACGCCCAGGCCCCGCGCCAGTGCTGGGCGGCAAAAGCTGGAGTTGTCGATGGCAGCGGTATGCAACATCGTCGCACTGGTCTGTGGCCGGCCGGAATTCACCGCCCTGGCCGTGCATTTCGCATGCCCACCGCCACGCGACACCGCGCCGAGCCAGGCCTTCTTCCGCTGCCCCGTGCGTTATGGTGAAACGGAAACCGCGTTGCGCTTTAGCCCCGAAATCCTGGCGCTACCCACCGCCATCCGCGACCCCGCCATCGAGCCCTTGGTTTTCGGCTACATGGACCGCTTGCAAGACCAGTTGGGCGATGACATCGTCGCCGCAGTGCGCAGCCTGATCGGCACACTGCTGTCAAGCGGCCGCTGCACCCGCGAAGCCGTTGCCGATTGTCTGAACCTGCACCCCCGCACCTTGCAGCGCCGGCTGGAAGCCGCTGGCACTTCGTTCTCCCTGTTGCTCGACGATTACCGGCGCACGCTGGCAATGGAACTTCTGGAGCGTGGCTCACTACCACTGGTGCAAGTGGCGGACGCCCTGGGCTATGCGGACCAAAGCGTGTTCAACCAGGCATTTCGCCGCTGGACGGCTACGACACCCACTGCGTACCGCAACTGATCCAAGAGCCTGTAGCAGGGCTAAAGCCGCATCCGGCGCAAAGGCCGCAGTGCACACATGAAAGCGATCTTTCATTGCTGCTGTTCAAGTTAAAGAATGCTTTAAAAGAACAGGCGCTACAGCGACCAAGCCTACGTTGAACTGCTCTCGCGGTGACCCACACCCGCAAACCTTGGCCACCCCGGCGGCGTTGTCTTGTTGGCCCCGGCGGCTTCAGCACAGGTCAGACGGCTACCCCTGACACCCCCACAACCCATCCGGCCGCGCCCGCCACAGCACCGGCCCAATGCGCCAGCACAGCAGCCCAAACCCCGCCACCCAGCACAGCCCGGCCAGGCCCAGCAGGGCTGGCGCCGCATCCGGCATAAAGGCCGCACCGGCGCGCAACAAGGCCCCGGCGAAAACAAGCCCCGCCCCCTGCGCCACCCAGGGCCGTTCGTCCGACGGATGGCCGCAGTGCGCGCGCCCGGCGATGCAGATCACCGCGTAAACCGACAGCCCCAGCGCCCCCACGGTGAGCAGGTGGCGCCCTGCGCTGGCGCCCGGCCCGCCTGCGAGCAGGGCCGTGCCGATGAGGGCGTAGCCCAGCGCCATGCAGGCGTACACGGCGTAGAGCATGAGCGGCAGGCGGCGCAGCAGCGGGCGGCCCACGTGCCAGTCGCCCATCAGGTTGCACAGCGCGGCGGCGGCGGCGCAGGCCAGCCAGCCGCTGGTGCGGCCGCCCGGTTGCACAAACTCGGCCAGCGTGAACAGCGCGATGCACAAAATGGCCAGGTTGCGCCGGGGCGGGCGGGCCAGGTAAGGCTCGCGGCCCTCGCCCGTTTCGTCAATCGCGTTGTTGACGATGCGCATGGAGATGCGGCTCATGGCCACGATGATGAGCACCATCACCAGGCCCAGCAGGGCCAGCAGCCAGCGCAGGGGGTACTGCCCGCGCAGTGCGTCCCCATAGAAGCCCGCCACCAGCACGAACAAGCCCGCCAGCGCCCAGCCAAAGGCGCGGTGGCGCTGCCCGGCCACGGTGCGCACTGCGGGCCACAGCAGCGCCAGCAGGCCGCCGAGCAGGCCCAGGTGCGCCAAGGCGGCCAGCGCCAGCGCGGCGCTGCCCGCCACGCCCGAGAGCCAGAAGCCCGCGCGCCCCAGCAGCCACAGCAGCACCAGTTGGCGGGCGGTGCGCGGGCTGGCGCTGGCGGTGGCTGTGAACTCGGGCACGGCGGTGAGCACGAAGCCCGCCACCGCCGCCAGGCCAAAGCCCAGCAGCAGCTCGTGCGCGTGCCACACCAGCGCGCCGCCCACCACCGGGGGCGGCGGCAGGCCCAGCGCCAGCACGGCGCTCCACAGCGCGATGAGCAGCACCGCCGAGCCCATGGTGAGCAGGAAGAAAGGGCGCATGGCGCACATCCAGACCGGGTGCGCGGGCGACAGCAGACCGGGTGGGTTCATCACGGCGTTCATCCGCATCGCATCCTCCGCGCGGCGGGGGTAGCCTCGCCCTCCTGCGGCGCCGGCTGCAGGGGCAGCACGCGCACCTCGGGGGGCGGCAGGGTTTCGGCGAATTCATCGGCGCCGCAGGCGCCCTCTTCCAGCAGCGCGTCAAGGCCGAAGGCCGCGCGCACGGCGGGCACGCGCAGCAGTTCGGCGGTCTCGTGGTAGACCATGGCGTCGGTGCGCGCCAGCGCGGGCGCCTGGGGAGCGTGCAGGTGCACGATGCGGCCCGGGCCGGCGGCCATGACGAGCACGGTATCGGCCAGGCGCACGGCCTCCATGAGGTCGTGCGTGATCATCAGCACGGCCGTGCCCTTCTCGCGCTGGTGGCGCAGCAGCAGGCGGTGCAGCTGCGCCTTGAGGCCGATGTCGAGCGCGGCGAAGGGCTCGTCCATCAGCAGCAGATCGGGTTCAAGCACCAGCGCGCGCGCCAGCGCGGCGCGGCTCTGCATGCCGCCCGAGAGCTGGTGCGGGTAGGCCCCCATGGCCTCAGCATCGAGCCCCAGCACGGCACCCATGGCGTGGGCGCGCTCACGCGCAGCAGAACGCGCCATGCCCTGCGCGCGCAGGCCCAGGGCGATGTTGTCCATCGTGGTCTGCCAGGGCAGCAGGCGCGGCTGCTGGAACATCAGCGCGGGGCGCTGGAAGGCGTTGTCCAGGCGGCCCTCCTGCAGATCGAGCAGGCCCGCGCACAGGTGCAGCAGCGTGGTCTTGCCACAGCCCGAGGGGCCGACCAGCGCCAGCACGCGGCCGGGCGAAAGCGCCAGGCCCACGCCGCCGAGCACCTCGGTCAGCGCGTAGCTGTGGCGCACGTTTTGAAGCAGCAAACTCATCGCGGCGCCTCCCGCCAGCGCTCCACTTCGCGCTTGAGCGGTTCCAAAAATCCGTATTCAGCGACCAGCAGGCAGCCCACCACGGCGCAGATCCAGCCCAGCGTGGTGGCGGTGTCCAGTTGCGAGCGGCTGGCCGCGAGCGCGGCGCCAACGCCGTCGGTGCTGGCGAGCAGTTCGGCCATCACGGCCACCTTCCAGGCGCTGCCCAGCGCCGTGACCCAGGCCGGGAACAGGTAGGACAGCACATGCGGCCCGTACACCTCGCGCAGCGCCATGC
>Ga0208516_100595_pt1 | contig 13155 bp, 12 predicted proteins | sample LakWasM117_HOW13_2_FD_183931 | JGI IMG/M metagenome (GOLD analysis project Ga0208516, IMG submission 183931) | Freshwater sediment methanotrophic microbial communities from Lake Washington under simulated oxygen tension - Sediment Metagenome... | ecosystem: Environmental > Aquatic > Freshwater >...
CCGCTTGTCCATCCCGCTGCGTTACCGCAGCCACTAACGGAGCCGCAGCAATGCCCACCGACTACCACCATGGCGCCCGCGTCATCGAGATCAACACCGGCACGCGCCCGATCCGCACCATCGCCACCGCCATCATCGGCATGGTCTGCACCGGCTCCGACGCAGATGTTGCAGCCTTCCCGCTCGACAAGGCCGTGCTGCTGACCGACGTGCGTACCGCGATCGGCAAGGCCGGCACGCTGGGCACGCTGGCCAAGAGCCTGAAAGCCATCGTCGACCAGTGCGATCCCCTCGTCGTGGTGGTGCGCGTCGCTGATGGCGAGGGCGCGGATCCGCAAGCGATTGCGGATGATCAGACCAGCAAGGTGATCGGCACGGTCACCGGCGGCGCGTACACCGGCATGCAGGCTCTGCTGGCAGCGCAGGCGCAGCTGGGCGTCAAGCCTCGCATCCTCGGCGTCCCGGGCCTGGATAACCAGGAAGTGGCAACGGCCATGATCCCGATCGCGCAGAAGCTCCGCGCAATGGGGTACGCCTATGCCGACGGCTGCGAGAGCGCCAGCGAGGCGATCCTGTACCGCGATGAATTCGGTGCACGCGAGCTGATGATCATCTGGCCGGACTTCGTGGCCTGGAACACGGACACGAGCGCCAGTGAGCCTGCATTCGCAGTGGCCCGCGCTCTGGGCTTGCGCGCCAAGAAACTCCGCTCAATCCCGCATCAACTTGACTGCGGAGATCCGTATCTGGGCAGCCGATACGTTTGATGAAGCTACTGGCAACCGGCTGCAAGTGCCTGCTTCAGCTTGTCTGCCAACTCGGACTTGAGATATGGCTTGCCAAGCAGCAGCACTCCTGGATCCAGGCGCCCATGGTGCACGATTGCATTTTCCGTGTATCCCGATGTGTAAAGCACGGGCAGCCCCGGGCGAAGCTTGCGGGCCTCGTCGGCCAGCTGCCTGCCACTCAGCTTCCCCGGCATGACGACATCCGTGAACAGCAGGGCGACATCCGGATGGTTTGCCAGCAGTCGCAGCGCCGTCTGGCCAGATTCCGCTTCGACCACCCTGTATCCGAGTGCCTGCACCTGACGAACCGCGAACGCACGCACCATGTCGTCATCTTCTACCAACAGCACGAGCTCACCTTGGCCACTCGCCCCCGATGCAGGGGCCAGAATCGGTTCGGGCTCGGTGCCCGTCTGATTGAGACGGGGGAGGTAGATCTTGATGGCGGTACCTCGCTCGATCTCGCTGTAGATCGCCACATGCCCCCGTGACTGCTTGACGAAGCCATACACCATCGCCAATCCAAGCCCGGTCCCCTTCCCGACTTCCTTGGTGGTGAAGAACGGCTCGAATACCCTTGCAAGGTGATCAGGCGAAATGCCTCAGCGAAACCTTTGGCAATGTGACGTTGGAAGCGCTGGCCAGCGGCGTCCCCACGATTGCCTTTGACTACGGTGCAGCTCGCGAGATGTTGCGCGATGGCGTGCACGGCGCGGCCATTGCCTGTGATGACGCCGACGGGTTCATCCACGCGACGCTGCGGCTGGGTGTTGATGATGCGCTGCGCAACGCGATGCGGATGACCTGCCGCGAGGCTGTCGCCGCATTGCAACCGGCCCGGGTTGCCAAGGCATTCGACCATCTCCTGCAATCGCTGTCCGTACGGAGTGACCAGCATGCCGCACCCGTCATCCCCTAAACGATTGCTCGCTGCTGAACATCGCTGGTGCCTTCAGGCCAACACCTTGTGCAGCCGTCGTTGCGTACTGCGTTTCTTCGCCAACGTCAGCCGCTTGGGTGACGGCGTATTTTGGTATGCACTGATGGCACTGCTGGTAGTCGCAGATGGCAGTAAGGGCTTGCGGGCAGCGCTGCATCTGGCCGCCACCGGTGTGGCTGCACTGTTGTTGTACAAATGGCTGAAACACCGAACCCGCCGATCACGCCCGTTCGCCAGCGACCTGCGCATTCGTGCGTGGGTTGCGCCGTTGGATGAGTACAGCTTCCCCTCCGGGCACACCCTGCACGCGGTTGCGTTTAGCGTGGTCGCCGTGGCGCATTACCCTGCCTTGGCGTGGTTGCTGCTGCCGTTTAGTGCCAGCGTGGCGACATCGAGAGTGGTGCTGGGGCTGCACTACCCCAGCGATGTGCTTGCCGCCACCGGGTTGGGCGCGGCATTGGCCACAACATCACTGTGGCTGGGGCCGCTGCTCGGGATTGCGCCCTGAGCCACCCCAGGCAAGGCAAGCCACTGTCTGTCCGCGCTTACAATCCAGGTTGCGAATGGAGGCTCTATGCAGCTTGATCTGACTGGAAAACACGCGCTGGTTTGTGGTGGCTCTGTGGGTATTGGCCACGCCACAGCCGTCGAACTCGCCCTGCTGGGGGCCAATGTCACCCTGCTCGCGCGCAGCGAGGATGCCTTGCGCGCCGCCTGTGCCACACTGCCATGCACTGAAGCGCAACAACATGGCTATCTGGTTGCGGACATGGCCGATACCGCCGGTTTGCAGATGCAGGCAGACGCATTGGCTGCCCGCCAGCCGGTGCATATCCTCATCAACAACACCGGTGGCCCCCCCGGCGGGCCGGCGCATAGCGCGACGCCTGCCGCCTATTGGGATGCTTTTCAAAAACACCTGATCGCCGGCCAAACACTGCTGCAGGCGCTGCTACCAGGCATGCGCGCGGCGGGCTGGGGCCGCATCGTCAATGTCATTTCCACCTCGGTGTACGAACCCATCCCGAATTTGGGGGTGTCCAATACCATTCGCGGCGCGGTGGCCAGCTGGGCCAAAACCCTATCGCGCGAATTGGGTGGTGATGGCATCACGGTCAACAATGTGCTGCCCGGCTACACCCGCACCCGGCGGTTGGAGCAGATTCTGCAGGATCGCAGCACAAGCACCGGCAAATCGCAGGAAGAGGTCGCCGCCGGCATGCTGGCCACTGTGCCGGTGGCGCGCTTTGCACAAGCGCAGGAAATCGGCGGCGTCATCGCGTTTTTGTGTGCGCCGGTTGCCGGCTACATCAACGGCCAATCGCTCGCGGTGGATGGTGGACGGATGCAGTCGATTTGAGAGGGCATCGGTGTCACTCACCCGCCCGTGTCAAGACCCACGCTTTGCTTCAATCCGCCGCGATAGGTGCGACTGCAAGGCAGGCTGCCCCCATCGCTCAGATGAATGCGGGCATCGCCGGTATCCAGCGGTTCAATTGAAGCGATACGATCAAGATTGACCATATAGCTGCGATGGATGCGGGTAAAGCACGCCGGATCCAGCTTGGCCTCGATACTGGCCAGCGTACTGCGCAACGGATAATCGTGACCGCGCACGCGCAGATTGACGTAATTGCCGGAGGCTTGCAGCCATTCGATATCGTTGGCCGCGATCAGGAATTCGCGACCCAGCTTGCGCACCAAAAACCGTTCCGGCCGATCCACCGGTTCCAGCGGCGGGCCTTCGTCGGGCACATCCAGCACACTGGCCTCTCCTTGCAGTCGTCGCAGGATGAAGCGGTAGCCCTCGATGGTCAGCACCACGCCGGCATAAGAGCGCACATCCTTCAGGTATTCGTAGCCAAGCTCCCGCCACCATGACCCGAAATCATAGTGGTCGCCGATACTGGCATAGGCCAGCTTGCGCAGCGCCACCATTCCCAGCACATGCAGGATCGACCACAGCAGGCTGCCCACAAGGTGAATGGGGAGTACCCGTCGCCAGGTATCCAGATGCAGCGGGAAGCGCCGGGTAAACCACACCACCGCCGGCACCAATACCAATCCCATCACGGCGGAGCTGGTTTCCCAGACGACCGGCTGCCAGGGCTTGAACCCCAATTGCGCACGTTCAACATCCATCGTCACGGTGATGCTGTTGGCCAATGCACTGACGAGGTACTGGACAACCCAATAGCCGGCTTCAGCGCCGCGTCGCCACGGTTGATAGCGCTGGTAGAACGGTGGCGGCGAAGTCTGCATCCGCGCATTGTAGGGGGTGCGCCAGGAATCCCATCCCCGACTCGTCACCACGTTCCGCGGCTCGTCCCAAACCCGCGTCGTACGGTCACTTCGGGATGGCCGGAGCGCGCAAGGCTGCCGACGCTGGCAACCTTCTGGGAACCGGAATCCATCGCATGCAACGCCGTCACGATATCGACGCCCTGCGCGTCATCGCCTTCAGCTTGCTGATCCTCTACCACGCGGCGATGGTCTATGTGGCCGGCTGGGACTTCCACATAAAAAGCAGCTACCAGGCCGAATGGTTGCAGTACCCGATGATCGCGCTCAATCGCTGGCGAATGCCTCTTTTGTTCATGATTTCCGGGATTGCGATTGGGCTTGCCGGCATTGAAGGCCGCCGATGGCGCTTCGCCGGAACGCGCAGCTTGCGCCTGCTGGTGCCGCTGGTGTTCGGCATGTTGCTGGTGGTGCCGCCACAGACCTACGTCCAGGCCATCGCGCAATACGGCTATCCCGGCAGTCTCGCGCATTTCTACCCGCTTTACCTGACCCACGGGCTTTGCCGCGCCGGCCAATGCATGCTGACGCCCACCTGGAATCATCTCTGGTATCTGGCCTATTTGCTGCCCTACACCTTGCTGTTGCTGCTCGCCGCGCCACTGCTGCAACAGGCCAGCCGTTGGCTGCTGCCGTCGCCACGTACCCTCGCCGTGCTCGTGATCCTGCCTATCGTGTGGCTGTTGAGCGTTCGGCTGTGGCTGGCGCCACAGTTCCCGGAAACCCATGCGCTGTTCGACGATTGGACGGTGCATGCGGAATCCCTGCCCTTGTTCCTGCTGGGCTACCTGTTTGCAACGCATGTGTGGTTTTGGGACACAGTGCAGCGCCTGCGCTGGATCACATTGGCGCTGGCACTGTTTGCCATCGGGGTGGAACTTGGCCTGCGCTGGATCAGCCACAACCCGCCCGCCGGCCCAATTCCCGATTGGGCCATGCAGCTGCCGTGGTATTTGATCGAACGTATCGCCCGCGTGACCTACACCTGGATCGCGCTGCTCACCCTGTTCGGCTGGGGACGCGCCCTTCTCAACCGCCCCTTCCACTGGCTGCCCTATTGCACGGAAGCCGTGTTTTCCTGGTACATCCTGCACCAGACCTTGATCGTGGTGCTGGCCTATTGGTTGATTCCGATGCGGCTGGGTGCCGGCATCGAAGCATCGCTGGTGGTGTTCGGCACGATGGCCGGCTGCCTTGTGCTGCACGAGTGCCTGATCCGTCGCGTGCAATGGCTGCGCCCGTTGTTTGGGCTCAAGCGGGAGCCGATGCGGCTACCGCTTCCCGATGCACCACCTGCAATTGGATAGCCTCACCGCCACGCCAGTCATCGGGCACGATGCGATACGCGATGTGCGCGTTTCGCGCCGGCTCCACGCCGTCCCAGCCGTTGAACTGGATGGCGTTGAAGCGTTGCCCATGCAGGCCAAGCTCCAGCTTGAGGTGACGTTCCTTCAAAACACGCCAACCCAATACCGTGAACGCATCATCAAACAGCGGCTCCGGATAACCCTGCCCCCAGTGGCCACCATCACGCAGGGCATGTGCTGTGCCGATGTGAAATTCATCGGCGCGCAGACCACCGTCACTGCGCAACACATCCACCAACGAATCTTCACTCAGCAGCTCGGCGCTGACCGCAACAAACGCACTGCGGAAGGCTTCGAATTGCTCCCGCGCAAGGCTCATGCCGGCGGCCATCGCGTGGCCACCAAAGCGCGTGATCAGGCCGGGGTGGCGGGCATCCACCAGCGCCAGCGCATCGCGAACATGAAAGCCCGGGATCGAACGCGCTGAGCCGCGCAGCACCTCGCTGTCTGGTTCCGCAGGCGCAAATGCAATCGACGGACGATGCAGGCGTTCTTTGAGTTTCGATGCCACCAGTCCGACCACGCCGGGGTGCCAGTCTGGATCGAACAAACACGCGGCATAACGGGTGTCGATGCCGTCCAGACTGGCCTCCGCCATGTCTTGCATGTCGGTCTGCAAGGCGCGTCGCGCTTCGTTGATGCCCTGCAAGATGGCGGCAAGCTCGCGCGCTTGGCCGGCATCATCGCTCAGCAAACATTCGATGCCGATGCCCATGTCTTCCAAGCGGCCCGCGGCATTGATGCGTGGGCCGATGGCAAACCCGATATCGGTGGTGGACAGCGTGGCGGCCTTGCGCCCGGAGACCTCCAGCAAGGCCTGCAAACCGGCGCTGCCCTGCCCTGCACGCAGCCGGCGCAGTCCCGCGCCGACCAAGGCGCGATTGTTGGCATCCAGCGGCACCATATCGGCCACCGTGCCCACCGCCACCAGATCCAGCAACGTCGCAAGATCGGCCTGTACACCCAAACGCGCACGCAGCGCCAGCAACACATAAAACATCACGCCCACGCCTGCCAGCGCCTTGCTGGCGAAGCTGCAGCCGGGTTGATTGGGATTGACGATGGCATCGGCCGGCGGCAGCGCTGGCCCCGGCAAGTGGTGATCGGTGACGAGGATGTTCCAGCCATGCGCTTTCGCCGCGTGGATGCCGGCGTGACAGGCGATGCCGTGATCCACCGTCAGCAGCAGGTCCGGCTGCAACTTCGCAAGTTCTTCCACCAACGCCGGGGTTAGCCCGTAGCCATGCACGATGCGATTGGGCACCGCATGCGAAAGATGACGTACGCCCAGCATCCGCAAGCCGCGTACCGCCACTGCGGTGGCGGTGGCGCCGTCGCAATCAAAATCTCCCACCACCAGGATATGCGCGTCATGTTCAATGGCGGTCTGCAGCAAATCCACCGCCGCGTCGATGCCTTTCAACCCTTCGGGCGGCAACAAATCCGCCAGGCGTGGCAGCGCACTGCGTGCATCACTGCCGCGCGCGGCATGCACACGGCGCAACACGTCCGGCCAATGCGTGGGCCACTCGCCGCTTGCGGCCTGCGGCGGGCGGCGCACAATGCGGCGCAGCGCATTCATATCGTCAGCCTCGCCAATGGCCTGCGCCAGAACCGCCAGCGTTGCCCGCGTGTCAGCGTGAAGAGGGTTCCATCGGCAAAATCAAACTGTGCCTCCAACGCGCAGGCCGGCAGCAACCACGCGTGCAGTAAGCTGCGTACATCGCGCTGATGGCGCAGATCCACCAGTGCATTAGCGGTGGACGGTTGAAAATCGGCAAGCGGCATGCACGCCAGTGTGCCCAGTTGCGCAGCACCCTGCACGACCGGATCATCGGAAAACACGGTCGCCGCAGTGCTTGCAAGACTGTCGGGCAACACCCCGCTCCCCCAGAACCACAGCGCATTGATCGCTACCCGGCCCTGCTCCAATCGTGTGGCGTTGTGCGGGTGGTTGTGCAGCACAATCTGCACCTCGCTTTCCAACACGCGCCAGCGGCGTGCATCCTGACCTTCTGCGCGATGTTGAAACACATCGTCACCCAACGCCGCATCGGGCGATGCAAATTCCGGCACCGCACTGCCTCGCGGCAAACGCAGATACCAGCGCTGCGGATGCGGTGCATCCAGCACAAATCCGGCATCACCAAACAAGGGCCGCAAGGCCGGCAGCAACGCATCCACGTCGGCCTGTTCGATACCCAGATTGCGACCGATGCCCAGCAATCGCGCACCGTTGATATCAGGACGAATATGCGCAGGATCTGCGCGCAACCACTGCGCAGCGCGGGTATCGTCCTCACCCGCATCCATGAGCCGCGTCAACGCCGCCTGCGGCCAACGTGCCGGCAATGGCCGCAGATGCCGCAGTAATTGCGCAGCTTCGCCCGCATCCGCTTGAGTGCGGTCGGCGCGCGCCAATGCCTTGCCCAATGCATCCGGCAAGGCTTGCCCCGCAAACCGCGAAAGTGCCGGCAACAGCAGCGTCAGGCGTGACACGACTCAGCCCGAATACTTGACCGACACAACCTCGTATTCGCGGGTGCCGCCGGGTGCTTCGATGGTGATGGCGTCGCCTTCGAGTTTGCCGATCAGCGCACGCGCCACCGGCGAGGAAATCGCGATCAAGCCTTGCTTGATGTCGGCTTCGAGGTCACCCACGATCTGGTAGGTTCTCTCTTCATCGGTATCGCAATCGACCAAGACCACGGTCGCGCCGAACACGATTTTATCGCCGGCCGCCAACTGCGCGATATCGATGACCTGCGCATGCGACAACTCGGATTCGAGGTGTTTGATGCGACCTTCGACAAAGCCTTGCTGCTCGCGTGCGGCGTGGTACTCGGCGTTTTCCTTGAGGTCGCCGTGCGCACGCGCCTCGGCAATCGCTTCAATGATGGCCGGGCGCTTGACCGACTTCAGTTCGTCCAGTTCGGCGCGCAAACGTTGCGCGCCTTTGGCGGTGATGGGGGCACGGCTCATGCCAGTTCCTTGTGCAGTTCTTGCAGCGAGAGCACATCGCCCTTGCCGCGGTGGTCCAATGAATGCAGCAGTGCGTTGGCACCGGCTACGGTGGTGGAGTACGTCACCCGTGCTTGCAGCGCTTCACGCCGGATCGAGAACGAGTCGGCAATCGCCGCACGGCCTTCGGTGGTGTTGACGATGTAGCAAATTTCGCCGTTCTTGATCAGATCGACGATATGCGGGCGGCCTTCGGCTACTTTGTTGATCTGCTCGCAGACAACGCCATGCGCTTTCAGGAAATCAGCCGTGCCGCTGGTCGCCACGATGCTGAAACCGCGCTCCAGCATGTACCTGGCCACCGGCAACACCCGCACCTTGTCCGGGTCGCGCACCGAAATGAATGCTTTGCCAGGCTGCGGGGCTTTGATATTGGCCGCTTCCTCGGCACGCGCAAACGCGGCTTCAAAGCTGCGGCCCACGCCCATTACTTCGCCGGTGGAACGCATTTCCGGGCCCAGGATCGGATCCACGTTCTGGAACTTGGCAAACGGGAACACCGCTTCCTTCACCGAATAATAATTCGGGATGATTTCGCGGGTAGCGCCTTGTTCGGCCAAGGTCTGGCCGGCCATGCAACGCGCCGAAATCTTGGCCAGTGGTTGACCAATCGCCTTGGACACGAACGGCACTGTGCGGCTGGCACGCGGGTTCACTTCCAGCAGGTAGATGGTATCGGCTTCGCTGCCTTCGGCCACGCCCACTTGCACCGCAAACTGGGTATTCATCAGGCCCACCACATGCAGTGCCTTGGCCAGCGCGACGACTTGCTCGCGCAGACGTTCTTGCGTGCGTGCAGACAGCGAATACGGCGGTAGCGAACATGAGGAGTCGCCGGAATGCACGCCGGCTTCTTCGATGTGCTCCATTACGCCACCGACCAGCACATTGCCGTCGCGGTCGGCAATCACGTCGATATCCACTTCCACCGCGTTATCCAGGAAGCGGTCCAGCAGCACCGGCGAATCGTGGCTGACCTTCACCGCCTCGCGCATGTAGCGCGACAAATCCGCGTCGGCATGCACCACTTCCATCGCACGGCCGCCCAGCACATAACTTGGGCGCACCACCAACGGATAACCAATCTCGCGCGCCTGCACCAAGGCTTCTTCGGCGCTGCGTACGGTGCGATTGGGCGGCTGCTTCAGACCCAGTGCTTCCACCAATTTCTGGAAGCGCTCGCGGTCTTCCGCCAGATCGATGGAATCGGGCGAGGTGCCAATGATCGGCACGCCATTGGCTTCCAACGCCTTGGCCAACTTCAGCGGGGTTTGCCCGCCGTACTGCACGATCACGCCATAGGGCTTTTCCAGCTCGACGATTTCCAGCACGTCTTCCAGCGTCAGTGGCTCGAAGTACAGACGGTCGGAGGTGTCGTAATCGGTGGATACGGTTTCCGGGTTGCAGTTGACCATGATGGTCTCGAACCCGTCTTCACGCAGCGCCAGCGCGGCGTGCACGCAGCAGTAGTCGAACTCGATGCCCTGGCCGATGCGGTTGGGGCCGCCGCCGAGCACCATGATCTTTTTGCGATCGGTCGGGTTGGCTTCGCATTCGTCCTCGTAGGTCGAATACAGATAGGCGGTGCTGGTGGCAAATTCGCCGGCGCAGCTGTCCACGCGCTTGTACACCGGACGCACCGCGAATGCCTTGCGCAGCGCGCGCACTGCGGTTTCGTTGGTGCCGGCCAGCTGGGCAATGCGTGCATCGGAAAAGCCCATGCGCTTGAGGCCGCGCAGGCGCTTGGCATCCAGTCCGTCCAGGCCGCGATGCACCACATCGATTTCGGCATCGATCAATTCTTCGATCTGATCGAGGAACCACGGATCAACGAATGACAGCGCGTGCACATCTTCCACGCTCATGCCAGCGCGGAAGCCATCGGCGATGTGGAAGATGCGTTCCGGGCCAGGCTCTTTCAGCTCGCGGCGCAGCGTGCGCAAATCATCTTCGTTGACCAGATCCAGCCCGGTGGGATCCAGCCCGATCTTGCCGATTTCCAAACCACGCAGCGCTTTTTGCAGCGACTCCTGGAAGCTGCGGCCGATCGCCATCACTTCGCCCACCGACTTCATCTGGGTAGTCAGACGCGCATCGGCGGCGGGGAATTTCTCGAAGGCAAACCGCGGAATCTTGGTGACCACATAATCAATCGATGGCTCGAACGAAGCCGGGGTCAGGCCGCCGGTGATTTCATTCTTCAGCTCATCCAAGGTATAGCCCACGGCGAGCTTGGCGGCCACCTTGGCAATCGGGAAGCCGGTGGCTTTCGAGGCCAACGCGGATGAGCGCGACACCCGCGGATTCATCTCGATGACCACCACGCGGCCATCGTTGGCATTGATACCGAACTGCACATTGCTGCCGCCGGTATCCACACCGATTTTCCGCAGTACCGCAATCGAGGCATCGCGCAGGCGCTGGTATTCCTTGTCGGTCAGGGTTTGCGCCGGTGCAACCGTGATCGAGTCGCCGGTGTGCACGCCCATCGCGTCGAAATTTTCAATGCTGCACACGATGATGCAGTTATCGGCGGTATCGCGCACCACCTCCATTTCAAACTCTTTCCAGCCCAGCACCGATTCCTCGATCAGCACTTCACCCGTCGGCGAAAGCTCCAGACCGCGCTTGGTGATTTCTTCGAATTCTTCCTTGTTGTAGGCAATGCCGCCGCCGGTGCCGCCCAGGGTGAAGCTGGGACGGATGATGGTGGGGAAGCCGACCTCGGTCTGGATCCGCAACGCCTGCTCGAAGCTGCGCGCCACTTCCGACTTCGGGCTGGACAGGCCAATTTCCGACATCGCCTGCTTGAACAGCTCGCGGTCTTCGGCCATGCGGATCGCTTCGCGCTTGGCGCCAATCAGCTCGACGTTGTACTTCTCCAGCACGCCGTTGTCGGCCAAGTCGAGTGCACAGTTGAGCGCGGTCTGCCCGCCCATGGTGGGCAGGATGGCGTCGGGCTTTTCCTTGGCGATGATTTTTTCGACCGTCTGCCAATTGATCGGCTCGATGTACACCGCGTCGGCCATGTCCGGGTCGGTCATGATGGTGGCGGGGTTGGAATTGACCAACACCACGCGGTAGCCCTCGTCGCGCAACGCCTTGCAGGCCTGTGCGCCGGAGTAGTCGAACTCGCAGGCCTGGCCGATGACAATCGGGCCTGCGCCAATGATGAGGATGGTTTTCAGATCGCTGCGTTTAGGCATTGGTGTTTTTCTCCATGAGCGCCACGAACTTGTCGAACAGCGGGGCCACGTCCTGCGGACCGGGGCTGGCTTCCGGGTGGCCCTGGAAACTGAAGGCCGGGGCATCGGTCAGTGCGATGCCTTGGTTGGTGCCATCGAACAGCGAGCGATGTGTCACACGCGCGCGCGCCGGCAACGTGGCTTCGTCGATGCAGAAGCCGTGGTTTTGCGAGGTGATCATCACCCGCCCGCTGTCGAGGTCTTGCACCGGGTGGTTGGCACCGTGATGGCCATGCGACATCTTCACCGTCCGTGCGCCAATCGCCAGACCCAGCAGCTGGTGGCCCAGGCAGATGCCGTACAGCGGAATCTTCACGTTCAGGAATTCACGGATGGCGGCAATCGCGTAATCACACGGCGCGGGGTCGCCGGGGCCGTTGGACAAAAACACGCCATCGGGTTGCATCGCCAGCACCTCAGCGGCGCTGGTCTGCGCCGGCACCACATACACATCGCAGCCGCGCTCGGCCAACATGCGCAGGATGTTGCGCTTGGCGCCAAAATCATAGGCGACCACTTTGAACTTGGGTTCGGCGCGCACGAACGTATTGCTGTCGAGATCCAGCTGGCCTTCGCTCCAGCGATAGCCTGCGGTGGTGCTGACCACCTTGGCCAAGTCCATATTGTTCAGGCCGGGGAATTTGCGCGCCGCTTCGAGAGCGTGCTCGACATCCAGCACCGCGTCATGCGTTGCAGCCGCCAGCAGCGCCGCGTTTTGCGAACCGCGTTCGCGCAGGATGCGGGTCAATTTGCGGGTGTCGATGCCGGCAATCGCCACAATGCCGCGCGCTTGCAGCCACTCGGGCAGCGAGGTTTGGCTGCGCCAGTTGCTGGGCCGACGTGGCACGTCGCGCACGATCAGGCCCGAGGCCCAGACCTTGCCGGCCTCGTCGTCCTGGTCGGTGCAACCGGTGTTGCCGATATGCGGATAGGTCAGCGTCACCAACTGCTGGGCGTACGACGGGTCAGTCAGGATTTCCTGATAGCCGGTCATGGCCGTGTTGAACACGGCTTCACCCACGGACAAACCGGGTGCGCCCACGGAATAGCCCTCGAAGACGGTGCCGTCTTCAAGCGCGAGAATGGCGGGATTATTCAAGTGCGTCGCCTTGCGTCAGGTTGCAAGAATGCGCCGAAGCGGGGTTGCCGGTTCGGAGCGGAGGGGGGTTAGGCGAGGGCGAATTGTACCGGCAAGCGGGCTTTTCCGCCAGCGCAATACTGAACACGGCGCTCGGCTCATCGTCTTGCAATCGCGCTAAAATATGCGGCCCCGCAACACGGATCCACGGACACCACCATGCCTTTCGTTGTCACCGAAAACTGCATCAAGTGCAAGCACACTGACTGTGTGGAAGTGTGCCCGGTGGATTGTTTCCACGAAGGCCCCAACTTTCTGGTGATCGACCCGGACGAATGCATCGATTGCACCCTGTGCGAGCCGGAATGCCCGGTGGGTGCGATCTATCCCGAAGAAGATGTGCCCGCAGGCCAGG
>Ga0208516_100612_pt1 | contig 12951 bp, 7 predicted proteins | sample LakWasM117_HOW13_2_FD_183931 | JGI IMG/M metagenome (GOLD analysis project Ga0208516, IMG submission 183931) | Freshwater sediment methanotrophic microbial communities from Lake Washington under simulated oxygen tension - Sediment Metagenome... | ecosystem: Environmental > Aquatic > Freshwater >...
AGGGCCAGCGAGACCACGCAGCCCACGCCCAAGCTCACCAGGGTGGTGTTCTTGGGGTCGAGCAGGGGCGCACCGCCGATGGCCAGATACTTGGCCGATAACGTGCCCACCATGGTCACCAGCGGAATGGCCAGCGCGGGCACAAACAGCTTGTTGCCCAGGCGCTTGGCGCTGGCAGCGTACTGCGACGGGCTCGGGCCCTGGTGCTTGCCGGCGCCAACGCCCCCAAAGCCGGCAATCAGCGCCATCGCCACAGCCCCCACACCCACCCACAGGGCTGGCAGCAGGTCGCCCACAAGAAAAACCAGTGCATACAGCGCCCAGAACAGGCCTGTGCTGTAGCGCTTGGCATTGCTGCGGTCGGTGAGGGTTGCCACGGCCGTGAAGGCCAGCACGGCCCCCACCAGGTAATACAGATGCTGGATCGTGATCGTCATCATCAGACTCCTCGGGTCGGGGTTTTGGCGGCGGCACTCAGGGAAACAATCCCCTCGGCGGCCAGCTCACGGGCCAGCACACCGTCGAGGCGATACAGGCGCCAGGCGTGGATGAGAAATGCGCAAATCGCGGTCGGAATGCCCCAGACCGCCACGTGCAGCGGCTCCACATCGATACCCGCCTCGCGCAGAAAAGTGGTCATCAGCACGATGGCGCCAAATGCCACGAAGATGTCTTCACCAAAAAACAGGCCCACGTTGTCGGTTGCGGCCGAGAAGGCGCGCAGCTTGTGGCGAATGCGCTCGGGCAGCGTGCCGTAACGGGCCTCGGTGGCGCCTTCTGCCATGGGGGCCAGCAGCGGTCGCACCATCTGCGGATGCCCTCCCAGGCTGGTCAGGCCAACAGCCGCCGTGAGCTGGCGCGCAGCCAGGTAGACGATGAGCAGCCGCCCCGCCGTGGCCGACTTGATGCTGCTGATCCAGTTCTGGGCATGCTGGCGCAATCCGTGGCGCTCCAACAGGCCAATCACTGCCAGCGGCAGCAAGATGATGAGCGGCAGGTTGCGCGTCTTGATGAATCCGGTGCCTATGGTGGCCAGGATTTTGTCGATAGGAAACCCGGCAGCAAAGGCCGTACCGATGGCCGTCACCACCACCACCAGCATCGGGTTGAACCGCAGGACAAAGCCTACGATGATGATGGCCACCCCTATCAGCGGCCACAGATTGACGTCACTCAGCATATTGATCCTTGTTTGACCTGGGGCTGCCCCCAGACACATTTCGCGTTACCGCGTGTTCCCAACGTTCATCCACCCCGAGGCCAGGGCGCTGGGATCTGACCCGCTGCGCATGGCCGTCGAATGGGCAATTCAAACGGGCCGGAAGGTAAGTTTGCAAGACACATTTTATTTTTGTTGAACAATTAACATCAATGTGTTTCACAAAATAGAGATTGTGCCCAACAATCTGTTGGCACAGTGATTGGTATAAACCCTTACATTTGCCTTGCCATGGTGGTTTTTGGCTGATCCAGCGGCAGACGGGCGTCTTGCATCGCCCGCCACGCAAAACACACCCGGTTCGGCACCCTGGCGCCGCTATCGCAATTACCATCCGGGCATGAAGTCCGAACCGACCAACCACCAGACCCTCAACGACCGCATGGCCGAGCTGATCCGCCAGAAGATCGTGCACGGCGAGTTTTCACCCGGCCAGCGCCTTTCAGAAGCGGCCCTGAGTGAAAGCCTGGACATTTCGCGCAACACCCTGCGCGAGGTGTTCCGGCTGCTGACCAAGGAGGGGCTGCTCACGCACGCGCCCAACCGGGGCGTGTTTGTGGCCATTCCCAGCATTGCGTCCATCATCGACATATACCGCGTGCGTCGGCTGATCGAATGCCAGGCGCTGGCGCAGGCCTACCCGCGCCACCCGGCCAAAAAACACCTGCGCCAGGCCGTTGAAATGGCCCAGTGCTGTCGAGATGCCGGCGACTGGCAAGGCGTGGGCACAGCCAACATGGAGTTTCACATGGCGGTTGTCGAGTTGGCCGACAGCGAGCGCCTGAACGTGATGTTTTCACATGTGCTGGCCGAACTGCGGCTTGCCTTTGGCCTGCTCAACGACCCCGAATTTCTCCACATGCCCTATGTGGAGATGAATCTGAACATACTGGAATTGTTCGAGGCCGGCAAGCTGCAACAAGCAGCCACGGCGCTCAACGAGTACCTGGTGCACTCAGAACGCATCGTGCTGGCGGTGTATGCGCGGCGCATTACCGACAGCGGCCTGTCCAGGTAAGCGGCGCATGCGCCATGCCGCCGACCAAGGGCAGAACCACAGCGCAGCCAGGCATGGCGGCTGGCGCACCCGCACGAAAACCCGGCCCCAACCAGACCTGGCCCACCTTGACCAGCGTCGGGCCTGAACGCCCCATCAGAAACCCGGCGGCCTGATCAGGGCCGTGGCTTGCGCGCGCCGGGCTTGGCCGCGCCGGTCACACGCGGCGGCAGGCCGGTGTGCTGGGTCAGCAGCCGCCCTTTTTGCGGCTTGCCCGGCGTCGAGTTGGTGCGCCGCGCGCTCTGGTAGCCCCCATCGGTGAGCGGCTGGAAGGTGGGGATCAGGTGGTGCTTGCCGTTGCCGATCAAATCGGCCCGGCCCATGGCCTTGAGCGCCTCGCGCAGCAGCGGCCAGTTGTTGGGGTCGTGGTAGCGCAAGAATGCCTTGTGCAGGCGGCGGCGCTTTTCGCCGCGCACGATGGGCACCTCCTCGCTGTCGCGCGTGACCTTGCGCAGCGGGTTCTTGCCCGTGTGGTACATCGCCGTGGCACTGGCCATGGGGCTGGGGTAGAAGGCCTGCACCTGGTCGGCACGAAAGCCGTTTTTCTTCAGCCAGATGGCGAGGTTCATCATGTCCTCGTCGCTGGTGCCGGGGTGGGCGGCGATGAAGTACGGAATCAGGAACTGCTTCTTGCCCGCCTCGGCGGTGTACTTCTCGAACAGCGTCTTGAACTTGTCGTAGTTGCCGATGCCCGGCTTCATCATCTTGGTGAGCGGGCCGGATTCGGTGTGCTCGGGGGCGATCTTCAGGTAGCCGCCCACATGGTGCTGCACCAGTTCCTTCACGTATTCGGGCGACTGGATGGCCAGGTCATAGCGCAGGCCCGAGCCGATCAGGATCTTCTTCACACCCTTGATCGCCCGGCCGCGGCGGTAGATCTGGATGAGCGGGTCGTGGTTGGTGGTGAGGTTCTGGCAGATGCCGGGGTAGACGCAGCTCGGTTTGCGGCAGGCGGCCTCGATCTCGGGCGTGCGGCAGCCCAGGCGGTACATGTTGGCCGTGGGGCCGCCCAGGTCGGAGATGGTGCCGGTGAAGCCCTGCACCTTGTCGCGGATGTCCTCGATCTCGCGGATGATGGAATCCTCGCTGCGGCTCTGGATGATGCGTCCCTCATGCTCGGTGATCGAGCAGAAGGTGCAGCCGCCAAAGCAGCCGCGCATGATGTTGATCGAGAACCGGATCATCTCCCACGCGGGAATCTTGGTGGCGCCGTCGTGGCGGCCGCGCTCGTCGGCATAGCGCGGGTGCGGGTTGCGCGCGTAGGGTAGGTCGAAGATGTGGTCCATCTCGGCCGTGGTCAGCGGGATGGGCGGCGGGTTCAGCCACACATCGCGTGCCGTGGCGCCTTCGCCATGCGCCTGCACCATGGCGCGGGCGTTGCCGGGGTTGGTTTCGAGGTGCATCACGCGGTTGGCGTGGGCATACAGCACCGGGTCGCTTTTCACCTGCTCATAGCTGGGCAGGCGGATCACGCTGCGCTCGCGCGGCGGGCCCTTGTGCTTGCCCTGCACGGCCGGATTGGGCACGAAGGTGAGCGCATGCGTGGTGCCAGCGGTTTTGGCATCTTTTTGGCCTGCTGCGCTTTCTGCAACTGCGCCAGCAGCCACTGGAACAGCAGCATCTTCCTTGCTGCAGCTGCCGCCCTGCCCCGCCGCCTGTTCGCTGGTGGTCTGGTAGGGGTTGATGTGCTCGTCCACCCGGCCCGGCAGATCGACGCTGCTGGAGTCGATCTCGAACCAGCCCTCGGGCGTGGTGCGGCGCACAAAGGCCGTGCCGCGCACGTCGGTGATGTTTTCGACCGGCTCGCGCGCTGCAATGCGATGCGCCACCTCGACCAGGGCGCGCTCGGCGTTGCCGTACAGCAGCAGATCGCACTTGGAATCGACCACGATGGAGCGGCGCACCTTGTCGCTCCAATAGTCGTAGTGGGCAATGCGGCGCAGGCTGCCTTCGATGCCGCCCAGCACGATGGGCACGTCCTTGTAGGCCTCGCGGCAGCGCTGGCTATAGACGATGGCGGCGCGGTCGGGGCGCTTGCCGGCCACGTCGCCGGGGGTGTAGGCATCGTCGCTGCGGATCTTGCGATCAGCCGTGTAGCGGTTGATCATCGAATCCATGTTCCCGGCCGTAATGCCCCAGAACAGGTTGGGCTTGCCCAGCGCCTTGAAGGGCTCGGCGCTTTGCCAGTCGGGCTGGGCGATGATGCCCACGCGAAAGCCCTGCGCCTCCAGCGTGCGCCCGATCACCGCCATGCCAAAGCTCGGGTGGTCGATGTAGGCGTCGCCCGTCACCAGCACCACGTCGCAGCTGTCCCAGCCCAGCTGCTCCATCTCGGCGCGGCTCATCGGCAAGAACGGGGCCGTGCCAAAGCGCTTGGCCCAGTACGGGCGGTAGCTGGTCAAGGGCTTGGCGGCGCGCGCAAAAAAGGAGACGTCAACGGGGGCGTTCATGCGGAGGGTGCGGGCGCCCAGGGTCGTGGCGGGACGCGGTCTTGGTGGGTAACCCGCGATTTTACGGCGGCAAGGCATTTTTGTCGCAGTGACGGCCCTTGCCCCCGTCTGGGCAAGGGCTTGGTAACCCGAGGCATTTGCTTGCTTTGCCAACTACCCGAATGACAAAAGTACAGTCAATACGAGGCGACGGACACTCCCGGCAAGTCTGAATCGTGCGCAGTGCTGTGTTGGTTCACCACCATGTGATCAAGCCGTTCCAGCAACGGCAGTCTCGAAGCATCTTTTTCTGACTCACCACTGATCGATGCAGCCGCGGACATTCCAACGTCATTCACGTCTGGACCGCAGGAGGCAAGTAGCACGCCACCGAGAATCACGGCGCCCAGCCGACTGATGGAGGATCGTATCGGCCATCGACGCAGAGGCGCCAAGATCAAGCGATCCATTTCAATTTCCCATGCCATGCATGCTTCACGCTCGTCTGGCGAGGTGGGAGATAGAGAACTGCCTGGCAATTCGCTGACTGAGGTATTGGCTTTTTTGGTCATCATTGGCTCCTGGAGCTATATCTTTGTGAGCCATTCGTCCCGATGAATGCACCATCGCCACGGCGATGCGCACAGGGCATCTTGGTCACGCGTTGAGCTTAGGCAACGCACCTGCCCCACGCGTCATCGGAAGCAATGACACCAATAAATAAAGCCAGTTGAAACAAGACCCTCTGCATATTAAATTTTTTACATATATATGCGTTTGATATCAGAAAAATAGGTACCAATCTTTCGAGGGTTCGGCGGTATTCCGAGAAGGCCAAGTACAATTTTCACGCAAGCGTGGGACGTGTCCTCATGAAAATCCATGGCATGGCTTTTCAACATCCTGCGAACTGGGGGACTCCATGATCGGCCTGGAGGTGATTTCTGCTGAAGAATTAACCAACCTGATAGGTTCGATCTATAACTGCACGCTCGATCCGCAGCGCTGGCAGTCCACTTGCCAAAAGATTGCAGAGTTCAGTAAAAGCACAGCGGGCGGAATATTCGTTCATGACCTGCGGAACGTACAAAACAAACAGTCGTTCGCATTCGGCTATCAGCCAGAGTTTTTGCAAATGCTGAAAAATCATTATGCAGAAAATTCAATGGCGGCTGCCAACATCGACTCAAATAACGGGGGCCTCCGGGCATTTTCAATGGAGCGTTACCAGTTGCTCGAAACTCGGTTCTTTCAAGAGGTACTAAAACCGTATGGACTCCAGGACATGGCCTGCTTCCCCATGATAAAAACCGAAGAACGCATGACCTCCCTGCATGCGTCACGAAGCGAAAACGAACCTGATTTTCAACAACGTGACCTCACTCTTTTCAAAATTCTCTCGCCACATGTATGCCGCGCACTGGCCATCTCCGAAATGCTGGATATCAGGGCGATCAGATCGGAAATGCTGGAAAACACATTGAATGGGCTTGTTGCTGGTGTTTTTCTTACAGCACGCGACGGTCACGTCGTATATTTGAACCATGCTGCTGAATGCCAGATCAAAATGGGCAATGCGATTCACTTGGTAAACAATCGGATTGTTCCCACGGATTTGGCGGCTCGCAATGCGCTGGCAAAGGCGATGAAAGAAGCAGCGCGTGATGATGCGGTGAGGAACATGGGCGAACATTTCGTGGCGATACCCGCTGGATTCGGCGGCGGATACGTTGCGACCCTTCTTCCGATTGAGAGCACTCAGCGCCACGGCATTTTTGCGTCCTTTGCCGCATCGGTCGCAGTTTTCATGCAGGATCCTGTTCAGGCGACATGCATGCCGGGTGAGGCCTTCGCCAAGCTGCACGGGCTCACCGGAGGCGAACTGCGCGTGCTGCTGGCGCTTTCCCAGGGGCTGAGCGGCACGGAGGCGGCCGATATGCTGGGTATCAGTGAGCCGACTATTCGCACACACCTGCAGCACATATTCTCCAAGACCGGCACGTCCAAGCAACTCGACCTGCTGCAGCTGTTGCATCACTCGACGCCACCGATTCGCACCTTAGAGCCTGCACATTGAATCCGGCGAGCCTGGCACTGGGTCTGGCACGCGCGTTAAGCTCGCGCCCCATGCCCCAGACCCTGGCTGCGCCCGCGCACAGCGACATCACCATCAAGAAAAGCCGCTTCATCGGCTGCGTGCAGCCCATGGCCGACCGCGCCAGCGCCCAGGTCCATGTCGATGCGCTCTGGAAGCAGCACCCCGGCGCAGCCCATATCTGCTGGGCGCTGCTGGCAGGCGGGCAATCGGCAGCAGTGGACGACGGCGAGCCCGGCGGCACCGCCGGGCGCCCCATGCTGGACGTACTGCGCCACCAGGACCTCGACGGCGTGCTGGCCACGGTGGTGCGCTACTTTGGCGGCGTCAAGCTGGGTGCCGGCGGCCTGGTGCGTGCCTATACCGACTGCGTGGCCCAGGCCCTGCTCACGGCGCCCAAGGTGCAGCTGCAACGCATGGCCACGCTGCAATGCCTGGTGCCCTATGCGCTCGAAGGCTTGCTGCGCCGCGAGATCGAGGCCGCAGGCGCCGAGCTGCTGGGCGTGCAACATGGCTCGCTCGTCACCCTTCAGCTGCGCCTGCCCGAAACCCAAGCCAGCGCCTTTGTGCAGCGCGTCAACGACCATGGTCAGGGGCGCGTCGGCTGGCCCGGTCCAGCGGACTAGCCGCATGGCCTATAAACATATCATCACAAACACTACACTCTTATACAAATATACTCCGCTGGGCACTCTCGCCACCTCGGGCAAGAAGCAACCCACCCGCCCATGCTGATACACACCAGCCACCAGCCCGCAGCACGCCAGTCCATCCGTGCCGTGGGTGCCCTTTTGCTGGTGCTGGTGCTGGTCATGGCACTGCCCTCCCTGCCCGGCATGCGGGGCGTGGCGCACTACCTGCCGCTGCACATGGCGCTGGAGACGCTGGCGATCGTGGTGGCAGCGCTCACCTTTGGTGTGGTCTGGAGCGCAAAGCATGAGCAGTTGCCACGCAACGCGCTGTTGCTGGGCTGCGCCTTCCTTGGCGTGGGCCTGCTCGACTTCGGCCACATGCTGTCGTACAACGGCATGCCCGACTTCATCACCCCCAACTCCACCGAAAAGGGCATTCATTTTTGGCTGGCCGCACGGCTGCTGAGCGCACTGACCTTTCTCGCCGTGGCATGGCTTCCCTGGAGCACCAGCGCCTCGCGGCCCTGCGCATGGTCGCTGCTGGCCATGGTGCTGTTGCTGGTTGCAGCCTTGTACGGGCTGTTTTTTCTGGCCCCGCACCTGTTGCCCGAAACCTTTGTTCCCGGCCAGGGGCTCACCGCGTTCAAGATCGGCTTCGAATATGCATTGATGGCCCTGTACCTGGCCGCCGCCGCGCTGCTGCTCAGGCACATGCGGCGGCAGCGCAGCTTCAACACCAGCGGCCTGTTTGCGGCGGCGTGCACCATGGCGCTGAGTGAGTTTTTCTTCACGCGCTACACCGGCGTCACCGATACCTACAACACGGTGGGCCACATCTACAAGGCGCTCGCCTACGCCTTTTTGTACCGCGCTGTCTTTGTCGAAACCGTGCAACAGCCCTACACCCTGCTGCGCGCCTCGCAACAGCAGCTGCAGGCCACGCTGGATGCGCTGCCTGATCCGCTGATGGTGATCGACGACGAAGGCCGCTACGTGGATGTGCACACGGGCCATGCGGGCAGCCTGGCCGCCCCCGCCAGCCTACTGCTGGGCAAGACCCTGCAGGAAGTGCTGCCCGCCGAAGCGGCCGGCATCACCCTGGCCGCCCTGGAAGAAGCACGCCAGCAGGGCTTCTCGCGCGGCAGGGTGGTGGCCTTGCAGGTGCCCGACGGCCAACGCTGGTTTGAGCTTTCGGTGGCGCGCAAGCCCCTCCAGCCGGGCCATGGCCAGCACTTCGTGGTCATCTCGCGCGACATCACCCAGCGCCTGCAGAGCGAAGAGGCCATGCGCAAGCTCTCTCAGGCCGTCGCGCAAAGTCCTCTGCCCATCGTCATCACCGACTTGCAAGGCCGCATCGAATACGTGAACGACGCCTTCACCCGCTCCAGCGAATACACTGCCGCCGAAGTGCTGGGGAAGAACCCGAACGTCCTGCAATCGGGCAAAACGCCCGCTGCCACCTACCAGGGCATGTGGGCCCGGCTCCAGCAAGGAAAATCGTGGCAGGGAGATCTCATCAACCGCAGCAAAAGCGGCCGCGAATACACCGAATCGGTGCTCATCTACCCGGTGCGCAATGCGGAGGGCGAGGTCACCCACTACCTCGCCCACAAAGAAGACGTGACCGAGCGCAAACTGGCCGCCGCGCGCATCCAGCAGCTCTCGCACCACGACCAGCTCACCGGCCTGCCCAACCGCACCATGCTGGGCAAGCACTTTGATTACGCCATCCGCCAAAGTACCGCCCTGGCCGTACTGTGGATCGACCTGGACCGTTTCAAGGACATCAACGACTCGCTGGGTCACAACGTGGGCGACCTGCTGCTGCTGGAAGTCTCCCAGCGCCTGCGCTCCGATCTGCCTGACGACGCCACGCTGTCGCGCCACTCGGGCGATGATTTTGTCGCCCTGCTACCCCACACCAGCCAGGACGAAACCGCCAAGCTCTGCACCGGCTTGCTGGACTTGCTGGCACAGCCGGTGCAGGTGGCGGGGCAAGAGATGTTCGTGACCGCATCCATCGGCATCGCCATCTCACCCGATGACGGCCAGCAGCTCGATTCCCTGCTGAAAAACGCCGAAACAGCCATGTACCGCGTCAAGGAAGAAGGGCGCAACAGCTACCGCTTCTTCACGCCCGAGATGCAGGCGCATTCCTCCCGCATGCTGGCCCTGGGCAACGCTTTAAAACAGGCCCTGCCGCGCGGCGAGCTGTACCTCGAGTACCAGCCGCAGGTGTCGCTGCATGACGACTGCATCATCGGTGCCGAAGCCCTGCTGCGCTGGAACCACCCGCAATGGGGTATGGTGTCGCCGGCCGAATTCATCCCGCTGGCCGAGGCCAACGGCCTCATCGTGCCCATTGGCGAGTGGGTGCTGCAGACCGCGCTGCGCCAGCTGCGCGCCTGGCTCGACAGCGGCCTGCCGATGATGACCATGGCGGTCAACCTCTCGGCGGTGCAGTTTGGCCAACCCGGGCTGACCGACATGGTCAGCCAGCTGCTGCAGCAAACTGGCGTTCCCCCCGAAGGCCTCGAACTTGAACTGACCGAAGCCGTGGCCATGAAAACCCCCGAAGTTGCCGCACAGAAGATGCAGGAGCTGAGCCAGCGCGGCATCCGCCTGTCGATCGACGACTTCGGCACCGGCTACTCGTCGCTCAGCTACCTCAAGCGCTTTCACATCAACCAGCTCAAGATCGACCAGTCCTTCGTGCGCGACATCGGCACCGACCCAGACGACCAGGCCATTGCCACCGCCATCGTCCAGATCGCCCACAGCCTGGGCATGACCACCATCGCCGAAGGCGTGGAAACCGCCGAGCAACTGGACTATCTGCGCGCACAGGGCTGCGACCAGGTGCAGGGCTACCACTTCAGCCGCCCGCTGCTGCCCGAGCATTTCGAGGCTTTTGTGCGCACCCAGCTGCAGGCACGCCAGCAGACACCCGCGCATGCGGCGCGGGCCGAGGTTCAGGCCCGGCCGGCTGGAACCGCTGTATAAATCACAGCCGCCAGCGATTTTCCAGCCAGCGGCAAAGCCCAAAAACTCCAATCTTCATCGATGCCGGGCGATTCCGCTCCGAGCTTCTGTGGCCCCAGTTGGTGCAAGGCGCCGGCTTTTCTGCCCCCACCGCCAGGCGCAATGCCTGTTCCGCCCGGCAACTGCGCACGCACACTTCAGGCGCCGCACCGCGCATCCCATCCCGCAAAGACCGCTGCCCCAAAGGTTGGAGCGAAATCGTCAACAGGCTTGAAAGTCCCGGGCTGCTTGCCACGCAAGCAAGGTCAGCGCAAACGCGCGGGCGACAACCCTTCCACCACCACACCCTCGCGCAGCAGTTCTTCCGCCAGCGGCTCGCTGCGCAACAGCTGCCGCGCCAGCAACGAGGCCCCCGCAGCACTCTGGATGCCGTAACCACCCTGCCCGGCCAGCCAGAAAAAGCCGGGCACATGGTTGTCCCAGCCGATCACCATGTCGCCATCCGGCACAAACGAGCGCAGCCCGGCCCAGGTGTGCGACGGGCGGCGGATCTGGAAGCGGGTCATTTCCTCGATGTGATAGATCCCGGTGGCCACGTCCAGCTCCTCGGGCACCACATCGTGCGGATGCGTGGGGTCGGCATTGGCGGGTGAGCCCAGCAGTTGCCTCGCATCGGGCTTGAAGTAAAAGCTCTCGTCGATGCCGATCACGGCGGGCCAGTGGGTGGCGTCCATGCCCTCGGGCACCGGGAATGTAAACGCCGTGCGCCGGCGCGGCTCCAGCCCGATGGGCGGCACGCCCGCCAGGCCCGCTACCACGTCGGCCCAGGCGCCTGCAGCGTTGACGATGGTGGGGGCGGCAAACACCCGCCCATCGGCCAGCGTCACCTGCCACGCATCGCCTTCGCGGCGCACGGCCGTGACCTCGGCGTTCGTCAGCACCTGGCCGCCGCGCTGGCGCAGGCCACGCAGGTAGCCCTGGTGCAGGGCGTTCACGTCGATGTCGGCCGCCTCGGGCTCGCTCATGCCGGCGGCCACGGCCTCGGGCTTCAGGCAGGGCAGCATCGCCAGCAGCTCGGCCTGCTCCACCCACTGCACATTGGGCGAGGTGGCATGCGCTTCGTCGTAGGTCTGCTTCAGCAGGTCCAATTGGTCCGGCCTGGCGACATAGACCACCCCCCGGGGCGAGAGGATGGGCTCGGTGCCAAACTCGGGTGGCGGCGCATCGTAAAAAGCGCGGCTGGCGCGGGTGAGCGCCTGGATGTTGGGCGTGCCATAGGTCGCCATGTAGAGCGCTGCCGAGCGGCCCGTGGTGTGATAACCGGGCTGCGATTCGCGCTCCAGCAGCAGCACGCTGGCGCCCTGCCCTGCGTCGCCGGGCTGCACCAGTTGCCAGGCCACGGAGGCCCCGGCAATGCCTGCGCCGATGACGATGGTGTCTAGGGTTTGCATCTACTCCTCCTGCTCAAACAGCCGACACCTGCGCGGCCGATGCCGCACGGTCATCGCGCGGCAGGCTGCGGGCGTCGCGGGGATCGGGTGCCACGGTCACGATGGAGGTCAAAGCAGGCTCGGCGTGCGTCTGCATCAGCTTGGCGATGTCGGGCCGGGGCCTTGCCAGCCCTGTAATGCCCTTGAACGCCTGCTCCAGCGCATGCCCCACGCCCAGCGTGTGACGGTCGGCGCGGAAGCGCCCCACGATCTGCAGGCCAAACGGCATGCCCGCATCGTCCAGCCCGCAGGGCAGGCTCAGCGCCGGGTGGGTGGTGAGCGTGGTCACGTACGTCAGCGCCAGCCAGCGGTAGTAGTTGGCCTGCGGTTCGCCGTTGATGTGGCTGGCGAACAGCTCGGTCCAGGCAAAGGGCGATACGGGCGTGGTGGGCGCCAGGATGACGTCGTAGTCCTCGTACAGCTTCTGGAACCGCGCCAGGATGCGTGTCTGCTCGGCCTGCGCCCAGGCGCTGTCCAGCAGCGTCATGGTGGCGCCCATTTCGTAGTTGGCGCGGGTGTTGGGGCCCAGGCTGGCGGGGTCGCGCTCGTAAGCCTCGCGCGTGCTGGCCACAAAGGCCTCGGCGCGCAGCACGTCAAAGCAGCGGTGCACATCGCCCAGGTCGATGTCGATGGCATCGCAACGGGTAAACAGGTGCTTCATGGCCTGCACCTTGCGGCGGAACACGGTGCGGATACCGTTGTCCACAGCGCAGGCGCCAAAGTCCTCGGTATAGGCTACGCGCAGACGGCTCAGGTCCACCGTTTCGGGCAGAAGGAAACCCATCGGGTCCAGCGGGTAGCTCAGCGGGTCGCCCGCCGACATGCCCGCCGATGCGGCCAGTTGCAGACAGGCCTCTTCCACCGTGCGGCCCATGGGGCCCACCACCGAAATCGGCGTCCAGCCCAGCAGCTTGCGCGAGCTGGGCACCACGCCGGGCGATGGCCTGAAACCCACCACGCCACAAATGGACGCCGGAATGCGCAGCGACCCACCCGTGTCCGAGCCCGTGCACACCGGCAGCATGTCGCACGCCAGCGCAGCGGCCG
>Ga0208516_100613_pt1 | contig 12899 bp, 13 predicted proteins | sample LakWasM117_HOW13_2_FD_183931 | JGI IMG/M metagenome (GOLD analysis project Ga0208516, IMG submission 183931) | Freshwater sediment methanotrophic microbial communities from Lake Washington under simulated oxygen tension - Sediment Metagenome... | ecosystem: Environmental > Aquatic > Freshwater >...
CCAGCCGCCGCAGTATGAGCAATTTGCCAAGCTGGCGCATCGTTTCGATTTAAAAGCTTCGCAAGGCTCTGATTACCACGGCCCGGGTATGTCTTATATGGATATGGGGCGTTTGCCCGCATTGCCGGCCGGTTGCGTGCCTGTGTGGCAGGACTGGCCCGAAGCCAGTCAACTGCAAGCAGTCGCGAGTTAGCGTATTCCCCGGTTATGGCACAGTATTTTGTGATTCATGCGGAGAACCCGCAAACCCGATTAATCCAGCAAGCTGCGCAGTGGTTAAAGCAGGGTGGGGTGCTGGCCTGTCCTACTGACTCCAGTTATGCCCTGGTCTGCCTGATGGAGTTTAAAGAGGCACAAACCCGTATCCGCCGCTTGCGTGGCGTTGATGATGAGCATCCGTTTACCCTGATTTGCCGTGACCTGGCTGAGATTGGCACCTATGCCAAAGTGAATAACAGCCAGTTCCGCTTGCTCAAGGCGATGACGCCGGGCGCTTATACCTTTTTGCTAGAGGCCAGCCGCGAAGTGCCGCGCCGATTGCAGCATCCCAAGCGCAGCACCATTGGCTTGCGCGTGCCTAAGCATGTCGTCACGCAAGCCTTGCTGGAGTCGCTGGATTCGCCCTTGCTCAGCATGACCTTGCAGTTGCCTGGCGATGAAGCGCCTATGTCTGTTGGCTGGGAAATTCGCGAAGCCCTGGAACATCAGATTGACGCGGTGATCGACAGTGATATTGTGCATGTGGGCGCCACGACGGTGGTCGATTTGACGCAAGACCCGCCCGAGCTGGTGCGCGCGGGCGTTGCGCCTTGGCCTTGAGTGGCACTTGATTTAGCCCGATATTTATTCTTAGACGCTGTGACAGCGTGTTGACTTTAGCTGGAAGTGTTACATGGAACTCACTGTTGTACAGAAAATTGCCGCTTACGCTTTGCCCATCCTGTTTGCGATCACGGTACATGAGGCGGCGCACGGCTATGCCGCCAAGTTCTTTGGTGACCTGACCGCCGAGCGCATGGGCAGGATTACCCTCAACCCTTTCAAGCATATAGACCCGATTGGCACGATTTTACTGCCTGCACTCAGCATTATCCTGGGTGGTGTGCTGTTCGGCTGGGCCAAACCGGTGCCGGTCAACTTTGGTCAATTGCGTCGCCCCAAGCAGGATATGTTGTGGGTGGCACTGGCGGGTCCTGCCTCCAATTTTGTCATGGCATTGTTGTGGGGGCTGTTGTTGGCCAGGGGCGGTTTGTTTCCCGATACGGCCCAAGGCTTCCTGTCGCAAATGAGCCTGGCTGGTATTCAGATTAATCTGGTGTTGCTGGTGCTGAACCTGTTCCCATTGCCACCTCTGGATGGCGGCCGGATCGCGGTCAGTTTGCTGCCCATGCCCATGGCAATCAAATTTGCACAAATCGAGCGCTTTGGCATGCTGATCCTCATCGCGCTGCTGTTTACCGGCATCCTCGGCATGCTGTTATCACCAGTATTGCGGTTTTTTCAGCATTTGCTCACGGTGCTGGTGTTTTAGAGTCTATATTGATACCCGACCTTCGTTTCCCCTAACGCACCGTCCATGCTAGCAAATAGCTGCCGTGTCTCCGTGTTCAAAGGCATAAGAAGTTGCTTTAAGCAAAGCGCTCGCACAAGACGCATTGTTTTGGCAAAAAAATGAATAGCTCAAATGACCTATTCAACAAATTCAGTATTTGCCATATATTTACTTCAAAATCCAATAGATAGTGACTTCATCCTTACTACTATTTACATTTTGTGATATAAAAACTATTTCTGACTTTTTGGCTTGCTATTTTTTATGTTTAGATTTTCTTTTCTCCCGATTAAATCCACCTTTATCGCCGCTACTCTTGGATTTTGCAGCGTAAGCCTGAGTGCACACGCCACCCTCACAAGCTATACCGCTAATGGTAAAGACTTGGTATATAGCTCAGTGAGCGATGTCACCTGGACTAAAGACGGCAATCTCTTAGGGACGCTGTTTACAAGCCAAGGCTTTAACACCATGGTTAATGCCATTGTCGCCGCCAGCCCCACCATTAGCAACACACCTAACTTTATTAGCCCCACAGGCTCTTACACAATTTCAGCCAGTGACTTTTCCGTGAATGGACAAACAACTTGGTTTGGTGCCCTGGCTTATGTGAACTACCTCAACAGCATTAAATACGCAGGTAGCAATCAATGGTATTTACCTACTGTTGCTAATGAAGAGGTTGGCTCGAACACCAGTACCAACGGTACATCCAAAGGCGATGAGTTGGTAGAGCTTTTTTACCAAGAGTTAAACGGCACTGATTTTAACAGCATCCCAAACACCGCCAGCTTTGACAACGAACAATCTTATATTTACTGGTCTGGCACGGAGTCCGCGACGTATCCTGATAGGCCGGATCATGATAGCGCGTGGCACTTCCTCACCTACATCGGCTACCAGGACGACGACCGCCGTAAAGACAATCTATTTTATGCATGGGCAGTGAGTCCCGGAAAAGTCGTGACGGTGCCTGAGCCTGAGACTGTGGTAATGCTATTGTTGGGTTTGGGTGTGGTAGGTGGCGTGGTGCGCTGCCGTCGCGGTTGATAATTTGAGTCATTTGGTTGCTTTTGGGCAGTAGAGAGCACTAGCACCCACCGTGTAAGCACAAAGTAATCTGTGCGGAGTCAGGAAACATGACCCGTTATGAGCATTTGCCGCTTTGCCAGGATGACTTGGCTCTAGCGGTGCATATGGAACAAGTGGCAGGTGTTTTCGTGCCATCCACCTTGTGGCACAGAATTGCGAAAAAAATTGCCGCCCTTTACTCCGGAAGTTCAACGTGCGTCTTGATACTGGGTTGTGCATACGCTGCTTTAAGCAGATAGCTCGCTTAACTATTTTACATCGCCCACATTAATGCTTGATAGCTTCCAGTGTCAGTTTGCTAGGCACATGATCCCGCTCCGATTTCACGGTCGTGGGATTTGTGATAGCGATACGTTCCTGGTTAACGCCTAATGCCACAAACGCTTGTTGAATCGCTGCCGCGCGGGTAGTCGCCAGAGCCTGTAAGTCAGCTTCTGTTACTGCTATGCTGGTGGTCAAGGTTTCCTGGGCCTGCTCGTAAAACCCGGCAGGGGTCTTCTCCAGTTTTGACGCCAGCCGTTTGAGCAGCCCCTTGTTAGTTAAACGGTCATACAATGTTTTGATGGCAGACTGCACTTTGGGGTTGTTGAGATCAATCGGCCCCGCTGCCTGGCCTGCTTCCAGTTTCACACCCACTTCTTCCGCGACTTGTTTGCGCAACGTGGTTTCCTGAATGGCGCGTGTATCTGCTGTAACATCATAGCCGGGCAACACCCCCAGTTTGAGTTGCTGGCGTTTGCTTAGCGCGGTGCTCACAGCGTGCAGTTTTTCCAGTTCTGGTGGCAAAAGCGTTGCACTGCCTGCATCAAATGTAATCGCTTCCAGCTTTTCACCACCACCAAACAGTTTGCCCAGCGCGCTGAATGGCGCGGTCACGATTTTGGTTAGCACATTGGTGAAGGCTTTCCAGACAATCCCGCCTATGCTGAACTTGGGGTCGTCCAGGCTGCCACTCACAGGCAAGTCCAGGTCAATCACCCCGTCACTGTCTTCCAAAATGGCAATCGCCAGGTCCAGGGGCAGGTTAGGCGCATCTTTGCTATCAACTCTTTCACCCAGGGTGAGTTTGTTGATGACAAACTTGTTTTCACCCGCCAGTACACGCTGTTTGATTTTATAGCCCAAGTCTACAGACAGCTTGCCGGATTCAATTTTGCGCCCGGCAAACTTACCGGAATAGGGCGTGAGGCGATTCATCTCCAGGTTGGTGAATGCCAGTTTGATATCGGTAAACTCTGTGGTTTTAAACGGTTGCAACGAGCCACGGATGCGCGCTGCACCGTAATCATCTACCTTGCCGTCCAGTTCGACTTGCGCAGTCGATGACGGGTTGCTGGAAATGCCGTTGATGACGCCGCCCAGGGTGTGGATGTACGTGCCAAACGGTTGTGGCAGTGATAAGTCAGCGAACTCTAGCTCGGCGTTATTGATGCGTACCGTATCAATTGCAACCGGGAAGTCGCTGCTAGTACTGGCAGGTGTTGCCGTTGCGGTGGTTTGACTCGCGGGGGCTGGCGCTGCCTTCGTTGTGCTCGATGCGGTTGCCGCTGTCTGGTCTGGCGTAGCCGTGCGCATGACCTTGGTGATATTCAGGCTGCGGTCAGGATAAATGATAAATTTACTTTGCGGCTTGCTCAGTGTCAGCGTGCTTAATTGCAGTTTGTTGGGCGCCAGTGATAGCGCCAAGCCGTCTCCTTGCAGTTTCTCCCAGCGTAAAAACGGTTGCTGGCTCGCCTCCTCCAGGATGGACAGCTGGTTGACACTAAAGCCGCCGTCAAACTTGGTTGCCCCGCTGCTGGTTTGTTGCAGTTTACCCTGCAGGCTGGCAGAACCGTTTTCCAGTTGCAGTAAGGCAGCTTGCTGGATATAAGGGGCAAAGGGTTTCAGTGCCAGGTCAGTAAGTGTGCATTGCAACTCGGTTTTAAAAGGGGCTGCAGCCAGTTTGCCTTGCAGGTTGAACTGACCGCCTTGTTTGACCTTGAAGCCGGCTTTCACCGGCAGCAAGCTTGCCATATTCTGGCTCAGGTTGCTAGCTTCCACGCTGGCATCCACCACGTCCAGCACCACCGGGGTCGGTGTTGATTGATCTTCAATATGAATATCTGCTTGTTGCAGGGCCAGTCGTTTCACGGCGTAAGACCATGGTTTCGCGGGCGCCGCTGCCTGTGTGCTTGTCTTGGCAGTCGCCGTGTGGCTGCCCGAGGCAGGTGCCAGCATGGCTTGCCAGTTCAAGCGTTGATCCGCTTGCCTGATGACGGTTGTTTTGAATCCTTGCAATTGAATCGCGGCAATATCAACTTTTTGTTGGTCCAGCGCCAGTTGCGCATTATTGAGCGCAAACCTGGCTAGTTGTGCGGCCGGCTTTTTATCTGATTGGACGCTGAGTTGTGTTGCTTCCAGTTGCACATTTTTTAGCGCCAGGCCTGACGTATTATCTACCGCCAGCTGTAGATTGAGGTCACCAATGACCGCTTGCAATGGTTTGGCAAACTGCTGGTCAGCATAAGTGAGTTGCCAGTGTGCAAGGGCAATGTCGTCTACCGCAAATTGAAAGGGGGCGCTGGCCTTTTCATTGACCTTTTCATCTGGCACCGCAGGGGTCTCAGCAGGCGAGGGCGTGGCTGTTGCAGGTTCGGCAAAGGCGAGTTGCCAATCAAGTCCGGCAGCCGTTTGCGTCGCCGACAATTGCCCTTTGTTTAATAAAATATGCGCTACATTGGCCCGGCGTTCGGCCAGATTGAGGCTGACATTTTCGATCGCCAGTTCTGGCAGCGCAAATAATGTTTTTTGCGCTTGTTGTAGCTGTGTTTGCTCAATATGTAGATTCAGGTTGTCAAATGTCAGTTGTGCCTGTTTGTCCTGTGCGAAGACCAGTTTGGGTAAAGTCAGGCTGCTTTTGGCAATGGCAAGCTCTGCCTGTGGTTTATGTAGTTTGAGTTGGTCCAGTTGTACATCGATATCTTGTGTGGTGACCAATAACTGTTTTTGTTGATCAAGCGCCAGATGCTTGGCTTTGACCTCTAACTGCGTGAACGCGAGCTTGTCGCCTTGCGTCAGTGCACCTGCCAAATCATTCACGCGCAACTTTGCATCGCTGACCAACAGCTTCGGTTGTTGATTCGGTAAAGAAAAATCATAGTTAAACTGACTGGCAAACGTACCTGCCGTGATTTGCAGCGGCAAGTTGGCCGTGTTTACCCATTGCATGACTTTGGCGATTTGCAAGCCTTCAATCGCCAGTGAGCCTTGCGACGCCAACGGATTGACGCCGAAATTACCTTTCCATTTGATGGTCGCGCCCTGGTACGGCAGTTTGGCGGCAATGAGGTAGTCACCACGATCTTTGGGTAGCGTGGAAAAGCCTTCCAGCTCAAAGTCCAGTGGCTTAAGTGATGCTTGTAATGGTGAGGCGTGCTGCGCATCCTGATAATCGATATTGCCCTGGCTGATCGAAATGTTTTCAATGATCACGCGTGGCAGGTCAGGGCTCGGTGGTGAAGGATCTTCATTCAGTTTGGCAATCAGGTCGGCCCAGTTGAGGCGGCCTTGTTTGGAGATATGCACATCGACGCGCGGCGCTGTCAGTGTAATTTGCTTGAGCTTCCAGGCCCAGTCGAACAGGCCGCTGGCTTCAAGGTCGACCACTAGCTTGTCAAAAGATGCCAGTGGCGCACCACTTTTCTCGGTCAGGACCAACTTTTCGATGGTCGCGGTCAGGCGTAGCGGGTCAAAGGTCACTTTTTCTACGCTGGCTTTGCTTGCCAACTGGCTTTCTGCTACCCAGGGCAACAACCATTTTGCCAGTGGGTTGATGGCTAGCCAGGCAAATGCAAAGTAGAAGACAATAAGCCCGGCAAGCACCTTGAAAGTCAGTGATTGCACCAGGGGATGTAAGGAAGGAGGCAGGCGATTCAACATAGGTGTTAATTTAGCAGAAATTAAATCTTTTATATCGTTTGTTGACACTGGAAAGTGACAAATCTTTGCGTGCCGCACACGGCCAGGGGTAGCCACGAATAAGTTAGGCAACCCATGTCATGAAGGTGACATCGACATCCGTTTTCATGTATGCTTAAGTTAACGCGTTATACAGGATGCTGTTTTCAGCAGTAACTATGGCTTCAGAGCCGGATAAGTTGTCACACAAACCCTCTCTTTTAGAACGATTAAGTCACTTTCTTCTGCGTGAGCCGGAAGATAGAGAGCAACTGGTTGAGTTGCTGCACGGGGCTTATGAAAATCACCTGATGGATAGCGATTCGCTAGCCATGATTGAAGGTGTCCTGCAAGTCAGTGAAATGCAGGTCAGGGATATCATGATCCCGCGGTCGCAAATGGACGTAATCGACATTGCCCAGCCGCCAGAAAGCTTTTTGCCGTTTGTGATCGAAACGGCGCACTCCCGTTTCCCGGTCATTGAAGATAATAAAAACGATGTGATTGGCATTTTGCTGGCCAAAGACCTGTTACGCTATTACGCCAGCGAGTCGTTCGAGTTGCGCGATATGTTGCGCCCGGCCGTGTTTATCCCAGAATCCAAGCGCCTGAATGTGTTGTTAAAGGAATTTCGCAGTAACCGTAACCATATTGCCATTGTCGTGGATGAGTATGGTGGCGTGGCAGGCATGGTCACCATTGAGGATGTGCTCGAACAAATTGTTGGCGACATCGAAGATGAATACGACGATGACGAAGATGAAAGCAACATCATTTTTCAAGCGCCAGGCAAGTACCGCGTTAAGGCCTTGACGGAGATTCCTGAATTTAATGAGGCGATAGGTACTGCGTTTAGCGATGAAGAGTTTTCTACCGTCGGTGGCCTGGTGGTGAATCACTTCGGCCATTTGCCCAAACGTGGCGAGCATATCCGTATTGATAATTTAAGTGTCACCGTCGTCCATGCCGACAGTCGTCGCGTGCATGTACTATTGGTTGAGCAATTGCCGGAAGAGGTTTACCCGATCGAGTCTGTGTAGCCTTGCTGTGTTGGAACCTATTGTTGTTTTAATTGCCTGAGTTTCTGAATAAAGGAGAGTCATGATGAAAGCACAAACCTGGTTGAGCGGAGTGGTGGCTGTTGCATTATTGTCTTTAAGCGGATCTGCGTTGGCGGGCGCGACGACAGCTAAGTTTCCAGAGGACGAACAAGGCTTTGTCGATGCGGTCGGTAAATTGAACCGCGCACAATTGATCGCATTGCTAGGCGAGCCCGCGCGCGCTGAAGATGTGAAATTAAAGGATAGCGGACGCGTGGTGGCCTCAATCTGGCATTACCACAATATCAATAAAGATGCCGCTGGAGCGTATTATCCGACGACAGAGCTGGATCTGATTGATGACCAGGTCAGCGTGGTGGTGTTTCTGAATAATGATGGGTCTGATGCCAATGCTGGTCAGACGTATGAAGTACAACCGAATCCTGCCGATTTGTAATCTTTGATTTTTGTGGGTAGTTAAAAAGCAAAGGGCGCCACAGCGCCCTTTGTCATATCACTATCGCCAGAAAATTATTTTTTCAGGCTGTCACGAATTTCACGTAACAAGACGATATCTTCCGGTGTCGCTGCTGGCGCAGGTGCTGGTTCGGCCTGTTTCAGGCTGTTCATGAATTTAACCATCTGGAAAATAATAAATGCCAGAATAACGAAGTTGAGCACAATGGTGATGAAATTACCGTAAGCCAGCACCGCGCCCAGTTTTTTGGCCTCTGCCAGGGCCAGGTCAGCCGACTGGCCGTTGAGTGGCACATACAGGTTGCTAAAATCAAAACCGCCAAAGATTCGGCCGATGACCGGCATGATAATGTCGTTCACCATGGAATCAACGATCTTGCCGAAGGCACCACCAATGATGACACCGACCGCCAGGTCCATGACATTGCCCTTTAGCGCAAATTGTTTAAACTCGGTCATCACACTCATTCACTTACTCCTGATGTTAATAATTGTAGATAGTTGCAAATGATGACTATAGGCGCGGACTTGCCAGCTTGTCAATTACCGGGACGCTGATCTTTTATCTGTCACGGTTGAATAGGGTGCTGTGTGATATATTGAATCATTCTGGTTTTTGATGGATTAAAAAGAGTCTACATGCAGTTGTTTCACAGCTTGCGCGAGTTGCGCGCATTTCTGGCCAGTCGCCGCGACCAGCGCGTGGGCTTTGTGCCAACCATGGGTAATTTACATGCGGGGCATTGCCAACTGGTGACGCTGGCGAAGAAGCATGCGGAGATTGTGGTGGTCAGTATTTTCGTAAACCCGCTGCAATTTGGTGCCAATGAGGATTTCGGCAGTTATCCGCGTACCTTGCAGTCTGACTGTGACAAACTGCAAGCCGTGGGCGCTGATGTGGTGTTTGCACCAGCAGTGGAGGAGATGTACCCCGACTTTGATGGCCAGGATTTGCACCAGCAGATGGTGATTCAACCGCCGCCGTTGGCCGATGATTTGTGTGGCGCTAGCCGTCCTGGCCATTTTGCCGGTGTGGCGACCGTGGTCGCCAAGCTGTTTCATATGGTGCAACCGCAAGTGGCGGTGTTTGGCAAAAAAGACTACCAGCAGCTAATGGTGATCCGCGCATTGGTACGGCAACTCAATTTTGAGATTGAAATCATTGCCGGGGAAACCGCACGTGAGGCTTCCGGCCTGGCCATGAGCTCAAGAAATGGCTATTTGACCGCAGCAGAAAAAACACAGGCCGCGCAGTTAAACCAGCAGTTGCAAGGCATGAAACAAGCCTTGCTGACTGGCCAGCGTGACTATGCGGCTTTGCAAACGCAAGCCTGTTTAGCGTTAAGCCAACAGGGCTGGCAGGTAGATTATGTAGAGGTTCGGCGTCAACAGTCACTGACCTTGCCGGATGCGCAGACCCGTGAATGGGTGATACTGGCTGCAGCCAGGTTGGGCAAGACGCGACTCATCGATAATTGCGAAGTCAGCGCCTGATGCAATTGCGTGTGTTTTTTGATAAATTTATTTTGCGCTAAGCTATTGATAACTTTATAATTACGACCTTTTCCGCGCGAGTGGAAGTTCGAGCTAAGGGACGCAATGCAAAGAACCATGTTGAAATCAAAGCTGCATCGAGTGCGTGTGACGCATAGCGAGCTGCACTATGAAGGCAGCTGTGCGATTGATGAAGCCTTGCTGGAGGCCGCCAATATTCATGAATATGAGCAAATCCAGATTTACAACATCAACAATGGTGAGCGTTTCACAACTTATGCCATTCGTGCCGAGCGCCACTCTGGCGTGATTTCGGTGAATGGTGCTGCGGCGCACAAAGCGGATCCTGACGATTTGATTATTATTGCCAGCTATTCCCAATATACCGAAGCCGAATTGACTCACTACCATCCGCAACTGGTTTACGTCGATGCGCAAAACCGCATTGTCGAGCAAAAAAACCATATTCCTGCGCAAGCCGCCTGATTTTGAATACACCTATGCAACCAAACATTGATACCCTGTCTCTTGAAGAGATGAAACTGGCCGTCGTCGACGCGCTGGAAGATATTAAAGCCTTTGACATCACCGTGATGGACGTGCGCCGTATGACGGCGGTGACCAGCTACATGATTGTCGCCAGTGGTAACTCTACCCGCCAATGCAAGGCAATCGCCGATAACGTGCGTGAAAAGCTGAAAGAAAAAGGCCTGGAAGCGCGCGGCGTAGAGGGCGAAAAAGAAGGCGAGTGGGTATTGGTCGATTTAGGCGATATCGTGGTGCATGTCATGGTGCCAACCACACGCGCTTATTACAACATTGAACAACTGTGGACCGAGTCACAGACGCGCCGTACAGCGTCTGCTGCCTAAAAGCACGACACTCCTCCAGATATGAAACTCAATATCATCTCGGTCGGCCATAAAATGCCCGATTGGGTTGAAACTGCCTGCGCGGAATACTTGAAACGCATGCCGCGTGAACTTGAAACACGCATCATCGAAATCAAACCTGATAAACGTGCGGCCGGTAAAAATAGTGAAGTGGTGCAGGAGGCCGAAGCCAAGCGTATCCTGGAAGTGGCCGGTAAAGATTACCTGGTGGCGCTGGATGAGCGTGGCCAGGCCGTGACTACCTTGCAACTGGCAGAAAAGCTCAAAAGCTGGCAGGAAATGGGGCGTGATGTGTCCTTGGTCGTGGGCGGTGCTGATGGTTTACATGCACAACTCAAAACGCAAGCGCAATGGCTGTTCAGCTTGTCTAAATTGACCATGCCGCATGGCATGGTGCGTGTGATGCTGGCCGAGCAACTTTATCGCGCCCACACGGTTCTAAGTGGTCATCCCTATCACCGAGAGTAACGATGTCTAAAGCCCTGGTCTGGTTGCGTCGCGACCTGCGCGATGATGATCATGCCGCGCTGTATCACGCCTTGAAGCGGCATACGCAAGTGACTGTCGCTTTTGTTTTTGATACGGATATTTTGCATGCCTTAACGGATAAGCAAGACCGCAGGGTTGAATTTATCTGGGAAAGCGTACGCGAACTCAAGCAGTCCTTACAAGCGCACGGCAGTGACATGATCGTGCGTCATGGCCGGGCACAAGAAGAAATCCCGGCGCTGGCGCGCGCACTCAATGTCACAGCAGTCTATGCCAACAAAGATTACGAGCCGGTCGCGATTGCCCGCGATGAAATAGTAGCGCAGGCGCTGCTTGAGGCTGGTCAAACCCTGCATTTATTCAAAGATCAGGTGCTGTTTGAGCAAGATGAGGTGATGACACAAACCGGCAAGCCGTATGGGGTGTTCACCCCGTATAAAAATGCCCATCTGGCCAAGTTGAATGCCTTTTATTTAAAAGCTTACCCGGTCAAAAAATATATCAGCCATCTTGCGCCCGTGGCGCCAGCGCCCATGCCGACGCTGGCATCGCTGGGGTTTGAGCGCACCAATCTTGCCGCATTGCGCTTGCCAACCGGTATGGCTGGTGCGCAGCAGTTATTCGAGGATTTTCTGCATCGTATCGACCAGTATCATGACGCGCGTAATTACCCGGCGGTCAAAGGCGTGTCTTATCTGTCGGTGCATTTGCGTTTCGGCACAATTTCCATCCGCCAACTGGCGCATGCAGCGTGGCAGTTATCCCTGGCGGGTAATGAGGGGGCGGCGATCTGGTTGAGTGAGTTGATCTGGCGTGATTTTTATTTCCAGATTCTGTTTCACCGGCCAGACTTGCAACAAGGTCGTTCTTATAAGCCGGAGTATGAGGCGCTGCCTTTTACCAATGACGCTGACTGGTTTGCTGCGTGGTGCGAAGGGCGCACGGGTTTTCCGATTGTGGATGCGGCCATGCGGCAGTTAAACCAGACCGGTTACATGCATAACCGTTTGCGCATGGTAGTCGCCAGTTTCCTGGTCAAGGATCTGCTCATAGACTGGCGTTGGGGTGAGCGTTATTTTGAGCAAAAGTTAATCGATTTTGACTTTGCGGCCAATAATGGTGGCTGGCAATGGGCAGCCTCGACTGGTTGTGACGCGCAACCTTATTTCAGGATTTTTAACCCGCAATCGCAGTCAGAAAAATTTGATCCGCAAGGCAAATTTATCCGTAAATATGTGCCGGAGCTTGCCGGTCTTGATGACCAGCAAATTCATGCGCCATGGGCAGAGAAATTTCGTAAAAAAGGCTTGTTTGACAAAGGCTTAGTGCTCGGCTACCCGGTGGCTGTGGTGGATCATGCGCAACAGCGCGAAGAGGCCTTGCGCTTATACAAAAATAATGTGAAGCAAAGATGACATTTGATGTAGAATAAGATCGTTTTACTTCGTGCTAAGGTGAGGTCTGCATCACGCCTGCTGGTTAATTTAACCGACTTTTTAACAATGATCCCTTCAACTTTTAGAAGAGATTTCCGTTAACTGAGATGACACACATTTGCGAAGTACGCACTGCAAGCTGTGTTGGGGATACAACAATTTAAATGCGCTTGAAAAGCTTCTAAACATAATGACAAATATGAAAACATTAAGAGCGATCGTACTGACTGCAGTTCTGGTGAGTGTCTCTGGTTGCGCCACAACCAATAAAGACCCACTGGAAGGCATCAACCGGGGAATTTACAAATTTAACGATGTGGCTGACCGTTATGCCATGAAACCCGTTGCCAAAGCCTACAAAGCCGTTGCGCCTACGCCTGTGCGTACTGGCATCAGCAACTTCTTTAGCAACCTCGGCACCTTGACCACCGTCGTGAATGACCTGTTGCAACTGAAGTTTGCCCAGGCCTTTACCGATGCTGGCCGCTTT
>Ga0208516_100616_pt1 | contig 12831 bp, 12 predicted proteins | sample LakWasM117_HOW13_2_FD_183931 | JGI IMG/M metagenome (GOLD analysis project Ga0208516, IMG submission 183931) | Freshwater sediment methanotrophic microbial communities from Lake Washington under simulated oxygen tension - Sediment Metagenome... | ecosystem: Environmental > Aquatic > Freshwater >...
ATGCGCGCCACGGTCACCTTCCAGGCCGTTTCCGTGGGCACGGAGCTGCGCGTGGTGCAGGAGGGCATCCCCGCCGCCATCCCCACCGAGGCGTGCTACCTGGGCTGGCAGGAGTCGCTGCAGCTGCTGGCCCTGCTGGTGGAGCCAGACATTCCGGCGGAGTGAATTCGCTCCGTTTTCCATAGCTGGTGGCGCTTTCCCCATTTGCTCTGGGGGCCGATTTCTTTTAAACCGTGGCGCCACCCTACAGGTCAGCGCTGCGCCAGCACGAAATCGATGGCCGCGCACACCGCCGCCGCCTGCGCGGCATTGCACTGCTCGGGCGTGGCGCGGGGGCTGTCGGGGTAGACCTCGGTGGTGGTGGTGTAGCGCGCCCCGGTGACGCTGGCGCACAGGCCCAGCGCGCGCAGCGGGTAGCGCACCACGCCGTGCGCCACGGCGGGCGTGCCGATGAGCTGGCCCTGCGCGTCGGCCGGCGCGATATGGGTGATGCGTTCCACCGCCGCGATGATGGCCTGCTGGAAGGCGGGCTGGGGGTTCTCGGCATCGTCCACGAGGTAGAAGCCGTCGGGAATGCTGCCGGGCTCGAAGGGCTTGCCGTCGCGCGCGGCCAGCGCGGGGCGGAATTGCGTTTCGTCGGTATCGGTGGTTTCGTGCAGGTCGATGTGCGCCGCGAACTGCCCGCGCAGCGGTGCCACGAGCCGCATCAGCGCCGCCGCTTCCTGCGCCGGGCTGGGTTCGCGGAACGAGCGGTTGGGGTCGATGGCGTCAAAGTTCCAGCGGTGGATGCGCTCGTAGGCCCAGGGGCTCACGCAGGGCACCACGAGCAGATTCACCTGTCCGGCGTAGGCCTCGGCATGCTGGTCGAGAAAGCGCAGCGCGCCGTGCACGCCGCTGGTCTCGTACCCGTGCACGCCACCCGTCACCAGCACGGCGGGCAGGCGGCTCTGCCAGCCCTGGCTGCGCAGGGCCACCAGGGGGTAGCGCTCGGCCCTGTAGGCCACCTCGCCATACGGCAGCACCTCGAAACGCGGGCGCAGGCGCTCGATGGCGGCCAGCACCTCGTCGGCATGGCTGCGCTGGCGCGCCTGACGTGCGCGCCACTGGGCAACTTCTTCAGGACCCCAGGGCTGGCCGGGGGTGCCAATGGGGGGCAATGCGGGAGGGGTCATCGGTGGGGGTGGCTGTCACAAAAGCCCCGGATCATAGGTTGCAGCGCCAGTGCATGGGTTACCCTCGCCCCCTTACCCACAAGGAACACGCCATGAAAAAACTCAACGTCACCATCCAGCTGGAAATGTCCGTTCCGGACGACTGGGAACTGGTGGAAACGTCCGAGGGCACGCCGGTCATCCACATGCCCAACGGCCAGTTCATGGACATCGCCATCGAACCGCTGTTCACCGCCAACCCCGAGGACATCTGGAGCAGCACCGAGGACGAGGACGAGCTCAACGACATCCTGGACATGATCGACAGCGAAACCGTCACCTACGAATTCAAGCCCGCGTAACGGCCCCGGCCGCGCTGAGCGCGCCGCTCTTAATCGGCGGCGATGTCGTCCGAGGCGAGGTAACGGCGGATGAGGTCAAAGAAGCTGTCGTAGAACGCCTCGGAGGCAATCGTCTCGCTGCCCACCTTGACCATGGCCTCGTTGCCCGCCATGAAGGGCAGCGACACCGAACCGATGGTGCCCACGCCCAGGCTGGCCGAACTGCTGCCCTTCTTGAGGGTGTAGCGGTCCTGCACGGCGGTGACGAAGCCCGTGCTGAGGCGCCCGCCGGCCGCGTCGGGCACGCACACGATGCGGATCAGCATCTGCAGGTGCGACTCCGCGTCGGGCTGGAAATTCTTCTTGCCCTCCACCTGCTCGGCCGACGCGCCACTGATGAGGTAGCCCTGGCTCAGCAGCGCCCGGCGCCCGGCCTCGCAGGTGTGCGCGGGCGCCGCGTCGAACAGGCGCGAGTGGGTGGCCACCGAGCCAAAATGCTCCTGCGGGCCGTAATGCCGCACCGGCGGGCCACTGCAGCCGGCCAGCGCCAGCGCCGCCACGGCGCCCGCCCAGCACGCGGCACGCCGCCAGCGGGACAGGGGTGAGGACGGAACAGGGGTCGGATTCAAGGCCAAGGCTCCTCGACAAGGGATTGCAATCGGGCGGACACGGCGTGCCCGGCGGATAGAGACGTTCCACGCCGCATGGTTCCGGTCGATTCTAGAAGTTGCCGCGGCCCCGCGCGCCGCAGAAGCCCTTGAACCCTCCAGTGGTCGCTTCACTTTCCATAGCTAGCAGCGCTTTACCGACGGGCTCTGCAGCCACTTTTTCTCCAAAACACCGCTCGAAAGCCTGCCCTCCGGCCAAGCCCCACCGCCGCTACTTCTGCACCGGGTTGGCCGTCAGCCAGTTGGCCGGGTAGGCCCGCAGGAATTCCCGCGCCTTTTCGGGGTGGGCGGTGAGCCAGGCGTCGTAGGCGCCTTCGTTGAGCACGGCGGGCATGCGCTTTTCGCTGCCGCCATGTCCGTAGCGGTGCATCAGCGCGTGGCTGTTGGCGTTCACCGTGAGCAGGGTGTAGCTGGTGATGGTGTCGCCCTCCGGCCCCGTCCAGCACTCCCACAGGCCCGCCACGCCCAGGGGCTTGCCGTCCACCCGCGCAATGCGCGTGGGCACGGCCTTGCCGCTGCGCAGGTCGTCCACGAAGAAGGCCATCATCGGCACGATGCAGCGCCGGGCGCCGAGCCAGGCCTCACGGAAGTTGTTGGAGGTGGTCACCGTTTCCGCGCGGGCATTGACCAGCTTGGTCGAGCGCAGCTTGGCGTCGGACGCCGACTTGACCCACGGCGGCACCAGACCGAACTGCCCGGCCGCCAGCTCGCGCATGGGTTTCTCGCGCTCCGCGGGCGGCTCCTGGGGCTCTTGGGCTTCCGGCACGGGCGCCCGTTCGGGCTCGTTCGCCTTGCGAATGAAGACCCCGGGCCGGCGCGGCACCAGGCTGCGCCCCACGGGCGTATCGGGCTGCGCCACGTTGAAGGCATCGGGGTACAGCGTGTCAGGGTGCACGCTCTCGTAATGGGTGGTCATGCGCCATGCTAGCTGAAGACCTCCCCGCGCACGGGCCTGCGGTAATTGCACAATGCCGGCCATGCCTTTTCCCCGCACCTCCCCCACCCGCCGCGCCCTGCTGGGCGCCCTCGGCCTGCTGGCCCTGCCCGCCAGCGCCACGGCCGCCCCCAAGGCAGCGCCAGCCGCCACGGCGGATACCGGTGTCTGGCCCCGCGCCCTGGCGGTGCCCGGTGGCGTGGCCCGGCTCTCGCTGGGGCCGGCGGCGGGGCGGCCACAGGCTTTCGCGGGCGACGTGCCGCTGCTGGTGGTGGGTGATGCACTGGAGTGGACGGCCGTGGTGGGCATTGCGCTGGCGGCGGAGCCCGGCCCCGCGCACATCACGCTGCGCGCGCCGGACGGCGGCACGCGCCAGCTCACCTACCGCATCGCCCCCAAGCGCTACAGCGAGCAGCAGCTGAAGGTGTCGCCCCGCACGGTGGACCTCTCGCCCGAGGACCAGGCACGCTACGAGCGCGAGCGTGCGCACCAGCTGGAGGTGATGGCCACATTCAGCGCACCGGCGCCACAGGCGCTGCGCATGCAGGTGCCCACGCCGGGGCGGCGTTCCAGCTCGTTCGGGCTGCGGCGGGTGTTCAACGGGCAGGCGCGCAATCCGCACAGCGGCATGGACATCGCCGCACCCACGGGAACGCCGGTGGTGGCGCCGCTGCCGGGGCGCGTGATCGACACGGGCGACTACTTTTTCAACGGCCAGACGGTGTGGCTGGACCATGGCGGCGGGCTGCTCACCATGGTGTGCCACCTGAGCCGCATCGGCGTGCAGGTGGGCGAGGTGCTGCGCACCGGCGACCGCCTGGGCGCCGTGGGCGCCACGGGCCGCGCCACCGGGCCGCACCTGCACTGGGGCGTGATGCTCAACCGCGCGATGGTGGACCCGGCGCTGTTCCTGGCGGAGTGAGCGCCGCGCTGCCATGCGGGCGCGCAACATACTGCACGAACACCCCTGTTGAATCAAAAAACCGGCCGGGGTGTTCAAGTAACATCTTGAAACTCCCCGCCCCTGCTGCCCCGACCTGATCCAGGTTTCTCGACCCCGGATGGAACCCGCGCCCACCCCCATGGCCAGTCCCCCTGACACACAAACCGTTGTTGCCACGGCTGTCTTCATCGACCTGGTGGGTTTCTCCAAGATCCCCACGTCCGCGCAGCTCACCATCAAGCAGCGGCTCAAGCAGGTGCTCGATGGCGTGGTGGGGCGCATGCAGCGCTCGGATTTCTGGGTGCGCGACCTGGGCGACGGCGCGCTGCTGGTGTTTCCACAATCGCCCGAGCATGGCCTCTACGTGGCGCTGGCCGTCCACCAGCGCTTCGCCGAGGCCTGCGCCGGGGCCGAAGTACCGGCCCAAACCCGCACAGGCATCCACCTCGGGGTCATCAAGACCAGCATCGACCTGGAAGGGCGCGTCAATTTCCTCGGCGACGGGCTGAACGCGGCGCAGCGCGTGATGGATTTCGCGCAGCCCGGGCAGATCATGGCCTCGCGTACCTACGTGGACGCCGTGGGCATGCTGCATGCCGACATCGAGCACCTGTTCAGCAACCCCCACACCCGCCAGGACAAGCACGGCCGCACCCACGAGGTCTATGAAGCCGGCTTCAGCCAGCCCCTGCTGGAGCGGCTCGAAGCCGAGGCGACCCGGCCCGGGCATGCCGCGCAGGCTGCCGTGCCCCCGCCGGCAGCCATCGCGCGGCCCGCGCGCACCCGGGCATGGGCCATGGCTGGCATGGCCGCACTGGCCGCAGCGGCCGTGCTGGCGGTGCGGCTGACGCATACCGACCACACCCAGGCGCCCGCACCCTCCACGGTGGCCCCGCCCCAGGCGGCGGCCCAGAGCCCCGGCCCTGCGCAAGCGGCTCCGGCCAGCGCACCGGCCCCGGCCCGGGAGGCGGCAGCCCCGCCCAAGGCCACGCCTGCGGCACGCCCAGCCCCCACCGCCCGCGCCGAACCGGCCCCGGCCCGCGCCAGCAGCACCCGACCGCCCACCGCCCCCGCGATGGCTTCCGCCACATCTGCCGAGCGCGCCAGTTGTACGGCCATCCTGAACAAGACCGCCCTGGGAGCCCCCCTCTCGGCGGCGGAGCGCAAGGTACTGATGGACACCTGCCAATGAACTGCACCCCACGAACCGCTCCCATGCCCAAGACCGCCCTCCTCGCCCTGGCCGCTGCGCTGTACCTCACGGGCTGCGCCACGCCGCCTCCCGCCACGCCCGACCGGCCTGCCGCCTTGAGCGACGAGGCCTTGCTGGACCAGGGCATCACCTTCGCCGTGGAAGACCTCGTGGCGCAGGCCCTGCGCACCCCGGCGTTCCAGCCCGCGCCGCCACCGGCGGCCCTGAATGCCCTGCTCAAGACGCCGCCCAAGACGGAGAAGGCACTGGTGCTGGTCGACCGGGCCGTCGATAGCGCGACCGGCCAGGAAACCGGCGCCACGCGCGAGCTGGACCGCCGCACACTGCAACGGCTCGCAGCCCAGTTGCCCAACCACGCCGTGGGCAGCGTGGACCCGCAGAACGCAGGCAAGGGCAATTTCCTGGTCACCAGCACCCTTTCTCCGGTGGGCAGCGCCAGCGGCCGCAACTTCGTCATCAAGATGGCCCTGACCGATCTGCGCTCGGGCATCGTGATCGCGAACGCGGCGGCGCGCGTGCGCGCCAACGGCGTGGACGAAACCCCCACCCTGTTCTTCCGGGAAAGCCCGGCCATCTCACGCGACCGCACCACCGATGGCCAGATCCGCACGGCCGGCGCCTCCGCCGGCACGGAGGCGGATGCGCTGTACCTCTCGCGCCTGCCCATTGCCGCGCTGATCACCGAGGGCGAAAAACGCTATGAGCAGAACGACTGCAACGGCGCCGTGCGCTACTTCGAGGAGGCCGCCGCGCGGCCCGAAGGCCAGCAGCTCAAGGTTTTCAACGGCCTGTACCTGTGCCAGACGCAGCTGGAGCGCGCGCCGGCCGCCGAGGCCACGTTCGCCCGCATCGTCGCGCTGGGCCTGGCCACCAACAACCTGTCGGTGAAATTCCTGTTCAACCCCGGCTCGGTGGATTTCATCGCCGACCCCAAGATCAGCACCGCCTACACCATGTGGCTGCGCCAGATCGCCAAGGAGACCGTGGCCGCGCGGGCCTGCATGTCGGTGGTCGGCCACTCCAGCCGCACGGGCTCGGAGCAGGTCAACGCCCGCCTGTCACAGCAGCGCGCCCTGACGGTGCAGCGCCGCCTCGAAGGCATGGCGTCCGAACTCACGGGCCGCATGCAGCCCGTGGGCATGGGATTCAAGGAGAACCTGGTGGGCTCGGGCACCGACGACCTGCGTGACGCGCTGGACCGCCGGGTGGAGTTCAAGGTCCGCCCCTGCTGAACCACGCACCGGTGAAGGCGCCGCGCCCCGGGTGACGAGGCGGCGCCTTTTCGCTATTGTTTCGATAGCTATTAGCGCTTACCAGCAAAGCGCCAGAGCACAATTTTCTTCGGGAATTTAGCCTGAGTGCGGCCCGCCTCACGCCGTCCTGGCTTCCTGCAGGTTCATCTCGGCCATCATCTTCTCGCGCATCACGAATTTCTGCACCTTGCCGGTGATGGTCATGGGCATGTCCTCGACGAAGCGGATGTAGCGCGGCACCTTGTAGTGGGCGATCTGGTCGCGGCAGAAGGCGCGGATTTCGTCCTCGGTGCAGCTCTGGCCGGGCTTGGGCACGATCCAGGCGCAGATTTCCTCGCCGTACTTGGTGTCGGGCACGCCGAACACCTGCACCGACTGCACCTTGGGGTGGCGGAACAGGAATTCCTCGATCTCGCGCGGGTAGACGTTCTCGCCGCCGCGGATCAGCATGTCCTTGGCGCGGCCGACGATGTTGCAGTAGCCCTCGGCGTCGATGGTGGCCAGGTCGCCGGTGTGCATCCAGCCATCGCGCACGGCCTCGCGCGTGCGCTCTTCATCGCCCCAGTAGCCCTGCATCACGGAGTAGCCACGCACCAGCAGCTCACCCTTCTCGCCCACGGGCAGGACCTGGCCCTCGGCATCGACCACCTTGGCCTCCAGCATCGGCTGGATGCGGCCCACGGTGGAGACGCGGCGCTCCAAGGGGTCGGTGGTGGCGCTTTGGAACGAAACGGGCGAGGTCTCGGTCATGCCGTAGGCGATGGTGATCTCGGAGAGGTGCATCCCGGCGATCACGCGCTTCATGGTCTCGATGGGGCACGGCGAGCCGGCCATGATGCCGGTGCGCAGGCGCGAGAGGTCGAACTCGGCGAAGCGCGGGTGGTCCAGCTCGGCGATGAACATGGTGGGCACGCCGTGCAGTGCGGTGCAGCGCTCCTCGCTCACAGCCTGCAGCGTGGCCACGGGCTCGAACGATTCGCCGGGGAACACCATGGCGGCGCCCGTGGACACGCAGGCCAGCACCGCCAGCACCATGCCAAAGCAGTGGTACAGCGGCACGGGGATGCACAGGCTGTCGTGCTCGGTGAAGTTCATCGCCTGGGCGATGAAACGCGCGTTGTTCACCACGTTGTGGTGCGTGAGCGTGGCGCCCTTGGGGTTGCCGGTGGTGCCGCTGGTGAACTGGATGTTGATCGCGTCGTGGCACGATAGGCCCAACCCCAGGTTGTCCAGAGCGTCGAGGGCGGCGCGGTCCGCGCGGGCGCGGCCGCTGGCGAGCACGTCGTCGTAGTTGAGCATGCCGGGGCTGCGGTCGGTGCCCATGCGAACCACCATCTCCAGCGCCGGCATGCGCGCGGCCTTGAGCGCACCGGGCGCGCAGGTGGCCAGCTCGGGCGCCAGGCGCTGCAGCATCTCCAGGTATTTCGAGGTCTTGAGCTGCTCGGCGGTGACGAGGGCGCGGCAGCCCGAGAGGTTGAGCGCGTATTCGAGTTCGGCGATGCGGTAGGCCGGGTTGATGTTGACCAGCACCAGCCCCGCGCGCGCCGTGGCGAACTGCGTCACCAGCCACTCCACGCGGTTGGGCGACCAGATGCCTACGCGGTCACCCACGCGCAGGCCCAGCGCCAGGAAGCCCGCCGCCAGCGCATCGACCTCGGCCTGGAAGCGCGCCCAGGTCCAGCGCACACCCTGCTCACGGAAGGCCACGGCCGGACGGTCGGGGAAGCGCTGCACGGTGTCCAGCAGGAAACGGTGGATGGGGGCGTCGGACAGGGTGGCGTCCTGGCGGCCCTTGACCTGCGAGAGGCCGGCCAGGGGAGCGATGTTCCAGTCTTGGGCTGCGGATACGGACATTTCAGAGGTCTCCAGGGTCGCGCGTGCGAAAAGGCCATTGTGCAGAGACGGAATTCACCAAAAGGGACAAAATGGTTGCAAAACCAACCTGTTGCGGATGTACAAACTGCAACATCCATGAAGCCTGGGCAAAACCGCCCCCCGAGGCCGCGCCCGGGTCAACCAAAGCCCCCGGCACCGCGTCATGGAAGAAGGCCTCTCCACACACCTGGGTTCCACGCCATGAACACACCCTTCTTCGTCCGCACCCTCGCAGCAGGCGCCCTGGCCCTGCTGGCCACCGGCTGCGCCACGACGAACGACCCCTATTACGACCCCTACCCCGCCTACCCGCGCGGGCCGGAGCCTGCCATCATCTACGGCCCGGGCGCCTACCCCGTCTACCCGGCAGCGCCCCCGCCGCCCGACTGGCGCCATTCCGACCGCGAGCGCTGGGAGCGCGACCGCCGGGACCGCGAGCGCTGGGAACGGGAGAGGGAACGCGACAAGGAGCGTGACCGCGCCCGCTGGGAACGCGAACAGCGCGAACACGAGGCCGCGCGCCGCGAGCGGGAGATGCGCGAACGCGAAGACGCCCGCCGTGTGCAAGCCGAACGCGAGCGCCGCATCCGCGAGGAACGCAAGGCCCCGGATGGCAGCCCGCGCCGCGACTACGACCGCTACAACCCGAGCAACGGCCGCTGGCTGCCGCGCTCGGATGACCTGCCTTGACGAAGACCGGTAGGAGGCACCATGTCCGCCCGGTTCCTGCGCCCCCTCGTGCTCTGCGCCGCCGCGCTGCTGTGCGTGGCGGCCCAGGCGCAGGTGGTGCGCTGCACCGATGCACGCACCGGCAAGGTGACCTACACCGACGGCACCTGCGAGGGCAGCGCTGCGGCACGCGAAGTCGAGCCGCGCAAGACCCAGGAAGAAATCCGCCAGGAGCGTGCCCAGGCCGCAGAGGCGCTGGAACGCAAGCAGCAGCGCCTGGAGCTGGAGGCCGCCACCACCCGCCTGCAGGCCGAACGCGAGGCCCTGCGCCAGCGTGAACAGGCCGCCCATGCCCCGCCCCGGCCCGACTACGCGCGCTCGCCCGAATGCCAGCGCGCGCGCCGCCAGTGGCAGGAACTGAACGAGGCCCATGCCCGGGAACCCCTGGTGCAGAACCTGGCACTCGACGCCGCGCAACGCCAGATGGACCTGGACTGCCTCGGCCCCGAGGGCTATGCCGAACTGGAGAAGGCCCGGGCCAGCCAGCGCCCGCCGCTCGTGGTGGTGCCTGGCGGACGGCCCACCTACCTCCCGCAACCGCCGCGCCCCCGGCTCACGCACTGCTCCGAATTCACCTGTTTCGACAGCGAAGGGCGCGGCTACCCGCGCGCCGGCCCCGGCCGCCTGCCCGGACCCGACGGCGTGTGCCGCTCGGCCGGCGGGCGCGCGCCGTGCTAGAGGACAACCCCCTGTGGCGCTGCGCGCCTTCCCCCTTCTCTGGCATCGCTGCGCGATGCGGGAAGGGGGACGCCACCAGCGCGGCGGGGCGGCCCTTGCGCGGTGGCCGCTGGCCTGAGTCACGCCCATCGCATGCGCCGCAAAAAGCACGCAGCGCAATGGGGCACTTGTCAGATTTTGGAGCGCAGCCCCTGCGCCACTGTGGGGTAGTGCAGGCGCAGGCGCAGCTCGCGCCACAGGCGCGTGTTGTCCAGGCGGCGCGACTCGCCCATGAAGCTCAGCAGCGTGAGCGGCAGTTCGGCCTGCGCCGTGCTGCGCGGCAGGCGCGGCGGGCGCGGCAGGCCGTAGAGGTCGGCCGCGAGGTCGAAGTAATCGCCCATCTTCATGTCGCTGTCGTCGCTGGCGTGGTAGACGCGCTGCGCCGCGCCGCGCCACAGCGCCGCCACGCAGGCGCGCGCCAGGTCGTCGGCGTGGATGTGGTTGGTGTACACGTCGTCCTCGGGCACGAGCACCGGCGTGCCCTTGCGCAGCCGGGCCTCGGGCGTGCCGCCCTCGCGGTCGGGCGCATAGATGCCCGGAATCCGCAGGATGCTGGTGCGCACGCCGGCGCGGCCCAGGTGGCGCATGGCGCGCTCGGCGTCCACGCGGCGCTGGGCGCGCGGCGTGCCCGGCGCCACGGGGCGCGCCTCGGTCACCCAGGCACCGCCGCAATCGCCGTACACGCCCGTGGTGGAGGCGTACACCAGCGCATCGGGCAGGCTGCGCAGCCGCAGGGCACGCGCCAGCGCCAGGGTGCGCGGGTCGCGCCACCAGTCCGCGCCGCCCTCGCCCTGGCCGGGCGGCGGCGCCAGGTGCAGCACGCGCGTGGCCAGGCCCGACAGGCGGCGCAGGCTGGCCGCGCTATCGAGGTTGCCCAGCAGGGGCGTGATGCCCCGCGCACGCAACTCCGGCGCACGCGCGGCGCTGGAGGTGAGGGCCAGCACGCGCACGCGTGGGCCTTGCAGCGCGCGCGCCACGCGCTGGCCCACGTCGCCGCAGCCGATGATCAGCACCCGTGCGCGCCGAAAGCGCGCGGGCAGCGCCCCCAGGGGAGATGAAACGCTGCTCATGGCCCGACAGGGGGTTGCTGCAGCGTGGAACAGGCCCGCCAGCAAGGGGGACACAGCAGGGAACGATTGCAATCTGAGGGCAAAATTGGGGCCATTCGCAGTGTTTGATTTCCCGAGGATAACCAATACATGACCAGCGCCCCGACGTCCAACCCCAGCCATCCGATCACCGTGCAGCCCAGCGGCCGCAGCTTCGAGGCGCAGCCCGGCGAAACCATTCTGGGCGCAGCCATCCGGGCCGGCGTGGGCCTGCCCTATGGCTGCAAGGACGGCGCCTGCGGCTCCTGCAAGTGCAAGAAGATCGAGGGCACCGTGGTGCACGGCGAGCACCAGGAGAAAGCCCTGAGCGCCGAGGAAGAAGCCGCCGGCTGGGTGCTGACCTGCTGCGGCGTGGCGCAGACCCCGGTGGTGCTGGAATCGCGCCAGGTCACCGACGAAAGCGCCTATCCGGTGAAAAAACTGCCGGTGCGCGTGGCCGCGCTGGAAAAGGCTTCGCACGACGTGATGCAGGTGCGCCTGCAGTTACCTGCGGCCGACACCTTCCGCTACCACGCCGGGCAGTACATCGAGTTCATCCTGCGCGATGGCGCACGCCGCGCCTACTCCATGGCCAACGCGCCGCACACGCAGGACGCCGCGCCGGGCGTGGAGCTGCACATCCGCCACATGCCCGGCGGGCGCTTCACCGACCATGTGTTCGCCACCATGATCGAAAAGGAAATCCTGCGCGTGGAAGGGCCGTTCGGCAGCTTCTTCCTGCGCGAGGACTCCGACAAGCCCATCGTGCTGCTGGCCTCGGGCACGGGCTTCGCGCCCATCAAGGCCCTGATCGAGCACATGCGGCACAAGGGCATTGCGCGCCCGACCGCGCTGTACTGGGGCGGCCGCCGCCCCAGCGACCTGTACATGGACGCCTGGGTGCGCGAGCAGGCCGCCGCGCTGCCCTGGCTGCGCTACGTTCCCGTGGTGTCGGACGCGCTGCCCGAGGACGTCTGGACCGGCCGCACGGGCTTCGTGCACCAGGCCGTGCTCGATGATTTCGCTGTCCTCTCGGGCCACCAGGTCTACGCCTGCGGCGCGCCCATCGTGGTGGACTCGGCGCGCGCCGCCTACACCGCGCAGCGCGGCCTGCCGCCCGAGGAGTTCTACGCCGACTCCTTCACCTCCGAGGCCGACAAGCACGGCGGCTGAGGCAGGCACCCACCCATCCCCCACTGGAGACCCCTTCCATGCAACGCAGACACCTGATCGCCGCCGCCCTGGCCGCCCCCCTGGCATGTGCCACCCCACTCGCGCAGGCACAGCAGGGCGCACCCATCCGCCTGGTCGTGCCCTATGCCCCCGGTGGCCCGATCGACGTCACGGCGCGCGCGCTGGCCGAGCGCGTGCGCGATACGCTGGGCACGGTGGTGGTGGACAACAAGCCCGGCGCAGGCGGCAACATCGGCGCCGACTTCGTGGCCAAGGCCGCGCCCGACGGCCTGACCATCGGTATCGCCGCGACGGCCACGCACGCCGTGAACCCCTGGCTCTACAAGCGCATGCCCTACGACGCGGGCAAGGACTTCGCCGCCATCACGCAGATGGTGCGCGTTCCCAACGTGGTGGTGATGAACGCCGCCAAGGCCGAGCAGCTCAAGATCCATAGCGTGGCCGACCTGATTGCCTACGCCAAGGCCCACCCCGCCAAGCTCAACTACGGCAGCGGCGGCACCGGCAGCGCCGGCCACCTCGCGGGCGAGATGTTCAAGCAGCGCGCCGGCATCTACGCGCTGCACATTCCCTACCGGGGCGCCAGCCCCGCGCAGCTCGCGCTGCTGTCGGGCGAGGTGGACTTCAACATCGACAACCTGGCCGCCGCCGCGCCCAACATCAAGAGCGGCAAGCTGCGCGCCCTGGCCGTGACCACGGCGCAGGCCAGCCCGGCGCTGCCCGGC